>Ga0126372_10000009_pt1 | contig 47784 bp, 39 predicted proteins | sample PanSoiMetaPlot_6_FD_92762 | JGI IMG/M metagenome (GOLD analysis project Ga0126372, IMG submission 92762) | Tropical forest soil microbial communities from Panama - MetaG Plot_6 | ecosystem: Environmental > Terrestrial > Soil > Tropical forest > Bulk soil | place: Panama | collected 2016-02-17
CCAAACGCCGCTGCTTCAACCGGCTGCGCGACTTCACCTGCGCGCGCATCCCTCTGCCCTGGGCGGCGGCGATTGCCGAGGAGATCGCGGCCGGCTTCGGGCCCGATCCCTATCCCTACGGCATCGAGGAGAGCCGGCCGACGATCGAGGCATTTTGCCGCTACGCGCACGATCAGGGCGTGAGCCACCGCCGCATGACGGTGGAGGATCTTTTTCCCCGCGAGGTGCGCACCATGGCGAAGGTTTGACTTGGTGGAAAAATGAGTTGAAAGCTGCTGTTGAAAGAGGAGGACGTCATGGCGACGAACGTCAAGCAGATGATGGAAGCCGCCAATGCCGCGGTACCGCGGATCACGCCGGCACAAGGGCGCGAGATGATCGCCAAGGGGAACACGCTCGTGGTCGACGTGCGCGACGCCCCGGAAGTGGAGAAGAGCGGCAAAGTTGCCGGCGCGATCAACGTCTCGCGCGGCATGTTGGAATTTCGCGCCGATCCAGAATCGCCCTATCACGACAAGAATTTTGCCAAAGAAAAAACCGTCATCGTGTATTGCGCTTCGGGCGGGCGCTCGGCGTTGAGCGGCAAGGTGCTCAAGGACATGGGCTACGAGCAGGTCTACAATCTCGGCGCCTTCAAGGATTGGGCCGACGCCGGCGGCGCAATCGACAAGCCGTGAGCGCGACGGGTCGCATGACTGATCGGCTCAACGGGATCCATGCGCTCATTACCGGCGCTGCGAGCGGCATTGGCGCAGCCTGCGCTCGGCGCATGGCAGGCGAGGGCGCGCAATTGTTGCTGGCGGACGTCAACGGTGACGGCGCAAAGCAGCTCGGCGGCGAACTCAAGCAGGCATCAATCCAGGCGGACGTCACCCGTGCGGCGGACATCAAGCGGATGGTCGACGCGGCCTACGAGCGATGGGGCCGGCTCGACGTGCTGCTCAACAATGCGGGGATTGCCGAAATCCGGCCGCTGTTCGAGCTCAGCGAGGATGACTGGGACCGCATGCTCGGTGTCAATCTCCGTGCAGTCTTTTTCGTGCTGCAAGCTGCAGCCAAGCGCATGCGCGAGCAGACGCCGATTGCGGGTTCGGAGCTGCGCGGAAAATTGATCCAAACCGCATCGATCGCGTCCTATCGGGGCGGCCTCGCCAACATGCCCCATTATGCTGCCAGCAAAGCGGGCGTCGTCAGCGTCACGCGCACGGCGGCGCAGGTGCTCGCACCTTACCGGATCACGTCCAATTGCATCTGCCCCGGCGCGGTCGACACGCCGATGTGGCGAAAGATCGACGCCGAATGGACCAAGCTCGAGGGTTGGCAAGTCGGGGAAGCGTGGAAGCGGCGAACCTCGGTCATCCCGCTCGGCCGGCCGGAAACGGCCGAGGACGTAGCGGGCGTCGTGAGCTTTCTTGCCAGCCGCGATTCCGATTACATGACCGGCCAGGCAGTCAATGTCGATGGCGGCCTGGTGATGGGCAACTGAACTGGCCATCAGTGCGTGCCCGTGAGGCCGGCCTTGCGCACGATCTCGCCCAGGCGGGCGATCTCGGCTTTCACGAACGTCCGCAAGTCATCCGGCGAAGGTGAGTCAACCGGGATCAGCCCCTGGCGCTGAATGAATTCTTCGTGCACGTCCGGTTCGCGTAGAACCGCGCGCAGGTCCGCGTGCAGCTTGTCGACGATCGGCCGCGGCGTCTTGGCCGGCGCCACCAGCATCCACCATGATGCTGCGTCGTATCCGGGCACCCCAATCTCGGCGAGCGGCGGCACATCCGCAATGGCGCCGACGAGTTCTTTCGTCGTCACGCCGAGCATGCGCACCTTGCCACTATGGGCGAGTGGGAGCGCGAGCGGGATGGGCGATGTCATCATCGCAATATGGCCGCCGGCGAGATCGTTGAGCGCAGGCTGCATTCCTTTGTAAGGGACATGTTGCATCGGAATACCGAGCATCATCTTGAACAGCTCGCCGTTGAGATGCTGGCCCGTTCCCGGCCCGGCCGAGCCGAACGACAGTCCTCCCTTGGTGGAACGCGCGAGCTTGATGAGATCGGCGATCGAATGGACCGGGAGGGCGGCGTTGACCAGCAGAACCTCGGGTGACCTGGCAATCTGCACGATCGGCATAAAATCGGTCAGCGGATCGTAAGGGAGATTTTTGTGCAAGGAGACGTTGGTCGCCAGCGTCGTGGTGGCCGCGGTCATCAGCGTGTACCCGTCCGGAGCCGCCTGCGCGACGAAGGCCGCGCCGGTGACCGAGCTCGCCCCCGGCCGGTTCTCGATCACGAAGGTTTGGCCATAAAGCCGCTCGAGCTTGCTGCCGATCAGCCGGGCAAGGATGCTGTACATGCCGCCGGGCGCGGAAGGCGCAACGATGGTGACCGTGCGGTTCGGATAATCTTGCGCCCGGACGGGCGAGGCCGCGAACAGAAGAAGGCCGATGATGAGCCCCCATATCGCCCGCTCTGCGGATCGGCTTGATGAGAGCAGCATCGCTTCTCCCATCCTCACTGCGGCTTGATACCCGCGAACTTGATCACCTTCGTCCACTTGTCGATGTTTTCGGCGATGAATCTGGCAAACTCGTCCGGCGAATTCGGCGGCACCGCCACGGCACCGAGATCGACGAACCGCTGTTTGATATTCGGATCGAGCACCGCTGCATTGGTCTGCTTGTTGAGCGTCGCGATAATCTCAGGCGGCGTGCCCTTAGGCACGCCGAAACCGATCCAGCCGGCCGCCTCGTAGCCCTTGAGGAAGCTGTCGATCGTCGGCACGTCCGGCAGGAAGGACAGCGGCTCCGTCGTCGTCACCCCCAGCGGCCGGAGCTTTCCGCCTTTGATGTGCGGCAGCGAGGTCGGCGTAACGTCGAACATCACTTGCACCTGCCCGGCGACGAGATCGGTTACCGCGGGCGTCGATCCCTTGTAGGGGATGTGGGTGAGATCCACGCCAGCCATGTACTTGAACAGCTCTCCCGCGATGTGCTGCGGGCCGCCGATCCCGGCCGAGGCCATGTTCAGCTTGCCGGGATTGGCTTTGGCATAGGCGATGAATTCGGGAATTGTCTTGGCCGGCACCGAGGGGTGAACCTCCATCACCAGGGGAACGCTCTCGACCTTCCCGACCGGCGCGATGTCGCGGACAAAATCAAAGCTGAGCTTCTCGTAGAGTGCGACGTTGATCGCGTTCTGCGAGTTTACCAAGAGCAGCGTGTAGCCGTCGGGCGGCATGTGGGTGACGGCTTCGGTTGCGATGTTGCCGGCGGCGCCCGGCCGCACCTCGACGAGGAATTGCTGGCCGAGCTTTTCCAACAGGAATTGGGCGATCAGGCGCGCGACGATGTCGGACGCGCTACCCGCCGCTTGACCGACGATGATTTTCACCGGCCGCGACGGATAATTTTGCGCCCACGCGATGCCCGAGGGCGGCGCCAGTGCCGCCGCGCTTGCAGCCAGATGCAGAAAATTTCGACGGGAAAGGCTCATTGTTTCCCCCAACTTACTCCGGCTTGGCGCCGGAGAAGCGGACCACTTTGGCCCATTTCTCGGTTTCTTCGATGACAAGCTCGCCGAACTCTGCCGGCGAGCCAGAAAGCGGTGTGCCCCCCAAATCGGCGAGCCGCGCCTTGATGGCGGGATCGGCGAGCGCCGCGTTTATCTCCTTGTTGAGCTTGTCAATGATCTCGACTGGAGTGTTTTTCGGCGCACCAACGCCGTTCCATCCGCTTGCCTCGTAGCCCGGCACGAATTCGCCCACGGTCGGTACATCGGGAACCGCCTCCGAGCGCGTCGTCGTGGTCACGGCCAGCCCTCGTAGCTTGCCAGCGCGGATGAACTCGATAGACGGAAGCAGTGGTCCAAACATCACCTGCACTTGTCCGCTGCTCAGGTCGGTGAGCGCGGGCGACGCACCGCGGTACGGCACGTGAACCATCTTGACGCCGGCCATCATGTTGAACAATTCGCCCGAGAGATGCTGCGTGCTCCCGGTGCTGGTGGATGCGAACGTGACCTTTCCGGGATTGGCCTTCGCATAAGAAATGAACTCCGGAACGGTTTTGGCCGGAAAAGACGGATTGACCTCCATGAGGTTGGGAAATCGGATGGTGCCGGCGACCGGCGCGATATCTCTCACGAAATCGAATTTGAGGTTTTCGTAGAGCGTTGCATTGACAGCATTGACCGCACCGGCCAGCAGAAGCGTATGCCCGTCGGGCGGGGCGCGAATCACCGCTTCGGTTGCGATGTTGGTGCCCGCACCGGGCCTGTTCTCGACGATGAAGGGTTGGCCGAGCCGGTCCCCCAACCATTGCGCGATGAGCCGCGCGGTGATGTCGAACGCTCCGCCGGCGGCGAAGCCGACGATGATGCGCACCGGCCGGCTCGGATAGGCTTGCGCGGTTGCGACCCGCGTGATGCCCGGCAGCACGGCCGCGCTCGCCAAAAGGTGCAAGACTTTTCGGCGGGGAAGTTTCATGGCATTGCCCCAACATGCTCGCGCGATACGGAAAAGTCCGTGGGCGTCCTGCGGCTTCTCCATAGTCAAGCTATCCGGCCAGCAGGCCATGCGGAAGGGCGGTTTCCCCGGAAGATGGCGTGGAGGCGAGCGACCAAACTAGTCCGCGACCCGCAGCCCAGAGTTCGACCGCGCGGCGAAGTTGGATGCCGCGTAGGCGGGAACCGACCAAGGGAGGATTTCGTTGGCCCATTGGCTACACGAAATTCCCATGCGGCTCGTCATTTTGGCAGCGCGACCGGGGCGACTGATCCACGACCAGACAAGGACGCGGAAAGGTACGGCGTGGCTTGGGGACGGCGGCTTGCCGCGAAGCGCGGATCATGTAGCCTGCAATCCAACACAGAACAAAATCCTGGCCGGTAGCCGGACCCACACGGAGGATCCCATGCCACGTTCCACGATCTCTCGGCGAAACCTGCTCAAGACCACGGCGTTTGCCGCCGCCTCGGCGGTTTCCGCCCCTTATGTCCGTCACTCCTATGCCGCCGGCAAACTCACGCTCGGCGTGTGGGACCACTGGGTCCCGGGCGCCAACAATACGCTGACCAAGCTGTGCAATGAGTGGGGGGAAAAGAACAAGGTCGAGATATCGATCGATTACATCACATCACAGGGAGATAAGGATCTGTTGACCGCGAGCGCCGAAGCTCAGGCGCGGGCCGGCCACGATATCATGTCGCACCGCGCGTGGCAGATCCAAGTCCACCGCAGCGTGCTCGAGCCAGTCGACGATGTCATCAAGGCGCTCGTCGCCAAAGCCGGCCCGATCAGCCCCGTGTCGGAATATCTCGCCAAACACGAGGGCAAGTGGTTCGGCATTTCCACGACAGTGGGCAGTCAGGTCAAACCGTGCTGCTCGCGCATAGATCTCTATAAGCAGCACTGCGGCATCGATCTGACGGCGATATTTCCTGCGAATGACAGTCGCGATCCCAAGTTGGTCGAGAGCTGGACTTGGGATCTCTATCTCAAGAGCGCCGAGCAGTTGTTCAAGGCGGGTTTCCCGATCGGCCTGCCGATGGGCCAAACCAGCGACGCCGTCGATTCGACGGGGGCCATGTTCCGCGCTTTTGGCTCGGTGATGGTGGATGAGAAGGACAATATCAAAGTCAATTCCAACGAGACGCGCGCGGCGCTCGAATATTTCAAGAAGCTGATGCCGTTCAATCCACCGGAAGTCTATGCTTGGGATGACGCGGGCAATAATCGCTGGCTCATCTCCGGCAAAGGCGCCGCCATCCAGAACCCGCCGAGCGCCTGGGCGGTCGCCAAGCGCGATAACCCGCAGGTGGCAGCCCAGTGCTGGACCCACGACATGCCGCGCGGACCGGCGGGGCGGTTCGTTGGTCAGTTGCCGTTCTTCTACGGCGTCTGGTCTTTCTCGCAGAACAAGCCTGCGGCCAAGGAGTTATTGCAATTCCTCTCGGAGAAAGAGCAGTCGCGCCAGCTCGTCGCGGCTTCCTCAGGATACGATCTGCCGTCGTTCAAGAGCTATTACGATTTCGATACCTGGCAAAAGGTCGAGCCGCCGTCCGGCACGGTTTACAACTATCCGCCGCGCGGCGACGAGCAGCCGACCATCACCGGATACCCGGCGCGGCCGGATATCGCGACGCAGATCTACAATCAGTCGCTACATACGATCATGGTCGCAAAGGTTTGTCAGGGGAACGAGCCGATCGACAGAGTGGTCAAATGGGCGCAGAACGAGCTGGAAGGCTTGCTGCGGACCTGACTGCACCTCCCGGCCACCGGCTCGGCGGGACATCCGTGTAGTGGGGCGATGAATTGAGCGGCGTCATCGCCGGGTCGGCCGCCGGTGACGCTAAAGGCCCTCCGCGAGGAGCGCAAACGGCATGGTCGATATTGTCCGGCGATACCCCGGGCAGCTGGCTAAGCCGGCGTTGCAGCCGCGTGCCGGCATGCGGCAGTTCGTGCGCCGACGCAGCACGATCGCCTTTTTGATGTGCCTTCCCCTGATCGTGATCGTGGCCGGGCTGATCATCTACCCGGCCCTGTACTCGATCTTTCTCGCGACGCTGAACAAGGCGCAAACCAGATTCATCGGCCTGGGTAATTTCTCGTATCTGCTCAGCCGCGACACCTTCTGGATGGTGATCGAGCAGTCGGCGATCTTTGCCCTCACCGCCGTGCTCTTCAAGGCGCTGATCGGTCTCGTCACCGCCCACCTCGTCAACAATCTGCCGAGCAAGGGTCAGCGCAAATGGCGCGGGATGCTGCTCGTGCCCTGGGTCATTCCGCTCGCACTGTCGACGCTGGGATGGTGGTGGCTGTTCGATCCGACCCACAGTGCGTTCAATTGGCTGATCAGGGGGTTCGGTGGCAACGACATCCCCTGGTTGAGCGATCCTTACTGGGCGCGCTTCTCGGTGATCCTGGTCAACGTGTGGTACGGCGCACCATTCTTCTTGATCATGTATCTCGCGGCGCTCAAATCGGTTCCGGAGCAACTCTACGAAGCGGCGCAGATCGACGGCGCAAATGCATGGCAGCGATTCCTGCACGTTACGCTGCCGATGATGCGCAATATCATCGCTATAACAGTGCTGTTTTCGCTGATCGTGACATTTGCCAACTTCGATATCGTGCAGATCATGACGGCAGGCGGACCGCGCAACATGACGCACGTCTTTGCGACTTACGCGTTCCTGCTCGGCATCCGTTCCGGCGACCTTCCGCTCGGTGCCGCGGTCTCGCTGTTCATGTTTCCGATCCTTGCCGTTTCCGCGGTCTTCATATTGCGCGGTGTGCGCAAGCGCGGGAGAGAGATCGGATGACCGCCGCGACTGCCGAGTACGCGCGCGCCAGCGGCGCAAGTCTCAAACGCAGCCGGCGATGGGCGCTTTTTACGTCCTATTTTTTCCTCGTTCTGTTTGCAATCTTCTTTCTCATTCCGCCGTACTACATGATCGTGACCTCGCTGAAATCTGACGCGGAGGTCGCACATCTTGCAAGCAACCCATGGATCATCGCCAACGGGCTGACGCTCGAACAGTACCGGTTGCTGTTCCGGGAAACCGACTTTCTGATCTATTTCAAGAATACCGTCATCGTCACGCTGTGCGTCGTCGCCATCACCATGGTGGTCAGCGTGCTCGCCGCGTTCTCACTTTCGCGGATGCGGTTTTGGGGATCGGGAATTCTCGCTACCGGCATTTTCTTGACCTACCTCATTCCTGACACGCTGCTGTTTATCCCGCTGTTCCAAATCGTCCGCGGCCTGGGGCTCCTCAACTCCTATTGGAGCATGGTGCTCGTTTATCCGACGCTGACGGTCCCGTTCTGCACCTGGATCATGATCGGATACTTCCAGTCGATCCCGAAGGAGCTCGATGAGGCGGCGTTGATCGATGGCGCGGGACATATGCAGATGCTGCTCAAGATCTTCATTCCGGTGGCACTGCCGGGCATCATCGCCGCGACGATCTTTGCGTTCACGGTGTCGTGGGCGGCGTTCGTCTATCCGATCGCGTTCCTGTTCAGCGCCGACCAGCAGGTGCTGACCGTTGGCACGGTGACGAGCCTGATCAAGGCCGATGTCTACAAGTGGGGGATGCTGATGGCCGGCGCACTGGTTGCGGCCGCGCCGCCGCTGATCGTCTATGCTTTCCTGATGGACTACTACATCGCCGGCTTAACGGCCGGCGCGACCAAGGGGTGAGCGATGGCTGACGTGGCGCTGCGCAACGTTGTGAAACGCTTCGACGAGGTCGAAGCGGTGCGCAACATCAACCTCAACATTCCCGACAACGAATTCGTCGTCCTGGTGGGCCCGTCCGGCTGCGGAAAGAGCACCACGCTGCGCATGATTGCCGGGCTCGAGGAGGTCACCGAGGGCGAGATCCTCATCGGTGGCGATGTCGTCAATGACGTGCCGCCCAAGGATCGTGACATCGCAATGGTGTTCCAGAATTACGCGCTCTATCCGCATATGACGGTATTCGAGAACATGTCGTTCGGTTTGCGGCTGCGGCGAACACCGAAGGCGGAGATCCGCGCGCGGGTGGAGCAAGCGGCGAAGATCCTCGACATCACCGACCTGCTGGGTCGGCGGCCAAAACAGTTATCGGGCGGTCAGCGGCAGCGCGTCGCAATGGGGCGGGCCATCGTTCGCAACCCGAAGGTCTTTCTGTTCGACGAGCCGCTGAGCAATCTTGACGCAAAGCTGCGCGTGCAGATGCGCACCGAAATCAAGCGCGTGCACCAGAAGGTGAAGACCACGACCGTCTATGTCACCCATGACCAAGTCGAGGCCATGACGCTTGCCGATCGCGTGGTGGTGATGAATGGCGGCCGCATCGAGCAGATCGGCCGGCCGCACGAGCTCTATCATCGGCCGAAAACCCGCTTCGTCGCCGGTTTCATCGGCTCGCCGGCCATGAACTTCTTGCCCGCGCGTCTGCAGCCGAACGGCGAGGCACTCCTGCTGCGGATTGCCCCGGAATTGGCGTTTCCCATACCCGTGGCTCACGCCGCTCGGTATCGAGCATCGGTCGGCAAGGATTTGGTCTTCGGCCTTCGGCCCGAGCATATTACCGAGCCGCGGGGGGAACAACGCGACCCACGTTGTGAGTTCAGTAGGACAGTCGATGTGATCGAGCCGATGGGCATGGAGACGATGGTGTTCTTCACGGTGAATGGAACCGAGGTCTGCGCGCGGGTAGAGCCGTCTGCCGCCGTTGCCCCCGGCCAGCCAATGCGGCTCTACGCCAACCTCAACCACATGCACCTGATCGATCCCGCGACCGAATTGGTGCTGTAACGTGCGGGGAGAAAGCCTCGCATGAATGGCGTGGGGCCGCGGGGGCTGTCGCAAACACCGCGATCAGAGTTAAGGAAAATGCGTCCGGCCTTTGGCTATCCCGCTAAGGACCACGCTTTGGCGTGGCGGCCGGAAATGCGCATTTGAGCCACCATCGTAACCGGCGGTGGCTTAATCGAGCATGAACGCTTCGTGCTGCTGCGCACAAAACCGGGCGCTTACATTCCGACCTACCAAAGGGGTGCATGCGATTGTAAACTAGCTGCACGCGCTGGTGGGATCCGGCGTCCGCAATAGGAAAGAACCATGCTCAAGGAATACCGCTACGATCATCTCATCCGTTGGCCGCGCGGCGAGCGAGCCGCAGTCTTTTTGACCTTCGATTTCCAGGGCGGCGAGGACGTGAAGCCGGACAAGAACGGCATCCTCAATTACGAAATGTGGAGCCAGGGCGAATACGGACCTCACCATGCCATCTACCGGCTGCTGCGGATTTTGAAGGAAGAGAATATTAGGGCGACGTTCTTGACTTGCGGGGCCATCGCCGAGCGTTTTCCCGAAGCAATTCAGGCGATCCTTGCCCACGGCCATGTGGTGGAAGGGCACGGATACAATCACGAGATCGCGCGCTACTTGCCGCGCGACCAGGAAACCGAGGTGATGAAGAAAGCGATCGCAATGATCGAAAAGCGCACGGGGCGGCGCCCCTACGGCTGGCGCTCATGCACTCAGAGCACGAACACCATCGAGCTTTTGATCGAGCACGGTTTCGTCTTCAACACCAACTGCTTTCACGAGGAGTTGCCGTTCCTGTGGGAAAAGGACGGCAAGTTGCTGGTCGAGCTTCCGCGACAACCCTTCGGGGACGGCACGCTGTTCGGCCATCGCCACGGTGAATACGGCAACCCCTATCATGGGCTTGAGACCTGGAAGGCCTATTTCGACGAGCTCTATGCGGAGTCGGCCGAGCGGCCGCGCTACATCCCCTTCACCATGCACCCTTACATCATCGGTCGTCCGGGCCGCACACTGGCATTGCGCGGCATCATTCAGCACATGAAGAAAGCAGGGAATCTCTGGTTCCCGACCGGCATCGAGCTCGCCGAGTGGTGCCTCAACCACGTGTTCCAGGCGGAATGCCGCAAGCTTCGCGCCTCCGCCGGGTGAGGCAAGCCGCGCGCTCGCTGTGTTGTTTCCCGCGCCAGGGGGGCAGCGAGCAGCCCGCATCCGCCGCTCACGCTCACTCCATTGCGCACAAACGAGCGGCGATCATTGCCGCTGCGATCGCCGCTGCCGCAATGGCGCTGGCGTCCTCCGTGTCCGCTAAGGCTGAGCCGGTCGCGGATTTCTATCGCGGTAAGACGCTGCGCATGTTGATCGGCTACGGGCCCGGCGGCGGCTACGACATCTACGGCCGGCTTGTCGCCGAGTTTCTGCCACGACATCTGCCGGGCGCTCCGACGATGATTGCGCAGAACATGCCGGGAGCGGGCAGCTTCGTGGCGGCGAAATACATCTACGATGTGGCGCCCAAGGACGGCACGGTATTGGGCAGTCTTGGGCAGACCTTGGCGCTCGACAGCATGACGAATACCAGTGCCAAGCTCGACGCTGGCAAAATGCCCTATATCGGACGCGTCGTGACGAACATCGATACCGGCGTTGCGCTGCCGAAAAGCGGCATCAGATCCTTCGAGGACGTTCGCGCGAAACAGTACGCTGTCGGTGCTTCGGGCGGCGGCTCCACCACGGTTCTGTTCCCAACCGCGCTCAACGCCTATGCTGGCGCGAAGTTTAAGCTCGTGCGCGGCTACAGCGGCACGACCGACATCTTGCTGGCAATGGAACGGGGCGAGGTGGACATTGTCGGCGCCTACGGGCTGCCTGGCGTGTTGGTGAGCCACCCCGGGTGGGTCTCCCGCGGTGAGGCAACCGTCCTTTTCCAGGCATCGCTGAAGCGGCATCGCCTGCTCTCCGACGTGCCGACGCTCCCGGAGCTCGCGTCGTCCGAGGAGGGCCGCGAGGTGCTGCGCGCGGCGGCCAGCACCGGTGAAATCGGCCGCTCCATTCTCACGACCCCGGGCGTGCCGCCCGAGCGCCTCCAGGCGTTGCGCACCGCGTTTCGAGCTGTGCTCGAGGATCCGGATTTCCTCGCGGCATGCGAAATGCGAAAGCTGATGGTTGACGGGGCCCCCGGCGAACAGATCGATGAGATCGTGCGCGAGACGCTGCGGTTGCCGCAGGCGGTGGCCGACAAAATCGGGCAGATGATGCAATAGGCGAACGGGACCGAGCGCTGCCGGGGATGGCGAGTCAGTTCACTTCGACGCCTTGCGCCTTGATCACCTGTGTCCACTTATCGACTTCTTGAGCGATGTGTTTTGCGAATCCAGCCGCATTGAGCGGCATCGGCTCGACTCCCAATTGGGAGAACCGCTCGTTGATCACAGGACTGGTTAGCGCATCGTTCGTCGCATCGCTGAGCTTTTTGATGATCTCGGGTGGCGTCTTAGCGGGCGCGCCCAATCCATACCAGCCGAAGCCATCGTAGCCTTTCAGAAACTCGCCGATGGCAGGGACCTCCGGCAGCGCTGCCGCGCGTTGCGCAGTGGTCACCCCGAGCGCGCGCAGCTTCCCCTCCCGGATCAGCGGAAGGGCTTGCGCAATGGGAGCGAAAACGACCTGCACCTGTCCGGCCAGCACATCGGGCATGTAATTGCCGCGATACGGAACGTGAACCATTTTGGTTCTGGTCATGAGCTGGAACAGCTCGCCGCAAACATGCGGCGTGCTGCCGATGCCATTCGAGGCCATGTTGACCTTGCCGGGATTGACTTTGAGATAAGCGGTGAACTCCGAAAGCGTCGCGGCCGGAAACGGTGGTGGCACGACGATGACGAAAGGCGTTTTGGCGATACCTGCGATCGGGGCGATATCGTGGACGAAATCGAAATTGAGGTTCCTATAGAGCGCGACGTTCACCGCGTTGGTGGAGACCGGCAATAGGATCGTGTAGCCGTCGGGCTCGGCCTTCGCGACATATTCGGTGCCGATATTGGCGCTCGCGCCGGGCCTATTGTCGATCACGAACTGCTGACCGAGCCGCTCCGACAGATGTTGGGCGGCGAGACGCCCGATGATATCGGGGCCGCTGCCGGGCGGATACGCGACGACCAACTGCACCGGTCGCGCCGGGTAGCCCTGCGCCCAAGCGGAATCGCAGAGCGCCGGCCCTAAGACAGCACCCCCCGCCAATTGCAACAATCGTCGGCGGTCAATCGTCATGGCACATCCCCGATATCCTCGCGGAGTTTGCAGGCGCTAAACCGAGATTCTATACCGGCCTGCCAAGGCGTCCAGAAGGGGACTTTAGTTCGCAAACCGGCGCATCCGCTGCGGCCAAAAAGCACTGTTACGTCCGTGCCCTGTTCGGCATCGGTGCGCGGCCCCGCCGGCCGGGCTGGCAAATAAGTCACGCCTCCCCGAAAACCGACGCGGCGCGTTGGTTTTCTGCCCGCTGCCATCTTTGCGGCCGACCTTACCTATTTGTAGATTCGTCAGGGGACTTCATCGGGGAGGTGGGGTTGCGCTACTTCGCGATGGTGTTCGTCGCGTTGCTGATGGCTGTGGCGCCCGCCCTTGCCGGCGAGGTCGATCCCGGCGTGACGGCCATGCTGCGAGAGTGGTCGCTCGCCGCGCCGACCCCATACCGCGTCGTCATTTGCCACGGGTTCGGATGCGCGTTCCGCACCGAGATCGGTCTCACGCGCGCCGACCACGCCCAGATCGCAGCAATCATGGCGGCGGGCTCGGCTTCGGCGCAGGCGGAAAGGGTTGCCATCGGTCGTACCGAAGCCTGGTTCGAGAAGCGCATCGCGCCCCTGACCGGGACCGCGACGCGCGTTGCGCGGGCCGGCCCGCTCATCGGCTTGGCGGGCAGCCGCGGTCAATTCGACTGCATCGACACGACCAATAATACGAATTCGCTTCTGCTCGTTCTCAACGAGCTGAAATTGCTGCGGCACCATACGATCGCCGCGCCCGTATCCCGGTTCCTATTCACCGAGGGCCCGCACAACACGGCAGTGATCAAGGACCGCAAGACGAGCGAACTCTGGACGGTCGATCCCTGGACTCACAAAGGCAGTGAAGTCCCCGACATCTTTCCGCTCGCCAAGTGGAAGGCGGGCGACTGAACGCGTAGCGCTGCAATAATCTCGGAAAAATATGCATCACTTGCGAAGGCCGATCGCGCGGCCTTCGGCAAGCAGGTCAGTGCCTGCGCTATTCCAAGCGGCCGCCCGCGTCGTGCGGCTGCCCAGACCTAAGCGCCCTGGATTGTCCGGCTTTCAGTGGGCCCGTTCGCTGCGTTGTCGCCGATCGAGCGCCGACATGCCCGGCAGCGGATCCCCGAAGAATGCCGCCGTTAGGCTTTGGTACTCGCGCAACGCTTCACGGCGATCACGATCTGCCAACGCCGAAGGATCAGGCCGAAAACCCGGCGAGAGCGCAGCCGGATTAACGTCGTCCAGCACTTTGGCCATTGTAGTCTCCCCCGTCTGACCTCCCATGCCGCAGGCGTTAAGGCACGCCAGCACCTAGGCCAAAGCGTGACGGCGCCCTGTCGCAATTAGGGCCAAATAGGGGTGCTTCGACATGACGACTCGGGCGCGAACTAGCAGCCCATGCCGTCATGGAGCAGCAGGCACACCGACTACGCCTGCCGGGAGAATACGCCCTGACCCCTCGACAAAAATGTTACCGTTCGCTGTCTCCATTCAGTAAGGGAGGGGAGAATGCTGCTAGTCGTTCGCTATGTTTTCGTCGCGCTTGTGGTGCTCTTGCCGGCGCGAGCGCTTGCCGGTCCAGCCGAGGAGGCGAGCGCGGTCATCGACCGTTGGGCAGCGGCGTTGAACGCCAATGACGCCGATGCAGTCGTGAAGCTTTATGCGCCCGACGGCCTACTGCACGGCACATCTAGCCCGACGCTCAATGCCGGCACCTCATGGTCGCCCTCGGTGACGCCGCCGCGATGGGCGTCGGATTCTACGAATTCAAGTCAGCCCAAGGCGCGACGCGGCCGGCGCGCTTCACATTCGTCATGATCAAGCGTGGACCTGATTGGCTCATCGCCCATCACCACTCCTCCGTGCTTCCTCCGACCCGGCAGTAAGTTGACGCCCGCACGACGATGTCATTGGCGATGGCCAGCGCCTGCTAGCGCACCTTATAAAGTGCATGCCGCCGGTTGCGCGTGAAGGGCCGCACTTGGCCTGGCCAGCGGCCTTCTTCCACCGCTTTCGTCCACGCCGGGCTGACAAGGACGTCAGGGCCGTCAATTTCGTAAACCGCGCTGTAACGCGGGCCCTCGTGCGCAACCTTCTTCTGCGCACCGCCGATGCTCACGGCAAAGTTCTCCCCCGCCATCCGCGCGACCGCGCGCACGCCAGGGACCTTGAGGAGATTGGGGACATGCTCGGTGTCGTAGACCTCGTTGAAGAGGGCCTCTTTGTCGGCATCGACATCCATGCTCACCACAAAGAGGTACCTTGAACTGATTGCCATGAGCAGCTGCCTTCCTTGTCTTGCGCCTGCGCCACCCCCACGAGGTGACGTGCTATCGTAGGTCGCGTGTCGTTGCGATGCTACCGCCTGGAGGGAAACTCACCGTGTCGATTGCCTCCGCCCCAACGCCCTACTACCTTCCCGTCCGTCAGGACTGGCTCGACCGGCGCAAAGAGCCGATCCTCGAGCCCGATCTGCCGATCGTCGATCCCCACCATCATCTCTGGGATCGGCCCGGCTGGCGCTATCTCCTCGACGAATTGCTGGCAGATACGGCGAGCGGCCACAACATTCTCGCCACCGTGTTCGTGCAGGCGCGGGCGATGACGCGCGCCGCCGGTCCGGTCGAAATGCGCCCCGTCGGGGAGACCGAGTTCGTCAACGGGGTCGCAGCCATGAGCGCGAGCGGCATCTACGGCAAGACCAGGCATTGCGCCGGTATCGTCGGCCATGCGGATCTCACATTGGGCAGTCGCGTCGAGGCGGTGCTCGCCGCGCACATCCGTGCCGGCGGTGATCGCTTTCGCGGCATCCGTCACAGCACCGCTTGGGATGCCGACGCATCGATCCGCAATCCGGCGTATAGCCCGCCACGCGGTCTCCTAGGCGACAAGAACTTTCGCGAAGGCTTCGCTGTGCTCGGTCGCTTCGGCCTCTCCTTTGACGCCTGGCTCTATCATCCGCAGATCGACGAGGTCCATGATCTCGCGCGCGTCTTCCCGGAGACGAAGATCGTGCTCAATCACGTGGGCGGGCCCCTTGGCATCGGCGCCTATGCCGGCAAGCATAAGGACGTGTTTCCCGGCTGGGCCGTATCGATCAAAGCGCTCGCCGCCTGCCTGAATGTTTACGTCAAGCTCGGCGGACTCGGCATGCGCATGGGCGGATTCGCATTCCACGAGCAGCCCGAGCCCCCATCATCGGATACCCTCGCAAAGACCTGGCGTCCCTACATCGACACCTGCATCGATGCGTTCTCCCCGTCGCGTTGCATGTTCGAGAGCAACTTTCCCGTCGACAAAGGCTCCTACAGCTATCCGGTGTTCTGGAACGCGTGCAAGATTTTGGCGAAGGGCGCCAGTGGCAGCGAAAAAGCCGACCTATTTAGTGGTACCGCAGCGCGGTTCTACCGCCTCGAATTGCCCAGTTGATATCGCTCTGCGCCTTACTTCGTGCCGCTCTTCGATCTTCGAGGCTTATTTTGATCCCGCTTCGCCCGGCGCTTCGGATTGCGGCTCCGGGTCATCCTTTTTGCCGCCTGCAATTCGCGATCAGGCGAAACCGCAACCGCTGTCTCGGCGTCGTTGAGCGCCATGAGGCCTCGCCATCTCGCCGGATGGACTCTACGCAACGCACGAAACTGCCGTTTCTCCGCTGCGCTCAACGTCGCCTCGTAGGCGCGCCGCGCACGGGCATCATATCCCCACGCCACAAGCGCCAAGACGGCAAACGCAATCGGAACGGCCAAGGGAATCATGACCGATTACCTATCACATATCAGGCGATCGAGCAGCCTCTTGCGCGTGCAAAGCTGCCGTCCCAGCGTTAGTTGAGCGGTTCGACCTTGATTACCGCCGCGCCCAGATTGTTTCCAATCCACAGCGTCACCGGCGATTTGCGATCGTCGACGAACACCCGGCGAATGTTGCTGGAGCGCGGCAGGAGATAATTCGTCCATTCACCGCTCTTGGGATCGAGCCGACCGACGCGGTCGGAGAATGTATTGGCCTCCCAGACCTCGCCGTTGTGGTCGGCGAGAACGTCATAGGGCGCTTCCCACGCAAGCGGCTTTTTCCATTCGGTGATCGTCTCGGTGGCGGGATCGAACATGCCGACGCCATTGGCGCCATACTCGGCAAACCATAGTCGGTTTTGCGAATCGACGCGCCCGCGCCGCGCCCGTGCGTTCGACGTCGGTGTCGGATAGAACGCGAGCTTGCCGGTCTTCGCGTCGATCTTGCCGATGCCGCCAAACGGGAACTCGAGGATGTAGGCGTTGTTCTGCTGATCGGCGTAGATCCCGTAGATGCCGATCGGGCGATTGTTGACCGGATCGCGGAAGCTGCCGAGGTTCTCGTATTTGCCCGTTGCGAGGTCGAGCCGCATGACCTGCGAGCGGTCCGTGTTCTTGACCCAAGCCTTGCCATCGACCTTCGTTGCCGCGACCGAGAAGTGCGACTGCTGCGTAGCGTCCGTCTGCCATTCGTCCGGCACCGGAAAAATTTTGAAGGTCTCAGTCGTGCGATCGAAGCGCGCCATCCCCGTCTGATACATCAGGCCGACCCAGAGATAGCCGTCCGCGTCGATCTCGAGATCGAGGGTCCCTTTGGGATGATTGAGCTTCTGCACGGGAATCGGAAAATCCGTCACTTTTCCGGTGTTTGGGTCGAGCTTGGACAGGAACTGCTCGCCGAAATGCGAGAACCAGACCGTGCCGGTGGGATCGACAATGACGTCGTGGGGCTGAATCTCTTTCCGCGGAAGATCGTATTCCGTGATGATGACCCGCGTCGCGCGTCCGGTCGGACGCGGTGAGATTTTGGGCTCGAAGTCATGCGTAGACTGCCGGCTGAGATTGACGCTCGCGAGATAGTCCGCGAGCTTTTCTGCGATGGCACGGTTGACGGCCGGCCGCCGGTGCTCGCCGACGAGCCGCTGTGGTTGCAGATCGGAGGCGCCGGGATAGTAGCCGCTCATGCGCTCGAACACTTTGAGGAAATCAGCCGCGGTGTGTTTGGATTCGAATATCCTGCGTAGCGAATGGCAATCCGCGCAGTTGAGCAGCGCCCTTTTGAGATCCTGGGGCCCCGGCACGCTGGCCATCCACTCGGAATTCGTTAGTTGGTCGGTTGTGACCGCAGTCGTCTTGAGCCGCAGGTCGGCCCTCGTCGCTTTGCCGGGCGCGAGCTCAATGAGGCCCAAACCCTCTAACGCGTAGCCAGCGGCCCTGATCGTGAGCTCGTAACGGCCGCCCTCCAATCGATCCGCTGGAAAGGCGTAATCGCCCTTGGCATCGCTTACGACCGTGACTGTGATCGTTCCGCCCGGCTTTTTGGCGCTGACGAGGACGCCCTCCATCGCCCCGTCCCGGTCGGACGTGACTTTGCCAACGAGCGCAGGCGGTGCCATCTGCGCGAGCGCGGGCATTGCTGACATGCACAGGCATGCCGCAAAAGCCGCCGCCGGGACGCGGGCAATGAGCCGTGTCGACATGGCATGCTCCTGATAGGACATCCGATCTGCGGTGCGGTCGCGCATCTGCAATGACCAAAGAAGCATAGCATACGTGAGATGAGCGGTCTCACCGGCGTAACGTCGGGTATTGGGCTTCGGCGCTGTGGCGGCGCAGGGGCTGCCTATGCATCAGGATCGAGCGTGAACAGCTCCTGCGGGTGGGCGACGCCGCGTAGCGCGTAGCGTCCCACCGAAACCAGGCGGCGTCGCATGCCGTCGACCTCGGCAAAGGCCGAGGATGTCAGAACGGGCTGATCCACTGAGCGGCACATCGCTGCAATGCGACTTGCCTCGTTCACGGCCGGACCAACGACGGTAAAGTCCAGCCGCTCGCGGCTCCCGACATTGCCATAGAAGACTTCGCCGACGTGCAAGCCGAGATACATCTCGGTGACCGGCTTGCCGGCGGCTGCCCGGCGTCTGTTCAATTCGGCGATTTCCTCCTGCGCGGCAATCGCCGCGGATAATGCGGAGCTGCATGCGTGGGCGCGGTCTTCGGCGGTGAAGATCGCCAGCGTGCCGTCGCCGATCAGCTTGAGGACGTCGCCGCCATTCTCGTGAATGGCCGAGACGATTGCATCGGCGTAATCGTTGAGCAACGGGATGACCTGTTCGGGTGCGGTGTCGGTGATCCGCGTGAACCCGCGTAAATCGCTGAACCAAACGACGGCATCGATGCGTTCGGTGATTCCCCGCACGATCTTCCCGCTGAGCACGCGCTGGCCGGCGTCGCGGCCGAGATAGGTTTGCATCAGCGTTCCGGTCATGCGCACGAGCGCGGCCGCCTTGAACGCCAGCGCAAGCGTGGGGACCACGCGGGTGAGCGCTGCGACATCCGCATCGGCGAAACCCTCGGGTTGCGCGGTCACCCACGAGGAGTACACGCAATCCATTTCGCCGATGACCCCTTCGGGCGCGAAGCGATTGATGATGGCGACGTACTCGGTCATGCCCGCGGCCCGAAAATCCCGCAGGACCGGAAACTCGGATTCGGTTTCGGCCGTGACGCGCCTGCGCAGCAAGCTCTCCCCGGTCTCCAGCAGTCGGAAGAACGGACTTGCACGCCAGCGTGCGTCGGTCCAGCCCGGTTCGCTAGTGACCTGCCGGTGAGCGAAGCGCAACGGCGACGAGAGCCGCGGGTCCGACGCGGCTCCCGGCGAGCCGGTGCGCCCATATTCCTGCACGGCGGGCTCTGACGGGTCCTGCCCCCAACGGACCACGCGGCCCTCGTACACAGGGTGCAGCGTGTCGATGAGCAGCAGCGCGCGGCTGATCGGCAAGCTGGCGGCAACGGCGCGCTCGCAGAATCCATTCACCAGCGCTGCCTCCGGCTCGCCGCGCAAGCCTGCCTTGGCGAGCCATGCGTTCAACGCCTTGATGTCGTCCTCGGCAATCATGTTCATCCCAGACATTGGGCCGCGACCCCGCTCCCTGCTTACTGAAAATGCAAAGGCCGCTGCGCGAACTCCTGTGCGCCGGTGAGCTGGCATTCTTATTATGCGGGAATTAAGTGGAGGAGAGAATGTACGGCTCGAGGTCCGACTGAGTTCAGGGTCGGATACCTGGTTCCAACGATTAGCTCACGCAAATCGCCCATGGATGCTCCGGTCACGAACTTCGTCCGCGCGGGTAGCTTCGAGGAGCTTAAGGTCAAAGGACGGCTCGTGGTGCGCGGGGCGCATCGTCCGATTCTCGTCGTTTACGACCGAGGGCGCGTCTTCGCTTTTGACAATCGCTGTCCGCACATGGGGTTTCCGCTCGACCGTGGAAGCATCGAGGACGGTATTCTGACCTGCCACTGGCACCACGCGCGCTTCGATCTCGCAAGCGGCTGCACTTTCGATCTGTGGGCGGACGATGTGCCGACCTGTCCCACCGAGCTGCGTGGCTCCGAGATCTGGGTGAAGCCCACCTTCGCTCAAACCGACCCGGCGGAACACTGGCGCCGCCGGCTGCACGACGGCCTGACCCACGATCTCGGCCTTGTTATCGCCAAGGCAGTCCACGGCGAGCTCGCCGCCGGCATGCCGCCGCCGGACGTCATTCGGCAGATCGTGTTGTTCGGCGCGCGCAGTCGTGATGGCTGGGGCGTGGGCCTCACGATTCTCACCGCGCTCGCAAATCTTCTACCGCTCCTACCGCAGGAAGAGGTCTACCTCGCCCTCTTCCATGGCGCCCGCCGTGTCGCGGATGATTGCGAGGGGCAAGCGCCGCGCCAGGAGCGTGCGCCGCTTGCGAGCCAGCCCGACCTTGCCACGCTTAAGCGCTGGCTGCGGCGTTGGACGGCTGTGCGCCATCGCGAGGCTGCCGAGCGCACCGTGCTGACGGCCATCACGAGCGCAAGCGCGCCGGCAGAACTCGCCGGCCTCCTGCTGGCAGCCGAGACAGATCGCGCCTTCGCCGACAGCGGACACTCGCTCGACTTTATCAACAAAGCATTCGAGTGCCTCGACCTCATCGGCTGGGAGCACGCTGCCGCTGTGCTGCCGACCGTTATCGGTCAGATGGTTGCCGCGCGCGGCGCCGAGGAGTCGACCGCTTGGCGCCAGCCGGCAGATCTCATTGCGTTATGCCAGAAGACCGCGAGCGAGCTGTCCGCCCTGTTCGCTACCGCTCGAGCTCGGGCCTGGTCGGATCATGCAGCGCTCGCCCGCACACTCCTTTGCGATGATGCTCTCGCCATTATGGATGCGCTCAAGGCAGCCGTGAGCGCGGGCGCCTTGCCCGCCGACCTCGGTCGTTCGCTCGCCTACGCGGCGGCGCTCAGGGTCGCTTACTTCGGCAGCGCCAACGAGCACTCGGACTGGGAAACCGCCCACCATGTCTTCACCTATGCCAACGCCGTTCATCAGATGGTGAAGCGAGTTGGGATCGCCGATTCCGACCGTCATGCCGAGGCCTTGCGCAGCATCCTGCACGGGGCGATGGCGCTCTACCTCGCCCGCTATCTCAACGTCCCGCCCGCGCGCATCCCCGGCGAGAGCGGCGACCTGCTCGATGAACTTCCCACCGATATCGAGGCGCTCCGGGGCGCGCTGCTCGATGCCTTCGACCGGCAACGGCAGATCGAGCGGGCCGCGCGTTTGGTGGCGCGTCATTTCTCGCTCGACCATCCGCCGCAGGCGCTCATCGCCACACTGGCTCGCGCGCTGCTGCGAGAGGACGCCGGCTTTCACGCGTATCAGATGCTGGAAGCAGGCGTGCGCCAGTTCGCCGAGTGGGGCAACACCCGCGAGGGCTCGCACATTCTGATCGCCGTCGCTCGCTACCTTGCCGCCCATTCACCGACCGAGCGCGCGGCGCTGCAGACCGCGGATATTGCCCGCCGGCTCATGCGCGGCGGGGAGCTTCATCAGGAAGCCGCCACGGCTCGGTAACGAGCATGGGCTCATGGCGTGTCGATCCGCCAGCCACCGTCGCGAGACGTTGCACTCGTCCTCATTATTCGACAGCGGAATTGCTGCGCCAATTTTCCGGAGTGCTGCATTTCTTGACGTGGGCGCTTGCTTCGATCACCTTGAGATCTTCTTGGGCCGTGACGTAGTCAGTCTCGTAGGCGATCGCGTTGACGAAAGTGCCGCCGGTGCTTTGCTCGGCCTTGTCCATCAGCAGCTTGAGTTCCTGCACCCGCGCCTGCCGAGCCGTTCGTTGGGCGGCGAGCTGCTCGCAATCAAGGAACTGAAATTGACCGGGATCAGCAAACACGGTGACTGGATATTCGAACGCTGACGCACACGCGGCCAACAATGTGGGAAAAATTAATGCGATAAACGTTGCAATTCGCATGGAATGATCTTTGGCCCGTCAAGAATTGGCCAATTCCGCCGTTACATTAAGGCGGCATGCGACGACGTGACTTTCGGCGTCGGTGTCGCGCGGGCGCGGATGACGGGCACAACTTGGATCATGCGAAGCAAGCGCGCCCGAAATCGCCCCATTCGGGAGCGTATTCCCACCAATCCATAGTGACGACCGCGAGCAAGACCCGTCCCTTGCATCACGAGGCGTAGGGGAGCCGTTATCCGCCAGCTCGTGGATTTGAGCAGCGCGTCTCTCTCGCGCCGCAGATGGTGGAGATTGGCATACAGTTCTGCGACTGCCGAATCATCTTCCCATTGAAAAGATGTCATCGTTACTCGCGCCGGCGTTTTAATAATCCATGCATCCATCAGGCGCTCCGTGTCAGCAGTGGGTACGAAAGCGTCGATCGGATCGAGAGCCGACCGGGCCGCATCCAACCTCCGCTGCAGGTAGTTCTGCAGCCAGCGGCCGTCGGTCAGCAGCGGTGCTGGCACCAGGTAACGCTCGAGCATCCAAGCCAAAACGGTATCGAGGTTTGGAGATTTGCGCTTCCCAAGTCGCGCGAAAAAGTTCTCGAATGTCGTTTCATCCGCGACATTGGACAATTCCGTTGAGGGTGGAGATCCGAGAATGCGGCCGAACAGCAATGCTTGATGGCCAACACTCGATGAAACACTCCAGACACCATCAACTCGCGGCACGAGAAATTGTGCAGGCGACTGGTATCGACGGAATTCGTCGCGAAAGATCAAGTTCGGAAATGTTCCGCGTAGCGCATCCAGGTTCGAGAGTGAACCGGATCGTCTGAGAACGGGTTCGCCATTGGGATGCTCCGTGACGATGACCCCCACATCGTTGGGCGTAGCAGCCAAAACGTCATACAAATATTCGAACTGCGTACGGTAATTTGCCATCCCGTCGAAAGAAAATTCGTTCGAAATCTGCAGCGGAAGAAGACAAAGCCGATCAAAGCGGCTGCGAAAGTTGTGGCAACGAAATGGATCAAGAGCGCCGAGGGCCGCCGCCATCTGCGAACGAAACGCCGACACGAGCATACGCCCATCCGGCGTTATGAGATCCGCTAGCTTTCGTCTTCCGATCCTGCCGATCGCCGATCGTGCGCGCGTGCCGGCGTGATCGAAATACATGCTGAACGGGTAAGGATCTCGCCCGAACTGGCCTCGGTCAACGTGCAGCCGGAATGCGGTCAGCCACAGCTTGGCAAGATAGTTCGCCTCACCTGCAAAACCGATGACGACGTCCGGTTCGAAGCCGTTGACCTTCCGCGCCAGTACCTCCGCGATGACGCGGAGCGCCGGATGCCCTGCATCATCTTGAAGGGCCGTTTGATCCAAAGCGGTGGGGAGTTCGCCTAACTCTCTTAACCCTTCGGTACAATAAGAGTTCGTCCAACCAGACGGTCCGAAGCCCGGTCAATAGATCGGCTTTTCCGTTTTGTCTGGCCTCACGAAAAGTCGATTCAGGTCGACGTGCCAAACAACCTCAGACGACATCAATCGCTACTCTCGCGAACCTTGCTGAAACATGACGGCGAGATTAAAGCCGGCGTGACGGCGCCGATCTCATGGCCACGTTGCAGAAAAGCATCACGCTAATCGGAGACGAGGCTGAATGTTTGAAGCGAGTCCGTCACCCGCAAATTAACGGCGTTGATACGCGTCACGGTCAGGTATCGTTGGGGGCACTGGACTTTTGTCACCGTCGACGGCGATTTGTGAAGCGTGAGCGATGCGACCCTGCATAACGATGACGTAAAAACGTTCGGCTGCCGCCGTGGAGCGGAGAAGTTGATCGCTGGCTGATGGATTTTTGTTCGCGGCCGGCGTCCGCCGCGTATCGGGGCTGCCAGCTGAAAGCAATATTCAAGTGAAGTGGAATTACTCGAGCTAGGTGCTGGCCCTTTGTGTGGGAAGGGTCGCCGGGCAGGCCTGAGGGTCGTCTGATCGTCCACCGCCAGCAAAAAGCCCCGCCGGAGCGGGGCTTTTTTGGCGCAGTGGCCTATTTTGCCGGCGCAACCTCTTTGACCGGAGTTTCTTCGGTCTTTTCGCGCTGTTCATTGGCATCGGTGAGGAGCCGATCGATGACGCCGGCGCGTTGCTCCTGCTTGATTCGGGCCTCTTGCGCTTTCTTCTGCTGCTCAGCGAAGAATTTGTAGTCGATTTCCCAACACATTGGGTCCTCCATCGGTGATGGAACCAACGGCATAACAACGCCGACACGGTACCACATTGTTCCGCGCTGTTGCTAGCGCCGGAGCGCATGCGTCGGTTCCGGGCCGGCCGCTTCGTCTCGACAAATCCGCGGGTTTGCACTGGGGAGCGCCCGCATCGTGGTACCATGCGCGTGCGGGGCAAGAGCTGGAGCCCCGCGTCAGGTTGCCACGAGCCTTTCCATGAAGGACGTCGCAGAGTGGCTGGCGTCGCTTGAGCTCGGAGAATACGCGCAGCGCTTCGCCGAGAATGCGATCGATCTGTCCGTTATACCTGATCTGACAGAAAACGATCTCAAAGAGATCGGGGTTCTGCTTGGGCATCGCCGCAAGATGCTGCGTGCGATCGCCGAACTGCAGCGGGCAGGCGGCAACGCGCCTCAACTTGCGATCGAACTGGGACGGGAACGTGCCGAGCGACGGCAGCTGACCGTGATGTTTTGCGATCTGGTCGGCTCGAGTGCGCTGGCGACACACCTTGATCCAGAAGACATGCGCCAGCTCATGGCGCGCTTTCATCGCCACATCGCCGAGGTCATCGCCGGCTACGAGGGAATCATCGCGCGCTATATGGGCGACGGGGTTCTAGCCTATTTCGGTTATCCGCAAGCGCATGAGGACGATGCCGTGCAAGCGGTGCGCGCCGGGCTCGCACTCGTAGACTCAGTGGCTCACCTGCAGACCGGTGGGAATTCTCTGCTGCAGGTTCGCGTCGGGATCGCAACCGGGCTCGCAGTGGTGGGAGACCTCATCGGCGAGGGTGGCGCGCAGGAGCAGGCGGTGGTCGGCGACACGCCGAACCTGGCTGCCCGCCTGCAAGCGTTGGCCGAGCCGGGCACCGTCATGATTTCTGCCACTACACGCCGGCTAACTGCCAGGCAGTTCGAGTACCGCGATCGCGGCCCCGTCGCGCTCAAAGGTTGGGAGCAACCCGTCCCAGCTTGGCAGGTTCTGGGAACGAGCGGGGTGGAGAGCCGGTTCGAAGCGCAACACGAAACGAAGCCGACGCCGCTGTTCGGGCGCGACGAGGAGATCGATCTGCTGTTGCGCCGGTGGCAGAGTGCGAGGGAGGGCGAAGGGCGCGTCGTGGCGCTGACCGGCGACCCCGGCATCGGCAAATCGCACATCGCGCTTGCGCTGGAAGAGCGGCTACAGGCGGAGCCGCATACGAGCTTGCGCTACTTCTGCTCGGCGCATCACACGAACAGCGCGCTATTCCCGTTTGTCGCTCAACTCGAGCGGGCGGCCCGCTTCAAGCGCGGGGATTCGCCCGCTCAAAAACTCGCCAAGCTGGAAACGCTGGTCGTGCGATCCGGCGCTGACGGGGATCACACGATCGCGGTGCTGGCCAATTTGCTGTCGCTGCCACCGAGCAACCGATATCGTTTGCCGGAGCTCACACCGCAAGGCCGGAAGGAGAAGACACTCGCAGCCCTATCGACGCACCTCGAAGCTTTGGCGGCGAAGCAGCCGGTACTGGTGATCTTCGAAGACGCTCACTGGATCGACCCGACCTCGCTCGAGCTGCTGACGGCCACGGTGGAGCGCGTGGCGCAGCTGCGGGTCTTGCTGCTCATCACTGCCCGCCCGGAGTTCGTAGCGCCCTGGCCGCGCTACGCGCATGTGAGCACAGTTGCGCTCGCACGCCTTCGTCGATCGGACGCGGCGGCCATCATCATGCGAATCACCGGCGGTAAGACCCTGCCCGACGAAGTAATGCACCAGATCGTCGCTCGCACGGACGGCGTGCCTCTGTTCGTCGAGGAACTGACCAAGACGGTGCTCGAAAGCGGAGTTCTAAGGCAGCGCGACGGCGAGTATGTGCTCGAGCGCCCGCTGCCGCCGCTCGCGATCCCCACCACGCTGCACGATTCGCTAACAGCGCGGCTCGACCGGTTCGCTCCGGTACGAGAGGTGGCACAGATCGGCGCCGTGGTGGGTCGCTCGTTCTCCTACGAATTGCTGAGCGCCGTGGCCGGACTTTCGCCGCAAAAGCTGGAGGAGGCGCTCGGCCAACTGGTTCTCTCCGAGCTGGTGTTCTGCCGCGGAGAGATACCGCACGCCGTTTATACCTTTAAGCACGTGCTGGTGAGAGATGCGGCCTATTCCAGCCTGCTGAAATCCCGGCGCGCCACAATGCATGCAGCAATCGCCAGCGCATTCGAGCAGCGCTTCCCGGAAATCGTGGAGGCCGAGCCTGAGACGCTGGCACACCATCTCACCGAAGCCGGCTTGCATGAAAAGGCGGTGAGCTATTGGTTGAAGGCCGGCAAGAACGCCGTCCAACGCTTCGCTAACCTCGAAGCAATCGCGCATTTACAGCAGGGCCTAGAGGCCGCATGTCAATTGCCGGAGAGCTCGGCGAGGGACAGGCTCGAGCTGGATCTACAGTTCGCGTTGGGGCCCTGCCTGATCGCCACGCAAGGTCCAGCCTCAAGCACGGCCATTGCCACCTTTGCCCGCAGTCGTGAGCTGTGCTCACGCCTCGGCGATCCGCCCGAATATCTGCAGGTTTTGTTTTGGCTTGCGACCGGCAGCGTCATACGTGGAGAGCTGCCACAAGCGCGCGAGGCAACCACAACGTTGCTCGGGCTCGCCGAAGCTCGCAACGATCGGCCAATGCTGATCAACGCGATACGCGGGCTGGGCATGATACTCCTGTTCATGGGGCACCTGGTCGAGGCGCGTGAACTGACGGAACGCGCCATCGTCGCATTCAGCACCAGCAGCGACTCCGAAAAGCTTGCCGCCCGTGCGGCTGGCCAGGATGCCGGCGTGGCGGGCCTGGCGCTGATGTCGTGGGCCCTTTGGGCCCTCGGCCACGTCGACCTGGCGGTGACGCGAATGGCTGCCGCACTTCAACGTGCCGATGCGGTCGGGCACCCCCACACACAAGCTTACGCTTGTTACTATGCATCCATTCTGCACGCCCTGCGCGGCGAGCCGTCTCTCGCGCAGCGCCATGCCGAGCGTTGCCTCGCCTTGTCCGAGGAACACGGATTCCGGCACTGGCATGGGCTTTCGCGCGCCATTCGCGGCATCTGCATGACAACGCTCGATCCGTCGGCGAGCGCGCTCGCGGAGGTCAAAGGCGCTCTGGATCAGTACCGCAGTGCTGGCTATCAGCTGGGCATCACGGCGCTCTACGTGCTGATGTGTCCGATTTTGTTGGTCCGAGGCGAACGCGAGGCTGCGCTGGAGATGATAGGGCAGGGGCTCTCTGCAGCGAGCCACAATAGCGAACGCTTATTTGAAGCTGAACTACATCGATTAAAAGCGCAAGCGCTGACGGTCTGCGGCGCAGCGAGCGCCGATGCACAGTCATCGCTCGAGCGAGCCCTCAAGACAGCAGAAAGCCAACACGCCCGATCCCTTGAACTTCGGGCCGCCAAAGACCTGGCCGCGCTGTGGCTCGGCCAGGGCAGGCGCGAGGAGGCGCTCGCGTTTCTCGCGCCGGTCCATGCTTGGTTTTCCGAAGGGTTCGATACGCGCGATCTCAGGGACGCAAAAGCTTTGCTCGATCAGCTGCAGCTGTGAGCGATTTGTCCTATCAGCCCACGCTACCATCTGCGCGGCGGCGCAGCACGCTGCCCGGCGTCGCGCCGGTGTGAGTCGCATTCTCAACGACCATGATCCCGTTGACGATGACGGTCGTACGCGCGCCACTCGGGTACTGATGGGGATTCGCATAAGTGGCCTCGTCTCGAAAATCGTCCGAATCAAAAATCGCAATATCGGCGCGGTAGCCCTCCTTCAATAGTCCGCGGTCGCGTAATTTGAGCGCCTTCGCCGGTCCACCGGTCATCTTGTAAATCGCCCGCTCGAGCGGGAGGAGCCGTTCGTCGTGGACGTAGCGCCCGATAATTCTCGGAAAGGTGCCGTAAAAGCGCGGGTGCGGCATACCTTGGCTGACAATGCCATAGGTCGCGACACAATTTCCGTCTGACCCGACGAGTGCCGTCGGCGAGCGCACGATGGTGCGAATGTCGTCTTCGCAGATCGATGTAATCAAAACGCGGGTGGCCCCGTCATCGGCGATCAGATGGTCGCAAATTTGGTCGATCGGATCACAACCGCGCGGCCTCGCCAGCGCCGCCACTGTCTGGCCGGCTGTCTGCGGCAGGCGCGGCGAGATCGAGATCTGCACCGCCTCCCATGAGGCGATCCGCCCCCAATTGTTGAGCCCGTGCTCGGCGAGCTCGCTGCGAATGCAGGCGCGGACGTCTGGCAGCGCCAGCCGCGCGATCATCGTCTCTTTGTCGCCGGTCTGGACCCAAGGTGGGAGCAAGTTCTTCAGCGGATTGGCGCCCGCGGCGTAAGGGTAGGCGTCGCAATCGATATCACAACCTGACGCTCGCGCCGCGGCGATCTTGTCGAGGATTTGCGCCGCCTTGCCCCAGTTGTCCACGCCGGAACACTTCAGGTGCACGATTTCCACATGCACGCCGCATGCGCGGGCAATGTCGATCGCTTCCTCCACCGCCTCCATGACTTTGTTGGATTCGTCGCGAATATGGGTGAAATAGCCGGCGTTGTGCCGTTTCAGCACTCCGCAAAGGGCGACGATTTCGTCTGCTTGGGCAAAGCTGCCGGGCGGAGTGAAAAGACCCGACGACATGCCGAGCGCGCCTGCGCGCAGGCCGTCTTCCAACAACGCGATCATCTCCCCAAGTTCGGTTTTTGTGGACGAGCGATCTTCAAGCCCCATCACCATGAGTCTGAGCGTGTTGTGGCCGATGAGCATGCCTGTGTTGACTGCGACGGCCGGGAACGTATCGAGATATTCCGGAAAGCTCATTTCCCGGAACGGGAGCCACGGCGCGCCTCCGCTCAGATAGTCCGCAAGAAGGTCGGTCTTTCCCGGCAGCACCGGCGCGACCGAGAAGCCGCAATGGCCAATGATCTCGGTGGTGACTCCCTGCCGCACTTTGCTTTCCGCCTTCGGATTGATCGGAAGGACAAAGTCGGAATGGGTTTTGATGTCGATGAAGCCGGGCGTCACAGCGAGGCCGGCGGCATCGATAACCTTCTTTGCATCACCGGCCAGTGCAGGGCCAAGCGCGACGATGCGGCCGGCGCTAACCGCGACATCGCCGGTGATGCCCGGGCTGCCGCTGCCATCGATCACGGTGCCGCGATGGATTAGGATATCCCAGGTCATAGCGGGGCGGCGTCGCGCATCCTTGCCGATGATCGCGCGGGTATCGGGCGCACAGGCGGTCCTTATCGCGGGTCCAGTCAGAATCAATACCCATCAATTCGGTCGCCCGCGAGACCGACTTCCAACGCATCAACCTGTTGCTTTCGAGCGGCGACCAAGAGAGGGAGAGAAAAATGAAGTTTCAGGGCGGGAAAGGTGGTGGAGTTCTTGGGCAAAGGCGGATTGATTTGAGGCGGGCGTGAGTCGGCGGTGAGAGCAGGCGATGAAATTCATGGATATGCGGCAGTGGATCGCCCTTCTTGAGAAGGAGGGTGAGCTACGGCGGATTACCGCCGAGGTGGACTGGAAGTGCGAAATCGGCACCATTGCTCGGCGCGTCCTTGAGAAGAAGGGGCCCGCGCTGCTGTTCGAGAACATCAAGGACTACGGAAATGCGCGCTGCACCAAGGTTTTTGTGAGTGGATTGGGGGCCCAATCACGCCTGGCGCTTGCCCTCGGCTTTCCCCGCGACGTCGCCAATCGCGACCTAATTCAGTATGTGATGAAGAAAAACCGCGAGACGATCGCGCCGGTCATCGTCGAAACGGGGCCGGTGAAGGAGGTCATCGTACGCGGCGATGCCATCGATCAGACTGAATTTCCGGTTCCGCAATGGCAGTACCTGGAAGGCGGCCGTTACATCCACACCTTCTCCGGGGTCGTGACGAGGGATCCGGAGACGCGGGTGATGAACGTCGGCATCTACCGCGGGATGATCGGCCAGAAGGACACGGCACCTTTTCTCCTCATCAAAGGTGGCCAGCATTGGGGCGCGCATTTTGCCAAGTGGTCCGCGCGCAAAGAGCCAATGCCGGTGGCTTGCGTGATCGGCTGGGATCCCATCATGCCATTCTTGGCGGGCTCACCGGTCTTGGCCGGGGTGTGCGAGTGGGATGTGATGGGTGCATACCGCGGCGCTCCCGCGCAGCTGGTCCGCTGCGAAACGGTCGATCTCGAGGTTCCCGCCACGGCGGAGATCGTGCTCGAGGGATATATCAGCGACGATCCGGCAAGCTACGAGATCGAAGGGCCTTTCGGCGAGTTCACCGGCTACGTGTCCGATCTTCCCACACCGCGTCCGACAATGAAAGTCACGTGCATCACGCACCGCCGCGACCCGATCTTCTGCGGCTCGCTGGAGGGCACCCTGCCAGGGTCCTACAGCGAGAACAGCGTCATGTCGTCAGTGCAGCGCGCGGGCATCGCCTGGAACATTCTTACCGGCGCCGGCATCCCTGGCATTCTCCACGTCTACGCGCCGCCCATCACCAACGGCGTCAACATCCGTATCCAGATCAAAAAGCATTATCAGGGACAGCCCAAGCAGATCGCCGCAGCGCTCTGGGGCAGCAGCGCCGCGCAATACCGCTATAAGCACGTCATTGTGGTGGAGGAGGACATCGATCCCGCGGACGACGAGCAAGTTGAATGGGCACTCGCGCACCGGGTGAACGCCGGTGAAGGCGGCGTCGTCATCTTCCCGGGCATTTTCGGCTCGCCGATCGATCCCAGCACGCCCATGGAGGATCGCGACGTTGCACAGCTCGGCACCGGCCTCTGGAATCGGATGTTGATCGACGCCACGCGCTCCTGGAAGAACCCGCGGCGTTCGCAGTGGGGCGGGGAGCGTTTTCCTCCGACCGTGCGGCCATCCCTTGAAGATGAGGCGCGCGTGCAAGCCCGCTGGTCGGAATACGGGCTGGGTGATCTGTGATACCGAACCGACTCCTCAGTTCATAAACTGTCGTCCTCGCGAAAGCGGGACCCCTGAGCAGCGGCGTCCTGACGAGCGATCCTGGCGTCCGATCATCTTCGAATAGCAGCCGCCACGCAAACGGATGTTGTGCGCTCGTACCTTAGCATTAGCTTAGCCTGCAGCTGTTAGCGCGGTTGCTGCAGTGCGGGAGAAAATCCATGCGTCCCGTCTTAAGCAGTACATCGGCCTGGCAGACCAAGTTTTTGTGGGCAGCGATCGCGATACTAGGCGCTGTTTCCTTCGGGATCGTCGCGCTCAATCGGGGCGAAGCGGTCAATGCGGCGTGGTTGGTGGTCGCTGCGGTCTGCGTTTATTTCGTCGCTTATCGCTTCTATGGACTGTTCGTCGCCGAGCGGGCGCTCGGCGTCGACGCAACACGACCGACGCCCGCCTACCGGCACAATGACGGCCTCGATTACGTTCCCACCAATCGATACGTGCTCTTCGGCCATCACTTCGCGGCGATCGCAGGCGCGGGTCCGCTGGTTGGTCCGGTGCTTGCCGCGCAAATGGGTTATTTGCCAGGGACGCTCTGGATTCTTGCCGGGGCGGTGTTCGCCGGCGCGATCCAGGACATGACGGTGCTGTTTCTGTCGACGCGGCGCGACGGTCGTTCGCTCGGCGATATCGTGCGCGCCGAGATGGGATTGGTTGCGGGCACGGTTGCGGGCATCGGCATTCTCCTGATCTGCGTCATCGTGCTTGCGGTTCTTGCTCTCGTTGTCGTCAAGGCCTTGGTCGGCAGCCCGTGGGGCACTTTCGCGGTGTTCTGCACAATTCCCATCGCGTTGTTCATGGGCATCTACAATCAGTTCATCCGGCCGGGGCATATCGGCGAGATGTCGCTCATCGGCTGCGTCCTGCTGCTCGCGGGTCTGATCTATGGACGGACCGTGTCCGAGACCCCGGCGCTCGCCGCCTGGTTCGATTTCAAAGGCGAGACGCTGGCGCTGATCATCATCGGCTACGGCTTCGTCGCCTCCGTGCTCCCCGTCTGGCTGCTGTTGGCGCCGCGCGATTATCTCTCGACTTTCCTCAAGATCGGAACCATCGCGCTCCTGGCCCTCGGAATCCTCATCGTGCGTCCCGATCTGCAGATGCCCGCCGTGACCAAGTTTATCGACGGCACCGGGCCGGTTTGGTCGGGCAGCGTCTTTCCGTTCCTGTTCATCACCATCGCCTGCGGAGCGGTTTCCGGCTGGCATTCGCTCATTGCTTCGGGAACGACGCCGAAAATGATCGAGAACGAACGCCAGATCGCGTTCATCGGATATGGCGGGATGCTGATGGAGTCGTTCGTCGCCATCATGGCGATGATCGGAGCGAGCGTCATCCATCCCGGCGTCTACTTCGCCATGAACAGCTCGGCGGGGGTGATCGGCACCACCGCTGATCATGCCGCGCAGGTGATCTCGTCCTGGGGATTCGTGGTGACGCCCAACGAGATCGCCCAGATGGCCAAGGATGTCGGCGAAACGACGATCATGTCGCGTACCGGCGGCGCGCCGACGCTGGCGGTCGGCATGGCGAGCATTTTGTCGTCATTCCTCGGCGGCCCCACATTGATGGGCATTTGGTATCACTTCGCGATCCTATTCGAGGCCCTGTTCATCCTGACCACGGTCGATGCGGGGACGCGCGTCCTGCGCTTCATGATCCAAGATCTGATCGGCAACGCGATTCCCGCGTTCAAGGAGACCTCGTCCTGGACCAACAATCTGATCGGCTCGCTGCTTTCGGTGATCCTGTGGGGATACTTCCTCTATGCCGGCGTGATCGATCCATTCGGTGGGATCTGGACGCTGTGGCCGCTGTTCGGCACCGCCAACCAAATGCTCGCGGCAATCGCGCTGACGGTATGCACGGTCGTGCTGTTCAAGATGAAACGCGAGCGCTTCGCGCTGGTGACGATTGCACCTGCCACTTGGCTCATTGTATGCACGACGACCGCTGGGCTGGAGAAGGTAGCCAGTCTAGATCCGAATGTGGGATTCATCAGCCACGCCCTCAAATACGCGGATGCGATCGCGGCCGGGCAGCTGTTGGCCCCAGCCAAAACGGCGGCGGAGATGACCCGAATCGTCGTCAACGATTACATTGATGCGGCGCTTGCTGCGGTATTCGTGCTCGTCGTTGTTGCCACGGTGATCTACGGTCTGATCAGCATCTGGAAGGCGCTGGCGAGTCCGCAGGCGACGGCCATGGAAGTCGGATTCGCCGGGGCAGCGGCGGGAGGCGGTCATGCCTGACTTGCAGAACTTGTTCGATCGCTCCACGCGGGCAGCGGGCGCCACTCTCTATTGGACGACGCGGGCGGCGCGTTTGATGGTCGGAGTTCCCGATTATGAAACGTATGTTGCACACCGGCGGGCCAACCATCCGAACGAATCGATCATGACCTATGTGGAGTTTTTCCGTGAACGGCAGCAGGCCCGGTATGCCGTGGGGAAGGGTCGATTCAGGGGCTGCTGCTAACGGCCGTCACGGTCACCCAATACCACTCGAGTGAGGGGGCCAAGGGATTGCAAAGGCGCTATGCCGCAAGTTGCGGCAGGCTGCCTAATCCATCGCCATGATTGGTTCAGGCGCGAATGCTCGCGCGAGATTCACGGTTGAGCATCCAAACGTCATAGTTTTGAAAAACGTGCAGCGTAAGAAATGAATCTCCACGATTGTTGACGCTCGCGCTCCGTATGGCACATGTCTTGCTCTAATAACTCTTGCTCTAATAACGTGTCGGTGTGCGCCGAGAAAAAAAGGCGCGCGGTGGAACGAGTGTGAACCACCGCACATTTCGGGGACCGGTCAGGGGGCAATAATCGCCACGTTCTCCACCGACGGAGGTCCCCGATGCACAAGCCCTCCCGATACTTCCCCACACGCATGCCCACGCAGACCAAGCCGGCGCCGATCGGCCTCGATTTGCTTCTGAAAATCGGCACGGCGCTTTTGATCAGCTTTGCTGCGACGCTCGTTCTCGTTCACGTCGGAGTCTTTTTTGCTTCGCCGCTGAACATGCCTTGACTCGAATTGTCTGGTTTGGCGTTTGCCTGAGCATGCGGGAGCAAATCATGTGGAAGGCATCGTTATGTGCGGTGGCACTCCTCGGGATGACGATGGGGGGATCGCTCTCCGCCAAAGACCCGGCGATGTTTCGATCCATCGAAAGAGCGGAAACGGACGGCACACAGGTCCGCACCAAGGCGGATTTCCGGCACTCCCGCAATCCCGCGCGCCACGCGTTGCTTCCGGCGGTTCAAGCCTGGCTCTCGGCCGAATTCGATCTTCCGGTAATCCACGAGCACCCCGTTCTGAGGTTCGTGCCTGCGGCCAGGATTGCAGCGCTGCGTTTTAGGGGATTGCTCTCGCCTCCGGGGACTGGGGTCGCCGCCAACGATCAGACGGCGACCGGGCAAGGCGATACGCTTGCCCTCTATGACGACGCCACACACACCATCTACCTGCCCGAAGGGTGGAAGGGCAAAACACCGGTCGAGCTTTCTCTTCTCGTTCATGAGCTGGTCCATCATTTTCAAAGCGTGCTCGGTCTCAAGCATGAGTGCCCGCAACAACGCGAGAAGCTCGCCTATGTCGCGCAGGACCGCTGGCTGGGCCTCTTCGGGCATAGTCTCGCGGACGATTTCGAGCTCGATCCATTTTCGCTGTTGGTGAAAACGACCTGCTTCTACTGATCACCAAGTGGTCCCCTCTCCCCCGCTCTTGTGAGACATTCGCGCTGATCGCCGTGCAGGTCGCCTGAAAGCGACGTCCTCGAGGCGTCGCAGCTCGAAGAATTGTCGCGCTATATTTCGACTTATTCGATGTTGATGGGAGCTTAGCCGACCTGAAATCAGGAATTAGCGATAGTGGGGATATGCTAGGATCGGCATTTCCGGTGTCAGGAGCCTTGGAGGGACAATGAGGCGACGCGCGTTCATCACTTTGCTCGGCGGCGCAGCAGCGGCGCTGCTCACTGTTCATCACCCCCCACCGATGTTCGCGCAGGAGAGCGCCGACTGGGTGACCGCATTCCCGCGCACCCCGGTCCAAGTTACTGCCTGGCCCGGCGGCAGAAAGGTCGCCGTCAGCTTCGCGCTGTTCGTCGAAGAGTTCGGCTTCGGCCAGGGCCCCGTCTTGCGTCCGGATCTTGCGAGCCGCAGCCCCGATCTCGTGAACGAGGCGTTTCGCCAATACGCCATCGACTGGGGCATCACGCGGGTCGGGCGCCTGTTCAAAGAGTTGGATGTCCCGCTCAGCATCGTGTTGAACGCCGAGTTTCCGGGCAAGCATGCCGCCGTGTGGAAAGAGTTCCGCGCGACCCACTCGAACGCGCCGATCATCGCCCACGGCATGAACAACACCAGCCGTATGTTGCCGCTCGGGCGCGGGCTAGCTGCGCAGAAGGCGTACATTCGTGAGACGTTGGATCTGATCGCCAGCGCAACCGGCGTGAGGCCGACCGGCTGGTCGTCTCCGAGCGTCTATTCCAATGGTGATACCATGCAGGCGATCGCCGCCGAGGGCATCACCTACACCATCGACCAAATGGATTCCGACGTCATCTCGACCTTGAAGACGCCGGAGGGCGCACTCGTCCTGCTGCCCTATCCGGTCGTCACGGTCGACATGGGCCAGCAGCTCGCGCGCATGAAGACGCCGGCCGAGATCGAGACGCTCTGGGTAGACTACGTGCTCGAGTTGGCCAACGAGGCGCGCGCCGACCCCGCGCGCGAGGCGACCACGGTGGTCATTGGAATCCATCCCTTCGTGATCGGGACGCCCGACGGAGCCGCCGCCTTGCGCCGTGTCCTGTCGCGCCTCAGCAAGGATGAGAAGGTCTGGCTGACCGACACCGCCGCCATCCTCAAAGCGGCCGGCCTGAAATGAAGGGTTCAGAGTCTGGCTTCATCTACCTTCTGCATTCAGCGTCCTGAACACTCGGCCGTAGATCTGAGAAATCCTGGTTAGCCACATCCCGGTTTGCTCGTGCCCAGAGAACGGCCTTTTGTCCTTTGAAGAAAATCATTTGCCCAGCTTCTCCAGCTCTCGGACATTCCGGGAACCGCAAGCAACCGGTCGACTTCATGGCGATCACGGGTGTAGATGCGAAATACATGTCGAACGGTGAGATCATGATTGGGTCTGTCGATCACCCGGATCTCATCTCCGGCCCCCACATCGCCCTCGACGACGATTCGTAAGTAAGTCCCGGGCCGCAACGCCTCGGTGAAGCGGCGCGGAAACAACTGATCATTCATCCGAACTCCAAGCCGCCAGCAAGGGATTCTCGGCTCAGAAACCTCAAGAACAGTGGTTCCGATCTCCCAACGCTCTCCGATGAGCGCATCGTTCGCTTCAATCCCCTCGGTCGTGAGATTTTCGCCGAACTCACCGTATGCAAGCGGTCGGCCGATCTCCTGTCCCCACCATCGTGCGTCTTCGACGGCGTATGCGTAGATCGCTTTATCGGGTCCCCCATGCGCTTCTCGATCCGCCTGCACGTCTCCGTCGAGGTTTACACCTCGAGCGGCGATCCGACCGGCGACGGGTGATTTCCAGATGGCACTCTTGGCAGGACGACCTTTGTATTCGAACTCCCGAACAGTACCGACGTTGACCGAGAGAACGCTCGCCACCTTAGTCGCCATCGGCTCTTCTCCTTCCCGGTTGCTTGTCCGTCTTCATGAACTCGCGTAGCAGCGTTGCAATCTCATCTGCTTTGGTATCAAGCGCAAAATGTCCTGCGTCGAGCACATGCACCTCCGCGTTCGACACGTCACTGCGGAAACGTTCCGGCTCGCTCGGAGCTCTGCCGGCAACGAGCTTTGATCACCAGTTGTAGATGTTTTGGTTGTAGCCGAGGTTGCCGCCGCCTGTGGCTGCGGGACTGTCCGGGTTCGAAAACGGGGCGCTCCGTGGAACGGTGGCTTGCGCGCGTGGGCTGCTGCGATAGACGTTCTGACGCCTTGGCGCGGTCCATGCCGCAGCCACGGTGCTAAGGACAATGGCAGCGGCGAGCGCAAGTCTTATCGTCATTGACATTTTTGCCTCCTGGTTCGTTTAAAACGTAATCGTTGCTGCGACCCCGGGCGCATTATCGAGACACCGCATGGCCTGAATTATTCCTCGCGGGGCGCGTTGCCTAGGGCAGAAGCGCATCACACTTGCGCGAGCAATTTCGACTATCATGCACCTCGGCTCGTGCGGGAGGGAGGCATGGCCATGGAAATACGCGTGTTCGGGCGCACTGGGATGCAGCTCTCGGTGCTGGGCTTTGGCTGCGGCGCGGTCGGCGGATTGATGGTACGTGGCGATCCACGCGACCAGGAGCGCGCCGTGGCGCGGGCGATCGAAGCTGGCGTGAACTACTTCGATACCGCCGTCCAGTATGGCAACGGCGAATCGGAAAAGAATCTCGGCCGTGTGCTGCAAAGGCTTAAACCCGCGAATACAGTCGTGGGGACCAAGGTCCGCTTGCCGAGCGCCGACTTCGGGCGCATTGCCGAGGCCGTGGCGAAGTCGCTCGATGGCAGCTTGGCGCGACTCCTCCGCGAGCGGGTCGATATCTTCCACCTGCACAATGCGATCACCGAGACCGGCGGCGGAGAATCGCTGAGCGTCCGGCAAGTGCTCGGCGAGGTGGTGCCCGCGTTCGAGCGGCTGCGCGAAGAGGGCAAGACGCGCTTTCTCGGGCTGACCTCAGTCGGCGAGACGGCGGCACTCCATCAAGTAGTCGACGCGCGCGTCTTCGACAGCGCGCAGGTGGTCTACAACATGCTCAATCCGTCCGCTGCCGTCGCCCTGCCGGCGAAATATCCGGCACAAGATTATGGCCGGCTGTTCGATCATACGACGGCGGCCGGCGTCGGCGTCGTGGGCATTCGCGTGCTCGCGGGCGGTGCCCTATCTGGCTCGCCCGAACGCCATCCCATTGCGTCGGCGCCACCCGAACCGATCGGCTCGGCGATGAGTTACGACACCGACGTTGCGCGCGCGCGGCGCCTCATGCCCCTTGTCAAGGAGGGGTTTGCCGCGAGTCTCACCGAAGCGGCCACACGGTTTGCAGTCTCGCATCCGGCGACGGGCACGATCCTGGTCGGCATGGCAACGCCGCAACAGTTCGAGGCTGCGCTCGCCGCCGTTCAAAAAGGCCCGCTCTCAGGAGCCGCGCTCGCGCGCGTCTCTGCGCTGCAACAGGCGTTCGCCGACGAGCCCCGCTGAGGCGCTGGAGCCAAGCTTGCCGACTTCAAGAACCCCTTGCGCGACGCGTGCACCGAATCCAATCTTTGCGGCGCAGCCCATGAAGGGCGAGAGCGCACGGCGATGAAGCGATATAGCGAGTCCTTCGATTACATCATCGTCGGCGCTGGCACGGCCGGCTGCGTACTCGCCAATCGCCTGACCGCCTCGGGGAGCGAGCGCGTTCTGCTGCTCGAAGCCGGCGGTCACGACCGGCACATCTGGATTCACATCCCGCTCGGTTACGGCAAGCTGTTCACCAATCCCAAGGTGAACTGGCTCTATAGCTCCGAGCCGGAAGCCGAGCTCAACAACCGGCGCATCATCCAGCCGCGCGGGAAAGTGTTGGGTGGGTCGAGTTCGATCAATGGTCTTCTATACATCCGCGGTCAGCCGGAGGATTTCGATCATTGGCGCCAGCTCGGCAATGCCGGCTGGAGTTTTGAGGATGTGCTGCCCTATTTTCGTCGCGCTGAGGACCAAGGACGCGGCGAGGACGCGTTGCACGGGGTAGGCGGGCCGCTCGCCGTCTCCGACGTCTGTGAACCGCATCCTCTGTGTGAGGCTTTCATCGCCGCCGCCCAGCAGGCGGACTTCCCCCGCAACGACGATTTCAACGGGCCCACTCAGGAAGGTGCCGGCTATTTCCAGCTCACCGCGCGGCACGGCCGCCGCTGGTCGACCGCGGTCGGATATCTGCGCCCCGCCCGCCGAAGGGCAAACCTCGCCATCGCCTCGAATGCGCTGGCGAGCCGGATTCTCTTTTCGGGACGCCGTACGATTGGCGTCGAATACCGGCAGGGGGAGGCGAAGCGCATTGCCTACGCGAACCGGGAAGTCATCCTCGCCGGCGGCACATTCAACTCGCCGCAGCTTCTGCAACTGTCCGGGCTCGGGCCGGCGGCGCTGTTGCGCGGGCTCGGCATAGACGTGATCGCCGACATGCCAGGGATCGGCGCCGACCTGCAGGATCACCTTCAGGTCCGCATGCAATATCGTTGCACCGAGCGGATCACGATGAACGATGTGATCCACAGTTGGCGGCATCGAACTGGCGCCGGGCTGCGCTACGCCCTATTCCGAAAAGGGCTGCTAGCCATCGGCGCCGGCTATGCGGGCGGCTTCTTTCGCACGAGCCCGCAGGTTGCGACGCCCGACGTGCAAGTGCATTTCATCATCTTCAGCGCCGATGCGGCCGGTGCCGCGCTGCACGCCTTTCCGGGCTTCATCGCATCGGTTTGTCAATTGCGGCCGGAGAGTCGTGGCTTTGTGCGCATCACGTCGCCTGACCCCGCGAAGCCGCCGGCGATCGAGCCGCGTTATCTCTCGAGCCGCACCGATCGCGACACCGTCGTCGCCGGGATGAAGCTTCTGCGCTGGATCATGCGGCAGCCGGCTATGCGCCGCTATATCGCCGAAGAGCGCGCGCCGCCCACGACCTGCACGAGCGATGCGGACCTTCTCGCCTTTGCGCGCGAAACCGCCACGACCGTCTTCCATCCCACGAGCACGTGCCGCATGGGTAGCGATGACGCTGCCGTGGTCGACGAGCGGCTGCGTGTGCGCGGCATTGACGGGCTGCGCGTGGTCGACGGCTCGATCATGCCGACCGTCGTTTCCGGCAACACAAATGCCGCCATCGTCATGATTGCGGAAAAAGGCGCCGACATGATTCTCGAGGATGCGGCCGCACAGGCACCCATCGCGCTGTCGGCTTGAGGGGCATGACGAAAGCGGAGGCGCTATCTATAGGCATGGTGCTCCAACACTGGTCGAGGCGCATATGGACCCGGCGCGGCCCATCATCGCAGTTACGCCAATCACCAACGCCGATTGCAACGGCAGCTTGAGAGGCCGCTCGCGCGGCCTGTTGTGTGCGGCGATGGCTGCGGTTGCGGCGGCGGCGCTTGGAACCGGCGTGCTGATTTTTGTCCCGGCCGTTGTTGCGCAGCCCGCCTCTGCGCTTGGCGAGTTGTCGGTCGGCAAAGCGGCGTTGGGTGATTGGCGCACCGATGCCCCGTTGGTTCGGCGCAAAATCACCGAGCTGCCGGCGCCCTATGCCACGCGCTCCGCGTCGAATCCTCCCCGCGTGATCGCGAAGCCCGCTTCCGCCGCGCCAAAGGTGCCGCCCGGCTTCCAGGTCGAATTGTTCGCCACCAATCTCCACGACCCGCGCACGGTTCGGGTCGCGCCGAATGGAGACATCTTCATCGCGGAATCGGAGCCCGGGCGCGTTCGCGTGCTGCGCGCCGCCGATGGCGCATCGACGCCCAAAACCAACGAGGTGTTCGCCTCAGGCCTGCAGCAGCCGTTCGGCATAGCCTTCTACCCGCCTGGATCGGATCCGCAGTGGATATATGTCGCCAATACTGCGTCCGTGGTCCGCTATCCCTACCGCAGCGGCGACCTCAAACCGCGTGGGAAGCCCGAGGTGATCGTGCGCGATCTTGCCGGCGTGGCCGGCCGCTCGGTGCAGCGCGGCCACATTACGCGCGACATTGTTTTCTCGCAGGACGGCCGCAAGATGTTCGTCTCTGTCGGATCGGCGTCGAACGACGGCGAGGGCATGGGCAAACGCGACGCGACCGCGATCGCGCGCTGGGAGGCGGCGCATGGGCTCGGCAGCGCCTGGGGGCCCGAAACCGATCGCGCGGCTGTACTCGTCTTCGACCCGGACGGCGGAAATCGGCGCGCGTTCGCAACCGGGCTGCGAAACTGCGTCGGCCTCGCCGTGCATCCGCTGACGGGCGATGTCTGGTGCTCGACCAACGAGCGCGACGATCTTGGCGACGATCTCGTTCCTGATTTCGTCACGCGCGTGCGGGACGGTACGTTCTACGGCTGGCCTTGGTACTATCTGGGGCCCAACGAAGATCCGCGCCATCGCGGCGAACGGCCCGACCTCAAGGACAAGATCACCGTACCCGACGTGTTGATCCAGGCCCATTCTGCGTCCATGGGAATGGTGTTCTACGACAATGACCAATTCCCCTCGGAATACCGCGGCGATGCGTTTGCGGCCGAGCACGGCTCTTGGAACCGCGCGAAGCGCACCGGCTACAAGGTGATCCGCGTGCTCCTGAAGGACGGGGTTCCGACCGGCGAATACGAGGACTTTATGACGGGATTTGTGGTGAACGACTCGGCCGTTTGGGCGCGCCCGGTCGGGATCGCGGTCGCGCATGACGGCGCGCTCCTCGTCAGCGAGGATGGAAACGGCACGATCTGGCGCGTGACCTATCGCGGCGGGCCATAGAACAGTTCATGGCGAGGCGGACGCGTTTCTGCCGCTGCCGTTATTCCGCGGGTTTCGACTTGGCTGAGAGTTTCGTGAGCCCACTGGACGCGCTTTATTTTCATTTTTATCGTTTGCTGCGCGTGTCCATGACGGCGGCATCGCCGATCGTCGGGCAGCCAGTGCGGGACCACAACGCAAGACTCTAAAGGACAAGATGACAAGTCACATGCTCGTCGAGCAATTCCGACACGATATTGGCGATATCAGCTCGAGCGTTGATGCGCGCGAAATTCGCCAGAAGTCCCACGACTTTCACTGGTACAGCCCGGTGCTTACGCCGCAACTCGAGAATTGCATGGCCGACGTCGTGGTCCGCCCCCAGAGTGAGGAGGAAATCGCCGCGGTGGTGACGGCAGCCGTCAGGCACAAAATTCCATTGACGCTGCGGGGCGGCGGCACGGGCAATTACGGGCAATCGGTGCCGCTCAAAGGCGGTGTGCTCCTCGACATGACCGGGTTTAACGAAGTGATCGCGGTGGAATGGGGCCACATTCGCGTGCAAGGCGGGGCGGTCATTGGCAAAGCGCTCGAGGCGGCTTTGGCGTCGGGCCAGCAATTGATGATGTATCCATCGACGATGCGCTCGGCCACGATCGGAGGCTATCTCGGCGGCGGATTTGCCGGCATCGGCTCAGTTCGCCACGGCATCCTTCGCGATTCCGGGATGATCCAGTCGCTCAGGATCATGACCATGGAAGAATCCCCGCGCATCGTGACGCTTTCCGGCGATGACACGGGGCTCGTCCTTCACTCTTGGGGCACGACCGGAATTATCGTCGAGGCAGAGCTCAAGCTCGTTCCCGCTGAGACATGGATCGACTGCATCGCGACTTTCTCCAGCTATGCAGACGTTATCGCATTCGGGAATGCAGCATTCGACAGCGATCTCGATATCTTCTTGTTGAGCGCCGTCGAACGCCGGTTCGCGCCCTACTACAAGCGGCTCAATACTTATTTCGACGGCAGCCGCGACGCGATGTTCTCGATGGTCAAGGAAAGCGACGTCGACGGCTATTTCGCGCTCGCCGCCAAATTCGATGGGCATCGTTCCATGGCAGTGAACGAGACCCAAAGCGCCGCAGCCAATCTGCGGCGCATCCACGAAACGGCGTTCAACCATACGACGTTGATGGCGCTGCAGGTCGATCGCGGCTGGACCTATCTCCAGGTTGTGATGCCGAATCCGTTCGAGCCCAAGCTCGTAGCCGAGCAGAAGCGGCGCTTTGGCGACGAAGTTTTGATGCATCACGAATATACCAAGGAGAAGGGGCGCTGCCGCATCGGCGCGCTGCCGCTTATTCGCTACACGACGGAACAGCGGCTCAACGATATCATGCGCTCATTCGAAGAGGACGGCTGCATTCTCAACAACCCGCACATCTTCAAGCTGGAAGACGGCGGTCGCTTCGATCCCGATGGCCGCAAGCTCGCGTTTCGCAAGTCGGTCGATCCGATGGGGCTCCTCAACCCGGGCAAACTGCGCTCCCTGTCGTGACTGTCGCAATCAGGGTCGCCGCGCGACGTGCCATCGCCCTGCGTCTCAGAGCCTGTGAGAAATTAGCGCCGCAAGCTCGGAACTTATTATTGCGTCCTCTCGCCTTGCTTGGCCGGTCGCGTGTGGCGCGGATCGAGTTATGCCCTGCCCGCGCGCGCTTGTGCCTTGCAGGGACCACAAGAAGTGCGGATAGTTGCGCGCGTACGCGCGTGAGCAACCGCCGCGGCGCCGCATACCGCCAGCAAGGGGATCTCGTGGGTAATGGTCTATCACTGTCCTGCTCGGATCGGCTCTCGTTTGACCTCGGCGAGCGTCATGCGAGCCGCTGAACTTCAGGTCATAGCGGGGGGCGGCATCGCTGCCGCGTTGAAAGAGCTTGCGGTGCTGTTCGAGCGTGCCTCCGGCCATAAGGTCGTTATTCGTTACGGCACCGCGCCGGAGCTGATCAAGATGGCCGCGAGCGGTGTCCCATTCGATCTTGGTGTGGTGCCCCAGGATGTGTGGACCGACGCCGCCGCGCGCGCACAGCTCGCGCCCGGACCGACGCCCGACGTCGCGCGCGTGGGCATCGGCATCGCGGTTCGCAGCGGCGCCCCTAAGCCTGATATTAGCACCGCCGCGGCGCTCAAGCAGACGCTGCTCAACGCGAAGTCCATCGCCTCGATACCGGCGAGCGCCACCGGCGCTCAGCTTGCCGGTATCTACGAGCGGCTCGGCATCACTGACGAGATGAGGGCCAAAACCAAGGCGCAGGCCGCGCCCAAGCACGTCGTCGAGGCGGTCGCGAGCGGCGAGGCCGAGCTCGCAGTGTTCGGACTCAACGTGCTGATCGACCCGCGCTTGGATATCGTGGGGCCGTTCCCGCCAGACGTGCAGCGCGAGGTGGTCTATGCCGCAGGCTTCGCAAGCAACAGCAAGGAACCGGAAGCGGCCAAGGCGTTTCTTGCCTATCTGATGAGCCCGCCGGCCATCGCCGTCATCAAGTCCAAAGGCATGAATCCCGGCTGAACCAGGTTCGAGCGCAAGTCTCGGACGCAAGACCAAGGGCAAAGCAAATGAAACCGAAGGCAAAGGTGCTCACAACGGCCATCGCGATCTCTCTGCTGGCGGCGCTCACGCTGGCAGGAGTGCCGTACGACGTCGCCCGCGGGCAGAGCCCGGAAAAACTGACCGTTCGTTTCACTTGGAAGCTCAAGGGCGAGTATGCGCCGCTCTATGTCGCTCTGCAGAAGGGCTATTACAATGCCGAAGGTCTCGACGTGCAGCTGTCCGAAGGCAACGGCGCGCAGAACGTGCTCAAGGCGCTCGCGTCCGGCAACGAAAACTTCGGCTATGGGCCGGCGGTCGCCGCCGCGCGGGCGGTGAGCCAGGGCCTGCCGGTCAAGGTCGTCGCGCTCTATCAGACCAGCGCGCCGATGGCTGTCATTGCTTTTCCCGACACGCCGCTGAAGGGCCCAAAGGACATCGAGGGCAAGCGGCTCGCGATCTCGGTGGGTGAGACGTTCGGCGACATGATCCGCCCGTTCACGCGCATCAACAACATCGATCTCGGCAAGGTCCAGCTCATCCAGATGGACGCGTCGGCGCGCACCTCGCAGTTTCTCACGCGCAAGGTCGACATCATGTCGGTCTATCTGAGCAACGAGCTGCCGCAGATCGAGAAGCGCGCGGGCGTGAAGTTCAACGTGATCAAGGTGACCGATTTCGGCCTCAACGTGCTCGGCGCCTCGATGTATGTCAGCAACGCTTTTGCCGAGCAGAAGCCCGATACGGTGAAGAAGCTGCTGCGCGCGACCGCGAAAGGCTATCGCGACGCCATGGCGGATCCGAAAGCGGCGGCGAAAATAATGGCCAGCCACATGGCGGTGCCTGAGCAGCCGGACGTGCTCGAGCAGCAGGTCGAGGCGACCATGGTCACCACCAATGCTCCGGCGGGCAAGCCGATTGGTTGGCAGTCCGAAGCCGACTGGCGCGCAAACCTCGATCTGTTGAAGGAAACTGGCGACATCGACGATATCAAGCCGCTGAGCAGCTACTTCACCAACGCGTATCTGCAGTAACCCGGATCAAGCGCAGTTCGTAGGATGGGTTTCGCTTGTGCGCGAAACCCATCACCCGTTGCCGCGCGCGAAGTCATGGGTTTCGCTCACGCTCAACCCATCCTACGGTCCTGCGCCAGGACCTCCGTTGCGCCGGTCGTCCCGCGGGTGTTTGCTTTTTGCGTGCAAGCCAACCGATCGATCGTCCTTGATCTAGCGAGTCCGGGCGGCATCAACTCGCCATACGGCCTGATCGTGTTCGACGGCGTGTGCGTCCTATGCTCGCGCGGCTGCCGCTTCGTCAGCAAACGTGATCGCCGCGGCTATTTTCGCTTCGTCCCAATGCAGTTGGCCGAGGGACGCTCCCTCGCGCAACAGCTCGGGATCGATCCTGACCGGCCGGACTCGTTTGCGTTCGTGGCATCCGGCCAAGCTTACGTAAAATCCGAAGCAGTGCTGCGCATTGCGCGCGAGCTCCCCGGCTGGCAATGGACCTGGGTCTTCCACTTCTTCCCAAGGCTCATCCGCGACGCGATCTATGACTTGGTCGCGCGCAACCGCTACCGCTGGTTTGGCCGTCGCGACGCCTGCATGCTGCCGGCCTCGGATCGTTCCTGGCCGTGGTGAAGCGCGGGGCTGTCCGGCGAATGAACGCTCTTTGCGAATTCATGCTCGGATTTTGCTTGGTGACGGGTTCTGCATCAGAAGTGCCGCCAACTCGCTTCAAATCAAAATCGGTCACCGCTTCCCGAGCTATGCATCGGCAAATTGTCGAAGCACGCGCGCGGCTTATCCGGCGGTATGTGGCAAACGCGTCACACTGCCGGGCGATGTGGATCGCAAGCGCAATCTGGATGGAACCGAGCAACCCTCCTGGATGTTGAGCGCGCAGGTGGGGCGGGGGGGGGGACGCAAACCTTCCGCGCGTATTGGATCGATGGGCGGCGACGGGCCGCTGCGCAGACGCCACAGCGGAAAAGGCCGTGCCGTTCCCGCGCTGTCCGTCGATCCTGAGCTTCGCTGCGCTCAACCCATTTTACGGGGATCGCTCGCGCATACGGTGGGGCGGGGATTGGCGTGATCCGCCGCAAGCGTGGGTGCGTGAGATGGGTTGAGCCTAGCGAAGCGCCGCATGAAGCAATGCCGCGGGGGCGCGGACATGTCGGAACGGGGGGCGCGGCATAAATACCGACGACGGCAGGATCATCGCGCGGTTCCAACGCTTGACGACTGAGCTATTGGTGCAGAAACGGTTGGGCCAGTGGCATCCGGAGTTGGTCGACGACCTCTATCGGACCTCGCTGGAGATTGAGCAGCGTGGCCTCAAGAAGACCCCGGAGTAACGAAGCGCCATGGTGCGGGCCTATGAGGAAGCAAGCTGGCTCGCAGAATTGGAAAATTTGAGTGGGACAGGAAAGACTTCGTAGGCTCAACCCTGCAACTTATCGAGCGTGATGGGCAGCTCGCGCACGCGTTTGCCGGTGGCGTGATAGACGGCGTTGGCGATTGCGGCGGCGACGCCGACGATGCCGATCTCGCCCACCCCCTTGATGCCGAGTGGATTGATGGTCGCGTCCGGCTCCTCGACGAAGATTACCTTGATGTCGTGTACGTCGGCATTCACCGGCACGTGATATTCGGCGATGTTCGCGTTCATGATGCGGCCGAACGCGTGATCGATCAGCGTCTCCTCGTGCAGCGCCATACCGATCCCCCACACCACGGCGCCCATGATTTGGCTCGTCGCGGTCTTGGTGTTGAGGATGCGTCCGGCGGCGACCGCGTTGACGACGCGGGTGACGCGGATGACGCCGAGCTCCTCGTCGACCTTGACCTCGGCGAACACCGCCGAATGCGTGTTGTGCGCGCGCTCCGCGTACTCGGGAAAGCTCGTCTCTTCCTCCTGCTCGATGCGCTCGACGCCGCCGTGGCGCATCGCATCCGTAATCGACACCGCGCGCGAGGGATCGCGCTTGCTCACCAACTTGCCGTCGGCGAGGGCGACGTCGTCCGCCGCGGTGTCGTGAAGGCGCGAATTCGGCATGCGCTTGGCGATCCGCAACAACTCCTTGCGCACCGCCTCGGCCGTGGTCGCGATTCCGTTCGCGACCGAAGCCGCCATCCATGAGCCGCCCTCGACCGGCGATGCCGGCAGGCCCGAGTCGCCGAGCTTGATGGTGATGGCCTCGAGCGGCAGCCCCAGCATGTCGGCGGCGACCTGCGCCATGATCGTATGCGTGCCGGTGCCGATGTCGGAGCACCCGCAAGCGACTTCCGCGTGTCCGTTGGCGGAGAGCACGATGCGCACCGTGATGGCCATCTGCCACGCGTCCCACACGCCCGTCGCCATGCCCCAGCCGACGAGCTCGCTGCCCTCGCGCATGGAGCGCGGCTCGCTGCTGCGCCGCTCCCAGCCGAAGGCTTGCGCGCCCTGCTGGTAACACTCGCGCAGCTTCTTGCTGCTGTAGGGCTTGTCGGCGTTCTGGTCGCGGTCCGAATAGCAGCGCAGGCGCAGCTCCAGCGGATCGAGCTTGAGCGCGACCGCAAGCTCGTCCATCGCGCTTTCGAGCGCAAACGAGCCGGGCGCCGCGCTCGGGCAGCGCATATCGCAGGAGGTCGC
>Ga0126372_10000010_pt1 | contig 45455 bp, 41 predicted proteins | sample PanSoiMetaPlot_6_FD_92762 | JGI IMG/M metagenome (GOLD analysis project Ga0126372, IMG submission 92762) | Tropical forest soil microbial communities from Panama - MetaG Plot_6 | ecosystem: Environmental > Terrestrial > Soil > Tropical forest > Bulk soil | place: Panama | collected 2016-02-17
CCGTCAACAGCGCAACCCAAATCACCGCGACCTCACCAGCTGGGATGGGTACCGTTGATGTAACGGTGACCAACGAGAACGGTACCAGCGCCACCAGTTCGGGTGATCGGTTCACTTATGGGCCAGTGGGGACCACGACAGCGATATCATCGTCGCAAAACCCGTCGAGCTTTGGGCAACCCGTGCAGTTCACGATGAAGGTGACCGGGCTTTCGCCAACCGGGTCGGTGAGCTTGTTCGACGGGGGCACGCAGATCGGCACTGGAACGCTGGCGGCCGGCACAGCCAGTTTCACAGTTTCTTCGCTCGCCGTGGGCAGCCATTCGCTCACGGCACGATACAGCGGCGATCCCAGTAATGCCGCCAGCACCTCAGCGGCACTGATCCAGACCGTCAATGTCCGCCCGATACGACGCCCGCTGCGATGCCAGCTCCCCGCATCCTCACGGCAGCGGCATGGCCGGCGCGATCGCGTCCCACGGACAGCTGCTGGGCCCCCGCTCAAGGCACTTGAATTGCTAACGTCGTACATGTGCACTGCGGTCGAAATACGCCGGATTGGCTCGCCTTGTGCCAACAGCGCCGGAACGACATTGCGCCGCGCGGGTTGGCGCCATAAACTCGGGAATACCGGAACCGATCGGTCGGAATTGCCCGAATCGATCAACGCAGGGTGGAAACATGAATATCCGCGAAACCGCGCCTCGGATTACCGAGCTCGAGAAGATTTCCACGCGTACCGACACCCGCGACTACCTAGCCAAAGCCGGGCCGACCAAGGAGAAGCTGAAGGACTGGCTCATTGTCGACGTCGATGCCCACGTCAATGAGACCGCGTTCTGGTCGGAAGTCACTGACCGCATCGACAACGAGGTTCTGCGCTACATCGCCGAGGCGTTCCGCGACCGCGGCCCGTTTCCCGGCTTATTGAATGCCAACGGGCCGCTCTACCAGGACGTGGCCGGCCGCATTATGCACCAGCAGAAGCTCGCCGAGCCGACGCCGCCCGGGCTGCATCGCCAGGTGCAGCTCACCCAACGCGCCATGGACGCGCTCGGCATCGATTACATGGTGGTGTTCCCGACGCCGATGCTCTCGCTCGGCATGCACCCGCAGACCGATGCCGAAGTGGCGCTCGGCAACGCGTATAACCGCTGGTTGATCGAGGAGATTCTTCCCCAGGACAAGCGCCAGAAGGCGCTGCTCTATCTTCCGTTCAACGATCCGGAGGCCTGCGTAGAGACGGTCGAGCGTTTCGCCGACGCGCCCGGCGTGGTCGGTTTCTCCGTCACCTCCACGCGGCACAAGCCGGTTTGGCACAATTCGTATATGCGGCTTTATGCGGCATTGCAGGAGGCAGGCAAGCCGCTCGGCTTCCATGCCGGCTTCAGCTGGGCCGATGCGTCGTTTCAGCAGCTCAACCGCTTCATTGGCATGCACTCGCTCTCGTTCGTGCACTTCAACATGATCCACATGACCAACTGGGTGCTCAACGGATTGCCCGAGCGCTTTCCCGGGCTCAAGGTGATCTGGATCGAGAGCGGGCTGGCCTGGGTTCCTTTCGTCATGCAGCGGCTCGACTCCGAATACATGATGCGCACCTCCGAGTGCCCACTGCTCAAGCGCAAGCCGAGCGAGTACATCCAGGAGATGTACTTCACCAGCCAGCCGCTCGAGCGCAGCAATATGAAGCTGACCCAAGCGACCTTCGAGGCGATCGGGGCCAACACGCAGCTGCTCTACGCTTCGGACTGGCCGCATTGGGATTTCGACGCGCCGAGCTCGATCACCAAGCTGCCGTTCCTCAAAGAGGACGCCAAGCGCAACATTCTTGGTCTCAACGCCGCGCGGCTGTTCGGCCTCGAAGTGCCGACGGCGAAATTGGGCCAAAAGGCCGCGCCGCAGCAGGTCGCCGTGCCGGCCGAATGAGGGGCCGGCCAAGCGACTGCGTGGGGTTTGCATGAGTTCATCCGCGGCCACAGTTGCCGGTACCGAATCCGGCGCGGCGTTCTGCGCGTCGGTCGAGGACGCGCTCAAGAACGGCAGGCCCGATGCGGTGCCGGATGAAGAGCTCCAGCGCGTGCTCTCCGCGGCCGTGCGGCTCTATGCCGCCAAGTCGGAAGACCGCCCGCGCGAGCTTGCGCCGTTCGGCGAGCAGCCCGTGAACGCGACCGAGGCGGTGACGGCGATCTGCGCAATCATGCGCGCGGCCGATCTCAATTTTTTCGATCTGCAAATGTGGTACCGCCGCGGCGAGCGTGAATGAAGGATCGTTTCTGTTTCCGTTCGTCCCCGCGTAAGCGGGGACCCAGAGCCACGGACCGCGGCCTTGGATTCCCGCTTTCGCGGGAATGAACGGAGACTAGGTGTAGGTGAAGCGATGAATGAGATCATGGTGGGCGAGCTCAGTGAGTTCGCCGAGGGTGGCTACCGCGTGCTGCGGGTCGACAGCTTCGAGTTCGGAATCTTTCGCGAAGGCGACCGCCTTGTCGCCTACGAGAACAATTGCCCGCACGACGGCGGCCCGGTCTGTCAGGGCAAGGTGATCCCGCGGGTCGAGGAAGAGCTCGCGTCAGATCAGAGGAGCCGCGGGCTGCGTTTCTCCAAAAAAAAACGTAACATCGTCTGCCCTTGGCATGGCTGGGAATTCGACATCGACACCGGCCGCCACTGCGGCGACCCGAAATATCGCCTGCGGCCGGTCGAGGTTAAGGTGCGCGACAACCGCGTTTATGTCAGCATCCCGCCGGCAGCTTGAGCAACATGGTCGATCCCGCATGCGCTAGGGTGGGCAAAGGCGCGCTCTGAGCCGGTACGCGTGGGCGAAATCCCGCCGTGCCTTTGCCCACGCAGCGATGATACGCAGAGCGATTTTACCCACCCATCCCGCCATGACTACTTCCCTTCTCGAGCTCAGCATCGCGCTTTCCGACAATGAGCGCACGCGGCCGCTGATCGAGGGCCGCGTCGTGCCGCAAGGAATCAAGCCGGTCGTCACCGTCGTGCACCCGTCCGAGATGTTCTGGCGGCAGCTGCGCTTCGCCGAGTTTGACGTGTCGGAAATGTCGATGTCCTCGCTCATCATCGCGGCATCGCGCGGCGATACCCGCTGGGTGGCGATCCCGGTCTTCACCATGCGCAAGTTCTTCCATACCAGCATCATCGTGCGGAGGGATTCGGGCATTGCAGCGCCCGCGGATCTGCGCGGCAAGCGCATCGGCGTACCGGAATATCAGCAGACCTGGGCGATCTGGTCGCGCGGCGTGCTGCAGCACGAATTCGGGGTGCATGCCCGCGAGATCGAATGGTTCATGGAGCGCAATCCCGAGAAAAGCCATGGTGGAGCGACAGGCTTTAACCCGGCGCCGGGCGTCCGCCTGCACTACATCCCACCCAGCACGAATATCGGCGACATGCTGGTGCGCGGCGAACTCGACGGCGCGCTGCTCTATCTCGTCCATCCCAATCTGATCGACCGCAGCACGATCGATGTGTCGGGGGTGACGCGTCACCTCTTCCCCGATCCCGCGGCCGAAGGTCGGCGCTTTTATGCCAAGACTGGCTTGTTTCCGATCAATCATACGGTCGTGGTGCGTCGCTCGCTGCTCGAGCGCCATCCCTGGATCGCGCTCAACCTTTATTCGGCCTTCGTGGCGGCGAAGGAGGAAATCGCGCGCTACGGCCAATCCCACCTGCAGTGGTATTTCGAGACGGGATTGCTCGACGAGAACGTCAACCGCACGCTGGCCGAGAACGATCCGCTGGCTTACGGCTTCAAGGCCTCCCGCGCCGTGCTCGAAACGATCGCCCAGTACGTGCACGAGCAGGGGCTGAGCGCGCGGCAAGTCAAGCTCGAGGAATTGTTCGCCGCGAGCACGCTCGACATGTGATTTGGCCGATGAATCGTGCCGCAAACGAGCGCCGCGCATGGGCGTGAGCAAGGGGTACGACTACGTGATCGTCGGCGGCGGGTCGGCCGGCTGCGTGCTGGCCAATCGGCTGAGCGAGGACGACGCTGCAAGTGTTCTCTTGATCGAAGCCGGCGGCCGCGACCTCAATCCACTCATCCACGTCCCGCTCGGGATGGGGAAGATGCACGAATACGACATGTTCAACTGGGGCTATTCCACCGAGCCCGAGCCGAACATGAATGGCCGCAAGGTCGAAGCCATGCGCGGCAAGGTGCTGGGCGGATCGTCCTCGATCAACGTGATGGCTTACACGCGCGGCCATCGCGGCGATTACGACCGCTGGGCGCAGAAGGGCGCGCGCGGCTGGTCCTATGCCGATGTGCTGCCCTACTTCAAGCGCTGCGAGCGATGGGAAGGCGGGGAGAATCGTTGGCGCGGCGGCGCAGGACCGGTCGGCACGGAATTCGCCAGAACTGCCGACCCGCTCTACGACGCGTGGATGCAAGCCGCGCTCGCGGCCGGCTTCCCCGTGACCGATGACTATAACGGCAAGCAGCAGGAAGGTTTTGGGCGCGGCCAATACACCATCCGCGACGGATATCGCTCCTCCGCCGCCAGCGCCTATCTCAAGCCGGCGCGAAAGCGGCGAAATCTTGAGGTTGCGACGCGGGCGCATGCGACCCGCGTGCTGATGCGAGGGATGCGCGCGAGCGGTGTCGAATACCGCAAAAGCGGCCGCCTCGTGCGCGTCGAGGCCGAGCGCGAAGTGATTCTCTCGGCCGGCGCGTTCAACACGCCGCCGCTGCTCATGCTGTCAGGCATCGGCCCGGCCGCGCATCTGCGCGACATGGGCATCGAGCCGATGATTGATCTGCCGGTCGGAAAAAACCTGCAGGATCACCTCGCGGTCATCATCTTCTTCCAGCGCTTGAACGACAGCACGTTCATCAAGCAGATGCGGTTCGACCGCATTGCGGTCAGCATGATTCGCGCCTACCTCTTCGGCACCGGGCCAGGCACGGTGGTGCCGGGCGGCTTGCACGCCTTCGTCAAGACGCGGGGCGAGCTTGCGGTGCCCGACATCGAGTTCATGTTCCGCGGCGCGCCGGCGGCGACGCATCTGTGGTTTCCGCTGATCCGCGCGGCCTATATCGACGGCTACGGCATTCGCCCGACGCTGCTGCATCCCGACAGCCGGGGCGAAATCCTGCTGCGCTCGAGCGATCCCCGCGAGCCGCCGCGCATCGTCTACAAGTTCTTCTCCGCCCCGGACGACCTGCCGCGTCTGCGCGAAGGCGTCAAACGCGCTCGCGATGTCGCGTATCAGAAACCGATAGCGCCTTATCGCGGCGCCGAGACGGCGCCTGGTGACAAGGTCAAGAGCGACGCTGAGATCGACGCCTGGATCAGGAATACCGCGATCACCGCGCATCATCCCTGCGGCACCTGTGCCATGGGGACGGGACCCGACACGGTCACCGACCCGCAGCTGCGGGTGCGTGGGATTGAGCACCTGCGCGTCGTCGACGCCTCCGTCATGCCTGATCTCATCTCGGCGCACATCAACGCGTGCGTGCTCATGATCGCCGAGAAGGCCGCCGACCTGATCCGCAACAAGCCGCCGCTGCCCCCCGACTATGATGCATGAGGGTTGCCAGCCGCCGCGCATCGAACCGCGAGGATGGGAACGCCTCCGCGTGCATGGACGTTACCATGCAACCGGACGGAACTTTTCGGCGGGCCGCCGGGCCTCTAATAATGGCCAGAACAAGCTCGATCGAATCGGCCTGGCCGCGCAGCGGCGCTGCACGAAAAGGGAGGAAGTTAATGAGCCGTAAACATTCGCATGCCGCGGTGAGCCGGCGTAAGTTCTTGGCGGGAGTCGCGGTGGCTAGTGGCGCAACCGCCGTGCCGCCGGCCAAAGCCGCAACGAGCGCCTCGACCGGCGCTGCACCGCGAATGCCTTCCGCGCTGCCGCCCACGGCGCACGTGGCGGCGGCGGAGATCGGAACGCCGAACGAATTGTCGACCTCGCGCATCGGCGGCGTTCCCGGCTCCGATTTCATGGTCGACGTCATTAAGACGCTCGACATCAAATACGTGCCCTCGAATTGCGCTTCCAGCTACCGCGGCATCCACGAATCGCTGATCAATTACGGTCGCAACACCATGCCGGAGTTCCTCACGTGCACGCACGAGGAATCCGGCGTCGGCATGGCGCACGGCTACTTCAAGGCCGCCGGCAAGCCGCTGATGACGCTGTGCCACGGCACGGTCGGCCTGCAGCATGCCGCCATGGCCGTGTATAACGCGTGGTGCGATCGCGTGCCCGTGATCATTGTCGGCGGAAATGATCTCGATGCCGCGCATCGGCCGCCGGGCGTGCCGACGTTCCACTCGGCGCAGGACATCAACGCCCTGATTCGTGACTTTACCAAGTGGGACGACACGCCGGTCTCGCTCCAGCATTTCGCCCAGTCCTTCGTGCGCGCCTACAAGATCGCGATGACGCCGCCTCGCGGGCCGGTCGCGATTTCGCTCGACGCCGGTCTGCAGCAAGAGCCGATTCGCAATAATGGCGAGAAACTCTCCATTCCGCGCTACGTTCCGACCTCGCCGCCGCAGGGCGATAGCGGCGCCGTGAAAGAGGCGGCGCGGCTCCTCGCTAACGCGCAGAACCCGGTGATCGTCGCCGATCGCCTCGCGCGCAGCGAGAACGGCGTCCGGCTCCTGGTGCAGTTGGCTGAGCTTCTGCAGGCGCAAGTGATCGACCAGGGCGGCCGGATGAACTTCCCAAAAACCCACTATCTCAGCCGTCCGCCGACTGCGGTGAGCAATGCCGACGTCATTCTCGGGCTCGAGCTTGCCGACTTCTGGGCAACGGTGAACGGCTGGACCGACAATGGCGAGCACGGCATCGGCGTCAACAGCACCAGGACCAAGCCCGATACGAAGCTAATCAGCATCAATTCGTCGGAGCTCCTGACCAAGGCGAATTACCAGGACTTCCAGCGCTTCCAGCCCGTCGACGTGGCGATGCCCGCCGACGCCGAAGCGACTTTGCCGGCGCTGATCGAAGCGGTGAAAGCGGCCATTCCCGCCGACCGCAAATCGGACATCGAGAAACGCGGCGAGGCGGCGAGGAAGGCCTATGCCGAGCAGCGCGCGCGCACGAAGCAGGCGGCAGCGCTTGCCTGGGACGCGAGTCCCATCAGCACTGCGCGGCTGGTGATGGAGACGTGGGCGCAGATCAAGGACCTCGATTGGTCTTTGGTCGCCTCTTCCGGCAACGTGAGCAACTGGCCGAGCCGTCTTTGGCCGATGGAGAAGCATTCCCATTGGCTCGGCCCATCCGGCGGCTATGGCGTCGGCTACGGCGCGCCGGCCTCGGTGGGTGCGGCGCTGGCCAACCGCGATCTCGGCCGCTTCTCGGTCAGCATTCAGTCCGACGGCGATCTCATGTATGCCCCGGGCGTGCTGTGGACCGCCGCGCGGCACAAGATCCCGCTGCTCGCCGTGATGCACAACAACCGCGGCTATCACCAAGAGGTGATGCACGTGCAGCGTATGTCCAATTTCCGCAACCGCGTGGCGAGTCTCGGCAACGACATGGGCCCGATCGGCACCCGCATCGAAAACCCGGACATCGAATATCACAAGCTCGCGGAGTCCATGGGCTGGTGGGCGAAGGGGCCGATTACGGATCCCGTGCAGCTCGGGCCGGCGATCAAAGAGGCGGTCGCCGTTGTGAAGTCGGGCCAGCCCGCACTGGTCAACGTCTGGACGCAGCCGCGCTAGGAGGCCAGCCGATGCGTTTGTTTCGTATGGGCGTGCCGGTGGTGTTAGCCGCTGGCCTCTTCTTGAGCTGCGGCGGCGCGTTCGCCGCCTCGGCCGAGAAGGGCAAGACCGCCTATATGCAGCACGGCTGCTGGCAATGTCACGGCACGCAAGCTCAAGGCGGCGTCACCGGCCCCAAGCTCGCGCCGGAGCCCATGCCGATCGAGATATTCACGAATTTCGTGCGCACCAGCAATCGCGCCATGCCGCCCTACCCGAAGGCGGTTCTGTCGAACGACGACCTCGCGGATATTCACGCCTATCTGCAGACGATCCCGAAACCGGCCGACTACAAAAGCATCCCGCTGCTCAACCAGTAAAATCCCGCGGGTCGGTCGCCCTCACAAATCCAACACCAGCCGCTCGCTTTTGCACCCGGCGCAGCAGATCATGACCTTGGTGTTCGAGGCCTGCTCTTCCTCGGTGAGGATGGCGTCGTGGTGCTCGGGGACGCCGGAGATCACCCGCTGCTCGCACGCGCCGCAGATACCGAGTTCGCAGGAATAGTCGACGTCGACGCCGGCATCGAGCAGAACCTGCAGGATGCTCTTGCCCTCGGGAATAACGAATTCCTGTCCCGAGCGCGCGAGTTCGACCACGAAGCCGCCCTTCTTGTCCGCTTCCTGCTTGGGCGTGAAATATTCGACGTGGATTTGCGCCCGCGGCCAATCCGCGGTCGCCGCCTCGAATGCCTTGAGCATCGGGGTCGGCCCACAGCAATAGAGGTGTGCCTCACGTGGCGCCTCGGCGAGCACCGACTTGACGTCGAGGACGTTGCCACCGTGCTCGTCGTCGAAATGGAAGTGCGTACGGCCGATCGCTTCGAGCGCTTGCAAAAAGGCCATGTCGGCGCGCGAGCGACAGGCATAGTAGAGCTGCCAGGAACGTCCGAGCTTGTGCAAGCGCTGCACCATGCACCAGATCGGTGTGATGCCGATACCGCCGGCCAAGAGGACGACATGGTCGGCGTCCTCCACCAGCGGAAAATTATTGCGCGGTGCGCTGATCTTGAGCGTCCTGCCGACGCGCAGCTCGTCGTGCACGCAGCGTGAGCCGCCGCGGCTTGCCGGATCGCGCTTGACGCTGACAGTGTAGCTTGAAGGATCCGCCTCCGCCTCGATCAACGAGTACTGGCGGATGAGCCCATTCGGCAAATGCAGGTCGATGTGGGCGCCTGGTGTGTAGGGCGGTAGCGGCTTTCCGGCGAGCGGCGCGAGCTCATAGATATTTGTGTCGCGTGCCGCGTAGCGGATCGCGCTCACACGCATCTCGATCAGGCCTTGCGCCGTTTGCGTCGGCGTCACGTCAACCGGTGCGGCCGTCGCTGTATTCACCGATGTGTCTCCTGCGGCAGGGCCAGCCTCATCGGGCACCGAAGTTTGTCAATTATCACACCTCAGATATGCTCGTTTTGCGCGCAATCCAGCGAGCGGAATCGAGGCATGCGCGGTGCCGCCGCAGCCCGCCTCGGATCGCTCGCACCGCGGCAAGGCCTGAGCGCAAACTCAGGTTGGCTCAGCCAGCGGCAAGAGAGCACAAGGTGAGAGGTTCTCGCAAAGGCATATCTCTGCGACTTCTGGCGCTTTCTCTGTCGCTCGTTCCGGTTCTTGAAACCGGATCGGCCGCCGCGCAGACGCCGCCCTCTTGGCTGGATCCCGCCTTGCTCCGGGCGGCGAAGGCGGAAGGCTCGCTGATCGTCTATTCCTCGACCAACGAGCAGGAAGGACTGCCGCTCTTCAAACTGTTCACGGAGGCGACCGGCATCGCGGTCGAATATGTACGCGCATCGGACGCGGTGCTGATGTCGCGCATGGGAATCGAGTTTCGCGCCGGTCAGCGGTCCTATGACATCGTCCAGACTGCGACCATCAACAAGATGCCGCCGCAGATGCTGGCGCAATACGAGCCGCCCGAGGCCACCAACATTTCTGCGGACGCGCGTGATGCGGGCAAACGCTGGTGGGGCGTTTACGCCAATTATAATTCACCGGCTTACAACACTGAACGGGTGAAAGCCTCCGAGCGGCCAAAGAGCTACGAGGAGTTCGCGCAGCGCAAGGAGTGGGCCGGCAAGGTCGCAATCGACGGCACCGACAACGAGTGGCTCAAGGCGATGGTCGAGTATTTCGGTGAGCGCGAGGGGACCGACCTCGTCAAACGCATCGTGGCAACGCTGCGGCCCGTCGTCACCGACGGCCACCTCGCCATGGCGCGCGCGACCGGCGCCGGCGAATATTGGGTGTCGCTGAACAATTACGTGAACCTGTCGATGAACGTCAAACTTGCCGGCGCTCCGATCGACGTCTGGCCCCTCGACCCCGTCACACTGTTTTTCGGACAGGTCGGTGTGAATGCGAGGGCACCGCATCCGAGCGGTGCCCGCCTCGCCGCCAATTTTATGCTCAGCCGCGAATGCCAAACATTTCTCGCCAAGTTTGGACGATTGCCGACGCGGCAGGACGTGCAGTCGAACCCGCCGGGCGTCATCGCGATACTGACGCAGAAGAAAGTCATCACCGTGCTGATGAGCCCCGACGAGGAGCGCAAATGGCAGCGGCTTTTCGATCAACTGTTCAAGGGACGGTGAGTTTCTCTTCTCCTTACCGCTCTCCCTTCTGGGGAGAGGGATCGGAGCGCGCTGCTTGAGCACTGCCAACGGCCGTCTCGAGGATCTGCGCGGCGTCGCTGTGGCGGGTCGATTGGCTGCTCTCGCGAGCTCGTCAAATCTCCTGCTCGTCGGCTGTGTTGTCGTCGTGGTTTGGCTCGTCTTTGTTCCGCTCTCGGCGCTCCTTTACAACGCCTTCACCGGAGATACCGGATTCGGACCGGGCGGTTTGTCGCTTGATAATTTTGTCGAGGCTTATTCGAGTTGGCACATTCCGGGACTGCTCTGGAATTCCGTGATCTTTGCTCTCGGCACGGCGGCGGCGACATTCGTGATGGGCGCGCTCCTCGCCTGGGTCGTCGAGCGCACCGACGCGCCTGGCGCCAGCGTCTTTCATGTCCTGTCGCTGTTATCGTTTGCAGTGCCCGGATTATTGATGGCGATGGCCTGGATCTTCGTGTTCAGCCCGAACATCGGCTGGGGTAACGCGGCGCTCAAAACGGCGTTCGGGCTGAGCGAAGCGCCCCTCAACATCTATTCGATGACTGGCATGATCTGGGCGCTCTCGAGCCACTATTTTCCGCTCGCGTATCTGGTGCTCGGGCCGGCCTTGCGCGCGCTCGACCTGCGCATGGAGGAGGCCGCGCTGACGGCCGGCGCAAGCTATCGCCAAGTCTTCGCCAAGGTCACGCTGCCGTTGCTGCGGCCCGCAATCCTTTCCGCGCTGCTGCTCCTGTTCGTGATGGGCATGGCCTCCTACGAGGTCCCGCGCCTCATCGGCCGGCCGGCGCGCATCGACGTGTTTACCACCGATATCCAGGGCGCCATCATCGCCGCGCCGCCGGCTTTCGGAGTGGCAAGCGCGCTCGGCCTCACGCTGCTCGCCATTTGCATGCTCGCCGTGTTCTTCTATCGTCGCGCCACCCAGCACGCGGAAGCTTTCGCCACCATAACCGGTAAAGGCTACCGGTCGGCGCGCATCAAGCTCGGGCGCGCCCGCTGGCCGGTGGCGCTCGCGGTCGGAGCGATGTTCGTCTTTGCGCTCGGCCTGCCGCTCCTCACGCTCCTCTGGCAGTCTTTTTTCCGCAATCTGGCGCAGCCGTTCGTCTCGACGCCCGCGCGGGCGACGCTCGAGAACTACGAGTTCATCCTGAGCTATCCGATATTTCTCGCGGCGCTGAAAACGAGCGTGCTGCTTGCGGCCCTGGCCGCGACCATCGTCGCTTCTCTCACCTTCGTCATGGCGTGGATCGCCCAGCGCTCGCTGCCGCGCTACGCCCTGATCCTCGATGCGCTCGCGTTTGCGCCGATTGCCATACCGGGGGTGATCGTGGGCGCCGGAATCCTCATCGCCTATCTCATGCTGCCGATTCCGATCTACAACACAATTTGGATCCTGCTGGTCGCCTATGTGACGTTGTATCTTCCCTATGGGATGCGCTTTGCGTCGAGCGGAATCGCCCAAATTCATCGCGAGCTCGAGGAGATGGCTGCGGTCGCGGGCGCAGGCTTCCTCCAGACGTTCATGCGCATCTTGCTGCCGCTTCTTGCGCCGGTGCTGCTGGCAGGCTGGATCTACGTCTTTGTGCTGGCGGTGCGCGAACTCGGCGCGTCGATCTTCCTGGTCGGTCCCGGCACGCATGTGCTGGGCACCATCAGTCTGACAATGTGGGAAGAGGGCGGCAGCTATGGTGCGGTCGCCGCGCTAGGCGTGATACAAATCGTTCCGCTTATCGTGATCGTCGCGGGCTTGCGATCGATCGAGCTGCGCATCCAGCGCCGCGCGCAAGTGCAGTCATCGTAGCTCAGCCGAATTGAAGGCCGGGCGCCTCCCGCCCCGCGGACGGCAAGCCTGCACGCGGCCGGCTAAGCCGCGGCGGCGAGATTGCCGAAGCGTTTGAGGTTCTCCCGCTGCTTTTCGTTGCGCGGCGGCAGGTTGAACAGCCGCGCGGCGGTGCCGCCGAGAATGTTGTGCTTGCCCTTCTCCGAGACGAACGGCAGGTCGTAGATCGTCGACGGTAGGTCGAAGTCCCAGTGCGGATAATCCGACGAGTAGAGGAGTTGCGTCTCGGCGTTGATCATGCGGAACGTGCACTCCATCGCCTGCCGGTCCTGGATCTCGATCGGTTGCGAGGAATAGTACATGTCGCGCATATAGTCGGATGGCTTCTTCTTGAGGAGTGGCGCCTCCGACGGCCGTATCATGAATTCGTGATCGAGCCGCTGCATCAGGAACGGAACCCAAGCGAGGCCGGATTCGATCCAGATCACCGGCAATTTGGGGAAGCGCTCGCCCATGCCGTTGATCACCCAGTTGGTGCAGTGGAGGATGTTGTAGAAGGTGAAGCCGAGCGCGTGCACCGATAGGAAGCGGTTGCAGGCGCGAAACACCGGCTCGTTCCAGTTCGGCCCGGAATGGAACGCGAGCGCGAGGCCGCGCTCCTCCAGCATGCGATAGAGCCGCATATAGGCGTTGTCGTTGACTTGCAGGTGGCGCACCGTGGTGACCATGAAACCGGTCACGTGCTTGCGGCTGCCGAAGGTCTCGACCTGGCGCACGCAGGCGGCCGGATCGGAGAACGGCAGGCACAGCATGGAATACATGCGCCCGCCTGCCTCGGGCAGCACCTTCTCGGTGACCCAGCGGTTGTACGCCCAGCAGAGATCCGACTCCATCTCCTTCTGCGGATGCATGCCGATGTTGAGCATGCCGGTCGGGAACAGGCACGAGTAGTCCACGCTCATCGCATCCATCCAGCGCTCGCCGAGCTGCACGTCGCGATGCTTGCCGTTCTGCTCCGTCTTCTCCGAGCGCCGCAGCGGATAGCGTGTCACGCGCCCGCCCATGTCCTGGATGAAGCCGGCATTGGTCGGCACGACGGAACCCCGATCGGTCATGCCGCGGCCGCCCATGGTCCACTGCCGAAAAACGTCGTTTTCCATGTAGGGCAGGATGTCGCTGTAGTGCTCGTTCTCGTAGTGGTGCGCGTCCACGTCGACGATGAGAATGTCGTCGAGCTTGCGCTTCACCGCCTGCTTGCGAGCGTGGGCGAGAAGCCTGCTGGTGTTCAACTCATCGACAGAGACGCGTCGACCGCGTTCAGCGAGGAGGTCCATGGTTCGTCTCCTGAGGTTTTCAAATCCTGCTTGCGTCCTGCAGGCAAAGCCGACCTCGGCCTAACGGCCGGTCCAGCTCTGCCACATGCCGAGTTCGAATACGGCGAGATTGGCAGCCTTAAGCAGCCCGCTCGCCGTGATCATGACTTCGGTGGCGGTGGCGCCGCCACGCTGCGGAAGCGGCAACATCTCATCGCCCGCTTCGACGTGCGCCGCGTAGGTCTTGCACACGGCGGCCATGAGCGCCTGCAGCGCCTCGGTGCTCAGTAGATCGCGCCGGCCGCTGGCCAGTGCCCGCTCGAGCTCGGTGGCAAGCCGCTTCGCCTGTACGGAGCCGCCGCCGTTCGCGGCCGCGCCTGCCGGCTTTGCCTGTCGCGCCATGGGTTTGGCGGCTCCGCGCTTCGCGGCCGGCCGCGCCGGCGCTGCCGCGCGGCGCGCGGCCTTTGCCGTCCTAGGTGAGGACATAAACCTCGTCGCCTTTCTCCACGACCTTGTACTTGCGCAGCTTGAGCTTTCGGTCCGACACGCATTCGCCAGTCTTCATGTCGTATTCGTAGCCATGCCACGGACAAACGAAATGCATTTCGCTCTCGGAGAAGTAGAGGCCCTGCGAGGTCTTGTCGGGCAACAGCCGCTCCTCGACCTTGGCGATGGTGAGACCCTCGCAAGCGGGGCCGCCCTGGTGCAGGCAGAAATTGCTGTAGGCGTAGAATTGGCCCTCGTGCCGGAATATGCCGATCTCGTTGTCTCCGGCGAAGATGATGCGGCGGTCTCCGTCCTTGAACTCGGTGACCTTCCCGACATACTGCTCGGCCATGCTGCGGCGCCTCCTTGAAGTTTCCTGCGGTTGATTCTCTTCGTTGGGACGCCCCCTGTGGCACGGATCGGCATCCATGCGAATTTGTATAATACAATTGCCCGAAGGGAACCAGCGCCAAGGCGTGGTCCGGCATGTCGAATGACATGCCTTTGCGCGGTCGCACAGCTCCGCACCCGCATCAATTCTCGTTTGTCATTCCCGGGCGCGGCGAAGCCCGCGAACCCGGAATCCATAACCATGGCCGATGATTATGGATGCCGGCTCTCGCCGCCCATCGCGGCTCGGCCGGAATGACGAGCCGAATATCAGGCCATCTTGTTGGTCAGCGTTCCGATTTTCTCGATCCAGATCTTGACCACGTCTCCGGCCTTGAGGAATTCCCCGCGCGCCGCGCCGACCCCGGCGGGGGTGCCGGTGAGAATGAGGTCGCCCGGATGGAGCGTCATTCCGCTCGACAATTGCGCGATCTGCTCGGCCAGATTGAAGATCATACTCTTGCTGTTGGAGTCCTGCTTGAGGACGTCGTTCACCCAGAGCTTGAGGCCGAGATTCTGCGGGTCGCCGATGTCGCGCGCTGGCACGATCCATGGGCCGAGCGGACAGGAGCCCTCGAATGTCTTGTGCTTGGTCCAATCGGACTTGAACGGCGAGGTATCGCTGATATTCGCGCGTCGCCCGCGGTCGCGCGCGGACAGGTCATTGGCCGCGGTGTAGCCGGCAACGTAATCGAGCGCCTTTTCTTGGGGCACGTTTTTGGCCGCTCTGCCGATCACTGCAGCAAGCTCGACCTCCCAATCCATCTCGCTCGAATACCCGGAAATCTTGACCGTCGCGCCAGGGTCGGCGAGCGATCGCGCCGCCTTGATGAAATGCCACGCCTTGAGGCCTTGGGTGTGCGGATCGGGCTCGGGTGGCCGGTTCATGCGGCGGGCCATCTCCGCCGCGTGATCGGCGTAATTGGCGCCGGCGCAATAGATCGCCGAGGGCCAGCGCACCGGTGCCAACAATTTCGTGCGTGCGAGCGGCGACGGCTTGATGCGGCTCTTGCCCGCCGCAGCAGCGGCCTTGCGCAGGACGCCTTGCGCGGTTCTCCAGTCCTCGAGGATGCCGAGCACCGTCGCATAGGCGGCTTTGCCCGTGAGTTTGGCGGCATCGAACACTTTGTCGTCGATCACCAGCCCCGCGCGCGCGCCGTCGGAGGCTTGGCAGGTCGCGAGCTTGTAGCCGTCCATGTGTGTTTCTCCCCTGCTTTCTCGGCCGCTCGCCAAACCTTTCGCCCAATACACCGCTCTTGTCGAGGGTGGCGCATCGAGCCTTCCCCATGCGTCACTATGGCTGAATTTCCTTTCTGTCAGCCGCTCCGAGCTCGTCATCTCCGGGCTTGACTCGGCGATCCATCGCCTTCGCAAAAAGCTTCCTGCGAAGCAGGTGGATGCGCGGGCACCAGCGCGTTCACGCGCGTCTTCGACGCGCTTCTGCCCGCGCAGGACGAGGTCTCATTCGTGCATACATCAGCTGGCTCAAGCGCATGTCGCCGGGCTGGCGATGGCGAGCCGAAAGGGTAGGATAAAGCGTGGCGGCAACGGGAGAGAACCATTAGCAGCGGGCGAGGCTTGGTCCGGCGTGCACGGTCGGAGGACAAAAAGGGAGAAGACGTCATGGTCAAAGCGAGACGCGTCGGACACGCCACCTTCGAGACGCCCGATCTGGAACAGGCCATCGCCTATTACGGCGAGTTCATGGGACTGATCCTGGCCGAGCGCGAAAAGGATCGCGCCTTTCTGGCGACCAAGATCGGACAACTGGTGGTCGAGCTCAACAAGGCGGATCGCGCCCACTGCATCAAGCTGTCTTTCGAGGTCGCGCCCAATTCCGATTTCGGCGAATTGGCGCGCGAGCTATCCAAGGACGGCATACGCAGTGAGCTACGCAACGATTCCGTGCCCGGCATGGGCCAGGTCCTGTCGTTCAAGGACGACAAGGGAACCACGATCGACCTGTTCAAGGACTGGAGCTATCTCGCCAAGCACGGGCAGGTCGTCGGCGTCGGGCCGCTCAAGCTCGGGCATGTCGCTTTCTTCACGCCCGACATCCAGCGCACGGTTGCGTTCTACGAGCGGGTCCTCGGCTTTCGCGTCTCCGATTGGATCGGAGATTTCTTCTGCTTCATGCGCTGCAACACAGATCATCACACGGTGAATTTCTTCAGCGGGCCCGACGTAAAGCTGCATCACATCGCCTTCGAGCTGAAGGATTTCATGCATCTGCAGAACTCCTGCGACGTCATGGGCCAAAAACAGGTACCGATCATCTGGGGTCCGTTGCGGCATGGGCCGGGGCACAACGTCGCCACCTACCATCGCAATCCAGATGATGAGGTCGTCGAGTTTTTCTGCGAACTCGATCAGATGAAGGACGAGGAGCTCGGCTATTTCGAGCCGCGGCCGTGGCACCGCGATACGCCGCAGCGGCCCAAGCGCTGGACGCCGGGCAAGACCAACGTCTGGGGCCCCTCGCCCGAGGAGGATTTCCACCGGACCCAGACGTGATGCCGAGCGGGGCGACTCACAAATTTGGCGAGTAACGCTAGGGCCGCACCGCGGGCGTCTCGACCGGCATGCCGCGCGCGCGCCACGTCAGATAGAGTTCGAGATCGACAAGCTCACTCGCGCCGTAAGGATAAGAGACCGCGCGCATGCCGAACAGGCAATTGCGCAGCCGTCGCTGCAGCGATCCGAGCATTTGCCACTCGAGCCGATAGAGCGGATATCCGGTCGGATGGCCTTGCGGGATCGGAGCGCCGGCGAGCTTTTGGCCCCAATTATCGTCGTGGCACTGCGCGCAAGAAAGATTGAGCTGGCCTTGGCGCTCGGTGAACATCGCGCGGCCGGCTTCGAGAAACGGTCTGACGCGCGCGTCGTCCGCGATGTCGATCGGCATGCCGCGCGATTGCTCCCCGATATAGGCTGTGAGAGCGAGCAGCTCCTTGCCCTCGAAGGCAAGCGGCGTCGCGCGCTGCTGTTCGGTGCGGCAGATATTGATCCGCTGCTCGAGATCGACGGGACGGCCGCGCGCCGCGTTGAAGGCGGGATAGCGCGCCGCCACCCCTTTCATGCCCGTGCGCGCGTCGCCGTGGCAGTCCGCGCATGATTTGCCGGCAGAGCCCTCCTTGCGCCGCCAGACCGTCTCGCCGTCGAGCACCCAAAAGGTCGCGGGATTGACAGTGTCATCGTCCTGCATCGCGCGCGTCTCGCGCGCCATGAAGTCGTAGCCCGACTTGCGCTCGGCGAGTGGAATGTCGGCCGCAGCCGCCGCGGCGCCCAGCGTCGCGAGCATGAAAACAGCAGCGGTGGGTCGCGTCATTCGACGGTGATATTGACGGACTCGGACGCCGTAAAGCCGTTGTCGCCGGTCCATTCAAAGCTCAGCGTGCCGCTTTCGCTGGCAACCGTGAAAAACGTGAGGAAGGGATTGGCGGCGATCGCCGGAAAAAGCTCGGCGCGGAAAATTTCCTCGCCATTATATTTGCAGATGAATTCGCTGATGATGTCGCGCGGCACCGGCTTGCCCGTGCCGTCGGGGCGAAAGCCGGTCTCCATGACATGCGAGATCAGCGTTTTGATCTCGATCACTTCGCCGCGCTTGGCCTTCGCCGGCGCATTGATGAGGGCGCGCGCCATGCTCAGCTCCCCTCGAGGCACGCGGCGAGCGTGACGACCACCTCGACCTCGTCCGTCCAGAACGAGCCGTCGCTCATTTGCGCCACGGCAACGACCTTCTGCGTATCAGCGAGGCGAATGCGGGTCGAGAGGCTCGCACGTCCGGCGCGCGGACCGAGGTGAGCGCCGATGACGTTCGGTTGCGGATTTTTCTCGGTGAAGACGTGAATGGCCTTGACGTGATCTTCCTGCGTCATCGGGCTTTCGCAGGAGACCGTGAGCGGGACGGCATTGCCGTTCTCGATCAGCGCCGGTACGTCCATCTTGACCTTGCCCTTGTTGAGCGGCGCCTCGCCGACGATATTTTTGATCGCGGCGCGCATCGATGCTGGCGTGGCGGAGGTCTGCTCGACCGCAAGCGGCAGCGCGATCCCCGCGGCGCCCGCGAGCGCCGCCGTCTCGACCAGAAAGCGGCGCCGCGTCCGTTGCAGCCTGCGCTCGTCGCGGCTCATCGTACTCACTCTTCGCGCAGCGTCGCGAGATAGGCGACGACATCCTCGATCTGTTCCGCGCTCAACACCGGCTTGCCTTGAAACGCCGGGGCGACGCGCGTGAGACCGTCGACTCGATAATAAGGCGGCATGATCGTGTTCGGGTTGAGTTGGCTCGCATCCACGATCCGCAACCGCAGTTGACCCTCGGACCAGCGCGCGCCGCTTCCTTTGAGGTCCGGTGCGAGTGTGCCCTGGAACTTCTCTTCCGGAAAGGGGCCGCTGTGGCAGAGCAGGCAGAGTCCCACCTGGCGGTTAACGACGATGCTGCGCCCGCGTTCCACGTCGCCCTTAGCGCCGGTCAGCGAGCGAGGAATAGCATCTCCGACGACCGTATAGGGACGCAGTTGCTCCTCGTTGCGCGCGACATCCGCCCAGCTTGCGAGCACCGCGGCGAGCGCGATCGCCGCGAAGCGCGAGCAACGACGCTCAGCCGAAAACTTCGGTGGTGATCGTCTTGAACCAGGCATTCGCGAAAGTGGCCTCAAGCGCGCGCGTGGCGTTCGGCGCATCGAGCGGGCTCACGCCCCCCGTGCCTTCGATCTCCTTGATTTGACCGTCGGCCGGCCGATAGACGCCTTCGATGGAGATGCCGTAGTCGGGCGCCACCAGGCTGTAGCAGGTGTTGATGAGCCTCGGTTCGTCCGGCGTGCTGCCGGCAACGAGCTTCGCCACCGCGGCCGCGCAGACCTTGGCCTGGGCGTTGGCCGAGAACGCCGATTTCGGCATCGCGCCGGCAATCGAAGCGTCGCCGACGACGTGGATGTTGGGCTGTAGCTTGGATTCGAAAGTGGCAGGGTCGATCGGGCACCAACCAGTGCGATCGGCGACGCCGGCAAGCTCGGCGATGCGGCCCGCCTTCTGCGGCGGAATGACGTTTGCCACATCAGCCTTGTGCCGGTCGAAATCCGTGACCAGCGTCATTGTACCGACGTCGACCGAGGTAACCTTGCCGCCCTTCGATAACGCCACCCATTCGAGGTTGGGATAGAGCGCCTTCCATGCGTTCTCGAACAGGCGCTGCTTGGAGAAGGCATCCTTGGCGTCGAGAATGATCAGCTTCGATTTCGGCTTCTTGGTTTTGAGGTAGTAGGCGATGAGACTCGCCCGCTCGTATGGGCCCGGCGGGCAGCGGAAGGGATTGGCGGGCGCCGAGATCACCACAGTGCCGCCATCCTCCATTGCTTCGAGTTGGCGGCGCAGCAGCAGCGTCTGCTCGCCGGCCTTCCAGGCATGCGGTATGCGCTCGGCGGCGGCTTCGGTATAGCCGGGGAGCGCGTCCCAGCGGATGTCGATGCCGGGCGAGAGCACCAGTCGGTCGTAGGCAAGCTCTGCGCCGTTGCCGAGCGTCACTGTCCGGCGCTGTGAATCGATGCCGGTCGCGGGCGAAAATTGGACGGCGACCTGATCCGTCGCAAGCTTGTCGTAACCGAATTGTTGCGCGGAGAGCTCACGCAGTCCGGCGATCACCATGTTGCTGAACGGGCAGGCGATGAACGTGCGGTCCGTCTCGACGAGGGTCACGCTGACGCGCGGATCGATGCGTTTGATGAAGCGGGCGCAGGTCGCACCGCCAAAGCCGCCGCCCACCACGACGACGCGAGCGCTCGCGCCCTGCGCAATGGCTGGGAGCGGCAGCAAGACCGCGCCGGCGGCCGCAGCCTTGAGGAATTCACGCCGGCTTGTGCGCCTCATGATCGGCCTCCATTCCTCAATCTTTTTGCGAGCCGTACCAGGCAGCGATGGCTTTGACCTCGTCTTCGGAAAAGCCCTTGGCGATGCGCTCCATCACCGTCGATGGACGTTGTCCGGTCTTGAACGCCTGCATGGCCGCGACGATGTCGCCGGGATTGCGGCCGACCAGTCGCGGCACCGCGGTCTCCGCCGGCGCCGTCGAATGACAGCCGGAACAGGCGAGCGCGCCGGGCGGTGCATCCGCCAATCCGGCCGCCGAAGCATGACCGGCAAAGATGAATGCGAAGGGGGCAACACTCACGATGCGTGTGACGTTCATGCTTGGGCTTCCCGGATGGAAGGTGGTGCCGATTGCGCCCGCTGGTTATGCGCTCCTGAGATTGTGGTTCTTGAGCGGCAGCGAACGAATACGCTTGCCCGTCGCCGCGAACAGCGCGTTGCACAAGGCGGGGGCAAGCGGCGGCACCGCCGTTTCGCCGATCCCGCCCCAGCCGTCGCCTGGGACAATGACGGTCTCGACCCGCGGCATTTCGGCGAGCGGCAGCATCGGATAGTCGTGGAAATTCCCCTGCTCCACCCGTCCATCCTTGATCGTGATCTCGCCGTAAAGCGCCGCGGTGAGCGCGAACACGACTGCGCTCTCGGTTTGCATTTCGATTGTGAGCGGGTTGACCACGTGCCCGGCGTCGATCGCCGATATGACGCGATGCACGCGCACTTTCCCGTCGCCGGCGACGGAGGCCTCGACCACCTGCGCGCAAATGCTGCTTTGCGAGTTGTGGAGCGCGATACCGCGGAACATGCCTTCCAGCAGCGATGTGCCCCATCCAGCACGAGTCGCAGCGGCATCGAGCACCGCAAGCTCCCGCGGCCTCCTCGCCAACAGCTTGCGCCTGAACAGATAGGGATCGGCGCCCGCCGCAAAAGCCATCTGGTCGACGAAGCTTTCCTTGAAAAATGCGTTCTGCGAGTGGTTGACGCTGCGCCAAACCCCGACCGGAACGTGCGTGTTCCGCATGGCGAAATCGACGCGATAGTTCGGCACGCCATAGGGCATGTCTTCCAACAGGCCCTGGAGAAAATTTCTGTCGACCCCGAACTGCATCACGCGCGCAGAGACCGCTGCAATGATGGATTGGCCGGCGGTGCGGATTGTCCAGGCGATCGGTGTGCCGGAGGCATCGAGACCGGCGACCAGCCTCGCCATCGCCACCGGACGATAGAAGTCGTGGCGGATGTCCTCTTCACGCGTCCACACGAGCTTCACCGGCTGGTCGACTACTTTCGCGATCAGCACCGCTTGGCGCACGAAGTCCTGAAAGATCCCGCGTCGGCCGAAGCCGCCGCCAAGCATCATCCTGTGAATGACGACTTTGCTCGGCGGCGCGCCGGCAGCATCGGCCGCGATCGCGAGCGCGGTCTCCCCGTCCTGGGTCGGCGCCCAGACCTCCACCAAATCGGCGGTCACGTGCGCCGTGCAGTTCTGCGGCTCCATGGTGGCGTGAGCGAGGAACGGCACCTCGTAGTCGGCTTCGATTCGCTTGACCGCATGCGCGAGCGCGCGCTCGACATCGCCATCGTTGCGGCCGATGCGCGCATCGGTGGCCGTAAGCCCCGACCGCACATGCGCGCGAATGATGCTGCTGGAGACGCTGGCATTCTCGCCGAAATCCCAGTTCACCGGCAGCGCCTGCGCTGCCCGCTGCGCCTGCCACCAAGTATCACCGATGACCGCAACAGTATCCGCGAACTTCACCACACGGCGGACGCCTTTCATGCCGGAGATCTTGCTCTCGTCGACCGATTTGAGCGTGCCCTTGAATACCGGACACTGGACGATCGCCGCGTAGAGCATGTTCGGCAGCTGAACGTCGATGGCGTAGATGGGCTTGCCCGCAATCTTGTCGGGAACATCCCGGCGCGTTTGCCGGGTGCCGATCAGCTTCCAGTCCTTGGGTGCCTTCAAGTCGATCTGCGTGGGGGGCGCGATATCGGCCGCCGCCGCCGCGATCCGGCCGTACGTGATGCTGCGTCCGCTCGGGCGGTGGCTGATCACGCCCTGCGCGGCGGTGCATTCAGCAGCGGGCACCTTCCACTGCGCGGCCGCGGCCGCGATCAGCATCACGCGCGCAGTGGCGCCGGCGCGGCGCAACTCGTTCTGAGAAGTGCTGATGGAGCGGCTCGCGCCCGTCGACATGTTGCCCCAGACGCGGTCACGCTTGCGATTCTCGTGCGGCGGCGCAAACTCGGCCTTCACCTTGCTCCAGTCGCATTCGAGCTCTTCCGCCACCAGCATCGGCAAGGCGGTAAAGCTGCCTTGCCCCATCTCCGATTTGGCAACGCGGATGATCACAGTCTCGTTGGGCTCGATCACGATCCAGGCGGTGATCTCGCGCGCGGAGGTTGCGGCGTGCGTTGCGCGCGGACCAAGCTGAATGTCGAAGCCGAGGACTAGCGAGCCGCCGGCCGCGGCGACGCTGGCGAGGAAGGCGCGACGGTCGAGGCGAGCGCGGCTCACGGCAGTCTCGCTCGGCTTACGCGCCGGCCCGCGGCGGCGTGGATCGCGGCGCGGATGCGCTGGTAGGTGCCGCAGCGGCAGATATTGGTGATGGCAGCGTCGATCTCCGCGTCGCTCGGATGCGGCTTCTCCTCGAGCAGCGCGGCCACCGCCATCATCATTCCGCTCTGGCAATAGCCGCATTGGGGAACGTCGAGGTCGAGCCATGCCTGCTGCACGGGATGCAGCGCGCCGTTTCGTCCCAGGCCTTCGATGGTGGTGATGTGCTTGTCGGCGACTGCGCTCACGGGCAGCGCACACGAGCGCGCCGGCGCCCCGTCGATGTGCACTGTGCAGGCCCCACACTGGGCGATCCCGCAGCCATATTTGGTGCCGAGCAGACCCAGCGTATCCCGTAGCACCCAGAGCAGCGGCGTCTCCGGATCGACATCGACGTCGTGGGCCTGTCCGTTCACCGTAAGACGCGCCAAGGGTCCCTCCCGACCGAGATTCAAAACGGCGCTTCGATCAGCCGGGAGATTAGTTCAAAAAAAAGGCGCGCGCCATTCGCGGGGTGGGACGCAAAGCTGCTCGACGGCCGCGGCGTTCGCTGGGCTTTCGCAGCGTGCCGCAGGTGAGAACGGCGGCCGATCTTGGCCGCCGCTTTGCGTTCGTTACGCGAACGAGATGTTGTGGCTCTTGAGCGGAATCGACCGGATGCGCTGGCCGGTCGCGGCAAAGTACGCATTGAGCACCGCCGGCGCGGCGATACAGATCGTCGGCTCGCCGACGCCGCCCCAGAAACCACCCGACGGCATGAGGATCGTTTCCACCCTCGGCATCTCGGCAATCCGCATGATGTCGTAGCTGTCAAAGTTCTGCTGCTCGACGCGCCCGTCCTTGACGGTGCAGATGCCGTTGAACAGCGCGGTGAGCCCATACGCCACGGAGCCCGCAACCTGCCGTTCGATTTGGGCCGGATTGACCGCATATCCCGGGTCGGTGGCGGCAACGATGCGGTGGATTTTGACCTTGCTGCCGTTCACCACCGAGATTTCCGCCGCCCCGGCCACATAGCTGCCGTAGGCCATCTGCTGGGCAAGCCCGCGATAGACGCCTTGCGACGCAGGCTGTCCCCAGCCGATTTTTTCCGCCACCGCGTTGAGCACCGCGAGGTGTTTGGGATATTTCGCCATCAGCTTGCGCCGAAACTCGAGAGGATCCTGCCCGGCCGCGTGGGCGAGCTCGTCCATGAAGCACTCGAGATAAATGGCGTTCTGGTTGTTATTGACGCCGCGCCAGAAGCCCGGCGTCACGTGCGGGTTTCGCATGGCGTGATCGATCAGCAGATTGGGGACGTCGTAACCGAACACGCCTTCAGACCCGCCGGGATTGAGACCCTGGAAGGTTGCGGGATCGCGACCATTCTGCAGCCGTGCAGGAGCGAGCGTCGCCAGGATCGACTGGCCGGAGATGCGCATGTGCAATCCGGTAAGATCACCTTTGGCATCGAATGCGCCTATGAGCTTGCACTGCGTGACCGGGTGGTACGTGTCCTGCGTCATGTCTTCTTCGCGCGACCACAGCAGCTTGACCGGGGTGCCCGGCACCTGCTTTGCGATCAGCACCGCCTGGGTGACGTAATCCGACCTTCCGCGCCGGCCGAAGCCGCCGCCGAGCAGGAACTTGTGCACGTCGCACTTCGCTATCGGCAGTCCCGATGCCTCTGAGGTCGCGGCCAGCGCCGCTTCCGCGTTCTGCGAACTCGTCCACACTTCGCATTTGTCGGCCGTGTAGAGCGCAGTCGCGTTCAACGACTCCATGCAGGCGTGCGCCTGGTACGGATAGCCGTAGACTGCCTCGACCTTCTTCGCCGCGCCGGCGATCGCTGATTTCACGTCGCCCTTTTGATTGCCGACGAAGGCTTGCTCCGCATCGAGTCCGGCCTTGAGCACTTCGCCAATCGACGCGCTAGTGACTTTGGCGTTCTCGCCCTCGTCCCACACGATCGGTAGCGCTTCGAGCGCGGTCTTGGCCTGCCACCAGCTGTCGCCGACTACTGCAACGGCGGATTGACCGACCTGGACGACGTGCTTGACGCCCTTGTTGCCGGCAATTTTGGCGGCGTCGAAGCTTTTCACTTTGCCGCCGTGAACCGGGCATGCCTTGATCGCGGCGTACAACATGCCGGGCAGCCTCACGTCGATGGCATAAGGTGCCTTGCCCGTCAGCTTGTCGGGCGTGTCGAGCCGCTTGAGCGGTTTGCCGGCAATCTTCCAGTCCTTGGGATCCTTGAGCGTGACGTCCGTCGGCGGCTCGAGCTTCGCCGCCGCTTCCGCCACCTTGCCATAGGTGGTGGCACGGCCGGAGGGCTTGTGCGTGATCACGCTATTCTCGGCCGTGCACTCGGCGGTCGGCACGTTCCAAGCATTCGCGGCCGCTTGGACGAGCATCATGCGCGCGGCAGCGCCGCCCTTGCGCACGTATTCGTTCGACTCGCGGATGCCGCGGCTTCCGGTGGTGGAGAAGTCGCCCCACACGCGCTTGCGGGCGACGTTCTGGCCAGGCGTCGGATGATCGACGGTGACCTTCGACCAGTCGCAGTCGAGCTCCTCGGCGACGAGCTGGGCGAGCCCAGTCATGGTGCCTTGGCCCATCTCGGCGCGGGCGATGCGAATGGCCACGCTGTCGTCCGGGCGGATCACCACCCAGGCATTGATCTCGGGCGTGGCGTCCTGCGCGCGCGCGGCGGGCGGGCCAGCGAAGGGAATCTCGAAGCCGAGCGCCAAGCCGCCGCCCAAGGCGGCTGCGCTCACGACGAAGTTGCGGCGATCGATGTTCGCGACATGATTCATGGCTGCCTCCCCGTCTCACGCGCTCGCGGCAGCGGCGTGGATGGCCGCGCGCACCTGCTGGTAGGTGCCGCAGCGGCAGATATTGGTGATGTTGCTATCGATATCGGCGTCGGTCGGTTTCGGCTTGTCCTTGAGGAGCGCCGCCACCGCCATGATCATGCCGCACTGGCAATAACCGCATTGCGGCACGTCGTGGTCGAGCCAGGCCTGCTGCACCTTGTGCAGCACCCCGTTCTTCGCCAGTCCCTCGATGGTGGTGATCTGACGGCCCTCGACCGCGCTCAGCGGCACCGAGCACGAGCGCATCGCAATTCCGTCGACATGCACGGTGCAGGCGCCGCACTGGGCAATGCCGCAGCCATATTTGGTGCCGGTCAGCCCGAGCGTATCGCGCAACACCCACAGTAGCGGCGTATCGGGATCGACATCGACCCGGTGGGGCCTTCCATTCACGGTGAGTTCGGCCATTTGCAAACCTCCATGCGTCGCCGGCGTGAAGAGATAAGGATCTTTGTCCCGCGACCCCTCGGCCCCGCCACGCATCTTTGGGGGAGACCTGCCCATAGCAACACCGCGCTGGGTTGCAAAGTTCCGTCACGACGCGGGCGCGCAGGCGAGCCGGCGCGTAAAATCCGGATAAACTGGGCCCTAGCTCGATGACGCATCGCGCCCGTCGCGGCTGTTGGGGGAAGGCCGATCCAGAGATGCACGGTGCCAGAAACCATTTGAGCCAGCTGGGGGCGTCCCCTACCTTTTGCGGCGACGGACCGGCACGGCAGATTGATCATGGAATTTGCCAGGCAGACGATCGACGTTAACGGCTGCAAGCTCAGCCTGGCGCGTGGCGGTAAGGGCGTGCCATTGATCTACCTGCATGGCACCGACGGGCTCATGGAATGGCCCGTCCTTCTCGATACATTGGCGGAACGCTTCGACGTCATTGCGCCCGATCATCCCGGCTTCGGCGGTTCGGAGGCGCCGCCCTGGCTCGATGACATTTCCGATCTCGCCTACTGCTATCTCGAGGCCATCGAGGTTCTTGGCCTCTCCGGCGTTCACATTGTCGGGCAATCGCTGGGCGGTTGGATCGCACTCGAAATGGCAGTGCGCTCGACGCAGCGCCTGCGCAGCTTGACGCTGCTTTCCCCCGCCGGGATCCACGTCAAAGGCGTGCGCAAAGCCGATATCTTCATCATCGATCCGGAGGAGCTGGCGCGGCTCGCCTATGCCGACCCCAAGCTCGGCGAGGAAGCGGCCGCTCGCACCGCTAACGAAAAATACCAGGATCTCGCCATCCTCAATCGCATCGCCAGCGCGCGCTTCGGATGGCAGCCTCGCTTCTTCAACCCGCGGCTCGAGCGCTGGCTGCACCGGGTGAATATTCCCACGCACATCATCTGGGGTGACGGCGATCGCATCATTCCGCCGGCCTATGCCGAAGCATTCCACCGCCTGATCCCGGGCTCTACGCTCACCATGATTCCCAATGCCGGTCACTTGCCGCACGTCGAACGCGCCGTCCCCGTCGGCGAGGCGATCCAAGCATTCCTCCGGAACTGATGCGCTCGCCGTGAAGGCGACGAGCTTTGCTTGAACTCACGTCGAGGAGACAACAATGACAACGAAGAAATACGAGACTGTCCTGATCGAGAAGCAGGACGGCATCACCTGGCTCATCATGAACCGGCCGGACAAGCGCAACGCCATGAGCCCGCGGCTCCACCTCGAGATGGACGACGCGCTGGCTGACCTCGCCGTCGATCCGCAGACCCAAGTCCTCGTGCTCACCGGTGCCGGGGAGGCCTTCTGCGCCGGGCAAGACATCAAGCTTTATTTCCGCGCCAATGACGATGCGCCGGCGGCGAGGGCCAAGGCCCGCTATGCCTCCAATCAGTGGCGCTGGCACAGGCTGTCGAACTTTCCGCAGCCGACTATCGCCATGGTCAACGGCTACTGCTTCGGCGGCGGTTTCACCCAGGTCTGCGCTTGCGATTTCGCGCTTGCAGCCGACGACGCGCTGTTCGGCCTCTCCGAAGTCAACTGGGGCATTCTGCCCGGCGGCATCGTGTCATGGAACGTCGGGCAGACGTTGAACTTCCGCGACGGCATGTATTACGCGCTCACCGGCGACACCTTCGACGGCAAGAAGGCCAAGGAGATCGGATTCGTGAATTTCGCCTATCCCAAGGAGAAGCTGAAACAGGAGACGATCAAACTCGCCAAAAAACTGATGGAGAAGAGCCCAGCCGTGCTGCGCTACACCAAAGAGGCGCTACGCGCGGTGCGCTTCATGAACGAACCGCAGGCGGCCGACTACCTCAGCGCCAAGAGCGAAGCCTTGCGTTTCGTCGACAAGGAAGACAGCCGCACCCAAGGCATGAAGCGGTTTCTCGATGAGAAGACCTATCGTCCCGGCTTTGGCGCCTTCAAGCGCCAGAAGGCGAGACAGGCATAGCAGCTTGCGGGCGGTGTGACGCGCTGAATACGAGCGGTCGTTCACACCGACCAATCCGCCGTCATTGCCGGGCTTGACCCGGCAATCCGTCCCTTGAATGACGCGTTTTCTTTCGATGGATGCGCGGGCATCAGCGCGTTCACGCGCCTCTTGGAGGCGCTTCGGGTCGTCACCGCGTCGCGCGCGAGCGCGAGGCTTTCACCCTCAGCTCTACTTGGGGCATGGAGGTGACCACCAGAAAAAGGTCCGATGAGGCACTCGCGGTGATGGCCTCTAAGCTCGTTCGGATAGCCTTGACCTGCAGCCCTCGCATTGTGAGAGTCCCGCGGTTCACGTTTGCCAGCCCCCAAGCTCCGATGAAGATTCTGTTCGTCATCCCGGCCCGTTGCTCTACACGAATGTTTTCCTTCGGCTTGAACCATTAGGCCTCGAACTAGTGGCGGAGGCCGCCCGCCGCGCCGGCCACTCAGTCCGTCTCGTGGATTTGCAGGTCGAGAGCCACTCCGACTATCGCCGTATGATCGCAGAGTGGCGGCCGGATTTAATCGACTTTTCCTGCAACTATCTCGCCAATGTCCCAGAGATCGTCGATCTGGCGAAGGCTACGAACCTTGCTCTACCCCGCTCTTTCATCTGCGTGGGGGGCCACAGCGCCTCCTTCACCGCGCGGGCCATTTTGGAACACGGCGAGGGCGCCATCGATTGCGTGCTCAAGGGCGAGGGCGAACCGGCCATCGTCAAGCTCCTTGAAGCCATCATGGGCGACCGCGGCGCGATCGTTAAAGTGCCCGGCGCCGTCACCGCGGACGGCGAGGGCCCCCGGCCGGGATACGTCGAGCACCTCGACGAAATCAGGCCTGCGCGCGATCTCGTGCGCCACCGCCGCAAATATTTCATCGGCGTGCTCGACCCCTGCGCCTCGGTCGAGTTCTCGCGCGGGTGCCCATGGGACTGTTCTTTCTGCAGTGCCTGGACGTTCTATGGCCGCAGTTACCGCCTGCTCAGCCCGGAACGGGTGCTCGAGGATCTAGCCTCCATCCGCGAGCCGGGCATCTTCATCGTTGACGACGTCGCCTTCATTCACGAACGGCACGGCCTTGCAATCGGCGAAGCGATCGCTCGCGCTGGAATGCGCAAGCAATTCTACTTGGAAACGCGCGGCGACGTGCTGCTTCGAAACAAGGAAGTATTCCAGTTCTGGAATAAGATCGGCCTCACATACATCTTTCTCGGCCTCGAGGCACTGGACGAGGACGGCTTGCGGAAGTTTCGCAAACGCATCCCGCTCGGGCGCAACTTCGAGGCGTTAGAGTTCGCCCGCTCGTTGGGCATTGGTGTGGCAATCAACATCATTGCCGACCCGGACTGGGATGAGGATCGATTCCGCACCGTGCGTGATTGGTGCATGGATGTCCCGGAGGTGGTGAACATCAGCATCAATACGCTCTATCCGGGCACCGAGACGTGGCTTACCGAGCAACGGAGACTGCAAACACGAGATTATCGCTTATTCGACATCCAGCATGCAGTGCTACCGACAAAGCTGCCGCTTGCGACGTTCTATCGCGAGCTCTTGGACACTCAGCGTGTACTCTACCGCAAGCACATGACCTGGTGGACCGCACCGGCGTTTGCCGGTGTGCTCGCGCGCCATCTGGTCCGAGGGCAGACCAATTTCATGCGCGGTATCATGAACTACAGTAAGGTCTATAATGCCGAGAAGATGCTGGCGGACCATGCCAAGCCGGTCCATTACGAATTGCCGTTGCCGCCTCGATCGGCATGGTCAGGCAGCGAAAGCCTCCCAGCTCTATATTCATACGCCTCGAGGTCGAGCCGGCCGCAACGTCGATGATTCCACCGAGCGCTTCGTCGAGGCGACGCGCATGGGGGCTTCTACTTAACCGAGGAACAGCTCTCCTGCGGTTTTGGCCACACGGTTAAATAGACACGCAGCGTTATCGCGAGGCACCCTCGCCTTTGTCTTTCCGCAGCTGCGCGCGGCGCGCCTGCGTGGCCGCCGCATCGATGACCCATGACCGTCCGGTGGGCCGAAGGATGACGCCATACTCGCGCTCCGCCGCCTCCTTGGAAACGACGCCCTCGCACACGTCGGCCAAAACCCGCTCGGGATCGCGCGCGAGCGGATCGCCATATCCGCCGCCGCCCGGGGTATCGAGCCGCAAGGTGTCTTCTTCCCGCAAGGGATAATCCGCGTAGCGCGTCGGCAAGCGCTTGGCCGCCGCACGCTCCGGGTTGATCCAGATATCGCCGGCACGTCCGGTTCTGCCGCCGGCGCAGCCGTTTGGAGGGATCGAATGCTTCATCGAGCGGATGGAGAAGCGGGCATCGGCGAGATTGAGATATTCGCGGCGGATGCCGAGCCCGCCGCGGAATTCGCCTACGCCGCCAGAATCGGCGATCAGCTCGAAACGGGTGATACGCGCGGGAAATTCGCTCTCGATGATCTCGACGGCTGCGATCTTGGCATTGCTTTGATTGACGGTGATGCCGGAGGCCCCATCTTTGCCCGCGCGCGCGCCGGCGCCGCCGGCGATGATCTCGTATTGCACATAGCCCTTGCCGGTATAGGTGCTGCGCCCGCCGAGGATGATAGAGCGGCTGCCGCTGCCGTCGGCGCGCGCCTTGCCCGGCACGACGTCGCTCACAGCGGCGAAGATGGCGTCCACCAGGGCATGGATGGTGGGATTGTAGGTATTGACCGGGGCGGGAAAGCGTGGGTTCAGCACGCTCCCCTCGCGCGCCGTCATGGTGAAGCCGCGAAGAAGGCCGCTCGATACATACATGTTCGGATCGATCAGCGAGATCAGCGCATAGGCGCAAGCCGCTTGCACCAAGGGTGGGCGGATATTGGCGGGGCCCTTGGTCTGGTCCGCCGAGCCGCTGAAATCGAAATGAAGCGCGTCGCCTCTCTTTTCGATGACTACGTGGATGCGCACGGGCCGCTCGAGCTCGATGCCGTCATCGTCGACAAAACGCTCCGCTTCGAAGCGGCCGTCCGTCCATTCGGCGATTGCCCGCTTGACCTTTGCTTCCGAAATCTCGAGCAAGCGATCGAAAGAGCCGAGGATCTCCTGTTTGCCGAACTTGCCGAGGAGCTCTTCGAGCCGCCTCTCGCCCAGCCGGTCGGCGCCGAGCTGGCCGCGGATGTCGCCCAGCACGAGTTCCGGGGTGCGGCTGTTGGCGCCGATTAGCCGCTCGAGGTCGCCGTTGCGCCGATAGCCCGTCTCGTAGCGCACGGCGGGCAGGTGCAGCCCCTCGTTGAAGATTTCCCGCGCTTGTCCCGAGCAGCTTCCCGGCACCGGGCCGCCGATGTCGCTCTTGTGCGCAATCGAGCCGCAGAACCCGAACAGCTCGGCCTCGACGAAGAAGGGTGTGATGACGGCAATGTCGGGGGCGTGCGGACTGCCGCCCTGATAGGGGTGATTGATGACGAAGGCGTCCCCTGGCGCGATGCCAACACCGAACGCGTCGATGACGGCGGCCGTCGAGGCCGGAAAGGCACCGATGTGGAGCGGCAATACCACGTGCTGCGCCACCACCTCCCCGCGCGCGTTCATCAGCGCGCAGGACGCATCCTGCGACTCCCGCACAATGGTGGAGAAGCCGGTGCGGAACAGCGAATTCTGCATCTCCTGCACGATGCCGGAGAGACTGGCCTTCACCACCTCGAGATCGACTGGGTCGATGGCGCGCATGGCGATCAGTGCTCTTGCGTCACGATCAGATTCTTCCATTCGTCCACCCGCGCGATCTGCCCGGGGCGGACGACGGTCGTGCAATCGAGCTGCTCGAGGATAGCCGGGCCCGCTACGTTTGCACCCACATCGATTTGGTCGCGCTGATAGATTGGACACTCGAGCTCCGCTCCATCGAAGCGCACGCGCCGGCTGCCCCGCCGTGCGTCTTCAAGCGCCCCACCCGTGCGCGCGAAGGTCGGCATCGCGATGGGCGGCAGCAGCCCGAGGCCGCGCACCCTGTAGGACACGATCTCGACCGGCTCCTGCGGCGCCATATGGCCGAAGGCGCTCTGGTGCCGCTGATCGAAGCGCATGCGCAGCTCTTTCAGATCGCTCGGGCGCAACGGCTCGGCAGGGCAGGGCACGGCGATCTCGTAGCCTTGGCCGGCGTAGCGCATGTCGAGCGCCCGTTCGATGCGGATGCGATCGGGTGCGAAGCCATCGCCGCGCAGCTCTGCAAGCGCTTGCGCTGTCAGCCTGTCGAAGATGTGATTCAACTCTTCGGGGGTGACTTCGGTCAGCGGCGCCAGTCTCGAACGGATGTAGTCGTGCTTCACGTCGGACATCAGCAAACCGATCGCCGAAAACACCCCCGGATAAAGCGGCACGATCACGCCCCCCATACCGAGTTCGTGGGAGATGCGGCCGGCATGCAGCGGCCCCGCGCCACCGAACGCAAGCAGCATGAAGTCGCGCAGGTCGTGGCCGCGCATGGTGGAGATGGCCTTGATCGCCTCCTGCATCTTCACGTCGATGATGCGCACGATGCCTTCGGCCGCGTCGATGAGATCAAGCCCGAGGGGGCGCGCGACCTTGGTCATGATGGCGCCGCGCGCTTTGGACGCCTCGAGGCGCATCCGCCCGCCGAGGAAGCCCTCCTCGCCGAGATAGCCCAGCACCAGGTTGCAATCGGTGATGGTCGGCATCTCACCGCCGCGGCCGTAGCACGCCGGCCCCGGCACAGCGCCGGCGCTATGCGGCCCGACTTGCAACATGCCGAAGCGGTCGGCCGTCGCGATCGTGCCGCCGCCGGCGCTCACCGTATTGATATCCAGCATGGGGAGCGCCAGGTCGCGCTCCGCAATCTGTCCGCGACTCGACAGCAAAGGCTCGCCCTCCTTGATCAGCGCCACGTCGCATGATGTTCCGCCCATGTCGAAAGTGATGATGTTGCGCAGCCCGATTATGCGGCCGGCGAGCACGCCCGCTGTGACGCCGCCGGCCGGCCCCGACAACACGGTGTTGGCTGCGCGGCGCGCCGCGGCGGCAAAGGTCGCCATACCGCCGTTCGACTGCATGATGTACTTTTGCCGGGTTGCGACGCCGGCACGCTCGAGGCGCCGGTCGAGCGCGGCGATGTAGCGCGCGAGGATCGGTTGCAGATAGGCGTTGATGACGGTGGTGCTCAGCCGGTAGTACTCCCGGATCTGCGGCAGCACCTCGCAGGAGAGCGAAACGTCGCAACCGGGTATCTCTTCGCGCACGATCTCGCCCACCCGCGCTTCATGCGCGGGATAAAGGAACGAGAACAGCAGACACACCGCGATCGATTCGACGTTCTCTGTGGCGAGCGCCCGCACGGTCTTGCGCAGCGCCGCCTCGTCGAGCGCTTGGAGCATATTGCCGCGGAAATCGACGCGCTCGTGGACCTCGCCGGTCAGCCTTTGCGGAACGAGCGGCGCGGGCTTGTCGTACATGACGTCGAAAATCGCCGCGCCATAAGGCCGTGCCTGCTCGCCGACGGGATAGATGCCGCGAAATCCTTCCGTGACCAGCAAGCCAGTCTTGGCGCCCTTGCCTTCGAGCAGGGCATTGGTCCCGACCGTCGTGCCGTGGCAGAAATATCCGATCGCGGTTGACTCACCAGCCGTTGCGATGAGTTCCTCGATTCCAGCAATGATCGCGCGCGAGGGATCGTCGGGGGTCGAAGGCAGCTTGGCGATCCAGAGCTTGCCCGTTTCCTCGTTGAGCGCGACGAAATCCGAAAAGGTTCCTCCGGTGTCGGCCGTAACGCGGTAGCGAGCCATGCGATCGTTTCACCCAGAGCGAGCGGCGCCCGTATAAGGCCACGGCTCGCGGCAAGGAACAATTGCCGCCGCAAAACGTCCGAGTCGAGAATGCGGTTGTAATCGCGCTACGATCCATATGACATAGTGGCAGCCGCAGGAGTGGATATGTCAGGAAAAGCTGCTCCCAACGTCGCAACCGCCAGCGATGCGGCGCGTGTGGTGCCTGCGGCACTGGCGGCTTTCGTCAAGCGCGCCTTCGAGGCTGCGGGTCTGTCCTCCACGGACGCGGAGATTGTCGCGGGACTGATGGTCGAGGCCGATTTGCGCGGCAGCGACACGCATGGTGTGATCCGCCTGCCGCTTTATCTTCGGCGCCTGAAGGCGGGCGGGATCAACGCGCGTCCGCATATCCGGATCGTAGAAGAGCGTCCGGCCACCGCGCTTGTCGACGGCGACAACGGCATGGGCCACCTGGTCATGCGGTTTGCCGCGATGACGGCGATTGAGAAGGCCAAAGCCGCAGGCGTTGCCTGGGTGGGCGCGCGAATGAGCAACCATGCCGGGCCGGCGGCGCTCTACGCCATGATGCCGCTCGCCCATGACATGGTCGGGCTCTATCTCGCCGTCGGCAGCAACAACCACCTGCCGCCGTGGGGCGCGACCGAGAACTTGCTGGGCACGAACCCGATCGCAATCGCAATCCCGTCCCAAGACGAAGCAGCGGTCGTGCTCGATATGGCACCGACTGTTGCCGCCTTCGGAAAGGTGCGCCTGAAGATGCAACGCGGAGAGGAGTTGCCGGTCGGCTGGATGAATCGGCCGCGACGGCAAGCCGCTCACCGACCCGAAACGCGCGGAGCAAGGCCTGCTGCTGCCCATCGGCGACTACAAGGGCTATGGGCTGAGCCTGATGGTGGGCTTGCTGGCGGGTGCGCTCAACCAGGCGGCTTTCGGGCGCAACGTCGTCGATTTCGTCAAGGAGCAGGGCAAGGCCACGAATACGGGGCACGCCATCGTTGCGCTGTCGGTCGAGGCCTTCGCGCCGGCGGCGACCTTCAAGCGCCAGGTCGATGCGGCGGTGCGCGTGATGCGCGGTGCCGAGCGATTGCCTGAGGTCGAACGCATCTGGCTGCCGGGAGAACAGAGCCATCGCAAGCGGCAGGATCGCACGAAGAACGGCATCCCCGTGCCCAAGCCGCTGCGCGAGAGCCTCGATGCGGCCGCGCGCGAGCTTGCCATCGCGCCGCTCGGTTGATGTCCGCCGCTCGGGCGCCAGGGATAAGTTGATGGCTGCTATCGCTGCAACACAAAACGCCGAGTGACGCTCGTGACGGAAACTGTCGGCGTGGTTGGCCTCGGCCTGTTGGGCCAAGCATTTGTGAGCCGCTTGCTTGGCGCCGGCTTCTCGGTCGTAGGCTTCGACGTCGACCGCGCCAAAAACGTCAAGCTCGCGCAGCTCGGCGGCCGTGCTGCCGCCTCCGTTGGCGATCTCGCGGGGCGCTGCGATCCCATCGTGGTTGCGGTGTTCAGCACCGATCAGGTCGAGGACGTGATCGAACGGGAGCTCTTGCCGGCCGCGGGCGAGGGCTCGGCCAAAATCGTGCTTTGCGCGAGCACTTGCGACCCCGAGCGCATTGCTCGCTTGGCGGAGCGTATCGGCAAACGCGGGCTGCGCCTTCTGGAAACTCCGGTTTCGGGAGCGAGCGGCCAAGTCGCCCGCGGCGAGGGGGTCGGGCTGATCGGGGGCGACGCCGAAGTTATCAGGGCAGCGGAAGGAGTGTTACGCGCGCTGTTCGCCCGCCATTTCCACATCGGCAAAATCGGCGATGCCGGGCGCGCCAAACTTGCGGTCAACCTCATTTTGGGACTCAACCGCCTGGCCATGGCCGAAGGCCTGGTGTTTGCGGAGCGGCTCGGACTTGATCTGGAGGCGTTTCTCAACGTTGCGCGCAGCTCGGCGGCTTATTCGCAGGTCATGGACACCAAGGGCCTGAAAATGATCAGCGGCGAATTCGCAGCCGAGGGCCGCGTCACCCAGCATCTCAAGGACGTCCAACTCATGCTCGAACAGGCGCAGCGGGTGAAGCAGGAGCTTCCGCTGCTTGAAATTCATGCCGACGTCTTGCAAGCCTGCGTGCGGCAAGGCGAGGGAGATTTGGACAACAGCGCCGTGATCAAAGAGATCAGGCGGCGCAGACGCAGTTGAGGGCGCCGTGATCGATTCGCATCACCATTTCTGGTGGCTGAGCCGGCACACCTATACGTGGTCGGATCGGGTGGGCGATCGCCTGGCGCGCGATTTCACACCGGACGACCTGAGGCCGGAGCTTAACCGCTGCGGCATCAAGGGAACGGTGCTAGTGCAGGTGCTGCATCAGGCCGGCGAAACCGAGGAGTTTCTCGACCTCAGCAACGAGGTCGAGTTCGTGCGCGGCGTGGTCGGGTGGCTGCCGCTTGCCGATCCCGACGCCACCACGCGCGCGCTCGAGCGGCTGCGCTCCCGCGGCAAGCTTGTCGGCGTGCGCCATCTCATCAGTTACGAGCCGGATCCGCGCTGGCTGCTGCAGGATGGCGTAATCGAATCCCTGAAACTTCTCGCCGCGGCAGGGGTCGCCTTCGATGCCATCCCTGTCAAGGCCGAGCAGTTCGAATCCGTGCTCGAGCTGGCGGAGCGCCTGCCGGAGCTCAAGATCGTGATCAACCATCTCGGACGCCCGCCCCTTCCCGAGCGGGGTTGGGAGCCGTGGGCGACGCAAGTTGCCCGCGCCGCCGAGCACCGCAACGTCTCCATCAAGCTCTCGATCGGGCTCGACATCATCATGCGCTGGCGCTGGTCGACCGACGAGCTGCGCCGCTACAGCGATCACGTGCTCGACCTCTTCACCTCCAATCGCGTGATGGCGGCGAGCAACTGGCCAGTAATCTTGCTCGGCGCCACCTATGCGCAGGCGTGGCAGGGTATCAGCGATCTCGTTGCCGCACTGCCGGTCGACGAGCGCCACGCGGTCATGGGCGGCACCGCGGAACGCGTCTATGGCCTGTGACCGCCTAGCGTTGCGCGACCGATAGGGGCTTCGCAATCGGCCCGCGGTCCCCCGGTTGGCGTTGCGGACGCGCCGCGGCATCGGCCGGAAAGATCAGCGATTTGATCACCACCGGCACGGCGCCGGATTGGGGCAGCATCCCGCCGATGTCGATGTAGTCGAATTGTTTGAGCTCGAGACCGTCGACGGAGACGATCGCGTTGTCGAGGCCCATCTCCTCGCGCAGGTGAATTCCCATCAGGCCGCCGACGTCGCCGTCGCCGGCCAACACAAGGGGATGGCCGTCAGCGAGAATCATCGCCAGCCCCTCCGTCAGACCCTGGCAGAACGCATCGAGCCGGCGAAACGTGGCCGAGCCTCGCCAGGGCACGAACACCGCGACGGGCAAGCCGGCATCGGCGAGATCGTGGCGCTTGAGTAGCGCCTTGATCTCCTCCGCCACGGCTGAGGGTTCGATCTCCTCGACCTCGAGCGCGAACGAAGGCGCGATCACCGGCACGTTGCGCAGCGGCAGGATGGTTAGCGGGGAAACATAAATCGTGCTCCCGCTCACCTGTGTGGTGTATTGCGCCGCGCCGATCACGGTGGCGCGGATGCCTTCGCTCGCGCGCTCGAGCTTTGGCCCCCATCGTTCCGCGCGGGCACGAATTTCTTGCGCGAGCAGCGCGCCAAGGTCGCCGTAGCTCTGCGCCTCGCGGCCGTAAACATATTCGGCGACGCCGCCGGAAAAGGTCAATTGCTGCACGAGTGCGCGCTGTGACAGCGGCTCGAGTCGCAGCAGCGTGCGCGCGCCGACGATCGGCGATCCGCCGGCCATTGCCTCGAACAGGCAATCTGCCATGCGTACGGCCAAGGCCCGCGCGCTCTGTGGGAGAAGATGCGCTCCGATCTCGAGAGGGATGCCGAGATCGGCCGCGAAGCGGCGCGCCGTCTCCTCGATTCGCACGATGCGTCCGGACGGATCGAGGCAGATGAGGCGCGCGCCGACATCGAGCGCGGTGAGATCGCTCACCCGCCCGTCGGCGCAGATCGCGATCTTCGAGGTGCCCCCGCCGATGTCGACGTTCATCACGGTGGCGCCTTCGCGGACCGAGCGCGCCGCGGCGCCCGAGCCGTGGGCGGCCATCACCGCCTCCAGGCTGTCGCCGGCCGAGACCGCGACCATCTTGCCGGCTTGGCGCGCAAACAGTTCGCCGATGTTGCGCGCGTTGCGCCGGCCGACCGCGACGCCGGTGAGGATCAGCGCACCGGTGTCGATCTCGTCCGGGTCGACGTTCGCGTCGCGGTATTGGCGCTCGATGAAGGCGCCGAGCGCCGCGGCGTCAATCTCCTCTTCGCCGCAATAGGGCGTGAGCAGGATGTCGGATTGGTAGAACGTCTCGCGGATCGTGACCACGTAGCGGCTGTCCAGCCGCTCCAGGACGATGCGTGAGAATACGAGGTGCGAGGTGGAGGAGCCGATATCGACTCCAACACTGAGCACGACCACTTCGTCTTCATCGACGAGCGAGCGCCCGGTGCTGGAGAAAAAAATCCGGCCGCCTTGCGCTTGTTCGTCGGCCATTATGTCAGGTGCACCGTGCTCACGCGCCCGCGAACTTGGGCACGACCGCACCCTTCTTGTAGAATTCGCGCTCCATTCGGCTCGGCACCCCTTCCGCCTTGAGCTTCGCCTCGTACTCTGCGCTGATGAAGGGATCTTCCATCCAGTACGGGATTGAGGTGCCCCCTTCAGTGATATCCATGGCGGTGTAGTCGGTGTGCTTCTCGCCGGGAGGGCCGGGCTCGCGGCCCGGATTGTGCGGCCCGAACCACGCGGTCAGCCGCAACGGCTCCTTCGATGCCCCGAAGTGTTGGTGGTACCAGCGCGCGCCGCCGGGCGCAGCCGACACCATCCCTACCGGCTCGTAGTCGACGCGCCTGATCTTGTCGGCATGGCCGTCTTTCCACGGGGTGACGCCGTATCGTTCGGGCCAGGTATAGGTGTAGCCCTTTCCCTTCAAGCAGATCAGCACCGCGGCCGAGGTATGCGCGTGCGCCTTGGAGTAGCGGCCGTTCTCGTGCTGGCCGATCCACAGATAAAAGGTGTTGCCGGTCATGAACGGCTCGACCCGCCGCCACCCGGGCGAGCGGCGGTTGTCGAGCGGCAAGTCGCAATTGACCACGTCCGGGATGAAGTTCGTGCGCCGCATCGCGAGCCCGCGGACCGGATCCGGTTCGATGTCGTCCTTGTATTTGTAAAAGTCGTCGGCGCCGCTGAAGCGGTCGCGGAACTCGTACGGGCAGTTGAACACCAACTCGGTATTGTTCATGAGGTTGATGAGGTTGGGCGCCGTGGTGCCGCCGAGCAGCACCGCCGGCGCCGAGCTCGCATTGACGATGCGATGCCAGGCGTTCACCGGGATCGAGAACAGCGAACCCTTCTGCCATTCGAAGACATGTCGCTTGCTGTCGCGGTCGAGCCATACTTCGGTGCTGCCGCGGCCCTCGACCACGAGATAGATCTCCTCATAGAGGTGCTTTTCCGCATTGAGCGCTCCGGCGCCGGGCACCTCGACGACGTAGCAGCCCCATTTGCCCTCGGTGCCGTGCAGCTGGATATACGTGCCTTTCCCGCCCAGCCGCTTCCATGGTGCAAGCGGCAGATTCTGCACCTTGCTCACGCCGATATCGCGATGGATGGGAATGCCCTCCGATTCCATGAACAGGTCGTAGGGCGTCTTGGGCCGGCCAAACGCACCGAAACCGGCTCGGTCATTGCCGGTGGGCTCATGCCAGTGCGTCCTGCCGCTCAATTCATGCATCGCGACGCCTTTTTGGCGCTCAAAGCAATCGGCCCGAGTGCTTTACTGCCAGCCCCGCAGCAAGGCAAGGAGAGCAACACTTACACGCTCGCGGCAGCCAGGGACGGCATCCAGCCTCGCATCGATCTGTAGCGGGGTCGCCTGCGAGGCGATACGTCACGCCGATAGGGCTTTTTGCGTTTGCGGCGATCCACTAAGATCGCCGCTGATTTCTGAGGGGCGCTTTCTGGAGAACCGCAATGAAGAAGATTCTATTGGGAACGGCCGCCGCCATCACGCTCGCCGCTGTGCCCGCCATGGCGCAACAACAAACGATAAAGATTGGCTTCATCAGCACCTTCAGCGGGCCGGTGGCCGCGATCGGCGCGGACATGCGCAATGCCTTCGAGCTTGGGCTCGACCATCGCGGTCGTAAGATCGGAGACCTGCCGGTCGAGGTGATCTACGAAGACGATCAGACCAAGCCCGAGGTCGGCGTGCAGAAGACCCAGAAGCTGATCGAATCGGACAAGGTAGATTTCGTCGTCGGCTACATCTGGTCGAACGTGCTGCTCGCCTCGCTCAAGCCGCTCGTCGATTCCAAGACATTTACCATCGTCACCAACGCCGGCGCCTCGCAGCTCGCGGGCGAGCTGTGCTCGCCTTATGTGTTCTCGACCTCCTGGAACAACGACCAGACCCCGCAGGCGGTGGGTCTCTATATGAACCAGAAGGGGGTCAAGACCGCATTCCTGATCGGCCCCAATTACGCGGCCGGAAAGGACATGCTCGAAGGCGTGGCAGCCACCTTCAAAGGGGAGATCATCGGCCGCGAGTTGACGCGCTGGCCCGACCAGCTCGACTTCAACGCCGAGCTGTCGAAGGCGCGCGCGGCGAGGCCCGACTCGATCTTCGCGTTCTATCCGGGTGGCCCAGGCATTCAATTCCTCACCCAGTACGCGCAATCGGGCCTCAAGGGGCAAGTTCCGCTCTATACCGCCTTCACCATTGATGCGCTGTCGCTGCCGCGCCTCAAGCATCTCGCCCTCGGCATTCCCGGCGCGCAGCAGTGGGTGCGAGACCTGCCCAACGAGGCCAACACATGGTTTGTCGAAGACTACCGGGCTCGATACAAGAGCGACCCGGCCTTCTATGGCGCCCAGACCTACGATGCCGTGACGCTGCTCGACAGCATTGTCAGAGCCGTCAAGGGCGATCTCAGCAAGAAGGATGAGATGCGGCGCGCGGCGGAGAAGGCCGACTTCAAATCCGTGCGCGGCGGCTTCAAGTTCGGACCCAATCACATTCCAATCCAGAACTTCTATCTGCAAGAGGCGGTCAGGGATGGCGACGAATACCGGCTCAAGACGGTCGCCACCATTGTCGAGAACGATCAAGACAAGCACTGGCAGAAGTGCAAGATGCCGAACTGAGGGCCGGGGCAGGCGCGAGCTGCAAGACGGCAGAGGCTCGCGCTTCTGCCGTCTTGTTTTGCGGCAGCCGGGGTGGCCTGATTTGTAAGGCGCGCCAGGCGAGACCACATCCGGCAGCCGACGGCATTTTCTTCGCCAGAGTTCGGGGGACTACCCGACAATGTTGTATCTGATCGAACAGTGCCTCAACGGCATTCAGTTGGGCATGCTGCTGTTCCTGCTCGCAGCCGGGCTGACCTTGATCTTCGGCATCATGGATTTGGTCAATCTGGCGCACGGCTCGCTTTATATGCTCGGCGCCTATTTCGCCGCGACATTTGCCACGGTCACGGACAGTTTCCTGGCCGGCATCGGATTGGCGTTGCTCGCTACCTTAGTGGCCGGAATGGTGCTCGAGGTGATTGCGATCCGGCCGCTCTACGGACGTGATCACCTCGACCACGTGCTCGGCACCTTTGGCCTGCTGCTGTTCTTCAATGAGCTGGTGCGGCTGATCTGGGGTCCGGCCGGCCTGACGCTGTCGCTCCCTCCGGAGATGCTCACCGCGGTTCAGGTTTTGCCGGGCGTCTATTATCCGCTCTACCGGCTGGTTATTATTCTGGCGACGCTCGCGGTGGCGCTCCTGCTCTATGCGCTGGTGATGCGCACGCGCATCGGCATGCTGATCCGCGCCGGCGCCTGGAATCGTGAGATGGCCGGCGCGCTCGGCGTCAATATCAAGCTCCTCTACACGCTCGTGTTCGGGCTCGGTGCGGCGCTTGCTGGATTTGCCGGAATGATGCAGGCGCCGCTCTCGTTCGTGCAGATAGGCATGGGCGAGAACATCCTCATCCTGGCCTTCGTCGTCATCATTATCGGAGGCATTGGTTCGATCCGCGGCGCTTTCGTTGCCGCCATTATTGTCGGAATCATCGACACGATCGGCCGCGCATTCCTGCCCGACCTCTTGCGACACTTCGTGAGCTACAGCGCCGGCTCGAGCGCAGGGCCCGCACTGTCCTCGATGCTGATCTATACGCTGATGGCGGCGGTGCTGGTCTTCCGGCCCGAAGGTCTGTTCCCGGCGGCGCAGCGATGAGCGTGCGGCTTAATGCGCGCAATGCTTTCGTCGCAGGGGTGATCGCGATCCTGGCATTGGTGCCGCTCTACGCTGCGGCCAGCGGCAATACGTTCGTGATGTCGCTCTTCACCCGCATCGTCATTCTGGCGATCGCAGCGGTGAGCTTGAACCTGATCATGGGGTTTGGCGGCATGGTGAGCTTTGGTCATGCCGCCTATCTCGGAATCGGCGGCTACGCGGTGGGCATTCTCGCCAAGGAGGGGATGAATTCCGGCCTGTTGCAATGGCCGCTGGCGGTGGCGGCCTCGGGGCTGTTCGCGCTGACGGTCGGCGCGCTTTCGCTGCGCACGCGCGGCGTCTATTTCATCATGATCACGCTGGCCTTCGCGCAAATGATCTATTACGTCGCGATCGGGCTCGACCGGTATGGCGGCGACGACGGCATGACCATTTACAAACGCAGCCAGTTCGGTCCGCTCATCGACCTCTCCAACAAGACCGCCTTCTATTATCTCTGTCTCGCGCTGCTGCTCGCGGCGATCTATTTGGTCTGGCGGCTCGTGCATTCCCGCTTCGGCATGGTGATTCAAGGCTCGCGCTCGAACGAGCGGCGCATGCAGGCGATCGGGTTCCCCACCTACCGCTACAAGCTGCTCTGTTTCGTCTTCGCCGGCATGCTGTGCGGGCTTGCCGGAGCGTTGCTCGCCAACCATACCGACTTCATCAGCCCGGCGCTCATGCACTGGACCCGCTCGGGCGACCTCATCGTCATGGCGGTGCTCGGCGGCATGGGCACGGTTTTTGGGCCGGTGATCGGCGCGCTGGCGCTGCTGGTGCTGGAAGAAGCGCTCTCGGGCATCACCGAATACTGGCAGATCATCCTTGGTCCGCTGTTCCTGCTGGTGGTGTTGTTCGCGCGTGGCGGCATCGATGGTCTGCTCGCGGGAATCAACCGTGGCTGACGCGCTGTTGCAAATCGACGGCCTCAGCAAGCGCTTCGGCGGCGTGATTGCCTCCGATGCGATTTCGCTCGCCGTGCCGAAGGGGCAGCTGCACGCCGTGATCGGCCCGAACGGCGCGGGCAAGACGACGCTCATTGCGCAGCTCGCGGGCGAGATCGCGCCCGATGAGGGGCGCATCCATTTCGACGGCAGTGACGTCACGGCGCTAACGGTCGATCGGCGCAGCCGGTTTGGTTTGGCCCGTTCGTTCCAGATCACCTCGCTGTTTCTCGACTTCACCGCGCTCGACAATGTGGCGCTCGCCGTGCAGGCGCATGCCGGCCACTCCTTTCGCTTCTGGCGCGCCGCGCGCCGCGAGGAGGAGTTGTGCGAGCCGGCGCGCGCGGCGCTTGCGCGCGTCGGGCTTGCCGGGCGCGGCGACGTCATCGTCTCCAAGCTGAGCCACGGCGAGCACCGTCAACTCGAGATCGCGATGGCGCTTGCCACCAGCCCGCGCATGCTCTTGCTCGACGAGCCCATGGCCGGGATGGGGCCGGAGGAGAGCGCGCGCATGGTCAAGACGCTGCGCGAGCTCAAGGGTGAGCTGACCATCCTCTTGATCGAGCATGATATGGAAGCGGTATTCGCGCTCGCCGACCGGATCACGGTCCTGGTCTATGGCCGCATCATCGCCTCTGGCCCGCCGGAGGCGATCAGAGCCAATGCCGAGGTGCGTGAGGCCTATCTTGGCGAGCAGGAGGTCGCGCATGGCTGACGCGCCCCTGCTCGAGGTCTCCAACATCGAGACCTGCTACGGCCTGAGCCAAGTCCTGTTCGGCATGTCGCTCGCAGTCGCGCCGGGCGAGATGGTGACGCTGATGGGACGCAACGGCATGGGCAAGACGACGACGGTGCGTTCCATCATGGGGCTGACGCCGGCGATGACCGGCTCCATCCGCTTCGATGGACGGGAAATCCGCGCGCTTGCGGCTTACCAGGTCGCCAAGCTGGGCATCGGGCTGGTGCCGGAGGGGCGGCAAGTCTTCGCCAATCTCACGGCGCGGGAGAATCTGATCGCGACCGCGGCCAATCGCAGCCGCGCGGCCGGGCCGTGGACGCTGGAGAAGGTGTGCACGCTGTTTCCACGGCTTGCCGAGCGCATCGCCAACATGGCGAGCCAGCTCTCCGGCGGCGAGCAGCAGATGCTGGCGATCGGCCGCGCGCTCATGACCAATCCGCGGCTATTGATTCTGGACGAAGCGACGGAGGGATTGGCGCCGCTCATCCGCGCCGAAATTTGGCAGTGTCTCACAAAACTCAAGGCCGCCGGGCAATCGATCCTGGTGATCGACAAGAATGTGCAGGCGCTGATCCGCATTGCCGACCGCCATTATCTGATCGAGCGCGGCAAGGTGGTATGGACCGGCAGTTCCGCAGCGCTCGCCGCCGCGCCGGACATTCAGCATCGGTTCCTCGGCGTCTGACGGCTCCCTTTGCGCAGGCAGCGCCGCAAGTGTGCCGCGGCGGCGCCGTGCACCGGGCTGTAGATCAACCCAAATGCTAACCTGTTGGTAACCCCGATAAGGTCCAATTCGCCCGCGTTATCCGAGGACCTTCCATGGGTGATAAAGAGTTTATCGAGGAGACGTCTTCGCCGTCCGGCGAGGCCGAGCTCCCGGCCAAGCCCGCAACCGAGCCGACCGCGGACGTAGCGAAGACGGCGTCGGCCGGCGCTGGCAGCGGGACGATCGAGACCGCGGCGGCGATCGCCGCGCCGAAGCTTGCCGCCGCGGCCGAGACGACAGCGGCGCCGCGTCAGCGGGCGTTCGCGAGCTGCGATGCCGTTGATGCCGACGATGCGGTCGCGGAGCGCGCCGAAGCCTCTTCCGTGAGCCGCTTCACGCTGTTCGCTGCCGCCGTTGCGCTCGCTGCCGCGCTGGGCGCGATGATCGGCGCGCTGACCGCCTACGGACTCGCGCGTCCCGCCAGCACGGCTGTTGCGGCGGACGCACTCGGCGTCGACGACATCCAGGCGCTCAAGGAGAACGTCGTGCAGGCGCGCCTTGAGCTCGCCGCGTTGAAGCTCAGCGTCGATTCCGCCAGCCGCAGCGCGGCAACGCAGTTCACCCGGATCGGCGAACGCATCGACCGTCTAGAGCGCGCGCAAGTCGATCGGGGCAAGCTCGGCAAAGCTCTCGATGAGCTCGATAGAGTTTCCCGCGCGGAAGCCGCCGCCGCGCCGAAGGACGCGACGGGCTCAATCGCGCCGCCGCCGGCGGCCCAACCCGGCAAAGTCGATGGCTGGGTGGTGCGCGACGTGCGTCGCGGCACCGCGCTCATCGAAGGCCGCATGGGCCTCATCGAGGTCGATCAAGGCGATGTCGTGCCGGGGCTGGGTCGGGTCGACGCGATCCGCAAGCAG
>Ga0126372_10000013_pt1 | contig 43963 bp, 41 predicted proteins | sample PanSoiMetaPlot_6_FD_92762 | JGI IMG/M metagenome (GOLD analysis project Ga0126372, IMG submission 92762) | Tropical forest soil microbial communities from Panama - MetaG Plot_6 | ecosystem: Environmental > Terrestrial > Soil > Tropical forest > Bulk soil | place: Panama | collected 2016-02-17
CCGCCACGGATCGAAGTTTCTGATCCACAATTATGGCCATGGCGGCGCGGGCATCACGCTGAGCTTCGGATGTGCCAGCGTGGTCGCGGACCATGTGCGCTCGCTCAAACGCGATATGCGCCGGCCCGCGGTCGCGGTGATCGGCTGCGGCGTGATCGGCCTCACCGTTGCCGCCGAACTGCGGCGGCGATGGCCGAAATTGCGCCTCACCGTCTACGCCAGGGATCTCGACGTGCGCAAGACGACCTCCTTCGTCGCCGCCGGCCAGTTCGAGCCGTCCGGCATCTGCGACGAATACGAGACCGAGGCCGAGAAGAAGGTTCTTGCCGACTATCTGCGCCGCTCGCGCGACCGAATTGTCGAGCTGGAGAGTTCATCGCGATGGCACCGGTACGGCATCGCGCTCCGGCGCGACTATACGCTCGACCACTGGAATCGAGCCTACGACGAATACACGCCGCACGACATCGTGCCCGCGTACCGCTCCGGCACACTTCCGTTTGAGAAACTCAACGCCATCGGCCGCGAATACCGAACCTGGCTCATCAATCCGACGATCCTGCTGCCACGGCTCATGGGCGAGCTGAAGCGAAGCGGCGTGCGGCTCCGCCGGCGCGAATTTGCCGGCAAAGATGATTTCGCGAAACTGAAAGAAAACATCATCGTCAATTGCACCGGATATGGCGCGAGAGCCTTGATGAACGACGAGGACGTCATCCCCAAGCGCGGACATCTGGTGATGCTGCGACGCACGCTGCCCAAGCAGTTCTACTTCTTCAGCGGCGGTTGCGGGAATCGCAGGAACATGTACGTGTTCTGCCGTCATCACGACATCGTCGTCGGCGGAACCGTGCAGACCGGAAACGATGCGGAAGGGATCGGCGAGCCTGATCATGCCCGCTTCGCGCGCATTGTGGAGAACGCGCGGGCGATGTTCGACGGCCGTGTTGCGGATTGCGTCAGCGCGTAGGGGAATGTCATCAGTGCGGATGACCTGATAGGATGCGCAGCGGCAAAGCGAACGGAACCTGGCACGCCCAGGCGTGTTGTCGCTTCATCCATGGAGGACCGCTGTGACCAAGATCGCAGCAATTGCGCTCATCGCTGTCGTCGCTGCTACAGGCGCGGCATCGGCGCAGACATTCTATTTCGGCGTCGGTCCCGATCCGTACCGCGTCCCGCCGCCCTACTATGCCCCCTCACCCTACGCCCCCTCTCCTTATTATGCCCCGTCCCCCTACTATGCACCCGCGCCTTACGGCCCGCCGCCAGGCGCGTATTACGGTGGACGGCCGGGCTATCCGAGAGAAGCCATGTACTATCGCCCGGGCCGCTACAAAACCTGGAACGGTTGCCAAGCGGGCTGGACGGTGCAGGACGGCCTGTGCAAGCCGTATCGCGGATATTAGCAGCGCCACTGGCTGGTAGCCCGCATTCTCGTTTGCGCGGGAATGAAGGGGGGGACCGTCAGCCCCGTTCGTCCCCGCGAAAGCGGGGACCCAGAAGTCGCAGTCTGCGGTCCTGGATTCCCGCTTGCGCGGGAATGAACGGGAAAGAGCGCCGGTTCGCTAGCTCTCCTCGGGCTGAAAATTCATCGCGACGCCGTTGATGCAGTAGCGCAGATGCGTCGGCGGCGGGCCGTCCTCGAACACGTGCCCGAGATGGCTGCCGCAGCGGCTGCAGTGCACCTCGGTGCGAACCATGCCATAGCTGCGATCGCTCGTGGTTTCGACCGCGCCCGGCACCGGATCGTTAAAACTCGGCCAGCCGGTGCCGCTCTCGAATTTCGTCTTCGAGACGAACAGCGGCTGGCCGCAGCCGGCGCAGGAAAAGGCGCCGCCGCGCTTCTCGTAATTCAACGCGCAGCTACCGGGACGCTCGGTGCCGTGCCGGCGCATCACCTGGTATTGCTCGGGCGTGAGCAGGCGCCGCCATTCCTCATCGGTGCGGGTCACCGGAAATTGTTTGGTATCCATGGTTCCGCTCCTGGCCGTTTGCCGCGGACTCGACCGCATAGATTTTTTCTCGCCGGTCATGCACGGGCTTCCGCGCATCCATCTGCTTCGCAAAAAATCTTTCGAAGTAGATGGATTGCCGGGTCATAAGCGCGTTTACGCGCGTCTTCGACGCGCTATGCCCGGCAATGACGGCTTCGCGTAGCACCCATGCGCTCAGACGTTGCGATCGAGCAGTTCGATCGACACGCCCTCCGGCGCGCGCAGGAAGGCCACCCGTACCCCCGGGCGCACCGTGGTCGGCTCGCGCGTGAACTCGACGCCCTTGGCCTTGAGCTCGGCGACAATCGCGTCGATGCCGCTCACGGTGAGCCCAAAGTGGTCGAGCCCCTGGTATGGCGTGACCGGCGGCGGGTTGACGCCATCGCCGGCCGTGACCGGCGCGATGAAGATGTTGGCGCCGCCGAGCTTGAGGTCGATGCGCGGCTTGCCCTGCTGCATGCTGCGAACCACCTCGGCGCCGAGCATGCGCTCGTACCACTGGGCGGTCCGTTCGGGATCGGTGGTGCGCAGATGGATGTGGTCCCAGGTGTACTTGGCCATTGTCAGTCTCCCTTTGATTTTTCAAATGTTTTTACCCAAATCGTCTCACCAAAGAAACAAGGTGAGACACTTTTGTTCATCCTTTGAGCTTTGCCATGGCGGCATCGGCAAGCTTCGCCTTGCGGGCTTCTTTAGTGTAACGCTCAACTTCTTTCAGCGACTTGTGACCCGTATACGACATGATTTCATGAGTGGTGCATCCAACTTCAGCTAAACGTCTGGCAGCAGCCTTGCGAAGTCCATGGGACGAACAATGCGGAAGATTAGCTTGCCTACACCAGTCTTTGAATCTTTTGCCAAAATGACGGGGTGTAAATGGACGGGCATTTCTCACTACGAGAAACCTCCCAAAACTGGCAGGTTGACCATTTGCCTGCACCAGATGCGGCAACGGCGTTGCATCAATAATTGCACGCAAATCCCGATGAATCTTAATGTCTATAGAAACTGGATCACGACGATGCTCATTCTTTGCTTGTGCGAATTGAACCCTTCCATTGCGAAAATGCTGTGGTCCAAAACGAATGGCATCTTCCAACCGACATGCCGTGTATAGCATCAATGCCATTGCCAATCGTGCGCTCGTCCCAATCTCATGATGTTTCTCGTATTGCGTAATTTCTTCCTCCGACCAAGTAGGAATACCAATCTCGGGATACTTGATTGGTCTGACACCAATTGTCGGATTGTGTGATGCTTCTTCGGCGTCAACTGCCCAACTAAACAGTGCTTTCAAGGCTTTCAATCGTTTCTTGCTCGCGGCACGAACGAGTTCATCACGCAATTTGCGAATGTGTTTGTCTTTTAAATCATCGACAACATTGTCGCCATGCTTTTCACAAATCAAATCTAATGCACGATGATGCCACAACTGCGTGGCGGGGTCTAAATTCTTGAATGTTGCGCTCGCATAATAGCAAAGGCATAGATAACCGAATGATCCTTTTCGCGCGCCGTACTGCTTCTTTTCTTCTACAGGCACATTTCCCGCTAATGCTTTCGCATATGTGTCATTGAATTCTTTGCTTCCGGGGATGCCTCTAATCCTGATTTTTGGTTGTCCTTTGCGCCTCAGATTTCAGTGCGTGGCAAATGGTCGCAAAATTCGTTGAACAGGTCCGATGTTATCCGGAATTTGGCGCGCAGGTCAAACCGAAGTGTCAGTCTACCACTGCGCTTGCAGCCCCGGTTGACCGATGCTGAGGCGCTGTCACTTGTGCTTGTTGACCCAATCGCTGCAATGACGCGGTTGCCTTCCGCTACGGAGGAACACACAATAATTTCATGCGGTGAGACGCGTAGGATGGGGATGGACGCATGAAGGCTCTTACAGAAAGAATGAAACTCGTTTTCACCGTCAATCTATGACGATAGCAATATTCGTGCTCCTCTGGATTTCGAGTAACTTATCGTGGACTTCAGCCGCTTGGCTTTTTACTCTTTGGCTTCTATGTCCATTCGGGATGACTTGGTCGTGGCCCGAAGGAAAACCACTATCAATCTGGCGAACGATAATCAGTTGGCTGGCCATCTTCGTCGTCTCTGTGGTCGCCGCAGTATCGGTTCACTCCCTAACCAAGCCGTAAGTGACCTTGCGTTGCCGCATCGTAGATTGCTTGCGGGTCGTCAATTGTGTCTGAGATGTATTCCTTCACGTCAGGCACTATCGTTGCGGCTCGCACTGGCTCCCCATCAGCACCAGGCACGCAGCCTGTTTCTTCAAACATCGAACCGCCACCGCTAAGTTAGTCCTTCGATATACGCGATGAAGATTTCATTCAGGGGAACTGTGCGACGGAATTTTGTTGTCTCAATTCCGCGTGGGGCGTAATGACGGCGCAGTGTCGTGCCAAAGGGTGCGGAGCGGCGATGCACACGGTCAGGCTGTGGCCGTGTATGCCGTTGTTTTTCAAGTTAGGTCATCCGGCGTTCGGAGCGATTCATCATGGAGATGCATGTGGCAGATTTTCCCCGCTGGCTGCGCGGGCTGTTTGCGGTTTTCCTGATCTTGTTCTTCTTCAACGCACTTTACGCGTTGGCGTTTTTTATAGCGGTATGGCATTTGCGAATTGATCCCGGGGTAGCGACCCTTATGGGCGCAATCGTCGGGCTAGGAATTGTTGCTTGGCAGGCGCGTGCTGGATTTACGAACCTCATTCGCTCACAGGAACACAGGGCAGCTATTGAGGCGGAAGCGCGCCAGGATCAGCACATGTTGGACATTGAGCGGGAAGCTAGGCGCACTGACGAAGAGCGGACTATCTTAATGGCTGCGCTGAGAGCGGAAATGGTGGGGCTCATGCATCGTGCCGAGGACGTGAGGCAGTCGTCAAAGATCATGCATTTGTGGCTGCAAAAAATGATAGCAGAGAACGCGCCAGACACCGCGAAATCATTCCCATACCCGACATTTAACGCGCCGGTATATCAAGCCAACATATCGAAAATCGGGCTATTGGGAGCATCAGTAGGTGCGGATGTGGTGAGGGTAATGACAAGGACCGGCATGACCGTTCCAACTACTGTGCAAGATCAACCCCTCTCGAACGAGGTAATTGCGAAGCTGTATGATACGATGGCGGATGCAATGCGTGAATGGCGCGCAGACTTAGACCATGTTGCGATGAGAATACACGCTTTCGAAGAGGGCACGCCTGACCCAGGGACACTGCAGGAAGCTCAGACCAAAAGGCGGCTGCGGGAAAAGGAGATAAAGGAAAAAACTCCTAGCTCCGGTTCTCGCAGGGCCATTCAGCCCAAACGCCCCCCTGACCGGTAAGCTTGGCTCATTAATTTGTATTAGCTTAGTAATCGGTTGTGCGTAATTTCTCGCACTAGCTCAGCCGCAGCCGAGTCGAGACATGCCTTTTGTTGCTCTTTGGTCAGGTGCTGCTCCGGGTGCTTGCTGCTCTTGGGTGTGAGTTTCCGACATTTTTGTTGCCATTTTTGTGAAAGCCACGACAGCACCAACGGAAATCCAGGTGCATTCCATATCGCGGGGTCGTAGATTGCCTTCGGGTCGTCAATTGTCTCTGAAATATATTCCTTAACGTCCGGCACTATCGTTTCGGCTCGCACTGGCTCTCCATCAGGTCCCGGCACGCAGCCTGTTTCTTCGAACATCTCGGCGGCTTCTTCTAGAAGAGCCATATACTCTTTAGGTATTGCATTGCTCATGGCGAGAGCGCGCCAAGGAAAATTGCGGCAAGAATGCTTGCAGCAGTCCTACAATAGCGTGTCACGCTTTCCCTTGCACCTTATCAAGATCACGTAACGCGTAGGCGAGAAGGCAGGCTACATGATCGACGCCCCGATCTGCCAATAACCGTTCGACGGTTTGCCCATACGGCTGCGGGGGATCGCCAACTTTGTCACCGGTCCGGGCGATCCGCATTTCGTAACTTTGGGCTGATGTGATGCTCATGTTTCCTTCCTCCTTCCGGTATCGCTTGCGTGCAACCCATTTCTCTAACTCCCATTCCTCGATTTCGTTCACGATCCGCTCCGCCAAAATAAATATCTCTATGAACTATGTAAAAGTTCTATCGCGTGGAATGCGCGTTCAACACATCACACAAGGACACATTGGAACCGTAGTGGGAAAATCCGGCGACCACTTTTCAAGAGTGCAATGGGATCATGAACGGCACATCACACCACCAAAGATTCATGGTGTGCATTGGAGCAATTTGCGCGTTCATCGTGGCAGGCCACGCTCGTTTCAGTCTTGATATTCCTGATCCTGATTGGGGGAGATACCAAATATGTCGGTAGAAACATCGTAATTTCGGCGGAACCCAGTACGTCGTTCTGTACCCAAACAATCAATATAAGTGAGTTCCCCAACTGCACAGATAATCAACGCGGCTTGTTCCACAGCCTTGATTTGGTCAGCCGTAATGTTGAATCTGGATTGAATCGTCATCGAAACCCGTTGTCCATTTTTGATTGGTCTTTCAGAAACGGGCTTTACGATAAAATCGATTCCTGGCGCTTCCCAATAGCGCCCGTTCAAAAGAGCCGCTTCAGCGGCAATAAATTTGAAAATAGCTTCAGTATCGCCGACATTGATTACCGCAAACGTTATTTTTAAGGGCTGATCTGGCCTGGGCGTGAGAAGAACGAACTGTCTTACAATCAATCTGGGACGATGACTGGAAATAAACTCATCTCGGGCGAGATGGATTTGCTCTTTGTTAGTTTCCCACAATTTGTCAGTGCTTCTTTTCAGCGTAAGAGTGAAGACGGCAATGAAAATGGTCGCCAATGCCGTCCAAAACTCGGCATGACTAATCCTGCGCCCGATTTCCAGGAACGCAATATACAATACATTGTTTGGCTCACACTTTTGGGGTGCGCCTGCGTGGCTGGTTTCGCATATATTTATGTAGATGGGATGAAGTACAAGGATTCCAAAAATCAACAAAAGTATTCCGAGCGTCAAGAACGTCGCGAAAAGCAAACATCGCCGTACCGTCATGAAGCACCCACCCATAGATTTTCCTTGACCACAAAACATTTCTTAAAATTCACACCTTTAGTCAACAAAACGATTAGAAGAACACAACCAAAAAGAAACATAAGCTAAAAATCCAATGTCATGCGGACGATGAACGTCCTGGTCCGAACAACAACGGTTATGGAAGCAGGACAAGTTAAATATTTCTATGAACTATATAAAAACTATCAGTTACAATCAAAGAGTTTCACATCCCGAACACGGTCCCGGAAATGTTGTAGGTTCTGCTCCCGGTGGATTTGTCAGAGTCGCATTCGACAAATATGCACACCAAGGCGCGCAAGGTGTCAAAGAAGTTCATCCGCGCAATTTGACTCTACATCGCGACAGGTAACTATCGTTTCTGATTCTGATAATGCGTCTATAACGCACCTGCTATCGGATAGGAGAAGTTCTATGTCACTTACCCCAAACCAGCGACGGTTGCGTGCGGAGATTGAAAAAATTTCATCCATTATTGCAATGGATCATTGGAATATCGAAGAAAGATATAAGGATGAGTTTCGAACTGGCGTGCTAGAAGCCATGAAAAATCAGCTGGTCCGTGGCGAAGTTGTAATGAGCTACACATTGATGGATGAATTTCTGTCGCAAATCATTGTGAACTATTATTTCGGGAGGCAGAATCGGTGGGGAAGCCGAAAATTCCGGCTGTTCTGCCACTACGTCCTGGACGAGTTGTATTTGGTGCGGAAGCTTGCTTTAGTCCGAGCAATCGGAGAGGTTCCAAAGGAGGTTCGAAACATCATTACACGAATCAATGATCTTCGTAATGCGGTTGCTCACAGTTTTTTTCCCAGAATAGGCGTACATTCATGGGCGGAAAGGTCGTATATCATGGTTTGGATATTTTCACACCAGCAGGAATTGAGGCATTCAAACAGGATGTGTATGTCGCACGCGAGTATGTTTGGAAACGAGCGTTTGGCCGGTAAAAGAAAGTTTGTCAGAACCCAATTAAACGGATTCCGTAAACAATCGCCCCGAAAATAATTTCGTCCAAACGAAAAAAATCTGAGTGAGCGCGTTCCTGGTGATCCTGTTCTGTTGGGCGATTATCTGTTTCGCGTGCCTTCCAATCTTTTTGCGGGATTGAACATTTAAAAAAGGTGAGACACTAAATCGAATTCGCTTGTAATCCCATGAGACGATTCGGTGTCTCACCTTGGATTAAGGCATTGATTTATCAGTTTAAGCCAAGCCCCAGGTGTACTTGGCCATGGTTTGCTCTCCGTGGGTTGCCGCACGAGCCTAGCCTAGCGCGGATGGAGCGGAAGCGAAATTGAGCTAGATACCGTGAAACGCTGTCCCTGCTACGCTTCCCTCCGTCCATCCCCTTCGTAAGAACTTTTTCGAGCCTAGCTGCCCTTGAAATGGTCCTGCGTTTCGACGTAGCGCGCGGCCCGCACCAAAACGAATCGGGGTTGATCACACCCGCGGCATGGTGGAAACCGTTTGCCAAAGAGGCAAGTCACCTCATGCTCCTGCGCATGCTCAGGATCGTGCGACACGCGATAGATCCCTGAATGCGGGACTGCCTCCCCAGGCTTGAATACAGCGCCTATCGCGACCATGGTTCAGCCTCCGCCCTGCAGACGTCTTCATTCTACGTCCGCAATGTTGGATCGGCACGCAGTGTCTCTACCTTGCGCCGGCCCTGGCGGGACAGCGGGCATGCCGTCACAATATTGAGGTCTCTTGAACCAATCCCGAACTGTCGCGCTTGTGCACGCAGGCGATTAATGCAATCAGGCTGTAATCGAGTGCCTTAACTCGCGTTCTTCGGCGCTTTTGGCAAGGGTTCGTTCATCTGATCTGCAAGGGCGAGCGCTTCTTCCGCGCGCTGGCGCGAGTGCTTTGAATCGTTGATAAAGGAAAAATGGCAAAGGAATTTCTCTTCCGAACGGAATAGATGGGATAATATTGCCGAAAAAGCGCGGCAGACAATTTATTATTTTCATCGCGCCCATAAGAAATGTTTATGGCCAGAAACAGTGCCAGGAACTCGAACTCGATCATGTGGAGGGCATGCATGTCTCAGTCGATCATTCGCAATCTCGCACCGCGTAGCTCGCATATCCGGCGTTCGCGCTCGGCGCGGACCAGGCGCCGGACGTCAAAGGCAAATGGATCGGAAAGACTCACACCATACTCGTAGGCAAGGGCGGGCATTGGCCAAAAGGTCGTGGAACCTGGGACAAGCCGGCCATGCTCGAAAAGGACCTCGTGTTCGACATCACCGGCCAGGAGGGGCGCCGGTTCTGGGGCGTGACGACCATCTCAGGCGGCGGGGAGAAGACCGACGAGCCCTTCATCGGCGAACTCACCGGCAAGGACACCCGGAGCTTCGTCTTCGCCGATACCGACGGCTTCTGGAATGGACAGCTCGAGGGGGACACGCTCTCGTTCTGCTACATGCATACGGGCGGCAAGAGCAGGTCCACCGTGGTCAGCTGCTCCGAGGTCAGGCGAGCGCGTTGACGAAAACCTTCCTGCATCGCCGGAGCCAAACGCCCCTCGCCTATCCCTGGCAGTGTTTCCGGCGGGCAACAATCGTCAATAATTTTCCTCCTGGCCCCGTTATGGGCTTCCGTGATCACGCTCGCACGCAAGACTCCCCTTATGGTTGGACTGCGCAGATGTCGCTTGAACGAGCGAGCACCGGCCGTGGCCGCGACAGGGTTTTGAGGGCACAATGCGGACGAACGGATCGCCCGCGCGACATCGCTTTTTGTCACACTGCCTAGCGGTCGGGGCCGGCGTCCTTGTCTTGGCTGCGCAGCCCGCATCGGCAGATGAAGCCGGTATAAGTTTTTGGACCCCGGGATCGTTCGGGAGTCTCGCTGCTACGCCCTCGCAGCCGGGCTTCTCCGTCTCCTCGTCCTACTATCACGCCTCGACCACGGCCGGCAGCGAAGTCGTGCGGGCACGCTTGATTAGGATTGGGCGGCTCACGGGCTCGGTCGAGGAAAGCGTGAGCGCGATCTCGAGATCGCCTGAAGATCAGGCGATGATCACGCCCTCGTACACCTTCGCGACACCGGTTTTCGGCGGCCAGGCGGCGGTCGCGCTCACGGCGATTTATGGCCGACTGCGGACAACCGACGACGTTGTCACCAATGTGCCGCGCGTGGGTGGATCCGCCGAGATCAGGGAAACCCGATTCGAAACGATCAGCGACACGGTGACGGGCTTCGGAGATCTCTCACCCCAGGTCTCGTTGCGCTGGACCGCCGGGGTCCACAACCTCATGACCTACGCGACCGGTAATATTCCTGTCGGCGTCTACAACCGCTCGCGCCTCTCCAATATGGGCATCGGACATGGCGCGTTGGACGGCGGTGCCGGCTACACCTATTTCAACGAGCAGACGGGATATGAATTCTCGGCGGTGGCGGGATTAACTTACAACTTCCTCAATCCGTCCACCCAGTATCAGAACGGCGTCGATGTGCATCTCGATTGGGGCGCGTCGCGGTTTCTGACCAAGCGGCTTCAAGTCGGCTTGGTGGGCTACCTCTACAATCAAGCGAGCTGCGATGGCGGGTCCGGAGACCGAGTGGGTTGCTTCCAGTCGCGCGTTGCCGGCGCCGGCGGGCAGATCGGCTATACCGTTCCCATGGTGGACCTCGAGGGAAACGTGAACGTCAAAGCCTATAAGGAGTTCGCGGCGGCGAACCGGCCGGACGGCTGGAATTTTTGGCTCACCTACACGCTGTCGCCCGCGGAGCCTGCACCGGCGTCGCCACGGCCAAAGCGATGAGCTTTTCGGCGCAGCAGCTCACTGCACCGGCACCGTCTTCGCTTCGCGGCGATTCTCCGCCGCGCCCGTCCCGTCGGCGGATGAGCCGAGCTCGGCAAAGATCTCCTCGTTGTGCTGGCCGAGCGTGGGCGGAGGCGTATCGATGCGCGGACCGCCGTGGGCAAAGGTGAAGGCCGCGAGCGGCACGCCGAAATCGCCTTCGATGCCGTTGCCGCCGGCGTGGCGATGGACGACGCCGCGCGTCGCCAGCTGGGGATCAGCGAGCGCCTCCCCCATGCTCCGCACGCGCGCCGCCGGCACGTGCCGCGCTTGCAGAAATTCTTCCCATTCATCCGCGGTGCACGTCAGCATGATCTCCGAGAGCACGGCGAACTCGCGGTCATGATCGGCGTCGCGCTCGTCGTTCGTGCGCTTGATCATCTCAGGGCGTCCGAGCACCGACCACAGCCGGCGCTGCTGGCGCAGGTTGCTCGCGCCCAGCATGACGAGGCCATCCTTCGTCTCGAACGCGCCGTTGGTCGCGTGCGGATGGCGGTTGCCGTGCGGCTTGGGATGCACGCCGTTGCGCAGATAGCCGGCAAGATGCGAGCTCATCAGGATCATGGCCACGTCGAGCATGGCCATATCGATGCGCTGGCCGCGTCCGGTGCGCTCGCGTTGAAACAGCGCCGAGGCCAGGGCGAAGGCGCCGGTCATGCCCGTGGCATAGTCGATCGCCGGGGCGCCGAACTTGATCGGGTGCACGTCCTCGGTGCCGGTCATCGCCATGATGCCGGAGGAGGCCTGGATCACGTGGTCATAGGCGGTTTGCGGCCCGCGCGGACCGTGCTGGCCGAAGGCGGAGAACGAGGCGTAGATCAGCCGCGGATTGATCGCGGCGAGCGTCTCGTAGCCGAGCCCCAGCGCCTCGAACGCGCCGGGCCGGTAATTTTCGACGAAGATATCGGCGGTGGCGGCGAGCTTCTTGAGAACCTCGCGGTCGGCAGGCTGCTTGAGATCGAGCGTGATCGCGCGCTTGTTGGAAGCCTGCGTCAGGAATGAGGTTCCCATGTTGCGGCGGTTGAGCGCCTTGTCGGTGCCGTTGCCGCGGCTTTGGTCGGGCTCGTCGGGATGCTCGACTTTGATCACGTCGGCGCCCAGCACGGCCAATTGATACGTGGCAAAGGGGCCGGCTAGAACGTGGGTGACGTCGATTACCCGGATGCCCTCGAACGGTCGCATGATGGCGCCCTCCTTAAGCGTTGCGCTTGCCAATGGCGCCAATAGCCTAGCCCGGATTGCGCGCAGCGCAATCCGGGAGAGGCAAACTGCGTGTTCAGGCCGAAACAGCGGCGGGATCGGATGCTGGCGCCGTGCGTTCGAGGCCGTGAATATAATCCCAGGAGGCCGCCCGCACGATAGTGACATGCGCGCGCATGAGCTCGCTTGCCATTTGCGGGTCGCCGCTCAAGAGCGCGCGGACAATAGCGTCGTGCTCAGCGTGTGATTTGGCGAGACGATCGGCGATGGCGAACTGAGCGCGACGAAACGGCGCAATGCGCTGGCGAATGCCGATGGTGGTCGCCAGCAGGAACTCGTTGTGCGCGCCGAGATAAATCACCTCGTGAAACTGGAAATTGAGCGCCCGATAGCTCTCCTTGTCCTTGTTGCGCACGGCCTCGAATGACCGCCGGTGCACGAATTCGAGGCGGACGCGCTCAGCCGGCGACATGCGCTGGGATGCAAGCCGAGCACATGACGCCTCGAGCTCGCCCATGACCTCGAACATTTCCGCGAGCGCGGAGTCGGTCGGCAGCGATACGATCACGCCGCGGCGCGGCCGCATCTCCACCAATCCCGCCGAAGCCAACTGGCGGAGCGCTTCGCGCACCGGCGTGCGGGACAGGTTGAAACGCTTGGCCAATCCGATTTCGTCGAGTCGTGCGCCCGGAGGATAAACGCCGCGCATGATGTCGTCCGCCAAGGTTTGGCGGATCGCCTCCGCCCGCGTGGTCGCTTTTGCCTCGGATGTGTGTGCTGACACGCGGGACACTCTTTCACTCCGCCGCTTGCGCGCGCGCGGAGGTCGCAACCAAGGCCGAGTAGGTTTGCGGGAGGCAAACATGTCGACCTTCGGTATCATCTGCTTCTGCCGGCAGACTGCGAGATCGATGAACATGGGCATGACCGCGCCCATCGCCAACGAGCGCGGCACAACCTGATTGACATCCCAAGCGGAAATCCCGTCGGCGGGACCACCATGCTGCTCCCGGGATATGGACTGTCGAGGCGATTGGCGACGACGAGCGCAACGCGATTGTCGGCAGCGCGGGGAACCGCGATCAATTCGCGTTCGAACGGTTCGCGCATGGCAGCGGGCCACAGCACGATATCGGCCGCAGCGGCGGCAAGACAGCGCGAAGTCTCTGGGAAGAGGGCATCATATCCGCTCATCACTCCTATGCGGCCGAATGGCGTTTCGAACACCGTATAGGTATCGCCAGGGCACGCCCAGTCGCGCTCCTCGGCGGTCAGATGGGTCTTGCGATAACGGCCGATCTCGCCGCCGCCCGGACCGACCAAGATCGTAGCGGCAACGAGGCGCTCCGCTTCACGGGTCGGCAACGCGATGACACAACCGTGGCGCTTTGCGATCTCCGCAGCGGCACCGACGTGCGCTTTGGCGTCCTCGGCGGCGCGCTCGGCTTCGGCCGCACTCGGCACCCAGGTCCCGATCAGCGCGTATTCCGGCAAGGTAAGGACCTGCACGCCGAGCTTGGCGGCGTGATCGAGCATCGCGAAGACGTCCTCGGAGCGAACGCCGACGGCGACATGGATTTGCACTGCCGCCACCTTGGTGGTGGAGCGCGCCGGCACGATCGGCTCGTGCGCCGTCTTGGCGACCGGAAGATCTCGGTAGTCCTCGACCAGCATGCCGTAGGTCGAGGGACGCCGGTCGGCGAATTTGTCATTGGCGGAATAAATTGGCTTCTCACGCGCGAACTCGGGACTGACATCGGCGACGATCACGCCGTGCCGGTCGTACGGCATTTTGGCGGCGACCCGCCCATTCGGATCGACGATCATGCTACCGCCGGGATAATAGATCGAGCGCTCGTAGCCGGCCTTGGTCGCCGCCACTAGCCACACGCCGTTCTCGTAGCAGCGGGCCGGGCCCCACATGTCGGCCTGATCCATGGCGAAAAAATTCGCCATGTCGACGATGATCTCGGCGCCTTGGAGGGCGAGACTGCGGGCGATTTCTGGAATGCGCCCATCGAAGCAGATCATGAGCCCGATGCGCCCCAGGTCGGTATCGACGACCGGGCAGCCGCGCTCGCCGAAGGAAAACCAGTTCTGGTCGTGGGTCGCCAGAAACTGCTTGTGGTAGTGAACTGCGAGCTTGCCATTACGATCGAACATAATGCCGGAATTGAATATCCGACCCCGAGTATCATCCCACTCGGTGATTCCGCTGGCCACGAAGATGCCGTGCTCGCGTGCAAGCGCGGATATCGCGGAACCGAAGGGGCCATCGGGCACGCGCTCGGCGAGCGCGCGGCAGTGCTCGGCGGAATCGAACAAATAGCCGGTGTTCATGCACTCCGGCAGCACCACGAGCTCGGCGCCCTGGCGCACCGCCTCGTTCACAAGTTGGGCGGCAACTTCGATATTGTGTTTGACGTCGCCGAGCCGAGCGAGCGTTTGGGCGGCCGCAGCGCGAAAGCGTTTCTTGTTCATGATAATCCTTCCCTCGGATGCACCGGGCCAATTCCGTCAGTGCGCGATTTGACGCTGGAAAACGTTGAGGCAATGGCTCTTGAGCTCGACGAAGCGGCGGTCAATGACGCTTTCGATGTGACGCGGCCACGGCAGATCGATCTCGACAAAATCGGCAACGCGCGTCGGCCGGCGGGTCAGAAGCAGGACGCGATTGGCCAGCTGGACGGCCTCTTCGAGATCGTGCGAGACGAACAGGGTGGTCGTCCTCGTCTTCATGAATGCCCGTTGCACCTGCTCGCGCATGAACAGCGTCATCTCGTAATCGAGCGCCGAAAACGGTTCGTCGAGAAACAGCACTTCCGGATTCGTAACGAGCGCGCGTAAGATCGAGACCGTCTGCTGCTGCCCGCCGGAGAGCATGTAGGGATAGGCACTAAGATCGATCTTCACGTCGAAATCTGCAAGCAGCTGCTCGACCCGCGCCTCGCGCTCGCGACGCGATAGTCTCATCAGCTTCAACGGATAATGGATGTTGTCGATGGCGCGCAGCCATGGGAACAGGGCATCGCGATAATTTTGAAAGACGTAGGAGCGCCGCGTCTCTTCGATCGTCTGACCATCGAACAGCACCTGCCCGCGATCGAGCGGCAACAGCCCCGAGATCATATTGATCAAGGTGCTCTTGCCGCAGCCGTTCGGCCCGAAGATCGAGATGAATTCCCCTTGCGGCAGGTCAAGGTCGAAGCGGTCATAGATCACGCTGCCATTGAACGACTTGGAAAGCCCGCGAATGGTGATGAAAGTCCTTCGCTGCGGCGAATCGCGCTCGGGCGAACGCTCCCCGCTGACGAAGTTGAGTTGAGTTGCTGCCATTGCCATCTGGTCAACCCTCGAACTGGCGGCAGGCCGCAGTCAGGAGCCGAAGTCGGTCATCTTGAGGATCTTTTCCCGCACATCGATCGGCGATTGCAGCACGCCTTCCTTTTGAAAAACATCGACCAACGCCTGATAGGAGTTCAGATCCGTGTCATTGAGTTCGGCGAATGGGCGCAGATAAGGCTTGGCCAGGAGATTAAGTTGATCCGGGCGGATCGGCGTGTTGGCCCGACGCCACCGCGACGGAGCCGACTGGCTCGAGCGAGAGGGTGGCATCCACGCTGCCGCCGACCACTGCCGGTACTTGCATCCCCACCGCCAGATCAACGAGCGTCACGTCCTTATCGGGATCGAGACCCGACGCTCGCACCATATGACGGGAGATGGTTCGCCACTGAATGCCCGGCACATGGCCAAGCTTCTTGCCCCTGAGATCGGCGAAACTCTTGATGTCGCTGTCGGGTTTGACGATCAACCCGTCATTGATCAAGCCGACCTTGATCCCTCCCCCTTGCAGGCCGAAGACCTTAAACGTTCCCGGAAACTTCGATTCCGCGAGCATCGCGATGCCCGCCGCGGCGCCGGGCGGGCCGAAATCCGCCCGCGCGCCGACCAGCGCGTCAATGATCTGATTCGGCGCTTCGAGCTTGTTGGAGACGATCTCGATGCAAGACTTTTCAAATCTCGATCACGAGGAAGAAAAGATTGGCGCCGTAGCCCATGGCGCCGGCCAAAAGGATTGAACCGTACATGTCGGTCAGTTGATACGAGATCTGGGCATCAATGATGCGGTGACCGAGCCCATCCACCGCCCCAATGAACATCTCGGCGACAATGATCACCACGAGTGCGATCGAGACCGCCGTGCGCAGACCGACGAACGTTTGCGGGAGCGTTTCGAAGAAGATGACGTCCTTGAAGATGCGCAGCCGGTTCGCGCCCATCGAACGCGCGGCGAGGATGCGCGTCTGGCGGGCGTTCATCACGCCATAGGCGACGTTGAAGACGATCACCAGCCAGGCCGCGAAGGCAGCAACCGATATCTTGGAAAAGTCCCCGAGACCGAAGAGCAGAAGGAACAGCGGAAACATCGCCGTGGCGGGCGTCGATCGAAAGAAGTCGATCACGAATTCAAGCGAGCGATAAATGTTTTCATTGGCGCCCAGCACGATGCCGACTGGAACTCCGAAGGCCGCGGCAATGGCAAAGGCATAAGTCACGCGCAACAGCGTTTGCAGGACGTCGCGCCTCATCGCCCCCGACGCGATGTTCTTCCAGGTATCTGCGAGCGTGGCGAACGGCGACGGCAAGAGGTGCGGATCGACGAGCGTGCCGGCATAAGCGACCCACCAAAGCGCGATCAGCAAGGCAGGGCCGACGATGAACTGGATGGCGCGGCGGCGGCGCTTGCGGTTCAGGCTGGAGCCGAGATCGAGGAATGGGCGGGCCGATGCTGCATATAAGGCCATGGATAAAAGCCGCGATCGTGTTGGGGAAACCCTCGTCGCGGTTCCTAGCAACGGCCGTGCCACGCCCGCACGAGCAACTCGCTGCCGACGCAAGCGGCAGATTTGCCTAGGGATTTCTTGCGCCGCCAGCGGTGAATACGCGCACCCTAGCCACAGCCTTGGCCTCCGCGGGACGCCATTGCACAATGTGGATGCAATTCACAGGGCGCGCGTGCCGATAAATCGAATTAAGGAAAGTGATCAATGCACTAGGTGTGAGCAAATTGTATGCAATATGGGCCAGGGGCGGCGCTTTTAGCGCGCGAGGCTCCCTCTCACGTTCCGCTTTTCGCGGCCGGGCTCGCGCTCGGCGGCACGGTCGCGATCTTGGTCGCGGTATGCAGGTGACCATCCCAGCGCTTGGCGAAGGGCGCGGGCAGATCGAACTGGTCGAGCACGCGGGCGACGATGTGATTGACGAGATCATCGACCGTCTGCGGATGGTTGTAGAACGCCGGCACCGGCGGCACGATGGTCACACCCATGCGGGCGAGCTTGAGCATGTTCTCGAGATGCACCTCGGAGAGCGGGGTCTCGCGCACCAACAAGACGAGCCGGCGCCGCTCCTTGAGCACCACGTCGGCGGCGCGATGGACGAGGTGCTCGCCGTAGCCGTTGGCAATCCCGGCGAGCGTGTGCACCGAACACGGCATGACCGCCATGCCGTCGGTCTTGAACGAGCCGGACGAGATCGCGGCACCCATGTCGCCTTGGCTGTGGACGACGCTGGCAAGCGAACGCACCTGCTCGACCGTGTAGCGGGTCTCGTGCTCGAGCGTGCGTTGCGCCCACCTGCTGATGATGAGGTGGGTTTCCACCTCGCTGCCCTTGAGCGCCTCGAGCATCCGCACGCCGAAGATGGCGCCGGTCGAGCCGGTCATGCCGATAATGAGCCGCCGCATTCCGTTTCCTCCGCCATCGGCCAAGGGCGATGGTCCGGTTCTCGCACGCGCGTCACCCCGGGCTTGACCCGGGGGTCCATCGCCCTTCGCAAACAGCATTTTGCAAAGGAGATGGATTGCCGGGTCATAAGCGCGTTTACGCGCGTCTTCGACGCGCTATGCCCGGCAAAGACCAACAGCAGGGGCACGAAATCCGTTCGGTTGCAAGGACATATCTGCGATGCCGCGGTAGCGCGGCAGGCAATCGCACGAGAGAGTTAAGCCCGCCCAATCAGTCCTTGAACAGGTGCCCGAACTTCGTCTGTGCGAGGCGGCGCTCCTCTGGCGTCGGCACGTTCACCTTGGGAAATTTGTCGCGCCAGTGCCAAGGCCGGCAGGCGTCGATGATCGCCCGGCTGTTGGTGTAATCGCCCGCCGCCTTGCGCGCGGGCTCGATGCGCGGGTCGAGCGGGGTCGACCAGGCGTTGCGGATGATGTCGATCGAAGTCGCGGGATCGGAGCGCGTGAGCACGGCCCAGATCAACTCTTCGAGGTTCGACACGTTGATGTCGTCGTCAACGACGATACGTAGCGGCCGCAATAAGCGCCGACGTGGCACATGGCCGCGACATGGCCCACCTGCTTGGCGTGCCCGGGATAGCGCTGATTGACGGCGACTGCGAGCAGGAGCCGCGCGTTGCCGACCTCGTGTGCCCAGGCCGCTTGACCCAGCCCTCGTCCGGATCGCGGGTGATATTGAAGCTGCCGGTCCCGATGTAGCGGCCGCCGTCGCCCGCGTGCCATTTGGGCGCCGGGAAGCGGGTGACGTCGATCTCCTCACCGGTCATGACATTCTCGAAAATCGGGCCGTCGCTGACGTATCTCGGCGCGATGCGCGGCATTGTGCCCAAAAAACTGGTGCGGAAGCCTTCGCTCAGCTCGAGCTTGCTCAATTCGGTGGGGAAGCCGAGCGTCATGTTCTTGCGCTTGCCGCCGAAGAAGTTGACCAGCACGCGGCTGCCCTTGATCGTTCCCGGCACCGCGTCGAAGACAAAACAGGGCGCGCCGTCGTCGTGCATCGCCACGCCCGCAACCATGCCGATATCCGCTTGCCAGGACAGCCCGCTCACGTCCTTGACCTCTCCGAGCTTGCGCGCTTGCTCGAGCCACTGCCGCAGATCGTCATAAGCCAGGCGCGGCTCGAGGTTGGAGCGCGCCGCAGGATCGGAGGTATTTGCGGGCACGATACTCGCATCGCGCATGCGATCAGGTTGTACGGCCATCACGTCCTCCAGGGCGGTAAGCCGCGAGCGCGCGCGTCGTCGGTACGTTAGCCGGTCGGCGGGGCAAGCTCGTCAAGTCCCTTTCGCTTGGCTTCCGGACCAAGCTGAGTGACCGAGGCGGCCGCAATCAAAAGAACGACTGCAAGGAAGACAAAGACCGCCGTGAGGCCCCAACCCCTCTGTATCCATAGGATCGTGGGGACGATGAAGGCGGTTGCCAGCCGGCCAACGCCCGCCGCCCAACCAAATCCCGATGCACGGGCATTCGTGGGAAAAACCTCCGACGCGAAGATTTGCATCGAATTGCCGGCAACTTGAATGAAGAAGATCATGATGAAGCCGGCGATCAGCAGCTGGGTGTCGGTCGCGGCATTCGCGAATACGATGGCCATCAATCCCGCTGCGACGAACGCGCACACAGAAGTGATTTTGCGGCCGAAGTTGTCGAGCGCGTACATCATGAAGAGGCTCGCGCATGGCACCGCGAGCGTCATCCCGAAGGTATAGGTAAGAGATTTGGTGATGCTGAAGCCCTTCTCGGTCATGATGTTCGGAAGCCACGTGCCAAGCCCGATGGCGACGCCGAAAAATGCCGAGAAGCAGATCATGCCGGCGATCACACGGACCGGAAACATGCGAAAGACGACCGCAAAGGGGTCGCTCTTGGTATCGCTCGCGGCACCGGTCGTCAGTTGCTCAGTTGGCGCGGCAATCCCCAGGCGCGCGAGAACATCGAGCGCTTCCTTCCCTCTGCCATGGGTTGACAGATAACGTGGCGATTCCGGCAGCGCGAAGCGGAAAACCCAGACGATGAGCGCGCCGATGCCGATCACGATCCAAACGCCGCGCCAGCCGATTGTATCGCGGAACGCGAGCGTAAACAGCGAGGCGATCGGCCACACGCACGCGCCGCCGATGAAGTGAACAATGGCCAGAATTCGCCCGCGGATTCGCTTGGGCGCGTATTCGCCGGCATACGCGAACGCGAGCGGCTGTTCGGCGCCGAGACCGATGCCGGCGATAAAGCGAGCGGCGCCGAGCAACATGACGTTGGGAGCGAGCGCGCCAAGGATCGTAAACGTTCCGAACAGCAGCAGATTGAATTGGTAGACAAACCTTCGCCCCCAGCGATCGCTGAATTCGCCCTGCCCGGCGGCGCCGATGAACATTCCGAAGACCGTTGCGCTTCCCACCAGGGCGGCCTCGGCGCCGGTGGCGAATTTGGATTGGATCATGTCTGGGATCAGCGAGCCGAGGACGATCAGGTCGATGACGTCGAAGAAGTATCCGGCGGCGATCAGTGCGATCACCTTGATGTGGAGCGGCGAAATCTTCGCCTCATCCAGAGACGAGCCGACGAACCCCTCGATTGTCTGTGCCATGTGTTCTTCCCCGACTAGGCGCTGGGCGGCTCTAAACGCATTGACTGTGGAAGGGCGGGCTCCCGCTGTCAATGCAACCGTCCTCGCCGCGGGCCGCCCTGATCGGTACGGCGGAATGCACTCAATGGCGCGACCGAACTGCTGAAACGCACCGTATGAGTATCGCTGGCATGGGATTTTCACATAGAACTACGCTAAAATTTATCGACAACGAGGGACGACAATGGCCGGGGCAGACAACTCACGCGGACTGATCGCGGTCGACAAGATCGGCACCAAGGTCCTGTTTCTCAACCCGGTGACTTTCGAAACGGAGGTGGTGCTGGACGGCTTTCCCCGCACGGTGCACGAGCTGCTCGTGGTGCCGGAGACCGGACTTGCCTATGTCCCGATCTTCGGCGACGGCATTCACGGCCGAAATCCCAATCCGGGTCATCTGCTTTGCATCATCGATCTCGAAGCGCGCGCCCATGTCGGAGACATCGATCTGCGGCCCTATATCGCGCCGCACACGCTGCGGCTCGCCCCGGACGGCCTGATCTACATCACCTGCGAGAACAGCGCGGTCGTCGCGGTAATCGACCGCTCAACGCATAAGGTGGTCGACGCCATCGACTCGGGGTCTACCAACGGCCATCGTCTCGTGGTCTCGCCGGACGGAGAGCGGCTCTACACCGAGAACGAGGAAGACGGCACGGTGTCGGTGATCGATCTGCCGCGCCGCAAGCTCCTCGGCAAGATCAAAACCCCGCGCCCGCTCGCCGGCATCGCGATCGCTCCTGACGGCCGCACGGTGGTCGCGGTCGACGACGCGCAGCCCTCGCTGTTTCTGATCGACGCGGTGGAAGGCCGCGTCACCGGCGAGGTGCGCCTCGAAGGCGTTCCCAAGGCGGCGCAGATCGCGCGCTACGCGCCCGATGACAGCTTTCTCGCCGTGACCAGCCTCAACAGCGACATGGTGAGCTTGATCGATCCGTCATTCGGGCGGCAAACCGCGATCGCGGTCGGCAGCCAGCCGATGGACATGGCCTTCCGTGGCGACGAACTATTCGTTGCCTGCCAGGGCGACGGGTCGGTGCATGTCATCGACATTCCCGACCGCCGCGCAAAGCATAATTTCCAAGCCGGCGCGGGTTGTGAATGCCTCGGTTTTTTCTAGGACAGTTCCGGGCTCCGAACATCAAAGCGGGCGCCCGCTCGCGCGCAAGATCGCGTTCCATTGCAATTCACCACCGCCAGTGAAATCGTATGGCATGCAAAGTGGATTCTCGACGTCGCTTCTCAGCCGACTGATCTGGACGTCACCGTTCGTGCCGGACAGATCGCTGGTTTCATAACGCGAAATCGTGTGTATCTTCAAACCGCGGCCGGAGCCGTCGCGCTGGCACTCGGCTTCTGGGGCTGGATGATTGAGAAGCCGCCCCACGATTTCCGTGGCATGTTGGATAATGTCTTTCGAACCGTGCAACTCATCACGCTGCAATTCCCGGCCGACCTCAACAGCAGTCCCAACTATCAGCTGCAGATCGCACGATTGGCCGTGCCGGTGGTTGCCGTGCTGGCGACGTTCCAAGTGCTCATCGCATCAATAACCCGTCCCGCCCGGCTCGCTCTGCTGCCCTATACCTCCGGCCACATCGTGGTATGCGGCTCTGCTCAGATCACGCAGTCGGCGCTGAAGACTCTTGCCTCCCGTAGACAACAGGTCGTCGTGGTCGGATCCGACGCCGGCGATCGAGACGTCCTCGAAGGATTCGGCCTCACCATTCTCGAGGGCGACCCGCTGCAGGAAGCTACGCTGCGCTCGGTGGACCTTTCGCGCGCCGCGCGCTTTCCTGGTGCTGGGTGACGACGATGTCGCGAACCTGAACATCGCCATGCAGGCGCTGCCTGCACTGGACGAGCGGCCACAGGCTTTTCCGCCACTCATCCTCGCCGTTCGGATAGATAATGAACAGCTCGCAGTCGAGCTGGATTATGCCCTCGACAATCTCTCGCGCCGCCACGGCGTTCGCTATCGCCGACTGAGCCCAGCACGCGAATGCGTGCGTATGGAGCTATCCCGCTTCGCGCCCGCACTGCTGAGGTCGACAAGGCCACAAGGACTCACGTTCTCGTGGGCGGACTGGGCCAAGACTGGAGGCAATCGCCATGCAGATCGTCATGGCGATGCAGGACCATCCTGACAGGCCTCCGATGCTCAGCTTCACAGTCAGCAATCAGGAGGCCGAGCGGATCAAACGATGGCGGAAGGCAAAACCCGACCTGGACCTCATTGTGGAGATAGCCGTCCTGGTATGCGAAGGAGATGAGGCTCTGCCGTCCGCCGACAAAATCGAACCGTGGCGGAAGACCTGCTCTGGTCCACAAGTCGCTATTGTTCTTCGCGAGGATGCGGATGCGATAACCGCTATGCTCGCGCTCCGGCGGCCCGGCAATCCGCTCGGCACCGAGTCGATCCCGGTTCTCGTGCACCAGAGCAAGGAGGATCGGCTTCTGGCCCGCCTTGGCACGGCACAGGTAGAGTACCGCGACCTAACACGGTTGCCGCCGAACCCGTCCGCGACGAATCGGTCGCCGCACTGCGGGCATGGGATGACCTGCCGCAAAATTTGCGTGACGCGAACCGCGCGGCAGTCGAAACACGCGCCGGTCATGCTGGCGGCGATCGGACGCGCGCTGGCACCGGTTGCGTCTGGTGCGGACCCTGCGCCCTTGTCTAGTGATGAGATGGAGGTTCTGACAAAAATCGAACATCGCCGGTGGATCGCCGAACGCATTGCGCACGGCTGGCGTTACGGTCCGATGCGCGACGATCGGCAGATGCTGCACCCCGACATGGTGCCGTATGAAAGCCTGAGTAATGCGGCCAGGGAGAAGGACCGCAATGCCGTCAGGGTATTGTTATCTGCGCTTGAGGCTCAGGGACAGGTCCTTGCGCGAGTGTCGCGTCCTACCACCTGAGGCGTCGAGGGTTTTTCCTAGCAGGCCGCGCTTCATCTCACCACCAATTGGCGCGCTTGCGCAGCGCGAGATTGGCGGCCGCCGCTTCGGTTGCAATCTGGACCGGCTTCATCGCGGTAAGCTTGCCCGCGCGTTTGAGAATACGGCCGTCGATTATCACGGTGTCCACGTTTGAAGGCTGTGTCGCGGTGACGAGCATGTGAGCCGGATCACCGAATACGCCAAGATTGATGTCCTTGGTCGATACGATGATCATGTCGGCCCGCTTTCCGGGCTTGAGCGAGCCGACCTTGTCGGCAATGCCCATCGAGCGCGCGCCCTCGATCGTTGCGAGCTCGAGCACGCGACGGGCGGTAAGCTTGAATTCACTCTCGCTCTTTCCGTTTTCGATATTTTGGATGAGTTTCATGATCCCGAACATGTCGGCGTTGCCGGTGAGTTCGACCGTGTCGACGGACAGTCCGACTGGAATGCCCGCAGCGAGCAGGTTCGCGGTTTGCGGGAGCCCGAAGCCGATGCGCAGCTCGCTGGTCGGCGACAGGCTGACCGAGGCTCCCGCCGCCTTAATCGCTGCGATCTCCTCAGGCCTCAGCACGACACCATGGATGATCTGCATGTCGCCGGCAAGCAGCCCTGCTTTGGCAATGGTATCGACCTGACCGGTCGCGGCGCGCGAGCCGCTGGCGTGGACCGAGATCGGCAGGCCGAGCCTGCGGGCGCTTTCGATCTCCGCCTTATAGATTTCCGGAGGAATCGCCGTCGCAGGATTGTTGCCGCCCATGCCACGCCAGGCGAATCCCAGCGTGATCAGGCCGCTATTGGAATAGTTCGCCCAATCGCTCTTGAGCCGTTCGAGGTCGCTGATCGCTATGCGCTGATTGTTTGGCATCGCCTGCGCGGCTCCGTAAGAAAAGCGAGCGCGCAACCCCGATTCGCGCAGCGCCTGCAAATCCTGATCGGCATAGGCTGGCGCGCGGATGTTGTGACACCAATCGTGCACAAAGGTGATGCCGCTGGTGATCGCCTCGGCGGCGGCCAGCCGGGTGCCCTGGTACATGTCGCTCGGCTCATACTTCTGCCCGAGCGCGGCGGTGGTGCGAAAGTAGCCGAGGTCGGGCTTGTCGCCGGACATGCTGCGAAGCAGGCTGTTCCACATGTGCCAATGCGTTTCGATGAGACCGGGAAGCACGATCATGCCAGCGGCGTTGATCGTGGCGGCGCCGGCCACATTTAGCTTTGGGCCCACCCCGACGATCACGCCGTCTTTGACGTGCACGTCGCCGTCCTTGATATCGCCCGTACCTGCCTCCATCGTCATGACATAGGCGTTACGGATGACGATGTTAGCGCGCGCCGGCAGGCGGATCGCGGGCGCCGCAAGTGCCGGGACCATCGAGCATTTCAACGCGGCAAAAGCGGCGCCGCCTTGCACAACGCTGCGGCGGTTGAATTGCAAACTCCGGAACATCATCGAAGCCCTCCAGCTGCCGGCCGCAAAGGGAAGGTTTTCGCAAGCGGCGCCGATGGCGGCGCGCCGAAGATTGTGCGGCCTCAATCCTCCACGCCGCAAAAGCTTACACGCGAGGTCGGCGGCAGGCATCTGATTTCCCGCGTTCCGTCGTCTGCTCATCGCCATTGATTATCTTCTCCGCACGTGCAGCAGCTTCATTCAGGCTTGTCCGATCGCCCACAACGCTGCACCATCGCGACCAGTCTTTGAAGCAGATTTTCTCCGGCCTACTTTTACCGGCGACAGTCCTTGCGTGTCTCCCGATTGCGGCGCACGCGGGTCCGGCCGATTGCGAGCTCAACAAGGTCGCGCTTGCGCGCGTCGTCACGCAGGACGCGCGCCTTCACTTCATCGCCGGGGCGAGCAAGCGAGCCTGTCCGTCCGCCGAGGGCGACTGCAGGCTCAGGGCATATGTCGTGCCCGGAGACGACGTTCTCGTCGACGCCGAGGAAGTTCCTTACGTGTGCGCATTCTTCAAATCACAACGCGGAGCTGAGACGCGAACCTTTCTGCCGCGCGCGGCATTGCAAATCGTGCCGCCCGAGGCTCAACCGCCGCGGCAATGGGCCAGCAACTGGGAACGCGATCGCGAGGCGCAGATCATCATCAAGTCCAGCGGCGACGAAGTGGAGGTTTCTGGCAGCGCGATGTGGGGCAGCTACGACCCGCAGCGAGTCAAAAGGGGCAGCGTGCATGTCGGCGAACTCGAAGGCAAAGGCAGGCCGCGGGGTCAGACGCTGGCGATCGGATACGATCCTGACCGGTCTGATTTTCCGCCCGGAAAAGACGCGCCGCCGGACAGCTGCGCCGCCAAGCTCGAGCTCCATGGTCGGTACCTCGTGGTCGAGGACAACCGCGGGTGCGGCGGCCTGAACGTGAGTTTCACCGGAACTTATGTGCGAGTGAAATCTCTGCGGCCACTGGGCGGGCTGTGATACCGCCGCAGTTGGGCGAGCTCGGTTTTGTCCGGCGCGTGCTACACTGCGACCACTAGGGAACCGTTTTTCCGGGTAAGAGTATGCAAGAGCGAGACGTCGGCTCACGGTGTCTGCGGGATTGGATCGATTGCGCGGCGCGGCATCATCCGGACAAGCTGTGCATCGTGTCCGCCGAGAACGGACGCGCGATCACGTATGGCGAGCTTCGCGCGCTGACGGGCCGGATTGCGGCGTATCTGCGCGGCCGCGGCCTCGGGCCCAACGATCGCGTGGCGCTGCTTGCGGACAATTCGATCGAGCATCTGGGCTGTTACCTCGGGATCATGGCCTATGGCGCAACCATCTGCACGGTCCACGTGGAGATGAACCGCCATCACCTCGAGCGAATTCTTGGCGCGCTCAAACCTCGGCTCGTCGTCTTCGAAGAGAGATTAAATCTCGAGCCTATCCTGGGCGCGTCATCGGCGCCGCGCCTCGCGCTCGGAACCTGGAAGGGCGAGAAAAGCGGCGGCTTTTACGCCGCGGTCGCCAAGTGCGACGCGAGCACTGCAGGCGTGCACGCGCGCGGCAAGGATGACGCCGTCATCCTGTTCACCTCGGGCACGACCGAGCTGCCGAAGGGCGTGGTGCTGAGCTTTCGGGAACTGCTGAGCAACGCCGAAGCGACCGCGGATGCCTTTGGCATAAGCGGCGCCGATCGCATCTACGATTTTCGCTCCTACAACTGGTGTTCGGCCCAGACCCTTAGCGCGCTGGCGCCGCTGGCTCGCGGGGCGACCCTGATCGTGGGACGGAAATTTTCCCGCAGCCGATTTTTCGATCACATCAAGGAGTATGACGCGACCATCGCCGCCGGTAATCCGACCACGATCGGTATGTTGCTCGACGCCGATGCAGCGACGCGCTCGGCCGACGTGCCGACGCTGCGTTTCGTCATCTCGAGCTCGGCACCGCTTCCACTCGAGCAATGGGAACGCTTCGAACGGCAGTTCGGCATCCGCATCAGCCAGGGTTACGGTTGCAGCGAGATCGGTTGGATCGCCGCCCGTCCTGGCGAGGAGCGTCGGCTGGGCACCGTCGGCGCGCCGCTTCCCTACCACCGCTTACGGCTCGTCGATGCCGAAGGACGCGCGCTGCCGTGCGGAGAAATTGGATCGGTAGAGCTCGGTGGCTTCGAGGACAATGACTACCGCTATCTCGCCGATGACGGAACCATCACGATCAGCAGTCGGGGGCGGGCGAAGACCGGCGATCAGGGCTTCCTCGATGCTGAGGGCTTTTTGCATCTGACCGGCCGCGAGAAGGAGGTCATCATCCGCGGCGGGGTCAACATTTCGCCGCTGGAGATCGAAAACGTGCTGATGCAGCGGCCCGAGATTATTGAGGCCGCTACCGTGGGCGTGCCGGATCGCCTCTATGGCGAGGAGGTGGTGAGCTATGTGGTCGCGCGGCCGGGCGCGTTCGTCGATCCGGACGAAATACTGCGTTACTGCGCCAGTAGGCTGCCGACGTTCAAGGCGCCGAAACACATCTTCCTGAGCAAGGATCTGCCCCGCAGCGAACGCGGCAAGCTCGACCGCAAGGCGCTGGTGGAGCGTTGGAAATTGCAAAGCGCGGGCCAGCCGGCCGATCGCGAGCCGAATCCGCCGCGGGACGCTGCCGATCGCATTTCCGGTTAGCGAGGACCCCCGCAGGGGACCACAAGGTCCACTCCTTCCCGCGAAAGCGGAAATCCAGGGCTAAAGACTGGGTCCCCGCTTTCGCGGGGACGAACGGAAAAGCCGTCACCGGCCCGACCGAGCGAGCGAGTGCACCCAGCCCGCCATGCGCGAGCGCGCGTTTTCAATGTCCTTATTGCTGAAAAAATCCTCGGGCTTGACCCGGTCGACCGGATAGACCGGGCGGAGAAAGTCGCTCTCGTAGCCGAACGGCACCGTCGCATCGATGCCCATGCCGCCCTCGAAATTGGTGTTCGAGGCGGTCCATTGCTTCTCGCCCGCCGTCATGCGCTCAGCCGGCATGAAGGTCTGGCCGCGGCCGCCGGGTATCGGGTTGAGGATGTCGGTGCGCGGATTCACCCGTGTGGTGAGGCACCACATGACATCGTCCATCGAATAGGGGTCGACGTCCTCGCTCACTGCGATCGCAAGCCGCATGCCCTGCGAGCAGGAGAGCGCCGCGCCGAGGAAGTTGCGCTGCCAACCCTCATCGATCTGGTGACGTTTCTTCACCTGGATGATGCAGCCGCCCCAGTCGGTCATGCAGTAGGGGATCACCACGTTCTGCACGATGCCCGGCTGCAGCCGCTCGCACAGCTCGTAGAGCGCGGCCTCGCGCACCGTGGTGTCGATATTGTGGTCGTCGAGCGTGTGCACGCCGAGCGCAAAGATGATCGGCTTGCTCTTGGGCTCGCGCATGGTGACCGCGGTCACGTGGAAGGTCGGCGCCTTGTAGGCCTTGCCCATGTAGCCCGCCCATTCGGGGTGGAAGTGGAAGCGGCCCTGAACGCCGGCGTCTTCCGACTCCTTGGTCTCGAAGCGGCGGTCGCGCGGATCGACGTAGCCTTCCAGCACGAGTTCGGAATCGGCGAGCGCCATGGCCTCCACAGTACGCGCCTTGACCAGCCGCATCGGCGTGCCCTGCACGGCGCCGGCGATACCGATCTCGTCGCAGCCCATGGGCAGCACCGCATAGTCGAAGCCGGCGCCGGCGAGCAAGGTGCAGGCCGGCGGCACGCCGAAGCACATGGTGATCGGCACCTTTTCCTTCGACTTGTAATATTTGTTGACCACCTGCCACATGTGCGAGCCGGGCGAGATCTGAAAAGTACCGACATTGCCCCAGCGGAAGTTCATGCGGTTGTATCCGAGGTCCGAGCCGCCATCGAATTGCTCACCCGTGACGCAGCGGATCGCCGAGCCCACGGTCAGCTCAGGCTCGTAGGTCGTGTGGCGGATCGCCACCACGTGCTCGCTCACGTCCTTCGGGTTCTTGATCACGTGCTCCTGGCACGGCGCCTCGCTCTGCGGAATTTCGACCGGCTTGAGCGGATGGCCGATCGCATAGGCGAGCTTCTTCACCCGTTCGGCGTCATCCTTCCAGCCGAACATCTTGTTGATCACCTTGATGTCGCCAAAGAGATTGGTGAGCACGCGGTGATGCGGCTTGCCTTTGACGTTGTTGAAGAGGACCGGGCAGCCGCCGTCCATGTGTTTTTGTAGTCCGGTGATTTCGAGATCCGGATCGACCGGCTTGTCGGTCTCGATCAGGTCGCCCTGCCCGCGCAGCCACTCGAGCGCGCTGCGCAGATCGGTTGCGTGGTGCTCCTGGCCGGACACCGGCCTTTCCTTGCGCAGTGGTTCTTGCATGTTCTTGCGCTCCCTCAGGTGAGGCGGCGTGTGCCGCGCCTGCCGTCATTCTCCGAAATCTCTCGCGGACGGTGGTACCGCATTCTCGCCGCAGCGCCCAGGAACATCAAGGCTTGCGACTCTGCGCGTTCCAATAGCGCTCGAGATTTGCGATCAAGGCCGGACTGAAGTGACAATAGGCCTGCTCGCGGGCATAGACGGCAAAATAGGCGCGGAACATCTCGAGCGGCTCCTGCGCAATCCGGAACGCGCGCCGGTTGCTCGCGGCGCTCACCACGCCGGAATTGGTGAGCCCGTTGACCACGCGCTCGATGGCCGCGTCCATGTCGCCGGTCTCGACGACCTCGTCGCAGATCAGACGACCTTCCGGGCTATCGCAGTCGAGCCGGCGTTCGTATTGCACCGCCTGCCGGGCGATGCGGTCGCCGGTAAAGCGAGGCATGCGCATATTGGCGGCGCCGGGGATGATGCCTTCCTTGCGCGCGGGAAGCGTGAGGAATGAACTGCGCTCGGCGAGCACGTAATCCATCACTAGCAGGATCTGGCAGTGGCCGCCGATGGCGAAGGATTCAACCGCCGCGATCCACGGCTTCTCTATGCTGTCGCCACCAAACTCGTCGGGCGCAGCGTCGTCGGCGAAAGCAAGCCCGCGATAGATCTTGTTCACGTAGCCGAGATCGCGCTTGAGATACCACACGAACGGGATGCGGCCGTGATAGAGGTGGGTGAGATTGATGCCGGCGCCGAAGACGCGCCGGCCCTTGTATTTTGGATGTTCGACCGCGGCCCCGCGCATGACGGCGATTTCGCTCGCGCGGTCGAGTAGCGCGAGATCGACGCAGATTTCCGCGCCGTCCAGCGAGGTGTGATCTTCGGCATTAAGAAAGCGCGGATTATTCTGCGTCACTACCGCCGCCTTGCCGGCGCGGTGAACCGAGGCCCCGTCGAGCTTGACCGCGCCGTCGCGCTCGAGCTGCGGCAGCAAGGCTTGCGCCTCGGGCCGCGGCAGCAGCATGGCGTGGCAGAGGTGGCGCCCGGATCGCGCGCTGCCGAGCACGGCGGAGAGAAAAAGGCCCTGGTCGATTTCGAGCCCGCTTTTGTCGCGCTGGAGCAGGCCGTCCTCGGCGGCAATTTCCTGCGCCGTGGGGGCGAGCCCGGGCACGACGTCGGCGGCGCGGACCACGAGCTCTTCGACCCGCACGAAGCGCGAGCGTTGCTGCGTCAGCGCATCGTAGACCGCATCGCCGTGGCGGCGGAGAAAACGCACCCGCGCGTTGCGCGCGCTCCCCTGAATGAGCTCCGCCGCGGCATGCTCGCTCGGGTTGCGGCGCGGCTTCTGCGGCAGCCGCCCGAAAAGCCGCGCCGACCTCGCCCAATATTCGGAGAATTTCGTCCGATCGGCGGAAAATTCGGTCGCCTCGCCGGGTTCCGCCTCCGACCAGGCCTTGACGTCGCTGCTGGGCAAGCCCGCCGCCGTGAGGCAGTCGGTTGTGTTGATATCGGTTGTCACGGCGCGGAACAGTAGCGAAAGCGCCAACTCAGTAAAAGCGCGCCATCAGACTCCGTTCGCCCCCGCGAAAGCGGGGGCCAGGAGCCACGGGTCGCCGCCCCTGGATTCCCGCTTTCGCGGGAATGAACGGAATTTGCAGAGCGGATTGGGCTTACGCCGCCTTGTCGAAATACTTGCGCAGGTTTGCGCGAACGCGGGTCAGCGGGGAGACGGCGAGGTCGGGCAGCGCAAATTTCCGCCCCGTGACCTTTTCATAGACGTCGACGTATGTCGCCGCCGCCTGCAAGATCACGTCCTGCGGAATTTCGGGGATTGGATCGACGTAGGGATCGCAACGCGCCGCCACCCAGCGCCGGATGAAATCCTTGTCGAGCGTATCGGGCGGCGCGCCAGCGGCAAGGCGCGCGGGGTAGGTCTCGGCGAGCCAATAGCGGCTGCTGTCGGGCGTGTGGATCTCGTCGGCGAGAACGATGGATGCCCTGGCGTCGAACCCGAACTCATATTTGGTATCGACCAGGATCAGCCCGTGCCGCGCGGCTATCTCGCGGCCGCAGGCGAACAGGGCCAGCGCCTTTTCCGAAACCTCGCGCCACTGTCTCTCGGTGAGGAGCTTGCGCGCGACGATTTCTTCGGCGCTCAGCGGCGCATCGTGCGCGCCCTGCTCCGCCTTGGTCGTGGGCGTGATGATGGTGTGCGGGAGCTTCTGGTTGTCGCGCAGCCCGTCCGGGAAACGGTGGCCGTACATCTCGCGCGCGCCGGTTTTGTACATCTGCAGGATCGAGGTGGAAGTGGTGCCGGCGAGATAGTCGCGCACCACGATCTCGACCGGCATCATGCTCAGGCGCTTGCTCACCAGCACGTTGGGATCGGGATGCTCAATGACGTGGTTGGGGCAGATCGCTTGCGTCGCCTCGAACCAGAAGCGCGCGGTCTGCGTCAGCACTTGACCCTTGAGCGGAATCACCGCGAGGTTGCGGTCGAAGGCGCTCACCCGATCCGTGGCGATGAGGATGCGCGCCCCGTTCCGCAGATCATAATTCTCGCGCACCTTGCCGCGGTAATAGCCCGGCAGCTCGGGAATGACGGCCTCGGACAAGGTGTGGTGCGCGTAAGGCGCGAGCGTGGTGGGGCTGATCATGGGCGATACGGAGCGGTTGGACACGAGTCAATGCGGTCGAAAATCTAATGTTCCACCGCGTACAGCTCAATGCTCCGTTGGAATTATCCTCAGAACTCGTACTCGTTCGCGACAATATCTCTCCCGCTCGTCCTCGCGAAAGCGGAGACCCAGTGCCACAGTCCGTGGCCCCTGGATTCCCGCTTGCGCGGGAATGAATGGCGTTTGGCTGCACGGGCGGTGCTAGCTCGCTTGAAACGAGTCATTCTCTGCCCCTTGCCGCGGGTTGCGCGAACGGCGACAACCGATTTCAATCCCTCTAGTCATATTTCCAGGGGAGCAGACCTATGAAGCCAAGCCTTTGGCCGGGCGCCTCCCGCGTCAACCGCATCACGATCGGCCCTGAGCGCGCCATTAGCTTCATGGGCGAGGAGGCGCGCACCTATGCTACGCCGGCGATGATCCGCGACATCGAATATACCTGCCGGGACCTGATCCTGGAGCACGCGGATGCGGGCGAGGATTCAGTCGGAATGGAAGTGGCCCTGAAGCATCTGGCGCCGACCTTGATGGGGATGACGGTCGAGATCACGGTGCGCGTCATTGCGGTGGACCGCCGAAAGGTATCGTTCGAGGTCGCGGTCAAGGACGAACTCGAGGACGTCGGCGCCGGCACCCATACGCGGTTCGTGGTTGAGAAAGCCAAAACCTTCGAGCGGCTCAAGGCGAAGGCGGCACGGTTCGCCGCGCAGCAGGGTAGCGCATGACGAGCGCGATGCGCCGCGAGACATTCATGTTCGATCGCGCGGCCGAGACGATGCGGCGCGCAGAGCTCGAGGCATTGCAGTTGCGTCGGCTCAAAGAGACGATCGCTCGCGCCTACGCCAAGGTCACGCCGTTTCGTCGCAAGGTCGATGCCGCGGGCGTCAAGCCGGACGATCTCAGGACGCTGGCTGACATCGTCCGGTTTCCCTTCACCGTCAAATCGGAGCTGCGCGACAATTTTCCCTTCGGCCTGTTCGCAGTGCCGCGCGAAGACGTACTGCGGCTGCACGCCTCCTCGGGAACGACCGGCAAGCCCACTGTCGTCGGCTATACTCGAGGCGATCTCGAGCTGTGGTCGGATCTGATGGCGCGATCGATCGCCTGCATGGGCGGCAAGCCCGGCGACGTGTTCCACAATGCCTACGGCTACGGACTGTTCACCGGCGGGCTCGGCTTTCACTACGGCGCCGAGCGGCTGGGGCTTACCACCGTGCCGGTCTCCGGCGGAGCCACCGAGCGCCAGGTGATGCTGATGCAGGATTTGGGCGCGCACATTTTGGGAGCGACGCCGTCCTATGCGCTCAACATCGCCGAGGTCGCGACCGCCATGAGCGTCGACTTGCGCAAGCTGCCGCTGCGCTATGGGTGCTTCGGCGCCGAGCCCTGGAGCGAGGGGATGCGCCGCGAGCTCGAGGACAAATTCGCCATCAAGGCCATGGATATTTATGGCTTGTCGGAGATCATCGGGCCGGGCGTCGCCAGCGAATGCCATCAGGCGCAGCACGGACTTCACATCTGGGAAGATCATTTCCTCTGCGAGGTCATTGATCCGGGGACGGCCAAGCCGGTGCCGTTGGGGGAAGCCGGGGAGCTCGTCCTCACCACGCTCACCAAAGAAGCACTGCCGATGCTACGCTACCGCACGCGCGACATCACGCGGTTGATCGATGAGCCGTGTGCGTGCGGGCGCACCCATCGCCGAATGTTGCGCATAACCGGGCGCAGCGATGACATGCTGATCATTCGCGGGGTCAACGTTTATCCTTCGCAGGTCGAGGCGGTCCTGGTCGGATTTCCGGGCCTCGCGCCGCACTATCAGCTCGTGCTCACCCGCGAGGGGCCCATGGATGCCATGACGGTCGAGGTCGAGCTAGCGCCCGCTGCCTCGCGCGACGAGCCTTTCACCGCCAAAATCGCGGGTGACGTGTGCCACCACCTCAAGGCAATGGTCGGCGTCACGTGCGACGTCGTGCTCAAGGCGCCGGGCGAGATACCGCGCTCCCAGGGCAAGGCCGTGCGCGTGAAGGATTTGCGGCAAGCGAAGAAGCCATGACACACATCCCACTACTTACGACCGAGGGTGATGCCCACGCGTGCGGTCTCGCCCATGGCCGACGATTTGCACGAGAGATCGCCGACAATGTCGCGACGTATCTTCGCCGCTTCGCCGCCTCGGGCCTTCACCGGGACGCCGCATTTGCCGAGGCGGTGCGGTGGCGTAGGGCGATCGCCGCACACAACGGCGCCTATGCCGAGGAGATGCAAGGAATTGCCGACGGATCCGGCCAAACCGAGGACACCATCGCGCTCCTCAATGCGCGCTACGAGCTTGCGTTCACGCTGTTCGGGCAAGAGGCGAGGTCGGAGCGGGTGGCAGAACTCGCGGAGGTCGCGCCCGACGGCTGCACCACGTTCGGCCTGCTGCCCGAGGTGACCGCGGATCGCCACACCTGGCTTGGCCAGAACTGGGACTGGCTCGAAGGCGTGCATGGGCGCACCTTCGTGCTAGGTGCACGGCGCAAGGCGCAACCGAGCTTCGTGTGCCTCACCGAGGCTGGGATTGCCGGCGGAAAAATGGGCGTCAACGAATGCGGCGTCGGCCTTGTCGAGAATGGCCTCGCCTCGAGCAACGATGGCCGCAATCCGTACCAAAACCCGTTTCACGTACGCTGCCGGGAGGTGCTGGATGCGGAGCGCTTCGAGGACGCGAACCGGCCTGTGACGGATACGCCTCGCACCTGCTCGGCCAATTTCGTGATCGGCGCGGCGGGCGCAGAGATCGTCGACATCGAGTCGAGCCCCGACCATGTGAGCCGGATTTATCCGCAAGACGGCATCGTGACTCATTCCAACCATTTCCTGACGGCAGGACACGGAGAATCGCTGTTGGAGAGGATTTCGCCCAACACGCTCTACCGCGCCGATCGCATGCGCGCGCTGCTGGAGCCGCATCGCGGGGCGCTGTCCTTTGCGCATATGCGCGCTGCCGCCGCCGACCATTTCGGCGCGCCTTACGCGATCTGCCGCCACCCCGATCAGCGCCAGCCGGCGGAGAGACGCGCGATAACGGTCGGCGCCGTGCTCATCGACCTCGATGCGCGCACGATGCACGTGGCCAACGGCCCGCCATGTGCAAACGACTACGTGGTGTTCAGTCTGTAGCTGCCTCGGAGATGACGGGGCGGAGCGGAATGCTATTGTAAAGTTTCAACGCCGCTTCGACCTGCCCCTGATTGCAGGCTTTGCGCGCTTCCATCACGGTGAAAAACGCTTCTCGCAGCGTCTCGGCAGCGACGTCCTGAGCCTCGCCATGCGCCTCGATCAGTGTGGTGAGCCTGAGGTCGGCTGCCAGACAGTCCAAGGGCACGCGGTCCGCAGCCATTGCACCGGCAATCGGCAGCCAGAAGAGCGCGGCGGCCACCGTGTTGCGGACCGCGAATTCTTCGATGTCGCCGCGCCGAACCCCGATGTCGTCCAGCATACGGTCATCGAGCCGCTGGAGCTCGCGAATAGCCTTGCGCCGGCGCCGTTCGGCAGCGAGGTGACGCACCAACCGCGTGCCCCGCACGGAGAGCGCCCGCAACCATTCCGCAGCCGCGCGGCCGGCGGCGCGCAGGAAGGCCTGGATGGCGAGATTGCGGGCAATGGAGGCCTGCTGGTGTAGCTCGAATGACCAGAGGTAGATCGGGTTGTCGTTCTCGAACATAGTTGAGGCCTCCAGGCAGATGGGTCAGGGCAGATGGGTCGAACTGCTGCGCGACCCGGCAGCGGACACGGGGCGCAGCGCCCTGGCTCTCTAGCCGTGGCGGGAATGGGCTGCTTGAAGAAGTGCTTGAATTTGCCGGGAATTTTTCTGGAGATTTTCTGGAGATTTACGAAAACGGCTCTATTCCGCCGATTCTCGCTTCGTCTGGTTGAGGTCGCCGCTTGCGGACGCCTATATGGCCTTCGCCCTGTAAGGCTTTGCCCCTCACCCGTCCTTCGCTTCGCCACCCTCTCCCCGCTTCGCGGGGCGAGGGTGACAACGGCTACGGCGCGAACATCAGCGCCCGGGCCTCGGCGGCAGCCGCCTCCATGGTCATGAACACCGCACCGGCCGCGGTCAGACCTTTGAGCAGGCCTTCGAGCGCCAGCATGCGGTAGCCGCGGCCGATGACGTAAGGGTGCATGGTGTAGGTGAGCACGCCCCAGTCGACGCTCTGCTGCATGTAGCGGAATTCGTCGAGCCAGTTCTCCATCACCGTACGCGCCGACTGCAGCCCCGGAAGCACCGTCGCCGGCGTGCGCACGAATTCGAAATGCGGGTAATCGTCGAGCGACCAGCTGATCGGCATCTCGATCAGATCCGTCGGCTCGCCGTAGCGGTATGGTTTCCCGAGCTCGGCCCGATCGCCGCGGCGCACCCGATAGGGCCAATAGTCGGCGCCCATCAGGCTCGAGTCGTAGAGAAAGCCATGGGCGAGCAGAAGATCGACGGTGTTCTCGCTCAGGTCCCATGCCGGGGAGCGATAGCCGCGCGCCTTGCGGCCGGTCAGCGCGGCAACGGCATCGTTGGCGCGGACGAGATCGGCCTCCTCCTCGGCGCGGCTCTGCTGCGCCGGGGGGATATGCGCCCAGCTGTGATGCGCGACTTCATGGCCGTCCCGCACGACTGCTTCGCAGGCACGCGGATGGCTCTCGATGGTGAAGCCCGGAACGAACCAAGTGGCGCGGATACCGTGCGACTTGAGCAACGCGAGAATACGTTGGGCGCCGACAAGCCCGAACTCGCCGCGCGAGAGCGCAGTCGGGCCGGTCATACCGCGGGCGATGAACCCAGATTGCGTGTCGAAGTCGAAGCTCAGGCAGACGATGTGGCGCGGCACCCTGCTCTCCCGAACGTGGACACGGGCGCAATCCGCATAGCATAGTCGTGTCGCGGATTTTCACGAAGGACGCTGCCACATCGTCCCCTCCCCCGCCTGCGGGGAGGGACAGGGAGGGGCACGCAACATGCAATATGACAGAGCTCGTCAGGTCACCCCCTCCCCACCCCTCCCCCGCGCGCGGGGGAGGGAGCAGATCGAGCTTGTCCCCTGAGCTCAATTCATTTCGCCGAACTTACTATAGAGACATTGTCCGCTCACCCACGGCAGCACCGGGTTTGAACGATGGCGACCAAAACGATCGGCATCATTGTCCACGGCGCAACCGGCCGCATCGGCTCGACCCAGCATCTGGCGAATGCCTTAGTCCCGATCATCGAAGAGGGCGGGCTCGCGCTCGGCGACGAGCGCCTCGTTCCGCGCTTGCTGCTCGTCGGCCGCGCCGCCGATCGCCTTGCCGCGGTCGCGCGCGCTCACAAGCTCGCGGATTGGACCACCGATCTCGACGCCGCGCTCGGTAATGCCGCTTACGCGATCTTCTTCGATGCGGCGGCGACGCACCAGCGCGCCGCCGTTCTTGAACGCGCGATCGCCGCCGGCAAACACGTCTATTGCGAAAAACCGGTGGCGCCCACCGTCGAAGCGGCGCGCGCGCTGCTGCGGCAGGCGCAAGCGCGCGGCGTCAAGCACGGCGTGGTCGAGGACAAGCTGCATCTGCCGGGCTTGCAGAAACTCGCCGCCCTTACAAGCCGCGGCGAGCTCGGCCGCATCGTTTCGTTCCGGCTCAAATTCGGCTGGTGGGTGTTCGACGGAACCGAGCAGCGCTGCCAACGGCCGAGCTGGAATTATCGCGCCAATGGCGGCGGCATCCTGCTCGACATGTACCCGCACTGGCGCTACGTGATCGAAACTCTCATCGGCCGCATCGCGCGGGTGGCGTCGAGCGCGTGGACGGCCACGCCCGAGCGCGTCGACGAACGCGGCGAGCCCTATCGTGTGACAGTCGAGGATTCGGCGGCGACGCTGGTCGAGGTCGAAGGCGGCATTTTCGGCAGCATCGCGAGCTCATGGGCGACGCGCGTGCGGTGCGATGACCTGCTCACGCTGCAGGTCGACGGCACGAAAAGCTCGGCGGTCGCCGGCGTGCATCGCTGCTACGTGCAATCCGCGGCGGCGACGCCAACAATCGCGCATTTCAGCGTGATGCACGACATCGGCGCCGATTGCCGCAGCGGATGGAGCGAAGCGCCGCCACTTTCCTGCTATCGCAATCCATATCGCTTGGGCTGGGAGGCGTTCCTGCGCCATGTCGAAGCCGACGCGCCGATGGCGTGCGACTTTTCGGCCGGCATGCGTGACGTCGCGTTTGCCGAAGCCTGCCATCGCAGCATGCAGGAGCAGCGGTGGGTCGCGATGGCGGAGATGGAGGAGGAACGGGGAGTGCCGGCCCCATCCCGATAAGGAGCGTGACTTCCGCCCTCATCCTGAGGAACGAGCGAAGCGAGTGTCTCGAAGGGCGAGGCCGGGTGCCCAACCATGAGGGCGCCGCCTCGAACGCCGAGGCGGTGCGTGGCACTCACGCTTCGAGACGCCGCGCTGCGCGCGGCTCCTTAGCATGAGGCCGGGAACTTGGCGCAACAGCCGCAGCGGCGGATTTACCGATGGCGGCGTTGACCCGCGGCATGACTTCTTCGGCCATCAGTTGCATGGAGCGCTTGTTGAGCGCGGGCTCGACCCAGTCCATGCCGGCGTAAACGAGCTCGCCGAAGTCCCCGATTTCTTCGCGGAGCGCGAGGACTTGGTCGACGACACTGTTGACGCTGCCGTGGATCACGCAGTGATCCATGACATAGTCGAGGGTAATCTCTTCGTCCGCCTGTTCCTTGTACGACTTGAACACATAGAGCCGCTTGCCGCGCTTCATCTTGGCGCGCATCTGCTCGTAATAGAACCGGTACGGGCTGTTGGGGTCGTCGCGGCCGTAGCGCGCCGCCGCTTTGTCGTCATCGAGGACGCAGACCGCGCGCGCGACACGCCAGTCCGCGACGTCCGCCTCGGCGCCGGCCTCGGCCTTGCCCTTGCAGTAATTCTCCCAGTGCGACTTGAGATGCTTGGAGAGGAGAAAATTGGCCGACAGCGGATGGAAGTCGCGCTTACCCATCTGCACCACGCCGGGGGAGAACGGCGCCACCACGGTGCCGACGATCTCCGGCCGCGGTTTTTGAAAGGGTTTTGCCATGTAGCCGATGCCGAGATCGAGCGTCATGGTGCGCGCGGTCGAGACTTTGTAGCGGTTGCCGGGAAAGTCGATGTCGTAGGGCGGATCTCGCTCCCAGATGGCGAGGATGACGTCGATCGCCTCGGCAAAAATCTTGTTGCGGTCCTCGTCGAGGATGCCGAGCGCCTCCGCGTCGGAGGTGAGCGCGCCGGGGCTCACGCCGAGGATGAAACGGCCTTCGGCCAGATGATCGAACATTGCCGCCTGCACCGCGACCAACACGGGATGCATCTGGGTGAGATTCGTGGTGCCGGTCGCGAGCTTGATGTTTTTGGTCGCCGGAATGAGCGAGGCCTGGAACATCATGCTGTTGGTGATGGTCTCGCAGGCGTCGGTGAGATGCTCGCCCATGAACGCGTCGTAGAAGCCGAGCTGGTCGGCAAGGACGACGGCCGCCCGGTCTTCCTTGAGCGTCTCGACCCAGTCGCGGTGCATGGGGTGCACCGGCATGGTGAAGTAGCCAAGCCTCATTCCCGTCTCCGCGGGCGCCGCGAACTTTCTAGCCGCGACATCAAAGCGGCTGATGTGCCCAATTTGCTGCAGGTGCACAAGCATCAATTTGCGGCGCCGCTATGCGTTCTACGACGTGCGAGGGCGACGTTTTGGTGAAAAAAACCGTTATACTTAACGTGGGATGACGTCCGCCCTAACTACGGATGATGTCCGCAATTAATGCGGATGATGTCCGCGAGGCTGCAGCGGACGCCGGCGGAGACAAAAATGCCCACGCGAGGCGCCGACGCCTTAGCGTTAAAGCGACATAGGGAGAACAGCATGTGCGCGATCGGTCTTGTTTTGCTCAGCATTGCAATCATAGGTTTGCTGCTCACCGACGCTGACGCCAAGCGCCGGTCGAGCGCGCAAGGGGTCCAGGCGGCCGCTGCCAGCAGAAGCTGGTGCGCGAGCTATCCCAAGCGCGGCGTCGACAACTGCAGCTATTCCTCGTTCAACCAGTGCTATCAAACGGTCCTGGGCCTCGGCGGCTTTTGCCGGCCCAATCCATTTCCGGGCACGCCCTTCGGGACCGGCTATACCTGGTCAACTCCGATGCGCTGAGCAGCGGCCGGCTGGGTTCACTCCCGCCGCGGGCTTTTGTGAATGACGCTGCACTCGCAGATCGCGGAGATCCAAAGAATTGTTGCGATCGAACGATGTTAAATCCTCAGGATGAAGAAGAATGTCGGATCGCGTGGCTCTACATTCAGGGCAAGAAGGTCGGCACCACCAACGTCTCAGTGTTTGATCAGAGCATGAAGCTGATCGGCGTGCTCGACGTGGAGGTCGCGATTGACGCCGGGCAACCTGCAGATTCGCGCATTCACAGGAACGCGGTAGCAGCCGAGCGCGCCGATACCGTCGCAAGCGGTCAGGATCGGCGGCGCTGATGGGTATGTTTCCCTCCCTAATGCTGCGCGCTGGCGCCCGAAAGAAAGGGAAGCGAGCTAAGATTAATATTGGCGATGCCACACCGAAGCGATCGCGTAACCGAAGCGGTAGCCATCACGCGGCCAATGGCGTTGGGCGGGTTGGGATAGATCAAAGGGTTGCGCCTTCTGGCCTCGGCGAAGACGGGCGGCGGGTTATGCATTGCAGCAACCCGGAAGGCATCGTTTTCGCGCAGTTGCAGAGTGCCGAACTTGGCCTCGCAGAGCCGCGTCGCATTTGCCAGTATGGTCTCGAACACCGGCTCCAGTTCACCCGGCGAGCTGCTGATAACTTGCAGCACGTTGGCGGCGGCGGTCTGCTGCTGCAGCGATTCGCGCAGCTCTTTGAGCAGCCGGGTGTTCTCGATTGCGATGACGGCCTGATCGGCGAAGCTCTTCACCAAATCAATCTGCTTGTTGGTGTCACATCATTCGATCACCTCGTCAGCGATAGCGAGCAGACCTGGCGGGAAGCTAAGACCGAATGCCCTGGGGTGTTGAGGTTGATCACGAACTCGAACTTGCTCGACTGTATGACCGGTAGATCGGCGGGCTTCTCGCCCTTCAAAATCCGTCCGGTGTACACACCGGCCTGGCGATATGCGTCAGTGATGTTTGTTCCGTAGCTCATCAGGCCGCCGGCTTCGGCAAAGGCACACAAGGGATCGATCGCAGGCACCCTATGGTAGGTCGCCAGCGTAACCATTTGTACGCAACAGCGCATCAATCGGCTTTTGGGCAAGCCTCGCAAAGGCCGTGTCAATGTCACGGCCGGTGGGGGCCTCGAGGACTTCGATTTGCTTCCCGATGGACAAGGCCGCAGCCTGAACGTCCGAGACAAAGGACTGTGTGGGGGCGAAGTTGGGATCGACCAGCACGCCAACGCGCACACGGCTCCCGGCTGCAACTCATGCAACAATCCAAGTTGCTTTGCCCCAAGTTCGGCAGTGACAAACGTGACACCGGTGACATTGCCGCCGGGCCGGTTGAGACTGGCGACGAGGCCGAGCTTAACCGGGTCGCCGCCGCCCGCGAAAACTGAGGTGTCATGCGCAGCGATCACCGTCACCTGACGGCGTACCAGATCGGCTGCCAGGTCGGGCAGTCGGTCGGCTTGATCCTGCGCCCAGCGATACTCGATCGCCACATTCTGGCCCTCGACGTAGCCGGCTTCACGAAGGCCTTGGGATCGTCGGAGGTGGGCGTGTCCGCCCGAGCAGATATCGGTCGGAGTCTCAAGGGGACCAAGCCAGGAGACCTTCCGGTAGTGCAGCCGACCAAGACGTTAACCAAGACGGACGGCGACAATACCGCAACTTCGAACTCTGTGATTATCTTTCAGACTTGACTTCAGCCACTGCGACGGCGCCGTCTAATTTTCCTGGGGTGAGCGAAGCGCCGGTCGCCGCTCGGCCACAGTGCATTGCATGAGTACTGACGTTGTAGACGGCCGCGCCTTCAACCGACGGAGATTGCGCGCAGGTGTTCGGGACCTGTTGGCGGGGGCAATCTGTAGCATTCTTTCGGTGGCGTATTGCCTGAGCTACGCAGCGCTCATTTTTTCGGGTCCGCTGAAGCCCTGGCTATCCTACGGCGTCGCTGTGACCTTCTTGTCGGCGGCCATTGCGGCAGCGGTCATTGCGTTGCGCAGTTCGCTTCCGTTCGCAATCGCTGGGCCCGATACATCCACTTCCGCCGTGACGGCCACGCTTGCCGCGGCCATGGCCGCGCAACTCATGGTCGAAGGAAATACCAATTTACTGCCGCCGGTCTTGATTGTGATCGCGCTGGTTACTGCAGCCACTGGCATTGTGCTCTGCTCTCTTGGATTGTCCAGGACGGGGCGCGCCATTCGATTTATTCCTTACCCAGTCATCGGCGGCTTCCTCGGCGCGACCGGCTGGCTAATGATTTTGGGCGCCATCCAGGTGATCACGGACCAGCGCCTGACGCTCACCACCCTCGGCGAGTTCAATAGCGCTCTGATGGTCTCTAAGCTTGGCGCCGGTTTAGCGGTTGCCGTCGCCTTGCAGGTACTCTTGTCCCGTTGGACCAACGCCTTCGTCCTGCCAATCATCCTGGTGGCGGCCATACTGGCGATCTATGTCACGCTTCCAATTATCGGCTCCTCGCTGGTCGAGGCCCAGGCGGGTGGCTGGATGTTCCGGCCGCAGGAAACAGCATCTATCGTGTCGCCCTGGCAACCCGCGGAGCTGCATGCCTTTCCCTGGAAGGCACTGCCGTGGCTCGCCGGCGATCTGGTGGCGGTGATGTTCGTCACCACCATTAGCCTCCTGCTGAACACCACCGGCGTCGAGATCGCGGCCCACCGCGAAGCCAACATCGACCGGGAACTCCGAGCGCTGGGTTTAGCGAGCCTGTTAAGTTCCGCCTTCGGCGGATATGTCAGCAGCTTGTCGCTTAGCCGAACCACCCTTGCATATGCCGCCGGCGCGACCGGCCGGCTGACCGGGCTGACCGTCGCAGGGATATCGGCGAGCATGCTCGTTCTCGATCCAGGGTTTCTCAGCTATGTGCCGAAATACGCGCTCGGCGGGCTTCTCTTCTTTGCCGGCGGGCAGCTGTCCTATCGATGGCTGATCAAATCAGCCGAGCGGCTACAGCCGCTCGATTACCTCTCCCTCATCGCCATTTCGGTAATAATCATTGCATGGGGCTTCATCGCCGGCGTTATGATCGGCGGCGTCATTTGCTGCATCATGTTCGCGCTGAGCGCGAGCCGCGTGAATGCCATCAAGTTCAGCTTCGATGGCTCGGAATTTCACAGCTCACTCGATCGCAGCCCTGCTGAGCTATCAATCCTCGCCACTCACGGCAAAGAGCTTCAGGGCATGGCGTTGCAAGGCTACTTGTTCTTCGGCACGGCCAACCGGCTCTATGAGGAGGTAAAAGCACTGCTCGCGGGTCAGCCGAATTGCCGCTTCCTTCTTTTCGATTTCCGCCTGGTAATTGGCATGGATTCTTCTGCCACCCATAGTTTCACCCAGATCAAGGATGCGGTCGACGAGAAGGGGGTTCGGCTTGTGCTGGTCAATCTTACATCCGAACTGCGGCGGGCGTTTCAGGCCATTCTCGTCCAGACAGATAACGTGATCGTGGTGTCAGACCTCGACCACGCGTTGGAATCTTGCGAGGACGCAATCATCGAGGTGCACCGACCCGATGAGGCTGGATTTTCATTGCACTCGTGGCTGGCGGACGCGCTCAGTAGCAGGGAGTACGCCGACCGTCTGACCAAATGCTGCACCCGCCTTGAGGTCCAACCTGGCGAAGATGTCGCCCGACAGGGCGAGCGCTCCGAGTCGATGCATTTCCTTCTCAAGGGGCGCGTTGGAATATTTGTCAGCACGGACGACGGTCGCGAGGTGCGCGTGCGCAGCCTCGGCCCCCATACCACGATCGGAGAAATGGGCCTGATGACCGGCCGGCCCCGCAGCGCCACGGTCCGAGC
>Ga0126372_10000014_pt1 | contig 43202 bp, 38 predicted proteins | sample PanSoiMetaPlot_6_FD_92762 | JGI IMG/M metagenome (GOLD analysis project Ga0126372, IMG submission 92762) | Tropical forest soil microbial communities from Panama - MetaG Plot_6 | ecosystem: Environmental > Terrestrial > Soil > Tropical forest > Bulk soil | place: Panama | collected 2016-02-17
CGCGGCGGCGCGCCCATGGTCGCCGACCTCATCGGCGGGCAGGTGCAGGTCGCGATCGACGTCTTGACCGGCTCGCTCGCGCACATCCGCTCGGGCTCGCTGCGCGCGTTGGGCATGGGCGGCAAGAACCGGTCCGATGTGCTGCCGGACGTGCCGACCATCGGCGAGACGGTCGCGGGCTACGAGGCCAACTCCTGGTGCGGGCTCGGCGTGCCGCGCGGCACGCCAGGCGAAATCATCGAACGGCTCAACCTCGAGATCAATGCGGGACTCACGAACCCGACCATCAAGGCGCGGCTCGCCGACGTCGCCACCACGCCGATCCTGTACACGCCCGCCGAGTTCGGCGCCTATATGGCGGCCGAGGTCGACAAATGGGGCAAGGTGATCAGGACGTCGGGGATCAGGCCGGAAACATCGGGCGGCTGACCCGAACTTCCCACCGTATTGCCGCTGCTGCACGTCGTCGCGTGTGATCCAGCCGGTGATGGCCCGGCCACACGCTTGTGGCTATCTTACAAGCCGCACCTGAATCTCGCTGCGCCATCTGCTAGCGTCGCCGCCCATGGATGCCGCGCGCCCGATCGTTCCATCCGGTTTCGAATCGAGCCCGCCCGGTGAGGACGCCCCGCGTGCCACGCCGGTGATGGAACAATACATCGAGATCAAAGCCGCCAATCCGGATTGTCTCCTGTTCTACCGGATGGGCGATTTCTACGAGCTGTTTTTCGAGGATGCCGAGGTGGCCGCAAGCGCGCTCGGCATCGTGCTCACCAAACGCGGCAAGCATCTCGGCCGCGATATCCCGATGTGCGGCGTGCCGATCCACCGCGCCGACGAGTATCTCAACCGCCTCATCGCGCTTGGCCATCGTGTGGCGGTCTGTGAGCAGCTCGAGGATCCCGCGGAGGCGAAGAAGCGCGGCAGCAAGAGCGTGGTGCGGCGTGACGTCATTCGCGTGGTCACGCCCGGCACGCTCACCGAGGACACGCTGCTCGATGCCAAGCGCAATAATTATCTGCTGGCGATTGCGCGCGCGCGCGCATCGATCGCGGAGGAGAGCCGCTTCGCGCTCGCCTGGATCGATATTTCCACCGGCGAGTTCCGCATCGCCGAATGTGACCGCGCAGGGCTCGCCGCGGAGATCGCCCGGCTCGAGCCGGGCGAGATCATCGTGTCGGACGCGCTCTACGGTGATGCCGCGCTGGCTCCTTATCTGCGCTCGCTGGCGGCGGTGACGCCGCTGACCCGCGACGTGTTCGACGCGGCAACTGCCGAGCGCCGGCTCGCGGCCTATTTTGGCCTCGCCACCACGGAAAGCTTCGGCGCGCTGTCGCGGCTCGAGCTCACGGCGGCCGCCGCCTGCATCAGCTATATCGAGCGCACCCAGCTTGCAGCACGCCCGCCGCTCTCGCCCCCGGTGCGCGAGGCACAAGGGGCGACGCTTGCGATCGACCAGGCGACGCGCAGCAATCTCGAGCTTGTGCGCACGCTCTCGGGCGAGCAACGCGGCTCATTGCTCGCCGCGATCGACCGCACGGTCACGGCGGCTGGCTCGCGGCTTCTGGCGCAGCGCCTTGCCGCTCCGCTCACTGACCCCGCTGCAATCGAGCACCGGCAGGACGCGGTCGAATTCTTCGTTACCGACGTGGCGGCGCGCGCCGATTTGCGCGAGCGACTGAAGGCTTCGCCCGATCTCGCGCGCGCGCTGGCGCGGCTCGCGCTGGGCCGCGGCGGCCCGCGTGACCTTGCCGCCATCCGCGACGGCATTCTCGCCGCTGCCGACATTGCCGCGGAGCTGGAGAGGCGCGGCGAGCTTGGCGACGAGCTCGCGCAGACGGCGCGCGCGCTGCGCCGGCTTGATCCGGCACTCGCGAGCGAGCTTGGCGCGGCCCTGGCGGAGGAGCTTCCGCACCTTAAGCGCGACGGCAACTTCGTGCGCGCCGGATTCGACGCCGGGTTCGACGAGGCACGCGCGCTGCGCGACGAATCCCGCCGCGTGATCGCGGCGCTGCAGACGCGCTACGCGGACGCGACGTCGGTGCGCGCGCTGAAGATCCGCCACAACAACGTGCTCGGCTATTTCGTGGAGGTGACGGCGCAGCATGGCGAACGCTTGATGGCGCCGCCGCTCAACGCGACCTTCATCCATCGCCAGACGCTCGCCGGACAGGTCCGCTTCACCACCACCGAATTGGGCGAGCTCGAAGCCAAGATCGCGAACGCGGCGGATCGCGCGCTCGCTATCGAGCTCGAGACGTTCGAGAAGCTCGCGGCCGCAGTGACGGCGGCAGCATCCGCGATCAAGGACGCCGCCGAGGCGCTCGCCGTGCTCGATGTCGCCACCGCCCTGGCGCAGTTGGCGGCCGAGCGGCACTACGTGCGGCCGCAGATCGACGCCTCGCTCGATTTCATCATCGAGGGCGGACGCCATCCGGTGGTGGAGCAGGCGCTCACCGGCGACAGCTCCCCGTTCGTGGCCAACGACTGCGATCTGTCCCCGCCCCCCTCTGCGGCGAGCGGCCGCATCTATCTCGTCACCGGCCCGAACATGGCGGGGAAGTCCACTTATCTGCGCCAGAACGCGCTGATTGCGATCCTCGCGCAAATGGGCAGCTTCGTGCCCGCGCGGCGCGCGAAAATCGGCGCGATCGACCGGCTGTTCTCGCGCGTGGGCGCGGCCGACGACATCGCGCGGGGGCGCTCGACCTTCATGGTCGAGATGGTGGAAACTGCAGCCATCCTCAATCAGGCGACCGAGCGCGCGCTCGTCATCCTTGATGAGATCGGCCGCGGCACCGCGACCTTCGACGGCCTCTCCATCGCGTGGGCCGCGATCGAGCATCTGCACGAGACGAACCGTTGCCGCGCATTGTTCGCCACCCACTTCCACGAACTCACGGCGCTCGCGGCACGCCTACCGCGCCTGTTCAATGCCACCGTGCGGGTGAAGGAATGGGAGGGCGAGGTCGTGTTCCTGCACGAGGTGGTGCCGGGCGCGGCGGATCGCAGCTACGGCATCCAGGTGGCAAAGCTCGCAGGCCTGCCGCCGGCCGTGATCGGGCGCGCGAAGCTCGTCCTCGCCAAGCTCGAAGCCGAGGAGCGCGCCTCCCCGCGCGGCTTCGACGAGCTGCCGCTTTTTGCCGCCACGCCGCGGGCAGCGCCGCCTCGCGCCAGCACCGCCGAGGGCGTGCTCGCCGCGCTTTCCGCGCTGCATCCGGACGAGATGTCGCCGCGCGAGGCGCTCGAGGCGCTCTACGCGCTCAAGGCCAAGGCGGCGGAGGGAGGTTAGGCATGCACAAGCTTGCTGCTCTGATCTTGCTCACCTGCATCGCCGGCGCCGCATCGGCGCAGGCGCAATCCTATCCAACGCGCACCATCACGCTGACGGTGACGGCCGCGGCCGGCGGTGTGACCGATGTGGTGGCGCGCGCGCTCGGCCAGCATCTCGCCGAGAGTTGGGGCCAGCAGGTCGTGATCGAAAACAGGGGCGGCGCCGCCCACGTCGTCGGTGCGCAATCGGTCGCGAAAGCCGCGCCCGACGGATATTCGCTGCTGGTGGCGGAGGCCGGTACCTTTACCATCAATCCGACCCTCTACGGCAAAGGGAAGCTGCCCTACGACGAAGAGCATGATTTTGTCCCGATCACCGGCATCGTGCGCATCAACCAGGCGCTCCTTGGCCATCCCTCGCTGGCGGCGGACAGCGTGCGCGAGCTGATCGCGCTCGCAAAGAAACAACCGGGCGAGCTCACCTACGGCACCGCCGGGATCGGATCGGCGCCGCACATGAACGTAGTCTTGTTCGAGAGCATGGCCGGCGTGAAGCTTCAGGCCGTTCACTACCGCGGCGCCGCGCCAGCGCTCACCGACGTGATCGCTGGACACGTCAAGCTCATGTCGGTGAGCGTCAGCCTGGCGCTACCGCCGTGGCGCGCGGGGCAGATCAAGATCTTCGGCATTGGCAGCAGCCAGCGCCTGCCCGCCGTCACCGAGATTCCGACGGTCGCCGAATCGGGATTGCCGGGTTACGAGGCTTCGACCTGGTTCGGCTTGTTCGCGCCCGCCGGCACGCCGGGCGAGATCGTGGCGAAGATCAACGCCGAGGTGGCCAAGATTTTGGCTGCGCCGGACTTCCGCGAAAAATTCCTGGCACCGCAAATGTTCGAACCGATGGCGAGCGCGCCGGAAGCCTTTGCCGAGTACATCAAGGCGCAGCAGCGCAAGTGGGCCGAGTTGATCCGCGCGCAGCACCTTTCCATTGACAAGTAGCGCGTGCGCCGAACCACGCCGCCGTCATTGCCTGGCTTGACACCGCAAGTCGGGTTTACCCGACTTGCGGCGATGGATGACCGCGACTAAGCTCCCCATTACGATTGGGAACACGGCGAACACGCCGGAGGCGAACGAGCCGATCCAATGGCTTGCAGTCGTGACGACCGCGACGACCACGGCCACCGCCGCGGCGCGCAGCGGGAGATCGTAGCCCTCTCGCTCGGCACCGCGGCGCGGTAGCGCGCCGACAGCGGGATGGTGCAAGCAAACACGACGGCATTGACGGCAAGCGCGCTCCATGGCGTCCACTCGATCGACTGCAGGAGCGCAGCGGCGGCGAACCACACCAGGGTTGCCGCGCCGATGCTGAGCACGACGCCTTGGCTCTGCGCAAGCGTGGCATAGGTGAGCGCAAAAATCGCCACGGCAGCATTCGCAGCCATGCTGCCGACGGCGCCTGCGGCGATGAAAGCAGGCGGATGTTCCAGTGCCAGGATGATATAGGCGGCGCCGGCGGCGGTCGGCAGGGCGGCGATGAGCGCGGCGAGGAAGGGCCCGCTGCGCTCGGCGGCCATCGAGGCGACGATGACGATCGTCGCAGTCATCGCCACCTTGAGCGCAAGCCCATACCAAAAGAACGGATCGGCGAGCATCGCGGGAATCGGCGCCGAATTACGCGCGGCTAAGCTTCACCTCGATCGGGGGGCCGCTTCTGAGCGTCTGATAGACGACGCAATAGCGCTCGGTCAGCTTCAGGAGCTGTTCGAGCTTGTCGGGTGGCGCGTCGGTGTCGACGTCGAAGCGCAGGCGAATGGCAGCAAATCCAACCGGCGCATCCTTGGCGACGCCGAGCGTACCACGGAAGTCGAGATCACCCTCGGCCGCGACCGTGGCGGACTTGATCGGAACGTCGAGCGCGGTCGCGACCGCCTTGAGGGTGACGCCGGCGCAGGCGACCAGCGCCTCGAGCAGCATGTCGCCGGAGCACAGCTCGAGCCCGGAGCCGCCGGTCGCGGGATGCAGGCCTGCGACCGCAAGCGCGCGCCCGGTCTCTACTTTGCAGGCGATATGCGCGTCATCGAGCGTGCCCTTGGCCTTCAAGGTGATGAAGGCCGATTTCGGCTCGCCCTTGTAGCGCTCCTTGAGCGGCGCCTGCATGGCGCGCAACGCGGCAGCATCCATTTGCAATCTCCATTTCGAACGGCAGAGGACAGATGACAGACAAGGAAAAATGCAAGCCGCGGCGTCACCACCACAAGCCGCCGCCGGCCGCGGCGCGGGTCTCGCCCTCCTCCGCCCTCGCCACCGCGCGATCGAGGGAACGGTCGAGCGCCGCCAGCACGCGACGCTTGACGAAGTCGAAGGCGGCGGACTGGCGGTCGCGCGGGCGCGGCAGATCGCAGGCGATTTCCTCGTACACGCGCCCGGGATGCGCCCGCATCACCATGATGCGATCGGCGAGCACGATCGCCTCCTCGACGTCATGCGTCACCATGACCAGCGTCGGTTTGAGATCGGCCCACAGGCCGAGCAGATGATCCTGAAGGTCGGCGCGGGTGAAGGCGTCAAGCGCAGAGAACGGCTCGTCCAGAAGCAGAACCTGCGGCCGCGGCACCAAGGCGCGCGCAATGGCGACGCGCTGTGCCTGGCCGCCGGAGAGCTCGCGCGGCCACACTCTCGCTTTCTCGGTCAAGCCGACCCGGTCGAGCGCGCCCGCCACGCGCATGCGTCGTTCCGGCTTCGGATAGTCCTCCAAGCCGAAGCCGACATTGTCGGCGACGCGCAGCCAAGGGAGCAGCCGCGGCTCCTGAAAGACGATGCCGATCTTCTCGTGCGGGGCGGTGATGGTGGCGCCGTCGAGCACCACCCGCCCCTGCGTCGGCGGGTCGAGCCCGGAGATCGTTCGCAACATCGTCGACTTGCCGCAGCCGGAGCCGCCGATGACGACGAGGATTTCACCCGGCGCGACGACGAGCGAAATGCCGTCGAGCGCGCGCACCCCGTTGGGATAGGTCTTGCCGACCCGGTCGAGAACGAGCATCCGGCATCCCTTCACGTGCGCGCGAAGCGGTCTTCCCAACGCAGGAACGGCGACGACACCAGCACGATGAGCCAGTCGCTTGCCTTGCCAAGGATGGCGAAGGCAACGATGGCGGCGACGATCTGTGCCGGCTTGCCGAGCTGCTGGCCGTCGATGAGAAGAAAGCCGAGCCCGGTCGAGGCGCCCAAAAATTCCGCCGCCAGCACGAACATCCAGCCGAGCCCCAGCCCAGCGCGCAGCGCGATGACATAGGCCGGCATCACCGCCGGCAACAGGATGCGCCGCACCATAGCGAGGCCGGACAAGCGAAAGGCGCGTCCGACTTCGACGATCTTACGATCGACCGACATTACCGCGCCCATCACCCCGAGATAGACCGGAAAGAACACGCCGACCGCGATCAGAATAATCTTGGACGCCTCGAAGATGCCAAACCACAGAATGAACAGCGGCACCCAAGCGATGGAGGGCACGGCGCGCAAGCCTTGCAAGGTTGGATCGAGCAGACGATAGCTCAGCGCCGAGTAGCCAGCGATCGCACCGAGGACGGTGCCAGCGAGCACGCCGAACACAAATCCCCATGCCACGCGCCAGATCGTTGCGAGTGCGTGCTGCTGAAGCTCGCCGGTCGCGGCGAGATCCGTAAACGTGTTCCAGATCACCGACGGCGGCGGTACCAGGCGGCCGTTGGAGAAGCCCATGCGCACTGCGATTTCCCAGAACACCGCAAGCCCGACCGGCAAGAGCAAGCCGAGCGCCGGCCGCAGCACGCGCGCGGCGCTTGTCTTCGAAGCTGCCCCTGCCACCCCGGCTTGCTCGACGCCCGCGGTCATGGCGACAAGAGACACGGCATCACTCTCCAATGCAACATCGCGAATACCGACGCGCGCAACATGCGCGCGCGGCACACGCGTTACTTCGCAGCCGTCACGTAGCGATCATCGATGAGCTCGTCGACTGACTTCTTGACATCGATGCTCGCTCCGATCACGCCAGCCTTCTGCAGCGCAAGACCCGCTTCCAAGATCGATTCCCGTTGCGCCGGACCGACCTTGTTATGGGTGAGCTCGGTGCGCTCCTTGAGCTGCTTGTCGACGACCGCGTCAGGGAGTTTCGTGATTGCAATGAACGTTTTCTTGAGCTCGCCGTAGTTGGCGAGCGAATATTTACGCGCCTCCTCATAGGCGGAAATCACCCGCCGCACGATGTCGGGGTGATCCTTGGCGAACTCCTCGCGCACATTGAGGATGCCCCAGGTATTAGCGTCGCGATTGCGGTAGAACAGCCGCGCGCCATCCTTGACTTCGTGCTGCGCCATCATCGGGTCGAGCCCGGCCCAGGCGTCGACGTCGCCGCGGATCAAGAGATTGCCGCCATCGGCGTGCTGCTGCACGAGCACCGGCGTTATGTCCTTGTCGGAGAGGCCGGCCGTGAGCAACGCGCGCACGGCGAAGATGTGCGGGTCGGTGCCGCGCACCATCGCGACTTTCTTGCCCTTGAGATCGGCAACCTTGCTGATGCTGCTATCCTTGGTGGTAACGAGCGCGGTCCATTCCGGCCGAGAGTAGACGTAGACCGACTTGATCGGATTGCCGTTGATTCTGGCGACGAGGGCGGCGGAGCCGGCGGTCGAGCCGAAATTGATGGATGCAGCGTTGAGGAACTGCAGCGCGTTCGACGAACTGTTGGTCTGCACCCAGATGACCTTGATGCCGTCCTTGGCGAGTTCCTTCTCCAGGTAGCCTTTGTCCTTGAGCAGCATCGAGACCGGGTTGTAGGTCGCCCAGTCGACGTAGATCTCCTTAGGATTGTCGGCGGCGCTCACCTGCGCGGCAGGAATGAGGCTGAGCGCGAACGCGCCGGCGAACAGCAAACGCCAGGAAGCTTTGGTCATAACGACCTCCATACGTTGAGCCTCAGGCCGCGCGTCGCGCGGAAGAGACCGGTTGATGAAGGGCGGGAGGTTTTTGCCCGCCGTCAGCCTGGCGAGGGGCGGGCCCCGCGCTTTAGCTGCATTTGTAGAGCGCCCGCAAGCTGCTTGCTCAAATCGGCGCTAGGTTTATTTCTTAGGAGCCGGGATTAAGGGCGTCAATAAGAATTATTTACCGGAATTGTAGCTCAGGATAGTAAGTATTTTTGTTTCCGCGCCCCGTTTCTCGGAGACGCGCTATCGTCCGAACGGGGCGACACAATATGAGCTGAAGCGGCCGATTCGGTATGACACGGCACCTGCGCTTCGCTATGGCCATGTACCCATGCTGATCCTGACTGAGACCTCCCGGGAAGTCGCGATTTTCGATGCGGTTGCCATCGCGGCCGAACTCGAAGGCCTGAGCGAATTCCACGCCGGCAACGACCGCGAACTGAGATTGGCGGTCTCCCGGCACCTGCGCGGCGCGCTTACGCGCGGACGCGAGGCGGTCGAGCGTTTGCTCATTGCCGACCGGCACGGGCGGCGCTGCGCCGAGCGGCTCTCCGCCATGCAGGACGAGATCGTGCGCGTGCTGTTCGAGTTCGCGATCGAGCACCTCTACCCGGCGCAGAATCCGTCCGAAGCCGAGCGCATGGCGATCGTCGCCACCGGCGGCTACGGCCGTGGCGTGCTCGCCGCCGGCTCGGACGTCGATCTCTTGTTCCTGCTTCCCTACAAGCAGACCGCCTGGGGCGAATCCGTCGCCGAAACGATCCTCTATTGCCTCTGGGACATGGGGCTCAAGGTCGGCCATGCCACCCGCTCGGTCGGCGAGTGCATTCGTGCGGCCAAGGCCGATATGACCATCCGCACCGCGCTCCTCGAAGCGCGCTTTCTGCTCGGCGACCGCAAACTTTACGACGAGTTCATCGCGCGCTTCGACAAAGAGGTCGTGCAAGGCACGGCTGCGCAATTCGTCGCCGCCAAGCTCGCCGAGCGCGAGGAGCGCCACCGGCGCGCCGGCCAGTCCCGCTATCTGGTCGAGCCCAACGTCAAGGACGGCAAGGGCGGGCTGCGCGACCTGCACACGCTCTACTGGATCGCCAAATACGTCTATCGCGTGCGCGAGCGCGAGGAACTGATCGCACTCGGCGTCTATGATCCGCGTGAATACCGCCGCTTCCGTCGCTGCGGCGATTTTCTCTGGGCTGTGCGCTGCCACATGCATTTTCTCGCCGGCCGGGCGGAGGAGCGGCTCTCCTTCGATATCCAGCGCGAGATCGCGGTGCGGCTGGGCTACACCGAGCATCCCGGGCTGCGCGACGTCGAGCGGTTCATGAAGCACTATTTCCTGATCGCCAAGGACGTTGGCGATCTCACCGCCATCCTGTGCGCCAAGCTCGAGGACAGCCACGCCAAGGCCATGCCGGTGCTCAGCCGCATGATGGCCCGCTTCCGACCGCGCGCCCGCCATACGTTGAGCGAGACCGAGGATTTCGTCGTCGACTACAACCGCATCAATGTCGCCGACGAGCAAGTGTTCAAGCGCGACCCAGTCAATCTGATCCGCGTCTTCCATCTCGCGCAGAAATACAATCTGGCGTTTCATCCCGACGCGATGCACCTCGCCACGCGCTCGCTCAAGCTCATCGATCAATCGTTGCGCGAAAACGAGGAGGCCAACCGCCTGTTCCTCGCGATCCTCACCTCGAAGAACGACGCGGAAACCGTGCTGCGGCGGATGAACGAGGCCGGTGTGCTGGGCCAATTCGTGCCCGCCTTCGGCCGCATCGTCGCGATGATGCAGTTCAACATGTATCACCACTACACCGTCGACGAGCACCTCCTGCGCTGCATCGGTGCGCTTTCCGACATCGAGGTCGGCCGAGCTGAGGATGCCAAGTTCGCGACCGAGCTGATGCGGACCATTCAGCCGCGGCATCGCGATCTTCTTTACGTCGCGCTGTTCCTGCACGACATCGCCAAGGGCCGTATCGAGGACCATTCCATTGCCGGCGCGCGCATCGCGCGCAATCTGTGCCCATTGCTCGGTTTCTCGCCGGCAGAGACCGAAACGGTCGCCTGGCTCATCGAGGTGCATTTGGTGATGTCGTCGGTGGCCCAGTCGCGCGATCTTTCCGACCGCATGACGATCGAGAACTTCAGCGCAGTGATCCAATCCGTCGAAAGGTTAAAACTGCTCACCATCCTCACCGCCGCCGACATCAAGGCGGTGGGCCCAGGCGTATGGAACGGCTGGAAGGCGCAGCTCATCCGCACGCTCTATTACGAAACCGAGCCGGTGCTGACCGGCGGATTCTCCGAGGTCAATCGCGCCCAGCGTGTCGCGCTGGCGCAGACCGAGTTCCGTGCCGAGCTTACCGATTGGACTGCGGCCGAACTCGACGGGTATATCGCGCTGCATTATCCGGCCTACTGGCTCAAAGTCGATCTGCCGCACAAGCTCGCCCACGCGCAGTTCTTGCGTTCGGCCGCCCAAGCCGAAAAGTCGCTCGCGACTTCGGTTTCGTTCGCGGCTGCGCGCGGCGTGACGGAGCTTACGGTGCTCGCCCCGGACCACCCCTGGCTGCTCTCGATCATCGCCGGCGCGTGCGCGGTTGCCGGCGCCAACATCGTCGACGCGCAGATCTTCACCACCACCGATGGGCGCGCGCTCGACACCATCTCCATCTCGCGTGAGTTCGAGCTCGACACCGACGAAGCTCGCCGGGCCGCACGCGTGACCGATTCGATCGAAAAGGCCTTGCGCGGCGACCTCAAGCTGCCGGAGGTCGTGGCCAAAAGGGAAACCGCGAGGGCGCGGCTCAATGCTTTTGCACTGCTGCCCGAGGCAAACATCAACAATGGCTGGTCGAGCCGCTACACCATGGTCGAGGTGACCGGGCTCGATCGTCCCGGCTTGTTGTTCGAGCTGACCAGGGCTTTGTCGAAGCTTTCCCTCAACATCGGCTCTGCCCATGTCGCGACGTTCGGCGAGCGCGTCGTCGACGTGTTCTACGTCACCGATCTCTTCGGCGCGAAGATCACCTCGCCGACGCGTCAGGCGACCATCAAGCGCGCGCTTATTTCTTTGCTATCGCACGCACCCGCCACGGCGGCGAAACCTGCCAAGACCGCGGCGGTGGGCTGAGTTCTCTCGCCCGACTTTATCCCGGGGACACAACGTTCGATTGCGCGGCCCTCCGGTAACTGCCTCTTAAATCGCTCTCGTTAGCCTGCCGCAGGGTCGGACCCTGCGGGAGGCGAGAATGGGGCTGCGCAAGAGCAAGGCACGCCGCGCGCATACGCCCGATGCGGGCTCGCCTTCGCGGGCGCCGGAGCGTGCCTCCAGCAAGCGAGAGAGCAGCGGGCGCAAGCGCGCCGTGCGCTCACCGCTGCGACGGTTCATCTATTGGTCGCTCGTCCTCGGGCTGTGGGCGCTCATTTCCGCGATGGGCCTCATCGCCTTTGCCGTCTCGACGCTGCCGCCGATTCAGTCGCTCGAAGTTCCCAAGCGTCCACCGACGATCCAGATCGTCGGCACCGATGGGCGGCCGCTCGTCATGCGCGGGGAAATGAGCGGCACGGATGTGCCCATCAAGGACCTTCCGCCCTATTTGCCCAAGGCATTCGTCGCGATCGAGGATCGGCGTTTTTTCAGCCATTCCGGCATCGATCCGATCGGACTCGTGCGCGCCGCCGCGGCCAACGTGCTTCGCCGCGGCGTGTCGCAGGGCGGCTCGACGATTACCCAGCAACTCGCAAAGAACCTGTTTCTCACCCAAGAGCGCACGCTCTGGCGCAAGATGCAGGAGCTCGTGCTGGCGCTCTGGCTCGAGCGCAGGTTCAGCAAGACGCAGATTCTCGAGCTTTATCTCAACCGCGTCTATTTCGGCTCCGGCGCCTACGGGGTCGAAGCGGCCACGCAGCGCTATTTCGGCAAGCCGGCGCGCGAGGTGAGGGTCGCCGAAGCGGCGATGCTGGCGGGCCTGGTGAAGTCTCCCTCGCGCTTGGCACCGAGCCGCAACCCGGACGGCGCCGAGCGCCGCGCCCGCGCGGTTCTCGCGGCGATGACCGAACTCGGCTTCGTGACCGAGACCATGGCCAAGGCGGCGCTCGCGCAACCCGCGCGCGCGGTCAAACTCGCCGGCACCGGCTCGGTCAATTACGTCGCCGACTGGATCATGGACGTGCTCGATGATCTCGTCGGGCGCGTGGAGCAGGATCTCGTCGTCGAGACCACGATCGATCCCGCCCTGCAGACGGCTGCGGAGAAAGCACTCCTCGACGAACTCGCCCTCAAAGGGCAAAGGCTTGACGTGGCGCAGGGCGCCCTGGTCGCCATTACGCCCGAGGGCGCGGTGCGCGCGATGGTCGGCGGCAGGAATTATGCCGAAAGCCAGTTCAATCGCGCGGTCGCCGCCAAGCGCCAGCCGGGCTCGGCGTTCAAGCCTTTCGTCTATCTGACCGCGCTCGAGCGCGGACTTACGCCCGACACGGTGCGCGAGGACAAGCCGGTGGTGCTCAAGGGCTGGAAGCCCGAGAACTACAGCCACGAGTACCACGGGCCAGTGACGCTGACGCAGGCGCTCGCGCTCTCGCTCAATACGGTCTCGGTGCGCCTCACGCTCGAAGTCGGGCCGCGCGCGGTGGCCAAGACCGCGTATCGGCTAGGCATCGCCTCGAAACTCGATGCCAATCCGTCGTTGGCGCTCGGCACCTCGGAAGTCTCACTCATCGAGCTCACCTGCGCCTATGCACCATTCGCCAACGGCGGCGACGCGACCACGCCGCACGTGGTCGAGCGCGTGCGCACCCTTGCCGGCAAGATCCTGTTCGCCCGCGCGCCGCAGAATTTCGGGCGCATCATCGAGCCGCGTCACGTCGCCATGATGAATGCGATGATGCGCGAGACGCTTATGTCCGGCACCGCGCAACGGGCGCAGCTTCCAGGCTGGCCGGTCGCGGGCAAGACCGGCACGAGCCAAGATTTCCGCGACGCCTGGTTCGTCGGCTATACCGGCCATCTCGTCACGGGCGTCTGGATTGGCAACGATGATGCCTCGCCGACCAAGAAGGTGACCGGCGGCGGCCTGCCGGTCGACGTCTGGTCACGCTTCATGAGGGTCGCCCACCAGGGCGTCGCGGTCGCAGCCCTGCCTGGGCTCGCGGGCGCTTCCTCGTTCGCCTCGGCGGTGCCGAGCGCCGTCCTGCCGCCAGGGCCGAACAACGCGCAAGTCGGCCAGGGGGGCTTCGAGTCCATGCGCCCGCAGGTGATCAATCGCTCGCTCGATGGCTGGTTTCTCGATCGCCTGTTCGGACGGCGTTGATCGCTCGCTTGTCGCCTCCGCGAAGGGGGACCATGATCACCGCTCTGGAATAAGGTCCACGCTCGCACGGGGACGACAGTTGCCCTGTGGTAACTCCAAGCCCAATCCGGAGGGCAGCATGCGGCTCAAAGACAAGGTTGCGATCATCACGGGCGCCGCGCGCGGCATTGGGCTGGCGATCGCCAAGCGCTATGTCGCCGAAGGAGCACGTGTGACCATCGCCGACATCGACGCTGCCGCCGGCGAGGCGGCCGCTCGCGCGCTCAGCAACGCGCGCTTCCTTGCCATCGACGTCGGCGAGGCGGCAAACGCCCAAAGCGCGGTCGCCGAAACCTGCCGCGCGTTCGGCGATCTTGACATCCTTGTCAACAATGCCGGCATTATCCACGCGGCCGATTTCCTCGATCTCGCGGAAGCCGACTTCGATCGCGTGTTGCGTGTGAACCTCAAGGGCGCGTTTCTCGTCGGCCAAGTCGCAGCGCGGCGCATGGTCGCGCAGGTCAAAGCCGGTAAGCGCCCTGGCACCATCATCAATATGAGTTCGATCAACGCCGTCGTCGCGATTGCCAATCACACGCCGTATTGCGTCTCGAAGGGTGGCATCGATCAGTTGACCAAGGTGATGGCGCTTTCGCTCGCGCCTTACGGCATTCGCGTCAACGCCATCGGGCCGGGATCGATCATGACGGACATCCTCAAAGCGGTGGCGACCGACAAGGAGGCCAAGCGCAGGCTGTTGGCACGCACGCCGCTCGGCCGGACCGGCGAGCCCGACGAGATCGCGTCGATTGCCGTCTTCCTTGCTTCATCCGAGGCGAGCTATATGACCGGGGAGACGATCTACGCCGACGGCGGCCGGCTCGCGCTCAACTATACGGTGCCGGTCGAGGAGAAGGCCCTCGACTGAGGCGAAGGTGCTCATGGCCGCCAAGCGCGCACCCGCGTTGGACCGCATCGACATCAAGATACTCGCGGCCCTGCAACGGGACGGACGCTCGACCATCCAGAAACTGGGGCGGGCGGTGGGCCTGTCGCCACGCGCCTCGCTCGAACGGGTGCGGCGGCTCGAAGACTCGGGCATCATCGCTGGATACCAGGCGGTGGTCGAGATCGCTCGCCTCTCGCGGCCCGTGAACGTGTTCGCCGAAATCATTCTCGAGCGGCAGGCCAATCGCGGCCGGTTCGAGAAACGGCTTGCCGCACTCGAGGAGGTCGTGGAGTGCTGGGAGGTCAGCGGAACCGTCGATTACCTGGCCCGCTTCGTTTGCGCGGATCTGGGGGCCTATGAAGAACTCACCAACGCCCTCATCGACGATGAGAATCTCGGCGTCGCCCGCATCGTCAGCCACGTCGCGCTGCGCGCTGTCCGCCGCTTCAGCGGCTATCCCGAGTCGCTGCTTGGACAGCAATCAAGCAAACGTTGAGCACCGCCGTTTCGGCTGTGGTGAACGGGGCTGAGCGCCGAATCGGCCGCGGCCCCCTTTGCCCTCCGCCGCACTAGCCGCAGCGGCGACATAAATGCAATCTGCAATGCGAGTGAATGATTCGCCCGCAGCAATGCGGAGACGTGCCATGAATGCGATCGAGCTCGAGACGCGCTACAGCGCGAACAACTATGCGCCGCTTCCCGTCGTGCTGACGCGCGGCCAAGGCGCGCATCTGTGGGACACAGCCGGGCGGCGCTACGTCGACATGATGAGCGCCTATTCGGCGGCGAGCCACGGCCACGCGCATCCGCGTATCCTCACCGCCCTCACCGCGCAGGCCAACCGCCTCGCCGTGCCGTCGCGCGCTTACTACAACGACCGCCTCGGCGCGTTTCTCGAGGAGCTGTGCAAGCTCACGGGCCTCGACGCCGCGCTGCCGATGAACACCGGCGCCGAAGCGGTCGAGACTGCAATCAAGGCGGCGCGCCGCTGGGCCTACCGCGTCAAAGGCATTGCCCGCGACGCTGCGGAAATCATCGTCGCCGATGGTAATTTCCACGGTCGCACCACGAGCATCATCTCGTTTTCGACCGAGCCGGATTATCGCGAGGGCTTCGGACCGTTCACGCCGGGCTTCCGTCCAGTTCCGTTCGGCGACCTCGCGTTCCTCGGGCGCGCCATCACGCCGCACACCGCTGCCGTCCTGATCGAACCGATCCAGGGCGAGGCCGGCGTCATCGTGCCACCGGCGGGGTTCCAGGCGGGACTGCGCCAGATCTGCGACTCGCACCGCGTGCTGCTCATCCTCGACGAGGTGCAGTCGGGGCTCGGCCGCACCGGCGCCTGGTTTGCCTTTCAGCACGAAGGCATCCGTCCGGACGGCGTGATCCTGGGTAAGGCGCTCGGCGGCGGCGTGCTGCCGGTTTCTGCCTTCGTGGCGCGCCGCGAGGTCATGGACGTATTCACGCCCGGCTCGCACGGCTCGACCTTCGGCGGAAACCCACTGGCGGCGGCAGTGGGGCTCGAGGCGCTCCATGTGATCCGCGACGAAGGCTTGGTGGACAAGAGCCGCGTGCTTGGCGCGCACATGCTCGAGCGCCTGCGCGCGATCGCGAGCCCGGCGCTCAAGAAGGTGCGCGGCCGCGGGCTGTGGGCCGGCGCCGAAATCGATCCTGCCATCGCGACCGCGCGCGAGACCTGCGAGCGGCTGCTGGAAAAGGGTGTGCTGTCGAAAGAGACGCACCACACGGTCGTGCGGCTCGCCCCGCCGCTTGTCATCACGCGCGCGGATCTCGATTGGGCGCTCGATTGCTTCGAGGAGGTCCTACGCGAGTTCGGTGGAACGCGCGGGCACGCGCGGGCTGCGTGACTTTTGCACAGGGAAGACGGGATCAGGGGAAGATGCAAATGACGCTGCTCAACAATCCGACCGCGCGGTTCCTGATGTGCCGCCCGGAGCACTTCGCGGTCAGCTACACCATCAATCCGTGGATGGATCCGAAGCGCTGGGCGCGCGACGCCGGCGCGCACGCGGCGGCGGAGCGCGAATGGGCGGCGCTGCATCGCAAGCTGCTCATGCTGGGCGCTGCGGTCGAGCTGGTCCCACCCGTGCCTGGCCTGCCCGATCTCGTCTTCACCGCCAATGCCGCTGTCGTGCTCGACGGCAAGGCGCTGCTGGCGCGCTTCCGCCATCCCGAGCGGCAGCGGGAGGAAGGGCATTTTGAAGCGGCGTTTCGCACGTTGCAGGCGCGCGGCCTCATTGACGTCGTGCGCAAGCTTCCCAAGCATTTAGTGCTCGAAGGCGCCGGCGACTGCGTGTGGGACACGCGGCGCAAGCTGTTCTGGATGGGCTATGGGCTGCGCTCCGACGCCGGCGCCGCGCGTGCGGTCGAGGACATGTTCGGCCAGGACGTTGTCGCGCTCGAGCTCGCAGATGCGCGCTTCTATCACATGGATACCGCGCTTGCGCCGCTGCCCGGCGGGGAGGTGATGTATCTGCCGGGCGCCTTCAGCGCGGCCGGACGGGCGGCGATCCGCGAGCGGGTCGCGCCGCACGAGCGGGTCGAGATCGCGATCGAGGACGGCTGCCGCCTCGCGGCCAATGCGGTCGCGCTGGGCAACACGCTGATCATGTCGGGCGGCGGGCGGCGCCTGCGCGCCGAGCTCCGCGAGCGCGGCTACGCGGTCGCCACGACGCCCCTCGCCTCTTTCCTGCGCAGCGGCGGCTCGGCCTTCTGCCTGACGCTGCGGCTCGACCGCCGCTCCGCCCCGCTCTCGGCACTGGCGCACAATGCCGCGGTCGCGTAACGCGCTATGACGCAAATCTGCGCTGACGGCGCGGCGAATTTGATCTAAGCTTCCTCAACGAGATGGCGCGAAGCCGAACGCCCGCCAGCCGTAAGCGACGGCTGCGGCAGAATTCGGCAGCGCGCGCGCGAGAACTCATGGGAGGACTTCGATCATGCTCAAGAGCAAACTGACGCGTCGGCGGCTTCTGGCGACTGCGGCGGCATCGGTCATTGCGATGCCATACGTGCGCGGCGCTCACGCGGCCGGCAAACTCTCCGTCGGATTCTGGGACCATTGGGTGCCGGGCGCCAACACTGCGTCCCAGAAACTGTGCGAGGAATGGGCGGCCAAGGAAAAGGTCGATATCTTGATCGATTACATCACCTCGATGGGGAACAAGAATCTGCTTACCATCGCCGCCGAAGCGCAGGCGCGGTCGGGCCACGACATTTTCGCCTTCCCGAGCTGGCAACCGGCCGACCAAGCCAACCGACTTGAGCCGGTCGACGACATCATGACGGAACTGATCAAGCAGAACGGCGCCGTCAACCCGACGGTCGAATATTTGGCCAAGTCCACCGGTCGCTGGGTCGCGGTTCCCGCCTGCGTGGGGAGCCAGATCAAGGGCCCGTGCTCGCGCATCGATTTGATGAAAAAACATGCCGGCATTGACGTGCAGGACATGTATCCGGCGGGCTCGCCGCCGAAGGCCGAGGCCTGGACACTCGATGCGATGCTCAAGGCCGCCGAGGCTTGCTACAAGGCAGGCTATCCCTTCGGCATTGGGCTTGGTGTCACGGAAGACAACGTCGACACCGCCGGGGCGATCTTCCAATCCTTCGGCGCCAATCTCGTCGACGCCAAGGGCAATGTCGCCGTCAAATCCGACCCCGTGCGCCAGGCGCTCGAATATTACAAGCGACTTGCGCAGTGGCTGCCGCCGGACGCGCCAGCGTGGGACAACGCCTCCAACAACAAGTACCTCATCGCCGGCAAGGGCGCGCTGATCATGAATCCGCCGAGCGCGTGGGCGGTCGCCAAGCGCGATGCACCGCAGATCGCCGAGCAATTATGGACGCACGGCATGCCGGCCGGTCCGAAGGGGCGCTACGCGCCATTCATCCCTTACTTCTACGGCATCTGGAACTTCGGCAAGAACAGGTCGGCGGCCAAGAGCCTGCTCGTGCACCTCTCGCAACCGTCGGCGGTCGAGACGCTGGTTAACGCGAGCGGCGGCTACGACCTGCCGGCATTCGAAAAGCTGACAACGTTCAAGGTCTGGGCCGAAGAGGGCCCACCGAAGGGCACGCTCTACCACTATCCAAATCCGCACAATCACCAGATCCTCTCGGTGGCGGCGCAACCCGCACCGCCGAAGATCGCGGTGCAGATCTATACCCAGGCGATTCAAACCAAGATGGTGGTGCGGTTCATGCAGGGCGAGCCGCTCGAAAAGACGCTGGCCTGGGCGGAGACCGAGGTCGAAGGCTTCATGCGGACCTGAGGCTGCCTACGCGGCGCCACTGCCAACTGCGGCGAATTCCCCGCCGCGGTCGCCAGCGGGCTCCTTCGCCGGGTGAGGGTGCCCGCTGCCGCGAGGACGTGGTGCACGCGCTGAGCGCTCCGGGGTCAGGAGAACGACTCGATGGCCGACGCCGCGTTGGAGGCGCTTTCAATACCGCGTGGCAGCCGCCGTCGCTCCGCGCTGCGCAAGGCGATAGGGCGCAAATCCACCATTGCATTCCTGATGACGCTACCGCTCATCCTGCTCATCGCGTTTCTCGTTCTCTACCCCGCCTTCTACTCCATCCATCTCGCCACGCTGAACAAGTCGATGGAGCGCTTCGTCGGGTTTTCAAATTTTCTGTTCCTATTCAAGCGCGAGACGTTCTGGATGGTGGTGCGGCAATCTTGCATCTTCGCCATCACGGCCGTGATCTTCAAGGCGCTGATCGGATTCATCCTCGCGCATTTCGTGCACAACATCCCGAGCCGCGGCCAGCGCAAGTGGCGCGGCATGCTGCTCGTGCCCTGGGTCATTCCGCCGGCGATGAGCTGCCTCGCCTGGCTGTGGCTGTTCGACCCCTCCTACAGCGCGTTCAACTGGATTCTGGAGAAGTTGAGCGTCGGTCCGGTGTCTTGGACCGGCGACGCGTATTGGGCGCGCTTCTGCGTCATTCTGGTCAATGTGTGGATCGGCGCGCCGTTCTTCATGATCATGTATCTCGCGGCGCTGAAATCGGTTCCCGAGCAGCTCTACGAGGCTGCGGCCATCGACGGCGCCAATTGGTGGCAGCGCATGCGCTATGTGACCCTGCCCATGATGCGCAACATCATGGCCATCACCGCACTGTTTTCGCTGATCGTGACGTTCGCCAATTTCGACATCGTGCGTATCCTTACCGCCGGGGGCCCGACCGATCGCACGCACGTGTTTGCCACGTGGGCGTTCTGGATCGGCATTCAGGGCAATGACATTCCGCTCGGCGCCAGCGTCTCGCTGTTCATGGTGCCGATCTTGACCGTCGCGGCGGTGTTCATACTGCGTGATATCCATCGACGCGCGAGCGACATGTCATGACCGCGGCATCCATCACCACCGCAACCACGCTGGGGCGCCGGCGCAGATACGGCAGTATCACCCAGGACCGGCGCTGGGCGCTGCGCTGGTCGTATTTCTTCCTCACCGTATTCGCGATCTTCTTCCTGATGCCGCCGATCTACATGCTGATCACGTCGCTCAAGACCAGCGCGGAGATTTCCGCCGCAACCAACCCGTGGTGGGTCTATCATCCGACGCTGTCCAACTACTTCGAGCTGTTGGGCTCAGGACAGTACCTGACCTTCTTCCGCAATTCGGCGCTGGTCTCGGTCATCGTCGTGGCCGTCACCATGCTGATCAGCGTGCCCGCCGCGTTTGCGCTCTCGCGCATGCGGTTCTGGGGCTCGACCGCGCTCGCCACTGGAGTCTTCCTGACTTATTTGATCCCGGAAACCCTGCTGTTCATCCCGCTGTTCAAGATGTTTGCGCTGGTCAACGAGTACACCGGGATCCAGCTGATCAATCGCTGGTGGGTGCTGCTGCTGCTCTATCCGACGCTGACGGTGCCGTTCTGCACCTGGATCATGATCGGATACTTCGCGTCGATCCCCAAGGAACTCGACGAAGCCGCACTGATGGACGGCGCGAATTATCGGCAGATTCTCACCCGCGTCTTCATCCCAGTGGCGCTGCCCGGCCTCATCGCGGCGACGATCTTCGCCTTTACGGTCTCCTGGGCGCAGTTTCTCTATCCGCTCGCCTTCACCACCTCGGCGGAGCAGCTGGTGCTGCCGGTCGGCATCGTCACCTCGCTGATCAAGGGCGACGTATTCAACTGGGGTCAGATCATGACCGGCGCGCTCATCGGCGCGGCCCCGCCGCTCATCATCTACGCCTTTCTCATGGACTATTACATCGCCGGGCTGACCGCCGGCGCCACCAAGGGCTAGAAAAACGGCGCAAGCCCGGCGCCACAAACGATGCAACGCCTCGGCAAAGCCGGACAGTTCTATGTCTGTTCGCCCTTGAAAATCGCCGCCCCTCAACCAACTCGTTGAACGCCGAGCACCTGTTCGATGCGCGGCACCGGCGGAGGCGTGTGCGCTGAGCGCGCATGGTCCCGCCGCCATTGTCGGATGCCGTGAGGGGAAACTGCCTGCCATGACTGTCGTTGATGAGAGCCGCCAGGAAAGCCGCGCGTTCGACGCCGACGTCGCGAGGCTGCTGCACCTGATCGTCCATTCGGTCTATTCCGATAAGGACGTTTTCCTTCGCGAACTGATTTCCAATGCCGCCGATGCCTGCGAGAAGCTGCGCTACGAAGCCATCGCGCAGCCGCAGCTGCTCGGAGACGATCCGGCGCTGCGCATCACGCTCTCGATCGACGCCGACAAGAAGTGCCTCACTGTCGAAGACAACGGCATCGGCATGAGCCGCGACGAGCTGGCTGAGGGGCTCGGCACCATCGCGCATTCGGGAACCAAGGCCTTCATGGATCGCATAGAGGCCGCCCAGGGAAGTGAAAGCGCGACCTTGATTGGACAATTCGGCGTCGGCTTCTATTCGGCGTTCATGGTCGCAGAGCGCGTCGACGTATTCTCCCGCCGCGCCGGGGCCGAGGAGGCCTGGCAGTGGTCTTCCGACGGAAAGGGCACGTTTTCGGTTTCGCCTGTTGCGCTCGAGAGCGCTCCACGCCGCGGCACCCGCGTGGTCGCCCATCTGGCGGAAGAGGCGAAAATCTACCTCGAGCGCTTCAGACTGGAGCGCATGGTCAAGACTCAATCCGGACACGTGCCGGTCCCTATTGCCATCGTGGAGAAGGCCGGCGAAAAGCCGTCCGAGCTCGTCGACGGGGCAGCTCTTTGGGTCAAACCCAAATCCGAGATTTCGGCAGCGGATTACACCGACTTCTACCGCAGCCTCACGGGCCATCTCCACGAGCCGGACCTGACGGTCCACTTCCGCGCCGAGGGGCGGCAGGAATACACGGTGCTCGCTTTCGTTCCCGGCTCGCGCCCGTTCGACCTGTTCGATGCGGACCGCAAAGGCCGCATCAAGCTTTATGTCAAACGGGTCTTCATCACCGACGAAGCGGAGATCTTGCCGCGCTATCTGCGTTTTGTCCGTGGGCTCGTCGACTCGGCCGACCTGCCGCTCAATCTTTCGCGCGAGATGATCCAGGAAAGTCCCATCCTGACTGCAATCAGGAAAGCGGTGACGAGCCGCATACTGGGCGAGTTCGAGAGACTCGCAGACAAGCAGGCTGCGACCTATGCCAAGATCTGGGAGAATTTCGGTGCCGTCCTGAAGGAAGGAATCTACGAAGATTTTGAGCGGCGCGACGCGCTGCTTGCACTCTCGCGCTTCAAGACCACCGCCTCGGCAGGGGCATGGCGAAGCCTGAAAGACTATTTGGCTTCGCTCAAAGAGAACCAGACCGCGATCTACTACGTAACGGGCGACGACATCGCTCGCCTCGAAACTTCGCCGCACCTCGAAGGCTTCCGCGCCCGTGGCGTCGAGGTTCTGCTTCTGGCCGACCCGGTCGACAACTTTTGGGTCACTTCAGGCGGCTCCTTCGAGGGCAAGCCGCTCAAATCAGTCACGCAAGGGGCCACGGATTTGACGCTCATTCCGCGCATCGACGCCAAAGACGAGCCGTCGCCGCAGGCCGATCAGGCGGTGACGAATTTTCTTGCTTTCATCAAGGAGACGCTGGGCGAGGCAGTCTCCGACGTTCGCGCCTCGGACCGCTTGACCGACAGTCCAGTCTGTCTGGTTGCGCCGGAAACCGGCATCGATCGCCAATTGGAGAAGCTCCTGGCCAGCGCGGGACGCCTCAAGGTCAGCGCCAAGCCGATCCTGGAAATCAACCCGCGCCACGCGATCGTCGTGGCACTCGCGTCGCTGGGCGAAGACGACTTGGCTTTCAAGCAGGATGCCGCCCACCTCTTGTTCGATGAGGCGCGCGTGCTCGACGGCGAGCCCCCGGCGGATGCACGGACGTTCTGCGATCGGTTGGGCCGCCTGCTGACGCGCAGTCTCGGCAAGCAGCCCGGCGCGGCGGTTTGATACCAAACCCTGATACACAACCCAGCTGGACGGAATTGGAAAGGTGCTTTGGCGATGGAGTGGGGACGTGAGTACTGGGACATTTTTCTCATCGCTGTTGTCGTCGTGATCGTTTTCGGGGTCATGCAAGCTTGGGCGTGGCTGACAGAACATCATAGAAGCGGGCAGGTGGATTTCCGATTTGCTCTCCCGCGCAATCATCGGAGCCCTCGGCGCCTTCCTCCTGGACCTTCTAGCCTCTTGGATCGCGCCAAAGTACTGGGGGCACGCTTCGTGGGGTGTAGTCGGGGCTGGCGCAGTGGGCGGAATGCTGTCCCGCATCCCATTAAGGAGACACCGCCCGTCAGAAAATTCAAAGTGAGGCACTACCCAATTCCGAGGCTGGTTGACGACCGATCGCGAGGATGAGCATCATGAATGCCTCTTTCCCTCTCCCCGACTTGGTCTTTCATGCAAGAACGTAACCCCCCGCAAGCGTCCGTGCACGACATCACGACGGCCCCGAGTCAGCTCCTCAATCTGCACGAGCTCGTCGCCAAGGCACGGCAGAATCTCAACCAGAACGACTGGGACTATATCGTCGGGGGCGTCGAATCGGAGACCACGCTGCGGCGCAACCGCATGGCGCTCGACTCAATCGCGTTCCGGCCGCGCGTGCTGCGCGATGTCAGCAAGGTCGACGCTTCGGTCAGCCAATTCGGGCGCAGACTTCGCCTGCCGGTGGTGCTGGCGCCGGTCGGCTCCCTGGAGAGCTTTCATGCCACGGGCGCCGAATCGGTGGTGCGCGCCGTCGACAAATTCGGGGCCGCGCACATGCTCAGCTCCGTCTGCGATCCCGGGCTCGAGCAGCTGGCGGCGGCAGCGCCCAATGCGCTGCGGCTTTATCAGCTCTACGTGCGCGGCGACGAGGCTTGGGTTGACGATCACGTCGAGCGCGCGATCGCGCACGGCTATGCCGGATTCTGCCTCACAGTCGATACCGCGCATTACAGCCGGCGCGAGCGCGACATCGCCAAACGCTTCGTGACCGCCGGACGGCGGCGGGTGCAAGGCCGCGCCTTTCAAGCCGCGCTCGACTGGCGCACGGTAAAACGCATCAAAATGCGGTTCCAGATTCCGCTGGCAATCAAGGGCATCGCTACTGCCGAGGACGCCGCCATCGCCCTCGATCACGGAGTGGAGTGGATTTACGTCTCGAACCATGGCGGCCGCCAGCTTGATCATGGCCGAGGCTCGATGGATGTGCTGCCGGAAGTAGTGAAAGCCGTTGCCGGCCGCGCCAAAATCATCATCGATGGATCGATCTGTCGCGGCAGCGATATCGTCAAGGCAATCGCCGCCGGCGCCGACCTGGTCGGCATCGGCCGCATGCAGTGCTTTGCGCTCGCCGCGGGCGGCGAGGCCGGCGTGGTGCGGCTTTTGGAGCTATTGGAGGACGAGGCGCAGCGCTGTCTCGGCTTGCTCGGGGTCAACACGTTGGCCGAGCTCGACCCCACTTACCTGCACGCCGCGCCGCACGCGAATCCGCCACACGTCTTGAGCGCGTTTCCGCTGCTAAAGATCGATGACTACCGGTACTGACTCGATCCTGACGTCATCACCGCGGCATCACCGCTACGGCGAGCCGGGCGTCACCTTGCCAAAAATGGCGGAGGCATGGCCGGTCCAACGCAGGCCCACGAAACCGCCGTCGGCGTCGTAGAGATAGTCGAAGCCGTTGAGGAAGCGCACGCTGGTATTGACGAACGGCGGGCGGCTGCCGTCGACGAGATTAAGCCTTCTCGGAGCGAGCGGGTTGAGATCGTCGCCGATAGTGAAGGTATAGCGCACCTGCGGCGAACGCTCAGCGGGGATGGAAATTGTGAGTTTGGTGCCCGCCGCCAGCGTCGGCCCGACACTGTTGACGGTGCGGATGTCGCCCGGGGCCTGACTCTCCGGCACGGTCAGATACATGACGGTCACGCCCGTATCCATCAGCAGGCTCCCACAGGCGGCAGGCTTTGTCCCGTTGACCGAGATACAAGCCGGCGTGGCGGCCCAGTCTCGCCCGTCGGGCGCAGAGGCAAGCTTGACGTAGGAGAAATCCCCCTGCGTGTTGGCCGCGGTCAATCCGACGTGCACCCCTCGCCGGGTAACGATATAGCCGCGCCGCATGCGCGCCTCATTGGCGCCGTCGTTATTCAGATGGGCGATGTTCAGGAACGGATTCTTGTCCGGCCCGCTTTGGGCCTGATGATCATGCCGGCGGCCGAATCCTATCCCCATCATCGAAATCCCGTGCGGCGCGTCGTTTGGCGTGCACCGCCGCGCGCGCGGCGTGCACGCAACCCGGGTGACGGCAAGCACCGGAATGGGCGCGGTGGTAATGCGTGTTCCATCCCCGCCCGCGATCGTCATCGATGTCACAACCATCGTCCGATCATGATGCGGCCGGAGCTGGAATAGGTGAGCTCGCCTGGCCCGAGCGATTGCAACCCGTCGATGTTCGGGATCTTATCCGCCGAAAGGACGACACCCGTAGAGCCGGTATCCATAACGGCGCCGTAGCTGCGTTCGCCGAACGAGATGCGCAGCCGCGGCACCGCAGTGATGTCCTCGCCTGGACCAGTCGCGTTGACGTACGGGAGATAAACGCCGCGGTCGTATTCGTCATATCGGCCGAGCGAACCGGCCGCGACCGGCACGCTGCCGAGCAGCAGCCCTGCGACCGCGGTACGCAGAATAGGAGGAATTGCCAAGGCCGATCTCAATGCTGGAATGGCCTGATCTATAACCACATCACCGCGCGCATCCCGGGCAGCAAGGAACCACCTGCTGATCAACCTTTACGCGTACTTGTCGACTAGGCGATAACAGGCGGCGAGATCAACGCGCGCTTGCCATTCCTCGGGTGAAACCTCGGCGCGGATCGACTTGAACTCGGTTGTGTAATTCATGGATAGTTTCCGGGTGCTTTTCGCCTGTCGGGCCTGAGTCCGGCAGCATAGCGCCGGCTCATGGCGGAGGCCAACACGGGACAAAAAGGGAGGGCCCGCCATGGCGAGAAACACCGTCAAAGAGAAGCTTGCGCGAGACGAGGTGGTCGCATCCATGACGGTGCGACTGGTACGTACCATCGAGATTGCGCGCATAGCGCGCACTGCGGGCTTCGATACCCTCTATGTCGATCTCGAACATTCGAGCTTCTCACTCGAGACTTGCGGCCAGATCTGCATGGCCGCGCTCGAGGCAGGAATCGCGCCTTTCGTGCGCGTTCCCGCCAACACGCCAGATTACATTTCCCCCGTGCTCGACGGCGGCGCACTCGGCGTGATCGCGCCGCATATCCGCTCGGCGCAGGACGCCAGAGCCGTTGTCAAGGCCGCTAAATTCCCTCCGCTCGGCGAGCGATCGAGTGCGGGCGGGCTCCCGCATCTTCATTTCCGCTCCTTCCCGGCGGCGGAAGCCGATGCCGCGCTCAACGACGCCACCATGGTCATCGTACAATTCGAGAGCGCCGCGGCGCTCGCGCAGGCCGATGAGATCATCGCAGTCGATGGGGTCGACATGGTGCTCATCGGTCTCAATGACCTGCTCGGGGACTTGGGCATTCCCGGCGAATACGATCATCCTCGCGTGCGTGAGATCTATGCACAGACCATCGCCGCCTGCCGCAAGCGCAGCAAGCACTGCGGCGTCGGGGGGGCTGGCGACGCGTCCCGATCTCGCGGCCGAGTTCGTGAAGATGGGCGCGCGTTACGTATCGACCGGCACCGACCTCGCGTTTCTCGCCGACGCCTGCACGGCGCGCGCACGGGCGCTCAAGAACATCAAGCTCTGATCGTAGCCGCAGCTGGGGCAGTCGGTATCAGACGTCGCTCACCCGGCGCCGACCGGACAGACCATAACGGTGCAGATCGGTGCCGTGCACATCGAGCCAAGCCTTGGCGCGCTCGGCTTCCGGATAAAGCCGCTTTACCAAGCGCCAGAACCGCAGCGAGTGGTTCAGCTCCACGAGATGGCACACCTCGTGCGCGGCGAGGTAGCCGAGCACGAAGGACGGCGCGAGAATGAGGCGCCAGGAGAACGACAATACGCCCGTATTGGAGCACGAACCCCATCGGCTGGACTGATCGCGCACGTAGATGTGCTTGATCGGAACGCCAAGCGTGGCCGCATAACGGCGGCTGGCTGTCTCGAGATCGCGCTGCGCCTCGCGCTTCAAAAAGTCGCTGACGCGGCGGTCGACATGCGGCGGCTCGCCGACGACGCAGAGTACGCGCTTGCCGCTGTCGTCGATCTGCGTCCACGCCGTGCCGCGCGCGCCACGGCGGTTGACGATACGATGTGGCTCACCGCGCAGCGGGACTTCCACCCCGTCCGCAAAAGGCGCCGCCTCCGGCAGCCGTTTCAGCCGTGCAGCAATCCAGCCGCCGTGCTTTTGCGCGAACTCCTTTGCCTCCTTGAGACTGCCTCGCGGCGGCATGGTGAGAATCACCTCGCGCAAGGCGGCATCGATACGCAACGTGTAGCGCCGCGCCTGGCGATGACGACGCAGACGCACGGGATAGATCGCTTCGTCGAATACGACTTGGACGAGCGAGGGCTCGCTCGGACGCCGATAGAGCAAGGCGCGAAGCGGCATTTATCCACCCTGGAGCAACCCAGCGAAATACTGCCATACCGGCAACAGGCCGCAGCCTGACACCTAACAAATAAAGTTTCTTCTCCAGCTATGGGGGGTCCTGACGCACAGGACTCAACAGGTCGTAGTCTTCAAGCATTGAATTTATTTTCATAATTCGCGGGCCTGTCCCGGCACCGGCGCGCAGCCCACAGCCTATCTGATGCTGCGGTTCCTCAAAAATACAGGTGGTTCAATGGGTTAGCGGACACGGCGAAGATGCTCCACATGACGAATCATGCGGAAAGCGCGGCACGACGCGGCTTAAGGGGCATATACGGCGCGACGGCCGCCTATTCGGCGAACGCCTTTTCGCAGATTCCTATTCGTTTGCCGCGCTGGCCATGGCGGGCGCCGACATGGTGCGCAGCGCTGCCCCCGCAATTTTGGTCGGCGCGCGCCGACTGGCGCCTCGCGCGACTCCTGCGTTGTTCGAAAGCACGAAATCCGCGACACGGGGTGCAATTTCAGAACGAAACCGCGAGCCGTTGAAGACACCGTAATGGCCGACGGCCGGCTGCAGCCAGTGCGCCTTACGCTCCGGCGGGATATTGACACACAGGCGGTGCGCCGCCTCGGTCTGACCGACACCGGAAATGTCGTCATTCTCGCCTTCCACCGTGAGCAAGGCGACGCGACGGATCTTCGTCGGGTCGACGCGAACGCCGCGATGGGTCATCTCGCCCTTCGGCAAGGCATGGCGGACGAACACGGTGTCCACCGTCTGCAGATAGAACTCGGCCGCGAGATCCATGACCGCGAGATATTCATCGTAGAACTCGCGATGTTTCTGCGCGGAATCACCATCGCCCTGTACGAGATGAAGGAACAGTTTGCGGTGCGCCTCGATGTGGCGATCCAGATTCATGCTCACGAAGCCGTGCAGCTGCAAAAATCCCGGATAAACGTCGCGCATGAATCCAGGATTTGGAAACGGCACCTTGGTAATGACGTTGCGGCGGAACCAGTCGACGCCGCGGCGTTCCGCATGAATGTTCACCACCGTCGGATTGACGCGGGTATCGATAGGACCGCCCATCAGCACCATGGAATGGGGAACATAGGGGTCCTCGTCAGCCTCCATATAGGCGACCGCCGCGAGCACCGGGACCGACGGCTGACACACCGCAAGCACGTGCACGTCGCCAGCGAGCAAATGCAGCATCGAGATCAGGTAATCGATGTAGTCGTCGAGATCGAACGCACCTTGCGAGACCGGGACCATGCGGGCGTCGACCCATTCGGTGAGGTAGACGTCGTGATTTGGCAGAAAGCCCTCGACCGTGCCGCGCAACAGCGTCGGATAGTGTCCCGACATGGGGGCGACGATGAGCAGACGAGGCTGGGGGCGGCGGGGTGGGTGTTCGAAGGCGCGCTCGAAATGCAGGAGCCGGCAAAACGGGCGCTCCCACACAACCGAGATATGCACGGGCACGCGCTCCCCGCCGACGACCGTCGCGTTGATGTTCCATTCCGGCTTGCCATAGCGACGGGTCGAGCGCTCGAAGAGTTCCAGTCCCGCAGCCATGGTCTTGCCGAAGGCGGTGTAGGACAGAGGGTTGGCCGGGTTACGGAAGAACAGCCGCGCGGCATCGGCAAAGGCGCGCGAGGGGTTGAGCGCGGCCTGACTCATTTCATAGAGCCAGTAGGCCGGCGCCGCATACATCGGGCCCGTTGCGAGCGGCGCGCCCCCGAATTCGCCAATCGCCATTGACCCGGCCCTCAGCGGCTTTTGCCGCACTGCAACATATTGTCGTGAATCTGCCATATAGTCAATGTCTCCGGCGGGTTATCCACCCGTTCCCGCAACATAAATAATGACTTCGCGGTCGCTTGGCGCTTTTGCGTCGCAGCAACGCTGGCATGTCAAAATCGCCGGGAACCCGAGCTATTCGCCGGTCTGCAGTAATGACCCGACCCGCCGTGCACTCTTGAGCAGGGCGAGGAACGCCAGTACGCCCGCGCCGAAATAAAGCGCGTTGAGCACAAACGCCTCAAGCATCAGATCGACGCGTATGACGTGCTCCATCAGCAGCGCACGCATGCCCTCGAAGACGTAGGTCGGCGGCAACGTCCAGGCGAGCACTTGCAGCCAGTCCGGCAACACGCTGACCGGGTAATAGACGCAAGTGAGCGGCATGAGCACGAACATCAGCGTCCAGGCGAGAGATTCGGCACCCATGCCATTGCGCAACAGCACACCCGCGACGACGATGCCGACGGCCCAACTCGTCAGGATCAGGTTCAAAAAGAAGGCCGCCAGCGCGAGCCCCAGGCTGTAGACGTTGAAGCCGAAGAAGGCCATCGCCAGGAATGTCACCGGCAGCATTCCGATGGCGAGGCGGATAAGGCTCATGATCATCAGCGCGCAAACGAATTCGATCGGCCGCAGCGGGCTGATCATCAGGTTGGTCAGGTTGCGTGACCACATCTCTTCCAGGAACGACACCGAGAAACCAAGCTGCCCGCGGAACAGCACGTCCCACATCAGCACGGCGGCGATGAAAATGCCGCTGGCACGCGCGAAAAACCCGGAATTCTGGGCGATGTAGAACTGCAGAAAGCCCCAGACGAAAAGCTGGACCGCCGGCCAATAGATCAGCTCGAGAAGCCGGGTCCAGGACGAGCGCAACAGATAAACGTAGCGCAGCACCATCGCGGCGACGCGGTGTGGTGCCAAGCTCACCGCACTGATCGAAGGCGCCCTCATTGCGCAGCCTGGCGTGCCTCGCCGCGGCCGCGCGCGACGTCGAGAAACACCTCTTCCATGGTCTGGCGGCCGTAGCGCACCAAGAGCCGCTGCGGCGTGTCGTCGTCTTCGATATGCCCTTGCTTCATGATGATGACGCGCTCGCACAGGCGCTCGACCTCGGCCATGTTGTGGGAGGCGAGCAGCACGGTGGCACCTCGCTGTTTGCGAAACCGTTCGAGGTGACCGCGCACCCAGTCGGCGGTGTCCGGGTCGAGCGAGGCGGTGGGCTCGTCGAGCAGCAGCACCCGCGGAGAATTGATCAGCGCCTTGGCGAGCGCGACGCGGGTCTTCTGCCCGGCCGAAAGCTTGCCGGTTGGCCGGTCGAGAAATTCCGAGAGATCGAGCTCGCGAGCGAGCGCCGCGATGCGGCCGCCGAGATCGTCCACCGCGTAGAGCCGCCCGAATACCTTGAGGTTTTGCCGCACGGTCAGACGGTGCGGCATGTCCACATATGGGCTCTCGAAATTCATCTCGTGAAGCACCTGGTAGCGCTGGCGCGGCATCTCGGCGCCGAGCACTTTCACCGTGCCGGAGGTCGGCGTGATCAGACCCATGATCATCGCGATGGTGGTGGTCTTGCCGGCGCCGTTGCCGCCGAGCAGTCCGGTGACCGAACCAGGTTCGAGCGCGAAGGAAATGCCGTCAACCGCGCGGGTGGTCTTGTAGACCTTCACCAGCTGGTCGACGGCAATGGCGGGCTCGACGGTTTTCAACATGAGGTCGCCTGCGCGGAACCGCAGATGTGGCGCGGCGCCGCGCACGAGGCAAGGGGCATGGGCGCCCATTTGTCCCGCGCGCCGAAGCCGACTGTCGATGGTTGAGCACGTGCGGCGAAGGCGTACATTGTTGGACATGACCGACCAGCCTCCCGAGGAAGCCCACCGCACCGGACGCAGCGTGCGCCTTGACACCCTGGTGCGGCTGCGCTGGCTCGCGGTCATCGGCCAGAGCACTGCCGTGCTGGTGGTCTATTTCGGCCTCGATTACGAGCTGCCGATCTGGCCGTGTCTTGCAGTGATCGCGCTCGCCGCCTGGCTCAACGTCGCTTTGCGCGTTCGCTTCCCGATGACCCAGCGGCTCGAGCCGGACCGGGCGGCATGGCTGCTGGCCTTCGACATCGCCGAGCTCGCGGTGCTCTTGTTCTTCACCGGCGGGCTCGAGAATCCGTTCGCGTTCCTTTTCCTCGGACCTGTTCTGATCTCGGCCACCGCGTTGCCGGCGCGGATGACGCTGATGCTCGGCGGCTTCGCCGTTGCCTGCGCCACCGTGCTCGTGTTCGTGCACGAGCCGCTGCCTTGGGACACCGAGCCGCCGCTCGAACTGCCCGCGACCTATGTCATGGGAGTGTGGCTTTCGCTCTTGCTTGCAATCGCCTTCATCGGCCTGCATGCCTGGCAGATCACCGAGGAATCCCGCCAGCTTGCCGACGCGCTGGCGGCGACCGAATTGGTGCTTGCACGCGAACAGCACCTCTCCCAGCTCGATGGGCTGGCGGCCGCCGCCGCTCATGAACTGGGCACACCGCTTGCCACCATCACGCTCATCGCCAAGGAACTGCAGCTGGCGATCAAGCCTGATTCCGAATATGCGGAAGACGTGCGCCTCTTGAGCGAGCAGGCCAAACGCTGCCGCGCGATTCTGGCGAAGCTGACCGAACTCTCGAGTGGTGCGCCGTTCGACCGCATGAAACTATCCACGCTGATCGAAGAGGTGGTTGCCCCGCATCGCAACTTCGGCGTCGCCATAAACGTCGCATTGTCGGCGGGGGAGACGGCCGAACCGGTCGGCGGCCGCAATCCCGCGATCCTCTACGGTCTCGGCAACCTGCTCGAGAACGCGATTGATTTCGCCCACGAGCGGGTCGAGGTGGCGGCCTCTTGGAGCGGTCAGGACGTCGCCGTCACCATCACCGACGATGGCCCGGGATTTGCCCCCGAGGTCGTGGACCGCATTGGCGAGCCCTATGTCACAAACCGCCGGCGGCAAAATCTCGACGGGGAGGCGAGTGGGCTTGGGCTTGGCTTTTTCATTGCCAAGACCTTGCTAGAGCGCTCGGGCGCGACGCTCGATTTCGAGAACCGCGCATTTCCCGATCGAGGCGCGATCGTGCGCGTGCGCTGGGGCCGCGGCGACTTCGAACGTGCAATGGCGTTCGCTTCGTGAAAGCTGGCCTCTAAAGCACTGCCGCTCCGTGTCTTTTCCTAAAAGCCCCTCCGCTCGCCCGCATTCATTATCGATTATTCACTTGAGGTTAGGCGGCAGGTTCCTAGATTAGCTGCACGAAGTTGGGGCGAATCGTCGCGGCGCCTTGCTCGGTGCGGCGACGCCACGTTGCGGAGGCGTACATGGCGATGGCCGATTTGGCCGCGGCAATACCGGCCGATCGCTCGCTGCTCATCGTCGAAGACGACAAGTCCTTCTTGCAGCGGCTCGCCCGCGCCATGGAAGGCCGCGGCTTCATCGTGACCACCGCCGAGTCGGTGGCCGACGGGCTGGCCCAACTTGAGACAATATCGCCGGCTTTTGCCGTCGTGGACATGCGACTCGAGGACGGCAACGGCCTTGACGTCATTTCCGCGCTCAAACGTCGGCGTCCCGACGCACGCGCCATCATCCTCACCGGCTACGGCAACATCGCAACCGCCGTGAACGCGGTGAAGCTCGGTGCCGTCGACTATCTGTCAAAGCCGGTGGATGCCGATGACGTGGTCGCAGCGCTGCTCGCGCTCGACGGCCGCAAAGCCGAGCCGCCGCAAAACCCGATGTCGGCCGATCGGGTCCGCTGGGAGCACATTCAGCGCATCTACGAACTTTGCGGCCGCAACGTCTCCGAGACGGCACGCCGGCTCAATATGCATCGCCGCACCCTGCAGCGCATTCTGGCCAAGCGCGCGCCGAAGTGATTGGCCGGTCGTAAGCGCGATACGCCCACCAAGGTTTAGGCGGGTCAGTCCGGGGTAACTGATCTCGCAACTGCGCCTTCCGGATCCGCCAGCGCCGAGAGGCGTAGCGCCGCCGCTCGTGCGAAGGCCAGCGTCATGGTCTTGCGGGTGGCGGGATGGAGTCGGTGCTCTGGCGCCTCGCATGCGATGGATGCGCCGTAGGCATCCGCAACGACCAGGCCGGCGTCGAGTGGAAAGATATCGCACGGCACCTCGAGCGTGGTCGCGAAAAACAGCCGATCACAATGCAGCCGATAATCCATCCACTTCTGGTCAGCGCGAAAGTCGGCGATCGACGACTTGATCTCCACGATCCACACGTCGCCGTTTCCTCCGAGCGCCACCAGATCGGCGCGCCGGCCGGATGCGAGCGCGAGTTCGCTCACCACAGAGAATCCAAGCGAATGCAGAAGCCGCGTGGTCCCGCGCGCGATCGCGAGCGCGGCCGGTGATTGCCGGCCATCAACGGGCAGCGCGGCGCTGAGTGAACTCAAACTCATCGAATGAATCAGCCCTGGCAAGGGGACGCTTAGAGGACGAAGCCGAATGCCACGCATGACGCTGCACTCCCAGCCCACTCATTTCGGCGCGCTGGGGCCAACTCTACTTGCCTGGAACCAATTCCATCAACATGCCCGTGATACGCAATTCGACTGCCGCCGGGCCGATTTCTTCACAGGCTCTTGCGCGGGGACGGCGGTATATTTCCCTGCGCGCGTTCGGCGAAAGCGGCGGCGAGTGCGTCCCGCTGCGGCGCGATGATGCCGCGTTCGGTGATGAGGCCGCTGACCAGGCGGGCCGGCGTCACGTCGAAGCCGTAATTTGCCACCGTCGAGCCTTCCGCCGCGATGCGCACCGTCTCAACGCGGCCGTCGGCGGTGCGGCCGGTCACGGTTGCGACTTCGTCGGCGGCGCGCTGTTCGATCGGAATCTCGGCAACTCCATCCGCGATCGAAAAGTCGATGGTCGGCGACGGCAGCCCGACATAGAACGGCACGCCATTGTCCTTAGCGGCGAGCGCCTTGAGATAAGTGCCGATCTTGTTGCAGACGTCGCCATCGGCGGTGACCCTGTCCGCCCCCACCACCACTATATCGACCATACCGTGCTGCATCAGGTGGCCGCCGGTATTGTCCGAGATCACGGTGTGCGGCACTCCGTGCTGGCCAAGCTCCCAAGCGGTGAGCGCGGCGCCTTGGTTGCGCGGGCGTGTCTCGTCGACCCATACGTGGACCGCGACACCGCGATCGTGGGCCACATAGACCGGCGCCAAAGCGGTTCCGAAGTCGACAGTGGCGAGCCAGCCCGCGTTGCAATGCGTGAGCACTTGCGTCGGCTGGCCCGCCTCCTTCTTCGCGGCGATCGCGGCGATTAAGTTTGAGCCATGGCGACCGATCGCCTGATTGATGGCCACATCCTCCTCGCAGATTTCGGCTGCGCGGCGATAGGCGGCGCCGAGCCTTTCCTCGCGCGGGCGGTTGCGCACCACCGCCACCATTTCGTCGAGCGCCCATTTGAGGTTGACGGCGGTCGGACGCGTGGCGGCGAGCATTGCGCAGGCCCGCTCGAGCGCTTCATCGGAGGCATCCGCCCGCAGCGCCAGTGCCACTCCATAAGCTGCCGTCGCGCCAATGAGTGGCGCGCCGCGTACCTGCATGATGGCAATCGCACGCGCGACATCCTCCACGCTCGAGAGGCGGACGGTCGTGAACTGATGCGGCAGCGCGGTCTGATCGATGATACCGACCGACCAGCCATCCGGCTCGACCCAGATGGTGCGCATATCCCTGCCGTCGACTCTCATGGCGCCAGACATAGCTGCGATTCATCGAAAGGCAAGGCACTCCCCGCAGTGGGAAAGAGGTGATAGAGAGGCATCGGGGAGAGCGCATGCCGGTCGACTACGAAGCGGAATACAACAACCGCGCCCGCGTGCCCGAGCATCCCGAAATCTTCGCGCGCTGGACGCGCGAGGCGGAGGATTACCGGGCCGAAGCGATGAAGGAACGGCGCGCCGAGCTCGGATTGAGCTACGGATCGTCGCTGCGTCAATTCATCGACCGTTTTCACCGCGCCGCGGGATGACTGCGCCGCTTGCGCTGTTCATCCATGGCGGTTACTGGCGCTCGCTCGATCCTTCCCTGTTCAGCCATATGGCGCGCGGGCTCAATGCCCATGGCGTGGCGGTTGGCGTCGTCGGCTACGATCTCTGTCCGGAGTTGACCATCGCCGACATTATCGACCAGATCCGGCACGCATGTTTGTTTCTGTGGCTGCGCACGGGGGAGCGCACGCTGATTTACGGCCACTCGGCGGGCGGACACCTCGCCGCCGCAATGGTGGCGACCGACTGGCAGTCGCTTTATCCGAAAGCGCCGGCCGATCTCGTGCCAGCCGCCTACTCGATCTCCGGACTTTTCGATCTCACCCCGCTCGTCGGCATTCAAATGGCGCAGGATCTGCGTCTCGACGAGGCCGAGGCGCGCCGTGTTTCGACCGCTGTTCTGGCCGGCACCGAAAAGGCCCGCGTGTTCGATGCGCTCGCGGGGGCGCTTGAATCGAGCGAGTTCCTGCGCCAGAGCCGCACGGTCGCCGACAGCTGGGGCAAGGCTGGCGCGCAGACCCGCTACGAGGCGGCCGCCGGGATGAACCATTTCACGGTGATCGATGCCCTGGCGGATCCACAAAGCGCCATGGTCCGCCGTCTCGTGGCGCTTGCACCGCGCCACAAATAAGCAGCCCGGCATCGCGCGCCTGACGGTTCTTCGCTCGCCAACAAATCGCAGCGCAGTCCCGTTGTTCGGATGCGACCCACAACCTCCATTCGCTCCCGCGCAAGCGGGGGTCCAGGGCCACGGACTGCGGCCTCTGGGTTCCCGCTTACGCGGGAACGAACGAAGTGAGTTGCGCGGGTCGAGCTTCCGGAACTAGCGGTCGGTAAATGCCTGAATGCCCGTCTGCGCGCGCCCGAGGATCAGCGCGTGAATGTCGTGTGTGCCTTCGTAAGTATTGACGGTCTCCAGATTGCACAGCACGCGCATCACGTGAAATTCGTCCGAGATGCCGTTGCCGCCGTGGATGTCGCGCGCCAAGCGGGCGATGTCGAGCGCCTTGCCGCAATTGTTGCGCTTGAGCAGCGACACCGCAGCCGGCGCGGCGCGTCCCTCTTCCAACAGCCGGCCCAGCCGGAGCGCCGCATGCAGGCCGAGCGTGATCTCGGTCTGCATGTCCGCGAGCTTCTTCTGGATCAGCTGATTGGCGGCGAGCGGGCGGCCGAACTGCTTGCGGTCGAGCGCGTATTGGCGCGCCCGATGCCAGCAGAACTCCGCTGCCCCGATGGTGCCCCAGGCAATGCCAGCACGTGCCACGTTGAGGCAGCCAAAGGGGCCGGCAAGTCCCTTGGCATTCGGCAACAGATTCTCTTCCGGCACGAAGGCATCCTCGAGCACGATCTCGCCGGTGATCGAGGTGCGCAGTGAAAGCTTGCCCTCGATCTTGGGTGTGGACAGACCTTTTGTATCGCGCTCGACAAGAAACCCGCGGATGACGCCATCGAGCTTGGCCCATACGACCGCAATGTCTGCAACCGGCGCGTTGGTGATCCACATCTTCGTGCCGGTGAGCCGGTACCCGCCGGGCGCCTTTTGCGCGCGGGTGACCATCGAGCCTGGATCGGAACCGTGATCCGGTTCGGTTAGGCCGAAACATCCAACGATCTCGCCAGATGCGAGCTTCGGCAAATATTTTTTGCGCTGCGCTTCGCTGCCATAGGCGAAGATCGGGTGCATGGCGAGTGAGGACTGCACCGACATGGCCGAACGGTAGCCCGAGTCCACGCGCTCGATCTCACGCGTGATCAGTCCGTAAGCCACATAGCCGAGCCCGGCACCGCCGTAGTCTTCCGGAATCGTCGGTCCGAGCAGGCCGAGCGCGCCCATCTCCGAGATGATGCCGCGATCGAAGCGCTCCTCGCGATTGTCCAGGAGCACGCGCGGGAACAGCTTGTTCTGGGCATAGCCGCGCGCGGTGTCGCGCACCATGCGCTCCTCTTCGCTCAGCTCGCTTTCGAGGTCGAGCGGGTCTTCCCAGTTGAAGGCGGCCTCCTCGCATTGCGGTGCTGCCGACCGATGCCTGCGCGTCTCGGCGGTCTGCGACATGGGGGTACTCCAGGCTTGGCTGATGCGTTCTTCCCGCCAAGGCGGCGGCTTGCGATTTCGCCCGCCTTTGCGGAAGAGCTTGCCTTTCATGCCCACGTTCATTTGCTCAATTCAAGGGCCTCGCCGATCGGGGCCCGGCGAACAGGCTCGCGATTGCCTTTGCCGCACTTCGCGCGGCCGCGACAGAAAAGGGGCCGCGGACAATCCCTATCACGCCCATCTCGCAATTGCCGGGCCGGAAGCGATCGGCTAATGACGTATCTTCGCGCGCCCGTAGCTCAGCTGGATAGAGCGCTGCCCTCCGAAGGCAGAGGTCGTGAGTTCGAATCTCGCCGGGCGCGCCAGTAGCATCGACTACTTAGCGCGGGAAACGATCCAACCCTGACATCTACTGTCCGCAGAATGTCCGTGTAACACGTTCAGCGCACGTTCTCGCGCGATTCGAGGCGTCATCGGGAAGCGCCTGACTTACCGCACGCGAGAGGCCCTATGGCAAGAGTAGGAACCAATCCAAAAGAACGGCGAACGACAAAGCACAATCCAAGCGCTTCAAAGCGACCGCTCGGAGACTAAACGGCGACGAAACAGGCAAAATACTTGAGCTTGCGTTTCGGAAGCTTGCCACCCCGAAAGACCCTGGATTGCAGCAGAAGCGGTAGTGGACGCAAGCCAAGGCGATAGCGGCGACGAGGGGGACGGCCAATCCTTTGGCTAGGACGCGAACCCCTGCGCCTTGCGGGCGCCAAAGATTGACGACCCCGGTCTGATTCGAACGGCGACTTGCCGAACTTGGAAGCGGCCATCCGCCTCATAGTGAGCGTCCGTGGTGGCGCGTTTGTTTCTGCTGAGCGCGTGTCCTGGTAAAGCACGGCCCAAACGACACTTAGCAAGCCGGAAGCAAGCCTCAGAGAGGTGGGCTAGAAAACTGGAGTAGTCTTGATCGTGGCCTGCCTATCGCCCGAATCGACCCTGTCGACTCAGCGCGAGACGCATTGGGCTTTAAACACACGCGTTTGATGGAAATACCGCTTTTCCCGCGCGATTTGAGACCTGATCTCATTGAGAGCCTGATTCGAACCGGGTCAGTTTCTTGCTTGACATCGAGACAATGATTATTTGATCGGCGCGTGAGAGGCCGCTGTTCGCAGCAGTGACCGGGTTCTCGACGCTATCAATTAGGACAAACATGCGCGTAATGGAAATCCCGCCTTTTCCGCGGAGACTTGAAAATCCCGATCTGGAGAATCTCTTCGAGGCTCGCCTGAGCCAGGCAATCGTGCTCTGGCCGGAGCAAGCGATCTCTTTGGTCGGCTGTATGGGATGGCCAAACGACGTAGCGGCACGCGATGAGGGGCTGCGCATCCTCAGAAGTTGGCCGGAGGACTCAAAAACCGTGCCGGCCCGGCTTCGCCGAATCCAATATGAGTGGCTTCGTGTTGCCGACATTTTTCATACCTACCGCGACCTGATGGATGGGAAGCACCAAAAGCGGCGTGGGGGTCCAAGTATAGGAAAGGCGATCACATTAGTGGAGGCGAATGCCGAGAGCAGAGGTACTGGGGCCGCGAGCCTGTGGCTGTTGTGGGACAGGTACAAGGACGTTGCGCACCTCGTCACTTCTGCAACTGTGATTTGCGCGGAAGCGCGCACGAGGGCTGGTAATGAACCGTTCGGGCCCTTCGGGCTCAGCGTCGATCAGTTCGGCCCATTTCAAATGGCGATGCTGATGCCAGATCTGGTTCTTGCAGTCGGGCTGGAATTCGAGCAGCGCGGGTTAAGTCACATTCCCCATGCTCGGTCTGAGCCGGCTTTGGACCCGGAAACATTATGGCGCATACCGCAGGACATTAACGTTGCCCCGCTTTCACCGCCCGCACGTAAGATTAGATCTCAGGATCTCGCGATTCTGCATGCACGCCGCGCCGGCAATAGAGGCCGGGCCAATCCGCACGAGACTACTCCAGTTTCCGGCTGTCCCCCTCAATAACCTTCGCATTTGCAGCCGCATCCCGCTTGGCGATCATCTCCTCGATCAACTCCAACGACCGTTCGAGCTGCTCATCGGTCATCGCCTTGACACCGCCGGTATGCTCGATCTGCATCTCGCGCGGGACCAGCATTGCGCAGACTTTCAAATACGCAGCCGGCGACTCGCGCCGCACCCGCTTGAAAACCTCCCGCCCATGCTGCTGCCAATCTTCCGCCAGATCGAGCAGAAAGCGCTTGTTGAACGCTCGGCGCGTAGCCTCCGGCGAGCCGCCAGGGTCTTACCGCCCGGCCTTGCGACCGGCTTCCTCCGCAACCTCACGCGCAATCTCATCGGCGAGATCGTCGTTAACCGAGTCTAACCATTGCGCAAGTTCCTCTGTTGCACGAGCTGGATGGTCGCGCGCGGCTTCGAATAGCGCTAGAAGTTCACTCCGCATGCTTTGGCCGGAATTTGTCGGCATCTTGAGAGCTAATGGCCATTGCTATTTCTCCTCGTGCAGTGCCGAGGCCTGAATTGGTCTCTTATATATAGCAAATCGACTTTACGTGCCCAAACTCCACGCCGGGGCAGGGCTGCTCTGATGCGCATTAACATTTGGATTATCCTCGCTTCCCTGCTCGCACTCTTGGTCATCACTCGATACCTGCAACACGACCGAGATACGGAGCGTATCTGTGCCGACGACCCGAGCGCCTCGGTGTGCCAACGGTGAGAAGCGAGCAGCAGAAACAGGGGAAACCTGTTGGGACGCGGCCTGGCGAACAGTCGCAGATCGAAATGTGGAATCGGCGGATGGACTGGAGTTGTTCTCCGCAATCGGACACACGATTCAAAATACGAGTTCGATCTTTCAGGGCCGTTTCAAGCAATTCCCGGACTACGGTAAAGCACAGCGCGCGCTCGCGCATCAACGACTCGAACGGATGGATCGTGAACTGAACCGACACCAGTTTGTCGCGGGCGATCGCTTCACGATCGCTGACATCACCGCGCTGATGCCGCTTGCGCCCCCTTTCCGGACTAGTTGGCAGCGCTTATACGCGAATTCCTGCGTACATGTGGCGCACCACCCGGGCCATTTTAGCCCACGGAAACCGGACTGTGAGACTCGAACTGAGGAAATGTCGTCGCAAAACATCGCCTTGAACGCTCGTTCAAATTTCCAGGATTCCGGCCGAATTGTGGGCGGAGCCTGAACGCGGAGCCGAACCTCGTGCCGAGCGCTAGCCATGCCGAATGGCGGCATGCACGGAGGACTATCTCTGGAGCACCGAAAAGAAATAAGAACTTTTAAACATGGACGCTACACGGCGGAGGCCATTGAGCGGCGTCGACAGATTTCAGCATTGCTGCGCGCGATCAGAGCCCTTACCAGAAGCGACTGACCGCCGGTTTTTTTGCCCTCTAGTTTAAGGAACCAACACCGCCGCTCACCGTTTGATTAGCTAATCGGCGTCTTGCAGCCGCGCTTCGCTGCAACCGCGAATTTTAGCTCGGCACGGGGCGGGTCGAGCCAAATAAATCGTGGATCACGCATGCGACGGTTGATCGCCGTGCTCGTAATCTGTTTCCTCGACATTCCAGTTCGTGCCGAAGACTGTGTCGCATCTGTCTACGCCATGGGTGATTCGTCGCAATCTGGAACCAAAACTGCCAGCGGCATCCCTCTCAACAATAACGCCATGACAGCTGCGCACAAATCGCTGCCCTTTGGTTCCAAGGTCAAGGTCACCAACAAGAAGAGTGGTCACGCCGTCACGGTCACGATCACGGACCGAGGGCCTTACGTTAAAGGCCGCTGCATTGATCTGTCCAAGGCCGGTGCGGACGCGCTTGGATTTGCCGGCCTTGCTCGTGTCAGCGTCGTGCCTGTGGTGAGCGACTAACCATTGATGAAACGCTCCTCGAGGGCCCGCCTCGGGCAGCTCGTCAAGGCGCGTCGGCCGGCCTATTTCTTTGAGAGCGGACAAGGGGACCAATTCCAGGTTCGGCTGCCCAACATTTCGGGTACCTGCAGGACCCGTAGCGGTTAAATTTAAGGATGAGACGCGGCTCATTGGCTTTCTCGACCGGAAAGCTGCTCTGGGATCGAAATACCGGGCACGCCTCAGATTCGAGACGGCGCAAGCTGCCGATGAGAAATGCGCGCATCCTGTCGATTGGGCTGGTTACGGCCGTCGCGTTTGCATGGAGCGCGGCCGCAGTCGAACACGCACACGAGCTGGCAGGCTATTGTCAAAGCCTCGAGCGCGGCGCTAAGGGCGCCGGGCGGCACATCTACATCCCACGCACGCGGGAAGCGCTGACCTGTTGGGGATATATGCGGGCGATGCAGGACCTCCCGGTGCTCGCCGATGAAAACGGGCACCGGATTATGGGTGCATGTCCGCCGGAGCAGACGACGACGCTGCAGCTCATTCGATCGTTCGTCCGATATGCGCGCGCGCATCCCAGCGAACTCCTGGGCAATGCTGTAGTGGCGGTGTTCCGAGCGCTGGGAGAGGCCTACCCGTGCCCCCACTGAGCACGGGGCGAGCAAGGTTACAAACTTTACGTCGCGCGGCGTCGCGTGAACGAGCTTTTCTCTCCAGTATTTGAATTCCCTTCTATTCGCGACCTATTTTAAGTCTGGTCGCCCGCGCGCGCAGTGTAGCCCTCAGCCACGCTCGAGCAGCTTGTCGATCAGCCAAGCCTGCGCCCCTCGCCTTCCTTGCTCGAGCCTTCTCAAGGTTGGGTTAGTCGCCAAGGTCGGTCTGGTCGTTCATTGTTTGAGCGTTTTGCTCAGTTCGATGAGGGCGGCTTCCCGCACGGCAGTTGGTGCAACCTTATGCGCGACTCCCTTCATTGCCGCCCGCACGGCTTCAATATGCGAGCTGATCATGTCGGTGGTGTTGCGCGCCGCCTCGACATAGGCCCTGTTCTTCGCCGCGATCTCCTCGCTGTAGTCGCGCATGACGGTTGCGAATTCGACCATCTTCTCGCGCAGCTCGCTGCGTATCTGCTCGGTGCCTTGCCTGACCGCCCCGAGCAGTGTCTCACACTCAGCGACCATCTTCTGCGCCGCTTTATCGGCCTCGTCGACCAGACCGAGTGCGACGTTGATGGCCTCATCACTGCTAGATGTGATCTGCTGGTAGAGCGCATCATGTAGTTCAGCCCTCTCGCCACCGTTCTTGCTCTGCCTCTCGCTCATGCGAGCCTCCCGTGCTTCTCGGAACCGAATGCGCTCAGGTAGCATGATTTTACCGTCTTGCCGAGCCAGTTGACTGGCGGCGGCAATTCATGGACGACCGGGTTTGCGCCGCCTGGGGAGCAAATTGCCTGCGAGCGCTGCCGCGTTCTCCGCCGGGGTGATCACCTGTGGCTTCCGAGAACTCAGATTCGTGCATATCGATGGTGTAGTCCGCCAAGGATCGGCTGCGCGATAATGTCTCCGAACCGCTCGATCGGGCGCGTGCAGGGCGCGTCCTTGCCGAGCGAAAGGTGCGTCCGCATCTCATTATAGTAGCTGGCGTATTTCGAAAGAATGCGCCTTAGATGTTCTTCGTTGAACACGATCACGTGGTCGGTACATTCGCGCCGCGCCGAACCGATCAAGCGCTCAACTAGGCCGTTTTGCCAGGGCGAGCGGAAGGACGTCGGCCGATCGCGAATGCCCATCACTCGGACGCGAGCTTTGAACGCAGCGCCGAAGGCTCGCTCATTGTCGCGAATGAGATACTTCGGTGCCGTGTCCCATGGGAACGCTTCAGTGATCTGGCGTGCCAACCACTCGGCCGTCGGGTTGCGGGTCACCGCAAACCACAACAA
>Ga0126372_10000015_pt1 | contig 42894 bp, 41 predicted proteins | sample PanSoiMetaPlot_6_FD_92762 | JGI IMG/M metagenome (GOLD analysis project Ga0126372, IMG submission 92762) | Tropical forest soil microbial communities from Panama - MetaG Plot_6 | ecosystem: Environmental > Terrestrial > Soil > Tropical forest > Bulk soil | place: Panama | collected 2016-02-17
AACAGAGCAAAGCCGGTATTGGGCGCGACGCGATTGCCGGCGAGTTGCGTTCCAAACAGGATCTGGTCAACGCGAAGGTTGTGACCGATGAAATAGCCGGCGAGTGTGATCACGCCCAGCGCGATGACGAATGAAGCGGCGGTCACCGCCAGCCAGCGAACCGGTGCAGAGTCGAGTCTGCCCCTCGCTTGGTGATGCATCCAAAGCGCGCAGGCGGCTAAAAGCAACGCAAGCGCCGTTGCCGGATTCACTGGCGTGCGGCCAGGTAATCCGGCCCGGAGCAGCTCGATTTCGAAGTGCCACCCGAGGAGTACCGCCAGACCAACGACCGCAATCAAGCAGCTCGACGCCCGGCTCAACGCCTCGAGCGATGACAGCAGCCGTTGGTTGAGGCCAGCCCCTCCTGATGGCAGGATCGGAGAATGGCTGTTCTTATTCATGTGTCGCGCGGAGCCTCAGCCGGGCGGCGCAGCAGCCACGCTTGAACGCGGGCCCGAACATGCGCGGGCCGGAAGGGCTTGGTCAGATAGTCGGTCACGCCGGCGGCAAATCCCACCGCCGTGTTCTCCGCGCCGAACTGTGCCGTGATCAGCACGACGGGCACGTCGCGCAGCGCAGGATCGGGCTCGTTGCGAAGTCGGCGTGTGACCTCCATTCCGTCGACGCTTGGCATCTGCCAGTCGAGCAGGATCAAGTCAGGGTGCTCGAGCCGGGCAAGGCGCAGCGCGGCGTCGCCGTTACTTGCGGTCACGACGCGGAACCCCTCCTGCTCGAGGGCGAGCGTCAGTAGACGCACGATCGTGGGGTCATCATCGGCGACGAGAATGGTATGCGGACCAACCTTCCTCGCCAGCTCCGGTGCGCGGGCCGCGGCCGGGGTTTTGGCGTCGTGTTCGATGAACCGCAATTCTTGCCCTTCGGCCGCGGCGAAAACCTCGAGTCTGCTCCCGGCAGCGCTGGCACGCTGGCGACACATCTCTACGACGCGATCGACCGCTTCGTCGTCGCGGAGCGGATCATGGTGGGTGAGAGCCAGTCGCTTGGCGCGCGCGGCGACCGCGTAGTCGACCGCCCACTCGGCGGGCGTGTGGCCCCAGCCGGTCTTCTGCGGATACTCCGCAATCGTGTACTGAGAATCGTGAATGACGAGGTCTGCGTCCGCAAGGAAATCGATGTGACGCTGATCCTCCTTGTGCCTCGGGGGCTCACCCTCGGCTCTTGCCGCCGGGTTCGGGGCATGCGGCTCATGATCCACCGAGTACACAACTGCATTGCCGCCGGACTGCAGGCGATAGCCTAGCGTGAGAGCTGGGTGATTGAGATATTGCGTGGTGACGCGCATTTCCCCAATCGCGAATTCTCCCTCGGCGATATCGTGAAAGCGAATGGTCGCTCCCAGCTGCGCCAGCGTCACGGGGAAGTAATTGTACTCCATCTGACCCGCTAACGTTTGTTCGAGCTGGCGTCCAAGCGCCCCTGGAGCATAGATGTCCCACGTGTTACCGGGCACGAACAGTGGTGCGAAAAAGGGGAACCCCTGGATATGATCCCAGTGCGTGTGGGTGATCATGAGGTGTCCGTCGCAGCGCGGCCCGGCGGACAACAGCGCTTGGCCTAATCCGTGGGCGCCGGTACCGCAATCGAGGACGATCAGCGTGCCGTCGTCGCCCCGCACCTCAACACACGACGTGTTGCCGCCGTGGCGCAGCGTGATTGGACCAGGCTTGGCCAAGGATCCGCGGGTACCCCAAAACCGGATATCCATCCTTGTACCCTCGCGCGCCTCAGGGGTGCTGCACCGAGGACGGTAGCGACGACGCCGGTCCCCGCCCTCCCTCAGCAACTCGTATCGGGGAATGAACGAACGACGATCACACCGCAGCAGTTAATCGTAGTGTGGCTGGTTCGGAGCGTCAAACGACTCGGCATCGGCATAGCGACCTTGGATACTGTATAGTTGCGCCAGATTATTTAGCGGTAAGCAACATCGGGATGATCGGGACCAAGAGCTTTTTCGCCGATCGCCAACGAGCGCTTGAACAATGCCTCCGCGAAGGCATAGCTACCTTGTTCCACGTACAGCGCAGCCAGATTGTTCACTGCAATCGCGACATGGGAATGATCTGGACCAAAGGTCTTTTCCAATAGTCGCAACGATCGTTGGTAGAAACTCTCGGCATCGTCATAGCGACCTTGAATACGGTACAACTCAGCCAAATTGTTAAGTGATTCCGCGACATCGGGATGATCGGGACCAAGGGCCTTTTCCTTTATTGTCAACGAGCGCTTGAGTAACGGCTCGGCATCGGCATAGCGGCCTTGGATATGGTACAGCGAGGCTAGATTGTTCAGCGAACCGAGTCGCTGCGTTGTTGTCCTTGCCCGGCCAGCGCAGCCGAAGCTCCATCTGTCATCAAGCGACCAAGACGCCGCAATCCTTGGCGCTACGCCCTTTTCCAAGAAAGTTCATGGCCGGCACCAGCACGCACGGCTCGAGGCGCAGGGCTCGTTCGGACCAGACCACCCTTGGGGGCGCGGCCCGAGAGGTTCGGCAAGCTTTAGACGTGTCGCGATTGTACCACTTGCTCCGCAAGAGCCGTCTGTTTGCGGCGGACGGCCTCGACCGCATTCGCCTGAACAATCTTCTCTGCTGCCGCCCTCTCTTTGAGTTCGATCTGTTTCTTGCGCAGCTTCTCGACCGCGTTCGCCCAAGTTCTTGGGACTGCGCCGCGCTCCTTCCAAAGCTTCTCGATTGGTATGGGTATAACCGGCAAATGAGTGATCGGCATTTTGTTGCGTTTGAACCCCACTCGCCGTTTAGTGTGCCTGCAAATCGAACACATGTAGATTTGATGCTCGATGGTTGGCTCCTTCATGCTTTGGTCGCGGAGCACGTCCATCAAAAGCATCTTATTGTCAGCCCGACAGCTCAAGCACTGCATCATACCCCCCGTTAGCGTACCCGCGCGAACAGCCGCGCCGTATGCTGATGCCTCGTTCGTTTTGCTCCATGAGTTTCGACCGAGAGTACGCTCAAGCCAAGCCGCTCCACCTTTGTCTCATGTTCCGCTCCGCAGTGTAGGCATTGAAAGCGCACCGCATTGGACCAGATGAGGGCCAGGGTCGCGTCGTCAATGTGAATTTGCAGATCAATGGGTTGTCGGGTCTGTGGGCACTGACCAATAAGATTGCGCATCGCGTCGGGTTGCTTCGGCGTCAAATTATCGATGATCATGATCAGCCCCCCAATCCGTTAAAGCGTGGGGGATACGACCAAGCAATCCGTCCCGCAGTAAGGCACTGTTCAAAAATCTTAAGGATGTTGCAAAGGCACCACAGTTGGTTCGCACGCGAGCGCGCTACTCACTGTCATTGCCTGCCTATGTCAGCCGTGCGCGGCACGCCACCGAGCGCATCTGTGATGGCTCCCAACGACGTAGCACCCATGCGCTTTTTTCTTACGGATGGTTCGGCGGCGCTACCTGAGGACTTCTTTTGCCTTGGGGTCGGGCGCAACGAGCGCGCGCTTTGTGCGATCAATTCTCCTGCTCGCTTTCCGTATTCCACCGGGTATGGAGCGGGCTTGTCGGACGGCGGAAACAATGTAGCCGCCATACCGCGCTCGTGGCCCAGGGCGCCACCCGTCTCTTGTGCCTGCGCTGCAAGCATCAGCCAGCGAAATTCCAAACTTCGACAGTAAGCTACTATCTCTGGTGAACTCGCCAACTTTGCTCGTCGCGCGCAGTCGGTAGCCTGATCCTGACAGTAACTTGCATAGGACGACATGCCCCAGCCCCCTCTTCAAGCGCACAGGCTGCTCAGGGAGCGCAATTCATCTGCGTAGAATAGGTTCACCCAACAGTGCAATCGCGGCAAACTGTTGCACAATAATCACAGTGAAGTGGTCGCGCGCTGCCGCAAGCGGCCTAATGCGCTTTCCTCCGCCTTTGGCAGCTTGCGCCAGCAATCACATCGCCGTCGCCGCAAACAGATTGTAGGATGGTTGGGGGCAGGAGGTGCGATGTAAGAGCAAACACAAGCCCAAAAGTGTTGCAGCCCTCCAAATAGCGCTGGGTGGCTTGCCGGGCGCGTCGAGGTAGACAGAAGCGTGGGAGTGTCCGCAAAGTCCGTTGCCGAGCTTCGGAAGGTGACGGCGTGGCCCGAAAATTTGGTCGTAACAACCCCACAGGCCGCCGAAGGCGTTGTAACGGTGAGCAAGGCTAGCGTTGCGACCCGCGTCTCGCCGAAGGCATAAGGTTATCCCGTGACCTTGAGGTTCACCGCGGATGTTTTGCCGCGGTTCTCCTCAATCTCATACTCGAGGTGCTGCCCTTCGTTAAGCGTGGTAAGTCCAGCGCGCTCGACCGCGGAGATGTGGACGAATACATCCTTCCCGCCTCCCTGCGGCTGAATAAATCCATAGCCCTTGGTCGGATTGAACCACTTCACCACGCCGCGTGCCATTGTCGCTCCCTCTTGACGGTGTGACAGATATTATTCTGGCCCATGGCTGGGCAGCCAAGGCAGCCGTCGAGTTATGCACATGTAGATTTTCACCGGGACGCTCGAAGCTGGGGGAGAGGGGGGGACTTTTGGAAAGTGAAAAATCATCCGGGCCGTGAGGCGTCGCGAGTTAATTACGCTGATCGGCGATGAGCAACTAAAAATGCCAACTGGACGGGTCAAATTCTTCAACACAGATCGCGGATTTGGCTTCATCCTACCTGATGACGGCGGCACCGATGGCACTCACCTGCGCGCCGGGCGCGGCGCTAAGCCGTTTTTCGGCCATCCAACAGCTTGGCACTGATGAGCGCGGACGGGTTCGCCGGATCGCGCTGAACCGTAATCAATCCATTGCATCGTAGGAACCCGCGATCACCGCCGAAACTCCAATGCCGGGGCCTCCGCCTTGTCATCCCCAAGGCCGCACAGCGGCAAGATCCCTAACCACTGACAGCGGTTGAGGATTCCGCCCCTCACGAGCTTCGCCTGGCATGACGCGTCAGCGTGTTGGCCGAGGATGAGCTTTGCACAACCGCAATTTTCGTGCCGGCACCGCAAAAAAGGTGAACCGGAAGTACTGCTGGCAACACTAAATTCCTGGAGGCCTTTCCGTGAAGTGGCGTGTGCGTGGTGTTATGACGTCGATCATTCCGACAGAGCTGCTCTGGTTGGCTTTCGGCTTCATCATGCTCATGGCTGCGTTCATCGCGGGGGCAGCGGAGTAGGCGCCTGACGGAGCCGGTGCGTCTCTGCGCGGGCGCGTTAAGGAGGGCATGATGGAGTCTCGACCCGCAATTCCGAGCGTACGACCGCATCGGGCAGCCTTCGGCGCCCGCCGCGATGGCCTCATCCGGGCACTGGCGACCGGCGTGACGGTGCTCGTGGCTGCGATTGCTGTTCTGTTTGTGGCCTTCGCCGCCGTGGTCATCACGATTTCCTGATACAGAGCCGTCTGAATTCGTCATTCGGGCCGAGCCGCGATAGCGGCGAGAGCCGGAATCCATAATTACCAGCAGTGGTTATGGGCCCCGCCTGCGCGGGGACACCCGCAGGAAAATCTCGCAGCTATTCGAGCGAACCGCCACCCTCCCCCCAAATCCCGTGCGTTCGCTCGTGGATGTCGACGGCCTGGGCAAAGGATCCCGGCTTGAGCGGCGGCCCGGGCGTGTGGGTTTTGCGATCCCTGACCACCCGATCGCGCGCCGCCAGCAGCTCCGCTTTGCTGATCCCGGTCGCGATGATTTCGGCGGCGAGCGCGTCGCCAACAGGCCCCAGGATCTCGGCAACCTCGTCTCGCGATAGCTCAGTCATTGGAAGAGCCTTCTTGACCTGGCGCGGTCCTTTACTCGGCGGGGGCGGGCTTCGCCTCGACTTTTGCCTTGCGCGCGGCGCGCCATTCCTCGAACCGGCGGATCACGACAAAGAACGACGGCACGAACAGCACGGCAAGGCAGGTCGAGGTGAGCATCCCACTGAACACCGCAATGCCGATCGACTTGCGCGCGCTGGCGCCGGCGCCGGTTGCCAGCACCAGTGGCACCACCCCGAGAATGAACGCGAACGAAGTCATCAGAATGGGCCGGAACCGCGCGCGCGCCGCTTCCACCGCCGCCTCGGCGATCGGCTTGCCGTCGAATATCCGCCGCTCGCGTGCCACTTCGACGATCAGGATCGCATTCTTCGCCGAGAGCGCGATCAGAAGTACCAAGCCGACTTGGGTATAGAGATTGTTGTCCATACCCAGCGCCATGAGCACCGTGACCGGCCCGACCAGGGATAACGGCACCGCGAGCAGCACCGCGATCGGCAAGAACCCAGCTCTCGTATTGGCCGCCCAGCACCAGGTACACCAGCAGCATCGCCAGGGCGAAGATGTAGTAGATCTGATTGCCCAGCAGCTTCTCCTGGTACGACATGGCGGTCCAGTCGTATCCGGCCCCGCGCGGCAACACCTTGTCGGCGATCTGCTCCATCAAGCTCATCGCCTCCCCCGAGCTGAAGCCGGTGGCAGGCAATCCCTGGACCAGCGAGGACGGGTAGAGATTGTAGAGGCTCAATAAGGATGGCCCGACGATCGGAGTGATCTGCACCAAGGTTCCGAGCGGGATCATTTCGCCCTGCTTGTTGCGCACCGGAAGCAGCTCGATGTCCTGCGCCCGCAGGCGATACTGAGAGTCGGCCTGCACATACACCTGGAACACGTGCCCGAACTTGTTGAACTGGCCGACGTAGCTCGATCCCAGATAGGCCGAGAGCGTCGAAAACACATCATCGATGGTCACCTGCAGGGTGTCGGCCTTGATGCGGTCGACCGCCACCTTGAGCTGCGGCACAGTCGCCCGATACGTCGTCGTCACCCGCTGCAGGCCGCTCTGGCTCTCGGCGTCCTTCACGATCGTGTTGGTAATCGTCTGCAGTTTGCTCAAGTCGAAGCTTCCGTCGCGCAGTTGGACCTGCATGGTAAAGCCGGCGGCGTTGCCGATGCCTTGGATCGGCGGGGGCGGATACACGACTATCCGCGCCTCCTCAATGGCGCTGAAGCCCTTGTTGAAGGCCATAATCAGCGAGCGCAGGTCCTCGCCCGGCCCGCGCACGCTCCAATCCTTGAGCACGATATAGGCGACAGCCCCATTGGCCAGGATCGCCATGTTGTCGAGCGCGGAAACGCCGGAAATGCCGACCACATTATCCACACCGGGGACCTTGCCGGCGATTGCGCTCACTTGGTCCATCACGCGCTTGGTGCGCTCGAGCGAAGCGCCGTCCGGCAACTGCGCGATCGCGAGGACATAGCCTTGATCTTCGATCGGGAGAAAGCCGGTGGGAACGCGCGAAAGCCCGTATCCTGCGGCGCCGATCACGATTAGGGCGAGCAGGCACATCGGGGCACTGCGCGCCACCATGCCGCCGATAAGCCGCGCATAGGCACGGTCAAACGGACGGGACCGGCTGACGCAGCCATAACGCGCATTGGGTGGGTTTCAACGTGGCGGCATTAATGGCGCTGAGTTGCGGCTCGCCTCGACGACGTCAGCCAGTTCGAGGACATCGTCGTCAAGACCGAGAAAGACGGGCAGATGGTCCGCGTGCGCGACGTTGCCCGCGTCGATCTCGGCGCCCAGAGCTACAGCCAGGTAACCACGCTCAACGGCAAGCCGGCGGCCGCCATCGGCATCTATCAGACGCTGGAGGCGAACGCGCTCAATGTCGCCACCTCGGTTCGAGCCAAAATGAAGGAGCTCGCCAAGAACTTTCCCCAAGGGGTCGTCTGGAGAGGTACAGGCTGTCGTATCGGCCATCCGGGGAGGTGAGCGTGACGAATTGCAGAATCGCGGTGGACTTCTGCTGCACTGTAACGCCCTGGGACTGCACCGCCGCCGGCAACTGCGCGAGCGCGGCGGAGACCTTGTTCTGCACCAGCACCTGCGCGAAGTTGATGTCCATTCCGATCTTGAACGTGACGATGAGCGTATAGCTGCCGTCAGAGCCGCTCCAAGATTGCATGTAGATCATGCCGTCGACGCCGTTGACCTGTTGCTCGATCGGCAGCGCGACGGTATCGACCACGGCCCGGGCGCTCGCCCCGGGGTAGCTGGTGGTGACCGAGATGGTCGGCGGCACCACATTGGGATACTGCGCTATCGGAAGCTTCAACAGCGCCACGGCCCCGATCACGACCATGAGGATGGCGAGAACGTTCGCCAGGACCGGGCGCTCGATGAAGAATTTCGAGATCATGACGCGGTGCTATTGCGGCGCGGTCGACCCCGCGGCCGCCGACTTCGGCGTCTGCATCTGTGGATCGACCTTCTGGCCCGGAATCGCATCGAGGATGCCCGCCACGACGACGCGTTCATCCGGCTTGAGCCCGCTCTCGATCACGCACAGCTCGCCGAACGTCTGGCCAAGCGTCACCCGGCGCTGCTCGACCACGCTGTCGGCATTGACGGTGAGGACGTAGCGCCCACCCTGGTCGCTGCCGACAGCGACTTCCGGGACGAGCAGCGCCGGCTCGGGACGGAGCGGCAGCCGGACGCGAACGTAGTAACCGGGCAACAACGCGAAGCTCGCATTCTCGAAAAGGCCGCGCACTTTCAGTGTCCCGGTCGACTGATTGAGCTCGGGGGAGGCGTAGTCCAGCACGCCTTTGTGCGGATATCCCTTCTCGGTCTGCAGGCCGACCTCGACTGGTACCTGGCCGACGAGCTCGGTAACGTTGACGTTATTCTTTGCCATTTGCACGCGCACCCGCTGCACGTCGGCCTCGGTGAGATTGAACCATACCCAGATCGGGTTGAGCTAGACGATGGTCGCGAGCTCGCTCGTATGGCTGCCGCCGACCAGTTCGCCGAGCGAGACCTTGCGCGCGGTGACCACGCCATCGAACGGCGCCGATACTGTCGTATAGCTGAGGTTGATCTCCGCCTGCTGGGTATTGGCCTGCGCCTGCAACACGCTAGCGCGAGCGGTATCCCGGTTGGCGCGCGCCCTGTCCAGATTAGCCTGGGTCGAGACGTCCTTGGACTGCAGTTCCCGCTGGCGCGTGTACTCGGCTTCGTTATTGACCAGGGTTGCCTTGGCGCCTTCCTCCGCCGCCTGCGCCTGTTCCAGCGCGACCTTGTACGGCTCAGGCTGGATCACGAACAGCACCGTGCCCTTCTTGACCGCCTCTCCGTCCTTGTACTTGATCTCCTGCACATAGCCTTCCACCCGCGCGACCAACTTGATGTTGTTGGGCGAGGCGGTGTTGCCGGTCGCTTCCAGATAGGGCGTGACCGTCTGCTGGAGAGGAAGCTGGACCGTGACCTTAGGCGGCGGCGGCGCGACGAATTTGTTCTCCTGGCCGCACGCGCTCAGCAGCGTGAGCATCCCCACGCAGGCGAGGAGAGGCAGGCGAACCCCGGGCAAGCGCAGCAGATTCTCGGCGGCACGTCTCATCTTATCGTTTCCGCCACCTGCGCCACTGAGTCTCATTCTCCAGCGGACACGACCGAAGATTTACGTTACGACGTGCTGCCGCGGGGCTGACGTCACATTGGATCGACTAAGCGACGCCGGATAGCGCTGCTCATCGTTGGCGCATTCAGCGTAGTAGTGTACATCAGCATACGGAGCCGGCAAAGACCTGCTGGCGCGCGGGCGAAACGGGAGCACGAGGATGTCCGTTGGAAACTGAGCTATGAACATATTGCGATATTTTCTCGCGCTAAGTGTCATAGCTTTGTCGGCTGCGGCGCCGGCCTCGGCGCAATATGCCTGCACCACCAATCATTGCATCAGCAGCCAGAGCACGTCGTTCCAGACTCCACCGGGATGGCCGGCAGTTCCCGTTGAGACATGCTGCCAGACACATTGGGGCGCCCTCCCCGGTGGCATCGACTGGAATAACGGCGCGCCGGTCATGATCTGCACCGGCCTCGCGGAATACGTGAACACTTTCCCCAATTGCGGCGACCCGAACAATTTGTCGCAGGCGTTTCCGTTGGACTACGACCGGCCGATCTTCGCCATTGGCGTCGCCTGGCCGACTGCGAAGGACTACCGCTACGAAATGCAAAGCATTCCACTTATCGACGGAGCGGACGGGACCTGCGCCGCATATTCGAGCCGTCCGGGTCAAGTCACGAATTGGTGGGTGTACGAGCTCAAGGAGCCGAAACGCGGGTCCTACGTCTTCACTGCCGCCGTGAGCTTCCAAAAGGGCGAGAAGGGCTACTACGCAGTGCTCAATAGCTGCAAGCTCGAGCCCCCGTCATCGACAGCGGTAGAATAGTTCCGGCTCGGAAAATTCACCGCAAATTTTCACAACGCGGCAGCAATTTCGCGCAAGCGCATGCTGATAATGCAAGTATCCTGGCATGGGCGCAGTTTGATCTGAACACAGCAGACGGCATGCCGAACGACGCGTTTGCCTACTGTGGTCATAACGCGTACACGCGACGATGGTACTCTGAGCGGGCCGCGAAGAGGACGCATTCGAAGAAGCCGTTGACCGCTATCAGGGCTCGCGTTATGCGACCGAAGTAATCGCGCAAGAGCGCGGGAGGGTCCTACATGTTTCCCGCAGTTTTGCTCGTCGCGGCCGCCGGTACGCTGCTGATCGCCGACGGCGTTCCCGCTCTCAACGTCGAGCCCGGCTGTCGTGCGGCGGCGAAGATGGGCGACAGCTTGAGCTTGGATACGAGTCTGCGGCAATGCCTCGCCGACGAGAAAAGCGCGCGTGACGAGCTGGAAAAACAGTGGACGCAATTTTCACCGGGCCTGCGCGAGCGCTGTGTTGCCACCACCGAAACCGCCGGCAATCCCAGCTACGTCGAAGTTCTCGTCTGCCTGCAAATGGGCCGCGACGCGGCTCGCATGGACAAGCACTTGGATCGCGGATTGAGTGATTGAAAAATCGCAGCACCGCGGGTTTGCAGAAATGAGGATCTTTTTCGCATGACGCCCACCAATGCTCCGGCTCGCGTGGCGCCGCTGACGGCCAAACGCGAGAGTTTGCCAGTCGATGTGGCAGAGCGATCGACGACATCGTCCCGAGACATCAGCCGCGAATTCATCAAGCCGCTTCTCAAGAGCCACCGAGGGTTGCCGCGGCCGCCTTTCGACTGCGTTGCCTTGGTTTTGCAAGGGGGCGGTGCACTCGGCGCCTTTCAGGCTGGCGTGTATCAGGCGCTTGCCGAGGCAAACCTGCATCCCGATTGGGTCGCAGGAATTTCGATCGGCGCCATCAACTGTGCGCTCATCGCGGGCAACGCACCCGAAGCACGGCTTGAAAAGCTGCGCGCTTTCTGGGAGCAGGTCACCACGCAGCTCGTGTTCGATCCGTTCGGTATCGCCGACTATTGGTTGCGCGGCGATATGGGGCACGTTGTCCTCAATCGGCTGCGCGCCGGAGCGACCATGCTCGAGGGCGCTCCCGGCTTCTTCAAGCCGCGGTTTCCGCCGCCGTACCTGGCGGCGCCGAGCACGGTCGAGGCTATCAGCTGGTATGACACCACGCCGCTGCGCAGCACACTCGAGCGCCTCGTCGATTTCGACCGCATCAATTCCGGCGAGATGCGGTTCAGCGTCGGCGCCGTCAACATCCGCAGCGGCAATTTCGTCTATTTCGATTCGACGACCCACAAGATCCGGCCCGAGCACATCATGGCGAGCGGCGCGCTGCCGCCCGGCTGTCCTGCAGTCGAAGTAGATGGTGAGCTCTATTGGGACGGCGGTCTCGTCTCCAACACGCCGCTGCAATGGGTGGTGTCGGGGGATACGCGCCAGGACATGCTCGCATTCCAAGTCGACCTGTGGAGCGCGCGCGGCGACTTCCCTAGCGATCTCGACGACGTGATGTCGCGACAGAAAGACATACAGTATTCGAGCAGGACGCGGGCCAACACCGATCACTTCAAACAAATCCAGTGCGTCCGAATGGCCCTTGCGAATCTTTTGGAAAAGATTCCAACCAAAATCCTCGAATCGGACGAGGGCAAATTGCTTCGGAGCGCCGCGGACCGCAACGTCTATCAGATCGTGCACCTGATTTACCGCTCGAAGAATTACGAAGTCCAATCCAAGGATTACGAGTTTTCCCGCACCAGCATGATCGACCACTGGAACGCCGGGTACAACGACGCGGTGCGCACGTTGCGCCATCCGGAAGCGCTGCAGCGGCCGCCGAATGATCCGGGGGTCGCCACCTTCGACGTCGTGGCCGATGGCCGCGAGTGAGAGCGGCGCTTTTCGATATCGACTGCATCACAAGGAGCAGAGCATGAAGGAAGCAGAGGTCAAGGCGCGCGCGTTCGCGATGCCGTTGACGAGCCCGGCCTATCCGCCCGGTCCTTATCGGTTCGTCAATCGCGAATTCATGATCATCACCTATCGAACGGACCCGGACAAATTGCGCGCGGTTGTCCCTGAGCCGCTCGAGGTCGATGAGCCTCTCGTCAAATACGAGTTCATCCGCATGCCGGATTCCACCGGCTTCGGCGACTACACCGAGACCGGACAGGTCATTCCGGTCCGCTTTCGTGGCCGCAAGGGCGGGTACAGCCATTGCATGTTTCTCAACGACGAACCGCCGATCGCAGGCGGTCGCGAGCTTTGGGGATTTCCGAAAAAGCTCGCCAACCCGACGCTGCACGTCGAGATCGATCAATTGGTCGGTACGCTCGACTACGGCCCGGTGCGGGCCGTCACCGCCACGATGGGATACAAGCACAAGGCGGCCGATGCCGCGGCGATCCGCGCTTCGTTGGGAGCGCCGAATTTTCTGCTGAAGATCATACCGCACGTCGACGGGACGGCGCGCATTTGCGAACTGATCGAATATTATCTCGAGGACGTGACGCTCAAGGGAGCCTGGACAGGTCCCGCGGCGATTTCGCTCACGCCGCACGCGCTCGCGCCCGTCGCAGAGCTGCCGGTACTCGAAGTCGTATCCGCCGTTCATCTCGTTTGCGACCTCACGCTCGGCCTCGGCAAAGTCGCCTATGACTATTTGCAGCCGTCGACGAAGCGAGAGTCAGCGCCCAAGCCGGCCACGGCGGGAGTATCGTGACATGCGGCTCAAGGGCAAAGTTGCCATCGTGACCGGCGCCGCCAGCGGCATCGGCAAGGAGATCGCCAAAGCCTTCGTACGCGAGGGAGCGCGCGTCGCGATCGCCGATTTGAACCAAAAGGCCAGCGATGCGGCCGCGGCGGAACTGGGTGATACCCGCAAAGCCCTGGGCGTGGTCATGGATGTGACGAATGAGCAGCAGGTGGAGGCGGGTGTCGCTCGGACGGTCGAGCAGTTCGGAAAAATTGACGTGCTTGTCAGCAATGCTGGCATTCAGATTGTCGCTCCGCTCGATCAGTTCAACTTCGCAGACTGGAAACGGCTATTGAGCATCCACCTCGATGGTGCGTTTCTCACCACGCGCGCGGTTCTGAAACAAATGTACAAGCAGGGCTCCGGCGGCAGCATCATCTATATGGGATCGGTGCACTCGAAGGAGGCGTCGGTATTGAAGGCGCCTTACGTCACCGCCAAGCATGGGTTGATCGGACTCGCCAAGGTGGTCGCGAAAGAAGGCGCCAAGCACCGCGTACGCGCCAACGTTATTTGCCCCGGCTTCGTGCGCACGCCGCTAGTCGACAAGCAGATTCCTGAGCAGGCCAAGGAGCTCGGCATTTCAGAAGCCGACGTGATCAAGAAAGTGATGCTCAAAGACACAGTCGACGGCGAATTCACCACCGTCGCGGACGTGGCTGAAACGGCGGTATTCTTTGCCGGTTTCGAGAGCAATGCACTGACCGGGCAGTCACTAGTCGTGAGCCACGGCTGGTTCATGCAGTGACGCCCGCCGCCGCGCGGAATTGAACTGAGCCGCGTTGCAACGCGCAACGCGGCACAACCGGCACGGCATCGGCCGACGCGTCGTCACAATCCTGCCACTTTGCGTTTGACGTGGCTTCCACCGCCGGGAAACCGCGCCGAAATATCGGCAGCAGCATCAATCCGTTACCGTATTGCAATTGCGCTGGAACCAATGCGCCTGACGAACCGCCAGGTTTGAACCTCTGCCTTCTCATCCGCGACTAATGGAGACGCAAGCCACTGCCCGCCAGAGGGTTCGGAGAAAAGTGGATGCGGTTTTCAGGGGCGAGGTGCTTCATGACTGCACAAACCAGACACTGGCTCGACTACGACCCGATCGCTTTGCTGGTCCTGGTCGTCGGGATCGGCGCGGTGGCACTGCTCGCGGTGAGCATCTAATAGCAGTTCGGCTGATCAGAACCCCAGATCGCCGCCGTCATCCGCGCGCGACAGGCCATGGGCTCGACTCACCTTAACGCGGTACCGCCACGGTTCCAGCCGCGGCCGCCCTCGCCGTAAATCTCAAAGCCGGTATCGGTGACCGCGACCGTGTCTTCGAGCTTGATGAATCCTCGCTGCGGGTGCTGCAGAGTGGTCTCGACCGAGACCACCATTCGCGCTTCCAGCGGGCGGCTTGCGTCGTAGGCGTCGTAGGGCACAGGACCCGTTGCGGTCAGCCGCGGCGCCTCGTGACTCACCAATCCCATTCCATGAGCGAGGAAGTGCATGTGGTTGTGGTGCTTAGATTTGTGGACCAGCGGCTCGGACGCGCCGTAGATCGCCTCGCCCATGACTCCCGCCTTGATCGGCTTCATCGCGGCCCGCTGAATCTGCTCGATCTCGGCCAGCAGGTCCTCGAGCTCGGGATCCGGATCTCCATGGATTGCCATTCGGCAGAGGTCCCCGATGTAACCGTGATAATTGCCGCCGGAGTCGAGCGAGAGGATGTCACCCCTGTCCCATTTCTGATCCGAGGGCGCGCGGTTGAGACTCGAGCCCGCTGTGATCAGGCAGTAGTCGAAGACGAGCCCGCGATCGGTCTCCTCCCGCCGGAGCGCTTCGGTCAGTTCGCGCTTGCTCGCACCTGGACCGTGATTGGCGATGACCGCCAGCATCGAGTCGATCACGCGCTCGGAGGCAAGGCGCAGCTTCCGCAATTCCTCGGGACTTTTCACCGCGCGCAGCCGCTCCAGCACGAATAGCGCATCGACGATCTCGCTGCCGGAGAAGGCCTTGTGCAGCGCTGTACCGGCATCGACCGGCAGAAAACCGAGTTCGGTGCCGATCCGGCGCGGCTTTAATCCCAATTTGCGCACGTACTCGATCGCCTTCTGCATGGCGTCGATGGTTCCAGACGAGTTGGTCTGTGACTCCGGCACCCAGAAGGGTTCGTTCTCCTTTTGAAAGCCTTCCATGCGATGGCCGAAATAACCTGCCTTCTGCCGTCCACCCTTGGGATAGACGAGCACCGGCAGATAACGGCTCAGTCCCATCGCGTCCATGGACTCGAAGAAAAAGGCACGATGCCCACCGAGCAGATACTGCACATTGTGTTTGGACGTCACGACCAGGACATCGATCCCGGCCTCGTCCATCAAACGATCCAGCCGATCCGCGTCGAAGGGAATGGGCCGTGCGACTTGTTTGACGATGTCGAGCATGAGCGAAGCTCCTTGTGGACCGACTGCAGCGGCCTATGCCGCGATTGCGCGTGGCGCCCTTGGCCGCTGCGGATCATATACCAGGGCAGCGCGATCGGGCCATGCCTTCGCCTCACGGCAGATGCGCCGTGCGGGCGCTCGAGTTGGCCGGACGTAGCTCCTAATCCTCTGCCAATCTCAGTTCTGATAGCTCGGATCGAGGCGATCGAGCATACGAAGATAAGCCGGCCAATCCGCGGCGCCGCGGCCGCTGTCGTGTTTTTCGTATTGCATCGCGGTCTTCTTGCAAACCTCCGGCGGGATCTCGATCAACTCGCCGCCGGTCGCTTCCATGCTCAACTGAATTTCGGCGGCCTCCAACAGGTGTTTCATCAGGATGAAAGCCTCGCGCGCGGTCTTGCCCACCGTGAGCACACCGTGGTTGTGCATGATCATGGCGCGATTGTCGCCAAGGTGGGCGATGAGTCGCTCGCGCTCGTCCAAGTCTTCGGTAATTCCCTCGTAGGGATGATAGCCAAGAGAGCCGAAGAAACGCACCGCTTCCTGCGAGATCATCCGCAAGCCGCGCTTGAGCCCTGCAATCGCCATTCCTGTGCGAGTATGCACGTGGACCGCGCAGTTCACGTCCGCTCGCCCCCGCAGGACGGCGCTGTGCAGCGTAAAGCCAGGACGGTTCACGCCGGCGCGCTCGTCCAGGTCCTCGTCCATATCAACCTTGACGAGATTCGAGGCGGTGACCTCTGTCCACAATAGTTCGTGCTGCTTCATCAAGAATTTTCTGTCTTCGCCCGGAACGCGCATGGAGCAGTGGTTGTAAATGACATCATCCCAGCCATGGTGCGCGACCAGACGATAGACCGCGGCAAGATCGACGCGCGCCTGCCATTCCGCAGGTGATACGGCCGTCACTGGGCCGGTTTTTGCATGGATGTTCACGACAAAGCTCCTCATCGGTGATCGGCGAGCAGACGAGTGGCCGCCTCGGGGCATCGTAACGAGACTGGCCTTCGCATTCCAGCAAGCTGGCGAGTCAGAATTCCCGGCCGATCAGAAAATGATCCAGCGAGATCGTGCCGCCACCCTGCACCAGGAAGTAGAGGGCGGCCACCGTCCACATCAGCGTATATTCGAGGCCCGTCTTGTTCCAGAAATATCCGCCCACGCGCCAGCGTTCGTAATTCGACACGATCAGGAAAATGACGATCGGACAGGCAGCGAGCCGGGTGAACAATCCCAGCGCAAGCATCGGGCCGGCAACCAGTTGCGACAGCGAGATTGCCGGCGCCCAAAATTTTCCGGGACGATAGCCATCGCGGTCGAGCTGTTGCGCCAATTCCCTCAAATTGTGCGACAGCGCACCCGTCGTCGGAAACATCCCGAACGTGTTGCGCAGCCCATGTGGAACCAGCGCAAGCCCGACTACGGCGCGCAACAGCGCCTCGGCCCACGGAAGAAGCGCCTGATAGACAGGGCTGAGCTGCGGAAAAATGAGCGCCGTCGCGTCAGCCATCCTGCGCGCCGCCACGAAAGATCAGAGCCTAATCTCGCCGAGATTGATGCTGGCGCCGAGACACGCTTCGACCGAGGTCTTGCTTCGACCCTTTGCCAAGATCTCGACCACATACGTGCCTGAGTCCTCGTCGAGCTTGTCGAATTTGAAATCGCCGTAATTGTCGCTCGTTGTTTCCGCGACCGTTCGTCCACCCTTGATGAGGCGGACGCGCGCGCCCTCGACGCAATCGACCATGCCGTCGGCCTCCGCCGAGAGTGTGCCCCCGATAAAGCATTTCGAATAGCGCCAGAGATTGCGGTAGTAGACGCGGGGGCGAGTGCCCAAGTCTGGTTTTATCACTTCGAGATGTTCCTCGCGCGCCAGGCGCGCCATTTCCTCGTCCTCGACCTTGATCGCGCGCATGGCCCCGGTCGGACACGATTGCTGGCCACGGGTCTGTTGCCAGCCCTGGTCGAGGAGGTGGGCGTCGAACGGCCAGATCTGGGGAAGCTGCAATTCTTCGTTCCACCAAATGTGCCCATAAGGGCAGGCGTCGATGAGATCCTTGCGTCCCCTCGCCTTCTCTGGATCGATCAGCACGATCCCGTCGTCTCGCTTCCTCATCGCATCGCCGGCCTTCGCCATGCATGGCGGGTTGTCGCAGTGATTGCACATGGTCGGAACGTAGGCGATGTCGATCATTGGCGCCTGCCCACGCTCCTTCTGCAGGATATTGATCCATTTGTGGCCGTGCTTCGGCATTGGCGCGCTGTAAGGAGGCCAGGCATTGTCGACATATTCATCCATGACCGCGAGGGTGCACAGGTTGCAATTCGTGCACTCGGCCACGTCGATGATCATGTTCCATTTTTGCATTGCGTGACCTCCAGACGAACGGCGAATAGGCGAAACCCTTCCTCGCTTAGCTGCCACTCGCCATTCGCTACTCGTCTTTTTTACTTCGCTGGCACGAGCTGTGCGGCTTTGAGCGTCTCGCGGACCTCTTTATCCTTCTCCATCCGCGCGAACGTCTCTGACATGTGCTCGGTGCGCCCATCCCACAGCTCGACCTGGACAAGCGCATTCGCGCCCGCAATGGAGTGGGTCGAGCTCGTCTGCGTGCGCTCTGGTGTGAGCAGATTGAGACAGCCTCCCCGATCGACCGACTTGCCGGGCTCACCCATCGGATCGTAAATCGCCGACGATTCATAGCCGTGGCAGACGCCGCGCGGCAGCCGCTGCGTCGGCAACGCCGCGCAGATCACCGCGCCGCGATCGTTGAAGACTTTCACCAGATCGTGCTTGTTGATGCCGCGCTCGGCCGCGTCCTCGGCGTTGAGCCGCACGATCCAATAGTAATAGCCGTCGACCTTAACCCGATGGTCCTCGATGTTGAGCAGGAAAGAGTCCTTGCCGTCGCCTTGGGTGTGGAAGGAGTACTTCGAATGGGGCGTGAGCAGTTGCAGCGGATAGCGCCCGTACATTTCCCCCGAATGCGGCCCTTCCCACGACGGCTCGTATTTGACGATCGGCGGTCGCTCGGGGTCCTTGAATCGTTTGAGGCTGTTGCATTCGAATTCGAGCTTGCCGGACTGGGTCTGTAGCCCGCGCAGATATTCCTCCGTGTAATCGGACGGCAGCGGCTGTGCCTCCGGTAGGTCTTTCTTACGACTTTCCCAGAACCACCGGAATGAGACCGGCGCGCGCAGCTTCTCCTTCTCAGTCGGGACAACATAGTAGCCGCGCCTGACGAACTTTTTCCACGAGATCACCTTGGGCAGATCTGACGCAAGATAGACGCGCTTGACCCAATCGATTTCGTTGACGCCCTCCGAGAAATAGTTGGCCAGGCCGAGGCGTTTGCAGATCTCATTGAAGATCCAAAAGTCCGACCTCGATTCGCCGAGCGGCGCGATGGCCGGCGCCTGGAAGATGATGACGCGATGGTTAAGTTGCTGTTGGCCGTGATGGCCGTAGCCGCCGAGCCCCGCCCACTCGCTGATATCAACGCGCTCGAAATTGGTGCATGCCGGCAGGATGACGTCGGCGAACTTGGCCTCACCCTCGAACCAGATCGACTGGTTGACCACGAATTCGAGATTTGGCGACTGATACATCCGCACCCAGCGGTTGGTGTTGTTCATGGTCGAGAGGATAGAGCCGCCGTACTTGTACATCATGCGCACGGGCGCATGGCCGGGCGCCGGGTATGAGAACTTCGCGAATTGATGCTCGATGGATTTTCCGACCCACGGGTAGCCTTCTGCCTTTCCATCGGCGATCGCCTCCGGTGTGCGCAGCCGCGGGATGCGTTGGAAGGTCGTCGCCATGCTCGGCAACTGCGGCATACGTTGATAGAGCTCGACGGGCATCGCGGTGTTTTCGAGATCGCCCGACATGCCGCCGTCGGCGTAGCCCGGGAAATAGAACTGGAAATCGAGCGGGCATCCCCATTGCAAATTGCCCATGTTGACGCCGGGCTTGCCCAATCCCTGCATCGCGGTCAGGCACACCATGACGCGCGCCCATTGAATGCCGGTCTGGTTGCGACAAGCGCCGCCGTGGCCGTTACCCCAACCACCCGGCGCGAGATAGACGCGCTTCTTGCCCCATTCGCGCGCGAGCGCGCGCACGTCCTTTGCCGGGACGCCTGTCTCCTTCTCTTGCCACTCCGGCGTCTTCGCAATGCCGTCCTCCTCGCCGAGGAGATAAGCCTTCCACTTGTCGAAGCCGACGGTATGCGTCTTCACGTATTCCTTGTCGTACAGGTCTTTCTTGATCCAGATGTAAGCGATCGCCATCGCCATCGCCACGGAGGTCGTTGGTCTCGGTGCGAACCACTTGCCCGGCAAGAATTGCGCCGACGCGTTGTAGTACGGATCAACGTGCACGACCTTGATGCCGAGCTTCGGGTTCTTGAGCCATTGCCGGCGAACGGTGCCTTCTTGCGCGCCATAGGAGCCGCTGGTGCTCTCGGGATCGGCGGCCCAGAACACGATCATGTCGCAGTTCTGCAGGCAGTCCTCGACTGTTCCGTAGGTCTCGGATTGGCCGACGCGCAGCGTGTATCCCCAGTGGTGCACCGCGCCCCAGTACCAGCCTTCCCAGCTGTCGGGATTGTGATGGATCTGCGTATAGCCGACCGCGTTGCGGAAGCGGAACAACGCGGAGAGATAGTAGCCGATATTGCCCCAGGTATGATGCGAACCGTGCGACACCGCCATGACGCCGGGGCCGTAGGTACGCTTGAGCCGTTTGATCTCGCCGGCGACGAGGTCGAGCGCTTCCTCCCACGAGATGCGAACGTAACCTGACTTGCCTCGGTTTTGCGGGTTACGCGCGCCGTTGGGATCGAAGTCGACCCGCTTCATGGGATGGAGCAGACGATCGGGTGAGTAGACGATCGATTTGGCATTCTGGCCGTGCGGGGCAAGCGTCGTCTTGCGCGGCGGGGTGAGCTTCAGCCCGCGCGCTTCGATGGTCCAAGGGAGAGGATCCTCCGCGCCGAAATCGATCGGCGTCATGCGAATGATCTTGCCTTCCTTGACGTAGACGAAGACCGGCCCGCCGTTGGTCATGTTGCAATAGCGCATCGTGCCGTCGGCAAGCCGCGTGCCGATCTTCAACCCGACGCTCTGACTCATCATGACGCTTTGCGCAAACCAGTTGCTGAGATCCTCCGGCCCATCGACGGTGAGCTTGAAATCCTTCTGCGCGTTGATCTGGTCGAGCCAATTGATCGGCGGCATGAGCAGATCGGCGCCCAGCGCAGCGGTCTTGAAAGCGAGCGTGACGTCGGCATCCGCGCGCAACCCGCGGCCAGAGGTTATGTTGCCATCGCGGATCGCGTACCAGCGGCCGATCTCCTCGTCGCGCGCCTTGAACTGCGCGACGACGTTGCGCTCCTCGACCCGCGCGCGGAATTTCGGATATCGCCAGACCGCGTACTTGAGAAGTTGTGCCATTCCCCACAGGATGATTTCGAACTTCATCGCTGAGAGCATGGTCGCCTCCTCACCGGCTTACCGGGCCGGACTCTTCTTGTAATCGTGATTAGGGATATTGTCGGCCCTTTGCAGCGGGCGCGCAATATCCAAGACATGTATACGGGCCAACGGCACGTCGGCCGAGCGCGGCGCGAGCTACCGCCGTGAGGAGACGACCTCACTCGGCTCTCAGTCCTGCGCTCTTCACCACCTTCGCCCATTTCTCGATATCAGCGCGCAGATATGTCTCGAACTCGCCAGGCGTCATCACCAATGGAACCGCGCCCTGCTGGTCCCACGCCTCCTTCACATCCGGGCGCGTGATCACCTTGTTGATTTCGGCGTTGAGCTTGTCGACGATTGCCTTCGGTGTCCCAGTGGGCGCCATGATGCCGAGCCAAATGGTCGACTCGTAGCCCGGCACGCCCGCTTCGGCGATGGTGGGAGCTTCGGGCAACACCGAGGAGCGCTTGGCGGCGGAAGTGCCGAGCGCCCGCACCTGCCCTGCCTTTACGTTCGGCGCCATCGTGGTGATGGCATCGAACGCCATTTGTACGTGCCCGCCGATGACGCTGTTGCGCATTTCGCCTGACGCTTTATGCGGCACGTGGACCAAATTGGTGCCGCTCATTGCTTTGAACAGCTCGGCGGCCATGTGATACGGGGTACCGGCGCCCGACGACGCATAATTGAGCTCGCCCGGCTTTGACTTCGCATAGGCAATGAATTCTTTGAGGTCCTTTGCCGGTACCGACGGATGGATCACCATCACCAGGTCGGAATAATTGATACCTGCCACCGGGACGAAGTCGCGCATCAACTGAAAGGGCTTGTTGGGTATGAGCGACTCGTTGGTCGTGTGCGTGTTCGACATTGCGAGCAGCGTGTAGCCGTCGGGCGGCGATTTAGCGACCGCGTCGGTGCCGATAAGGGAGCCGGCGCCGGGCCGATCCTCCACGACGAAAGGCTCTTTGAGCGCGTCCGAGAGGTGCTGCGCGAGTACGCGGGAATAAACGTCAGCGGGCCCGCCGGCGCCGAACGGCACAATAATCTTGACCGGACGCGTGGGGTAATCCTGAGCCAGCACGGTGCCCGGCAGCGTTAGATTACCGAGCGTGAGGGCAAATGCGACAGCCGCAATGCTGCGCCGGGACACAATCATTCGAAACCTCCTCCGTTTGACGGCGATGCACCATAATGAAGGGCGATCACCCCTTCAACGACGTGTCCTGCCCATGTTGACCCGCAATGCTGGCCCTTTTCACGAATCGTCCGGATCAGTAAGCTTGCTGCGTAATCTTCGCCAAACGGGCGAAGCCTTCGCCCATCGGGACTCGATCGGGCGAGAGAAGGACGTAACGTCGAGGGGGAAATCATGTCCATCCAATCAACCGAATCGTCGCATCCGTTGCTGTCACACACCGACAGCATTGCAACCGGCACCGCGGACGCTTTCTTTCTGGTCGGCCGCGTCCTACTCGGCTGGCTGTTTCTCGCGAGCTCAGGGGGCATAGGGGGAAAGCTGTGGAACGTCACCGGCTTTGCGGGGTACTTGAAAAATCTGGGCATGCCGGCGCCCGAGTTTTGGTCCTGGATTGGCGCGGTGGTCGAATTCGTGATCGGCGCGGCCCTCATTCTCGGGGTAGGCACCCGTTACGCCGCGCTGCTCTGCGCGTTATTCCTCGTTGTGGCGACCGCGCTTGCGCATCGCTACTGGGAATATCCGGCCGCGCAGGCGACCGCCCAATACAGTAATTTCCTGAAGAACCTCGCCATCTTCGGTGGCGCACTCATCTTATTCGCGACGGGAGGGGGGCGCTTCAGCATCGATCGCATCCTGGCAAAGAAGCCTTGACGCGTCCTCGGACCGTCAGGTCCACAGCGTTTTGCTGGCAAGGCGCGCGCCTTCCGCCAGCGCCTGGAGCTTCGCCCACATGATCGACGGGTGGACCCGCCGATAGAACGGCCCTTGCGCGAAGCCGCAATCCGTTCCTGCGAGCACATTCTCGCGTCCGAGAAGCCTGGCGTAGCGGATGATGCGCTCCGCGACCAGTTCGGTGTGCTCAACCACATTGGTGGCGTGGCTGATGACGCCGGGGATGAGCACCTTGCCTTCCGGCAACTTCACGTCCTGCCACACCTTCCATTCATGGGCGTGGCGAGGATTGGCTCCCTCGATCACATAGGCGCCCACCTTCACCTTGAGAATGAGGTCCACGATATCCCTGAGCGGAACGTCGGTGGTATGCGGCCCCGGCAACACGCGTGATAACGCATGCGATCGGACGGCAGGCCCTCGATTGCATGGTTGAGTATCTCCACGTGCAGGGCCACCCATTTGCGGTAATCGGCGAAGCTCGCCGGCGGCACCATGCGATCGTAGGTCACGGCGGCACGTGCGTCATCGAGCTGCAGCAAGAGTCCAGCGTCGACGATCATCTCGTATTCGCTGCGCATCGCCGCGGCGATTGCGACGAGACATTCCTCGTCGCTGCGGTAGTACTCGTTCTTGCGGTCTGGAATGACGCTTGCCGGTGCAGCGACCGGCAAGAAAGCCTCCTCAATTTTCACCGCCGCCAGTGCCGCCTTGAAATTGTCGATGTCCTGTTTGAGCTCCGCCTGCCCGGTATAACCGATCGACCCAACACAAACGGCGTCCGCGCTGGTCGCGATCTCCTCGCGCGCATCGAGCTCGGCATAAAATTCGGCGAAGCGTTGACGATCGGCGCCGCGCCGGAATGGGTTCGCACCGATCTTCAATGGGCGGCGTTCAAAACCACTCAGACGTTCGAGCGCATATTGCGACCAGCTGATTGACTTTCCGAATTCGCCGTCGCTGACCACATCGATTCCGGCTTCAGCCTGCCGGCGAACGATCTCGGCGACACTCTCGGTCAGGCATGTCGCATAGGCGTGCCGGTCGAAGCCGTTGCCTGCCTGCTTCGCACGCAGGAACGCCTGCAGCGGCTGCGGGCGGATCAGGCTGCCAACATGGGTGGTCAGGATGCGGTCAATGCTGCGCTTCATCTTGCTGATGGGAGTTCGATGGCGTGACGCGCTTCTAGCATAAGCCGGCATTCGCAGCCGGAAAATAATGGCCGTGACATGGCCTTTGCTCGCTCACCCACGGGAACTATGCTGGGCACATCGGACGCTTGAACGGGAGGAGCAAAATGGCGGCTCATCCAGGACGGTTGATGCTGGGCGCAAGTTTCGCGCTTGTCCTGGTCGTGCCCGGCCACGCGGCCGAACTCAATCCGGCGGCACTCATCTATCAGCTGCCCGACCAGATCAAATGGAATGCGCCGAGCGCCGCCGGCTCGCAAAACGCGGTGCTTGTGGGCGATCCATCGAAGCCCGGGCTCTACCTCGTGCGCAATAAATGGTTGAAAGGCAACCACTTCAGCCGTCCCCACTTCCATCCCTACGACCGCTTCATCACGGTGCTCGGCGGCACTTGGTGGATGGGCAGCGGGACGAATTTTGATCCCGGCAACAGCGTGCCGTTGCCAGCGGGCACGTTCGTGACCCATTTCGGCAGAGAGGTGCATTGGGATGGCGCCAAGGATGAAGACGCTTCAATCCTGATCTTCGGCGACGGACCCGGAACCAGCACCCCAGTCGAGCCGACCGCGGGCAAATTCTCCGCCCTCGATCCCAAGGCCGTCGTCTACACCTTGCCGGATCAATACAAATGGCGCGACCCAACCGGCGCGGCGGGCGTGAATCAAGTCGTGCTGCATGGCGATCCGACCAAGAGCGGACCTTACGTAGTTCTCAACCGGTTCAAGCCGGGAAATTTCAGCAGGCCGCACTTTCATCCCAATGACCGCTTCGTCACCGTGGTAAAAGGTACGTGGTGGGTGGCAACCGGCAACAAGGTGGACAAAGACAACATGCTGCCGATGCCGGCAGGCAGCTTCGTCACCCATTTCGGCAAGCAGGTGCATTGGGACGGCGCCAAAGACGAGGAGGCTTGGCTCGTCATCGTCGGCGAGGGACCGGGGACGCGCACCTTGGTCGACGCGACCAACTAGCCTTGCACCGCCCCATGCGCGCCAGCGAAGACATTGTCGCAGCGATCGGCAACACGCCGCTGATCACGCTCAAGCGCGCGTCGGCGGCGACCGGCTGCACGATTTTGGGCAAGGCCGAATTCATGAACCCCGGCCAGTCGGTGAAGGACCGCCCAGCGCGGCAAATCATCCTGGACGCGGAGAGGCGCGGAGAGATCAGACCCGGCGGGCTCATCGTCGAAGCCACCGCCGGCAATACCGGCATCGGACTTGCGCTCGTGGCTAATGCGCGGGGCTATCGTACCTTGATCGTTATTCCCGAGACGCAGAGCCAGGAGAAGAAGGACACGTTGCGCCTCTGCGGTGCCGAGCTCATTGAGGTGCCAGCGGTACCCTACGCCAATCCCAACAACTATCAGCACATCGGAAGACGCTTGGCGGACCAGCTGCGCAAGAGCGAGCCGAACGGCGTCCTATTTGCGGACCAGTGGAACAATCTGGACAACCGCAAGGCCCATTACGTCTCGACTGGACCGGAGATCTGGCAGCAGACGGACGGCAAGGTGGACGGATTCATCTGTGCGATCGGCACCGGCGGAACGGTTGCCGGCGTCGCAACTTACTTGCGGGAAAAGAAAAACGACATCGTTATCGGCATCGCCGATCCCAAGGGCGCCGCCATGTACAATTTATTCGCGCATGGACAAGCCAAGGCGTCGGAGGGCGGCTCCATCACCGAGGGCATCGGGCTCGGTCGGGTGACCCGCATCATCGAGGACATCAAAGTAGACAAGCCCTATCTGATCCCCGACCAGGAAGCGGTGCCGCTCATCTTCGAGCTCGCCGAGCACGAGGGCCTGTGCATGGGCGGCTCGACAGGGATCAACATCGCGGGTGCCATCCGGCTGGCGAAAGACCTGGGACCGGGCCATACCATTGTGACGATTCTCGCCGACGGCGGCTCGCGCTATCAATCGAAGCTATTCAATCCGCAGTTTCTGCGCGCGAAGGGACTCCCCGTTCCGCAATGGCTTGAGCGGCGCATGGACTTAAATGTGCCATACGAAAAAGCCTGAGCTACGTGTAGCTTGCGATCATCCATGTCCACCGACTGCTTATTCCGCGAAGATTCCTATCTCAAGGAATGCAGCGCCACCGTCACCGGTCTCACCGACGCGGGGGGCGTCATACTCGACCGCACGGTATTTTACGCCGCCTCTGGAGGACAGCCTGCCGACCGCGGCGTGCTGGTGACCGCAGCCGGTGATTCTGTTCCGATTGCAAGCGCGAGCTACACCGATCCGGAGAAGACGGAAATTGCACATCTGCCGGGCGCCAGCACAGGCCTACGTCTCAAGGCCGGAGATACCGTGCGGGCCGCAGTCGATTGGGATTTGCGATATGCCCGCATGCGCATGCACACGGCGCTGCACCTGCTCTCGGCGGTGCTGCCCTACCCAGTGACCGGCGGGGCGGTCGGCGACACGGACGGGCGACTCGACTTCGACATTCCCGAAGCAGGACTCGACAAAGAGGAGATCACCAGAAAACTCGCGGCGATGATCGCGGCCGGGGCCGAAGTGCGCTCGCGCTGGATCACCGATGCGGAACTGGAAGCCGCGCCCAACCTAGTCAAGACCATGTCCGTCAAGCCGCCGATCGGCACCGGCCGCATAAGGCTCATCGAAATTGTCGGATACGATCTGCAGCCCTGCGGCGGCACCCATGTCCGTAATACAAATGAAATCGGCGACGTGCGCGTGACGCAGATCGAAAAGAAGGGCAGACAGAATCGACGGGTGCGCATTGCGTTTGCTTAAGTACGGCTTCGAGAGCGCGGGCGCCGCACTCCGATTGGGGTGATCATTCATGCCGCATGAGCATCCCGCATCCCGCTGGCTGGTCAGCACCGATTGGCTTGCCCAACGCCTCCGTAGGCCCGAGATCGTGGTCGTCGACGGCTCCTACTATTTGCCAGCCGTGGGACGTGACGCTGCGGCTGAATATCTCGCCGGACACATTCCCGGCGCGGCGCGCTTCGACATCGACGCGATCGCGGATCACTCCAATCCCCTGCCCCATATGTTGCCGGATGCCGCACAATTTGCGCGTGACGTGGGCGCCCTCGGCGTCGCCGATACGGACACCATCATCGTCTACGACGGGGCTGGCCTCTATTCTGCGCCGCGGGTGTGGTGGACGTTTCGCGTGTTCGGCGCCGAGAAAGTCTTCATCCTCGACGGCGGTTTGCCGAAATGGAAAGCTGAAGGGCGCCCACTCGAAACCGGCCCCGTGCAGCGCGCACCGCGCGTGTTCAAGGCGCGCAAGAACGCCGGCGTGGTCGCCTCGATGGACACGGTCCGCGCCGCCTTGGCGAGCACCTGCGCGCAGGTAGTGGACGCGCGTCCCGCCGAACGCTTTCGGGGGGAATCGCCAGAACCGCGCCCGGGCCTGCGATCAGGTCACATGCCGGGCGCGCTCAATGTGCCATCCAGTTCCGTCGTCGAGAACGGACGACTGGCCGCGCCGGGAAAGCTCAGAGCGGCATTTGCTGCGGGCGACGTTGACCTGGACGCGCCGGTCATCACCACGTGCGGCTCCGGGGTGACCGCTGCAATCCTTTGGTTCGCGCTTGACGCGCTCGGCAAGCCGCCTCAGGCCCTTTATGACGGTTCTTGGTCCGAGTGGGGATCGCGCGATGACCTTCCTGTCGAGCCGAAGCCCTGAGCTGATGCGCATAACGTGACCGCGCAAGGTTAGTGGGCTTAGCGCCTCTTTTTTGAGCACCGTGGAAGATTTATAGTATGCAGGCGGGGACCGAAGGATTCGCAACCCCCGAAGTGGCGAGTCACAGGGATGATCTTCCGCCAACTCTTCGACAGCGTCTCCAGCACCTACACCTACCTCATCGCCAGCCGGCGCGGCGGCGAGGCACTGATCGTCGATCCGGTGCTCGAGAAGGTCGATCGTTACATCCAGCTTATCGGCGAACTAGACCTCAAGCTGGTGAAGGCTGTCGATACCCATCTCCATGCCGACCACATCACTGGCCTGGGCGCACTGCGCGACCGCACCCACTGCATCACGGTGATGGGCGAGCGCAGCAAGGTCGACGTGGTGTCGATGCGGCTATCGGAGGGGGACAAGCTCGCTGTCGAAGGCGTGGCGCTGGACGTGCTCTACACGCCAGGCCATACCGACGATTCCTACAGCTTCCTGATGCGCGACCGGGTGTTTACCGGCGACACGCTGCTCATCCGCGGCACCGGCCGCACCGATTTCCAGAACGGCGATCCGCGCGCGCAATATGATTCGATCTTCAACAAGCTGCTACGCTTGCCCGACGAGACTATGATCTTCCCTGCCCATGACTATAAGGGCGAAACCGTCTCGACCATCGGCGAGGAGAAGGCATTCAATCCGCGCCTGCAGGTGAAATCAATCGACCAATATGTCGAGTTGATGAACCATCTCAATCTTCCCAATCCAAAGATGATGGACGTCGCAGTGCCTGCGAACATGCGCGTGGGCCTCGCCCAAGACGAGATCGCGCGGCGCGGATGGGCAGTGAGTGCTGCCGAGGTACTCTCGCTCACTGATCGGCAGGATGTCGTGCTCGTCGATCTGCGGGAACCGAGCGAGCGCGAGAAGCACGGCGTGATTGCGGGCTCGCTGCACGCGCCGTACCCCGATCTTGCGGCCAATGTCCGCTCGGGCGGCATGCTGCACGAACTCGCCCGCGCGACCGGCAAACGCATCGTCTTCTACTGCGCCTTCGGCGAGCGCTCGGCCATGGCGGTGCAGGCGGCACAGGACGCGGGGCTCGCCTTGGCCTGTCACATTCAGGGCGGGATTGACGCCTGGAAGAAAGCGGACGGGCCGCTGCAGCGCTAGTTCCGCCGCGGCGCCTCCTCTGCGGCACGCGTCGGCAGCGAAAAGTTCACCGCAGAATCTGGCTCAGAAACAGCTTCGTGCGCTCGTGCTGGGGATGGCTGAAGAAAGCTTCCGGCTCGTTCACTTCGATGATCTGCCCGGCGTCCATCAGCACCATCCGGTTTGCGACCTGGCGGGCGAATCCCATCTCGTGACTCACGACCACCATGGTCATGCCGTCGAGCGCGAGGCCGACCATGGTATCGAGCACCTCCTTGACCATTTCCGGGTCGAGCGCGGAGGTCGGCTCGTCGAACAGCATGATCTTCGGCTGCATGCACAGCGCTCGCGCGATCGCGACCCGCTGCTGCTGCCCCCCGGAGAGCTGGGCCGGATATTTGTCTACCTGTTCTGGAATGCGAACCCGACTCAGATAATGCCGGGCGATCTCCTCGGCCTGCCGGTTCGGCATCTTTCGGACCCAGATGGGAGCGAGCGTGCAATTTTCGAGTGCGGTCAAATGCGGAAACAGGTTGAATTGTTGGAACACCATCCCAACCTCACCGCGCACTTCGTCGATGGTCTTGAGATCCTCCGTGAGCTCGGTGCCATCGACAATGACGCGACCGCGCTGCCAGTCTTCGATACGGTTGATGCAGCGAAGCAGCGTCGACTTGCCGCTGCCCGAAGGGCCGCAGATGACGATGCGCTCACCACGCATGACCTTGAGGTCGATCTCGCGCAGCACATGGAAATGACCGAACCATTTGTTGAGGCCGCTGATCTCGATCGCAACCTCGTGCGTCGTCGTGCGCATGTCGAGCGCGATGCGCTGGCTCGATCTATCGGGCCGGTCTTGACTGCTATCGCCCAATGTCTCGACCTTGCCTCAACGCAGGCGATCGGTGTTCAAGCGCCTCTCCACGAACAATGCATAGCGCGACATCCCAAAGCTCACGGCAAAATAGATCATGCCGGCAAACGCGAATCCGGTGAACAACGTTACTGGCGTCGCCCAACTCGGATCGGCAAAAGCCGCCCGCAATTGTCCCAGCAGATCGAAGATGGCGACAATCAGCACGAGGGTCGTGTCCTTGAATAGCGCGATGAACGAATTGATGATGCCGGGAATAACCAGCCGCAACGACTGCGGTAAGATGACGAAGCCCATCATTCGCCAATAGCCGAGCCCGAGCGCCATCGCTCCTTCGAACTGGCCGCGCGGGATGGCCTGCAGGCCACCGCGCACGACCTCCGCCATGTAGGCGGCCGCGAACAGCACCACCCCGATCAGCACGCGAGCGAGGCCGTCGATTCTCCAACTGGCCGGCAGGAAGAACGGCAGCATGTAGGTCGCGAAGAATAACACGGTGATCAGCGGGACACCGCGCCAGAACTCGATGAAAGCGATGCAGATCGCGCGGACGATGGGAAATTCAGAACGCCGGCCGAGCGCGAGCAAAACGCCCAGCGGCAGCGAAAAGATGATCCCGGTGAACGAGATCACCAGAGTGACGAGGAGGCCACCCCAGACGCGGGTCTCCACATGCGGTAGGCCGAACACGCCGCCGACCAGCAGGAAAAAGGCAACGACCGGGAACACGCCGAAAAAAAGAATCGCATTGAGTCCCTTGGAGGGAATGGACGGAATGAGCAGCGGCACGAGCAGGATCGCGCCGAGCAGATGAGTGAGATCGACCCGCCAACGTTCGCTTTCCGGATAGAAGCCGTACACGAATTGACCAAACTTGGCCTTGACGAACGGCCAGCAGGCGCCGACCTCGCGACCCACCGTTTCCGCCAGGCAATCGAGGCGGCTCGAGCCTGTCCAGACTGCGTCGATGAACAGAAATTTCAGCGTCGGCCATGCCAGCGTGACCATGATGAGAGCACTAAGGAGCGTCAGCATCGTGTTAAACGCGCCGCCGAAAAGCCGTGCGCGCGTGCTCGTCAGCACATCCGTGCTCGCCACCGGCGGCGGCTCGGGTTCGACCAGCGCCCGGCGGATGAAGGATCGTTGCGAACCGCTCCCCATCAGCGCCCCGCTATCCGGATATGGGCGTTGTACCAATTCATCAACACGCTGGTGATGAGCGAAATGGCAAGATAGACCGCCATGGTGATGGCGATGATCTCGATCGCTTGACCGGTCTGATGCAATGTGGTGCCGGCAAAGACCGCGAACAGGTCGGGATAGCCGACGGCGACCGCAAGCGAGGAGTTTTTGGTCAGATTGAGATACTGATTGGTGAGCGGCGGCACGATCACGCGCAGCGCCTGAGGCACGACGATAAGGCGCAGGGTCAACCCGCGCCGTAGGCCGAGCGCGAACGCGGCCTCACTTTGACCGCGCGGGACGGCGAGTAGGCCGGCACGCACGACTTCGGCGATGAAGGCCGCGGTATAGGTCGTCAGCGCGACGAGGAGTGCGACGAATTCGGGCAGCAGCCGAAGCCCGCCGACGAAGTTGAAGCCGCGCAGCTCGGGTCTTTCGAAACGAATAGGAAATCCAGTGGCAATGAGTGCAATGAGCAGAGGCACGATCAGAATTGCCAGGCTCGTTCCCAACAGCGGCACTCGGCGGCCCTTGCGGATCTGAAGGCGCCTCGCCCAAAAGTTTATCGCGACAATCGCGATCAGGCTCGCCGCGAAGACGGCAAAGACCGTACCGGCTTCATCGCTTGCGACCGGCGCGGGCACGATGATGCCGCGGTTGTTTAGAAAAATCTCACCGAACAGCGAGAGGCTTTGGCGCGGTCCTGGCAGCGGGCCCAATACGGCGAGATACCAAAACAGGATCTGAAACAGCAGCGGCAGGTTACGGATCAGCTCGACATAGCCCCCCGCCAGGCGCGCGAGAAGCCAGTTGCGCGAGAGCCGGGCAATACCGATGAAAAAGCCGAGGATGGTCGCGAGCACGATACCGATGCCAGCGACCAAGAGTGTGTTGAGAAGGCCGACAAGGAACACGCGGCCGTAACTGTCCGATTCGTCGTATGGGATGAGCGATTGATTGATCGCAAAGCCCGCCGTGTTGTCGAGAAAACCGAAGCCACTCGCGATTTTTTGTGCGTCGAGATTGGCTTTCGCATTAAGGGCGAATTCGTAGCCAAGCCATAGCACCGTCGCCAGCAACACGAGCTGGTAGAAGACAGCACGGATCCTCGGACGATTGTAGATCGCAATCGTCGGCTGGGCCAAAGCACCCTGGATTTGAGTTGTCACGAGAATTGCCTGTCCGTGTCGCTGTCACGATCGGCGAAAGCGACTGATGTCAGTAAGTCGCGATTTTGCTCACCGCAACGAGCACGGATTACCGAACACCGTTTTTGCGGTCATGACATGCGCGAGTAGAATTCGGCAGCGTAGCACGCCGACCGTCGCTCACCGTACCGGTGGCGCGTACTGAATGCCGCCTTTAGTCCAGAGCCGATTGATGCCGCGACTGATGCCGAGCTTGGAACCCGTTCCCACATTGCGCTCGAACACCTCACCGTAATTGCCGACGTGTTTGACAATGCGCACCACCCAGTCCTTGCTCAGCCCGAGCTGCTCGCCGAAATTGCCCTCGACACCCAACAGGCGCCTGATTTCCGGCTGGTTCGACTTCAGCGCCTCGTCGACATTACGGGAGGAGACGCCGAGCTCCTCGGCGTTGAGCATGGCATAGAGCGTCCATTTGACGACGTCGAACCATTGATCGTCGCCATGGCGCACCAGCGGCCCGAGCGGCTCTTTGGAAATGATTTCGGGCAGGATAACGTGATCGTTGGGATTTGCGAGCTTGAGCTTCTCCGCGTAGAGCTGCGACACATCGGTCGTGAACACGTCACAGCGGCCTGCCTCGTAGGCCTTGACGGTCTCGTCCGCCGTGCCGAACGCGATGACCTCGTATTTCATGTTGTTGGCCCGAAAAAAGTCCGCGAGATTGAGTTCTGTCGTGGTGCCGGTCTGTATGCACACTGATGCACCATTGAGTTCGAGCGCTGAGTTGACCTTGAGCGCTTTACGCACCATGAAACCTTGACCGTCGTAATAGGTCACCCCCGCGAAGTTGCCGTAGGAAACGTCACGCGACAGAGTCCACGTCGTGTTGCGCGACAACACGTCGATCTCGCCTGTCTTGAGTGGTTCGAACCTGTCCTTGGCCGAGAGCGGCATGAATTTGACCTTGGACGGATCACTCAAGATCGCCGCCGCGAGCGCGCGACAGAAGTCGACATCGAAGCCGGTCCAATTGCCTTTGTCGTCTGGATTGGAAAATCCCGACAGTCCCTGGCTGACGCCGCAGACCAGCGCGCCGCGATCCTTCACCGCCTTGAGCGTTTGAGCAGGCGCAGCACCAGCACAGAGGCTCACGCCAACGATCCCGCCAAGAAGGAAGATTGCGCGTTTCATGAAGCAGCCCCTCCTGTGACTGTCCCTTGACCTTAACTTGCCTATTGCGAGAGGCTCTTTTTAACGCCGCCTAGGTGGTGTGTATTGAGGCGCCGGCATCGCGGTCCCGCGTGCACTGATCTCGTGCTGGTAGCTGCCATCTCAGAACGATCGGCCACGGCGGTCAAGGGGTTGACGGTCGCACGAGGTGACGCCATGACCTCGTGGTGCGACGCCAGCTACGCGAGATCCTGCGTAGACAGCGTTCTCTGCCCCAAGCCTTCTAGAGAATCGAGCCATGGCCAAAAAAACCGAAGTCGATGCCACGCCGCCGCCACTGAAGGGCGCAACTCAGCTCGTCACCGGCGGTCGCGACACCAAGGCCTATCATGGCTTCGTCAATCCGCCGGTTCATCACGCCTCGACGGTCCTCTATCCGAGCGCCGAGGATTACCTTGCCCGTCGCTCGCGTTACGTCTACGGACGCCGTGGGACGCCAACCTCTGAGGCACTTGAAAATGCGTTGCGCACGCTCGAAGGGCCCGCGTGTGCCGGCGTTGCCCTGCTGCCATCGGGTCTCGCAGCGATTTCAACCGCGCTCTTCGCGGTGCTCAACGCTGGCGATCACCTGCTGGTCACCGACAGCGCCTATCAGCCCACGCGCAAGCTTTGCGATACCGTGCTTCGGCGCTACGGAATCGGCGCCACATACTACGATCCTTTGATCGGTGGCGGCATCACTGCGCTGATGCGGCCCAACACTCGAGCTGTGTTCGTCGAGGCGCCCGGTTCACTCTCGTTCGAGGTCCAAGACGTCCCGGCGATCGCGGGAGCTGCTCATGGCGCGGGCGCGGTCGTCCTGATGGATAATACCTGGGCGACTTCGCTCTATTTCAAGGCCTTCGAAAAGGGAGTCGATTTGTCGATCCAAGCAGGCACAAAATATATCGGCGGCCATTCGGACGTGATGCTCGGCACCGTATCCGCCAACCAGGCAACGTGGGCACGCCTGAGCGAGACCGTATACCTGCTCGGCCTCTGCGTCGGGCCGGATGACATGTATCTCGGCCTGCGCGGGCTGCGTACCATGGGCGTGCGGCTCGCGCAACATTACCAGTCAGGACTGAAAGTTGCATCCTGGCTTGCCGAGCGTCCGGAAATCGCGCGCGTGCTTCATCCGGCGCTAGAAAGCTGTCCCGGGCATGCCATCTGGCGGCGCGATTTTTCCGGCGCGAGTGGATTATTTAGCATGGTATTCAAACCAGTCGCGCAAAGCGCGGTCTACGCCTTCATCGACGCGCTCAACCTTTTCGGGATCGGGCCATCTTGGGGCGGCTTCGAGAGCCTGGCCATTCCATTCGACTGCACCAGTATCCGCACAGCGACGAAATGGATGCCGGGCGGCCCGACCGTGCGCCTGCACATCGGCCTCGAGGACGTCGACGACTTGATTGGCGACCTGGAACGCGGCTTTGCCGCACTTGCAGCGGCGCGGTGAGACGCCTCCCGCCTAATCGCACAGTATGAACGCGGAGATCGCGCCGCCCCTTCCGGATTCAATCGAGCTTTAGTCCGATCGCTTTGACAACAGGAGACCACCGGGCAATGTCTCCTTCGATGAAGCGGCGGAATTTGTCCGGCGTTGAATCGACGTCGGGTTCGAAACCCGACTCGATGAGCGTTTGCCGGTAGGTTGCGTCTGCGAGCGCCGTGCACGTCGCCTGCGAAATTTGCTCGATGATTGCCTTTGGGGTCCCGGCGGGAGCGAACAGGCCAATCGACTGCTGCGAGATCATTCCCGGGAGTCCGGTTTCCACGGCAGTGGGGATCTCCGTCGTGGCGATCAGACGGGTGGGACTGGTCACGGCAAGAATGCGCAGCTTGCCGGTCCGATTGAGTTCAAGTAACGCGCTTGTGACGGCCGGGGTGACCATCGCGACTTGTCCGCTGATGGTATCGGCGGTCGCCGGTCCCGACCCACGGTATGGCACATGCACGAGGTGCGGCAATCCAGCCAGCGATTTAAACAATTCGCCGGTCAGGTGGTTCAACGAGCCGACACCGGCATGCCCATAGGACAGCTTGCCGGGATTGGCCTTGGCGTACTCGATGAACTCACTCAGCGTGTGAGCCGGCACTGCGGGATGGACCGCAAGGGCAAAAGCCGAAACCACCACGTTTGTAATCGGCTCGAGCTCTTTGAGCGGATCGTAGAGTGGGCGGCTTTTGAGAATAGCCTCGGTGATGTGAGTGCTCGAACCACCCAGCAGGATAGTGTAGCCGTCCGGGCGGGCGCGAGCGACCGCGGCAGCGCCGAGCGAACTGCCTCCTCCCCCTTGGTTTTCAACCACCACGGTGCCAAGCACCGCCTTCATCTTCTCCGCCCAAGGGCGGCCCACGGCGTCGTATCCACCGCCCGGGGGGAAAGGAATGACGAGCCGGATCGGACGGTCCGGATATTTGGACTGAGCCCGCGCAGGGTGCAGCATCAGCGACCCCAGCGACAGCGCGGTCACGCCAAGGGCGAGTACGTCGCGCCGCCTCATGAAGCGCCCGCTCCCTCGTTGGTGCGCGAAGTCGCAACAGCTTGCGCGGAATCAGGAAGGCCGTTGCTCGCCTTTGACTTGAGTGCGATGCATGACTCGCCGACTGCTCGGATCGAAGGCGTCGCGCCGATGCATGGTGCAGCGATTGTCCCACAACACGAGATCGCCGATACGCCAAACGTGCTCCCACGCAAATTCCGGCCGGTCGACGAAACTCCAGAGCTCGTCGAGCAGCACTTCGGACTCCGCAAGTTCCAGCTCGACCAGATACGCGTTACGGCGGCGCCCGAGATAGAGCATGCGCCGACCTGTGTCCGGATGGGTGCACACCAGCGGATGCACCGCGCCTGGCGAGGTGCGCGGATCGTCGGTCGGCGTTACGCCCTGCCGCACATACCCACCGCTATTGTACGTGCCGTCGTGCTTGATCTTCAGGCCGGAGATGCGGTCCTTGAGCCTCTGAGGCAGCGCCTCATAGATGCCGTACATCGTGCAGAACGATGTGTTGCCGCCGACCGGCGGCACTTCGAGGGAATAGAGAATACTCGCCTTCGGCGGCACCTCGAGATACGACATGTCGGTGTGCCATACGGCTTCGCCGTCGCCGAGGCTGCCGATCGGCTCACCGTTCACCTTGACGTTAGAAACGATGTAAATTTCCGGGAGTCCTTCGACGAAACGGCGGCCCGTTTCTTGGATCGGCGCCCAGTCGAGATCCCCCAAGCGACGGCTGAAGGCGATCAGCTCCTGATCACTCAGCCTCTGATTGCGGATCAGCACCACCGAATACTGCTGCCACGTCTGAATGAGCCGCACGAAGCCGGTCTGGCTGAGCTTGCTGAGATCAATGCCCCGTACTTCGGCGCCGAGCGCTCGACCGGTCGGAATGACTTCGATCGGCTCCGCGGCGTGGCGTTCGGATGTCGTTGCAGCAGTCAACGTCATCTCTGCCTCCAGTCTGCGCCACTCTTTCGAGAGCATAGCACTTAGCACCCCTGCGGCAAGCTTACGTGCCGCAATAATGGCGATACCGACTTTCGAATGTCACGTCGCGGCCGTGGCGCTGCGGCGATCGCGCAACTCGAAATAGAGATTGCGTCCATACACGAATACGCCGAACGCTTGGCCCAGAATGAAAACCGGATCGCGGATATACAGCGCATAGGCCAATAGCAGCACGCCGCCGCCAATCGAGAAAAACCAGAACGCGATCGGCATCACCATTTTTCCCGCGCGTTCGGAAGCGATCCACTGCACCAGGAATCGCATGGTGAACATAATTTGCGCCACATAGCCGAGCAGCACCCACCACTGAAACTTGGCCACAAAAACTTCGTGCAAGTAGCTTCCGATCGCCTGTGAGAGATCAATCAACATTCCGTTTCACCTCCGAGACCTGCGGAACGTCACGGCGGCGGCGGATGAGCCACCACACACCGAAGAGATCAACAATCCCGATCCAAAGGCGGTCCCACATACCGTAGTTCGACGTGCCGGCCCGGCGCGCACGATCGATGACATCGACGTAGCCGATGTCGTAGCCTTCGCGCCGCACCAGTGCCGGGAGAAAGCGGTGCAATCCGTCAAAGTAGGGCAATGCCAGAAAAAGATCCCGGCGGAAGGCCTTGAGCCCGCAACCCGTATCGCGGGTGCCGTCACGCAGGACCAGGCTGCGCACGGCGTTAGCAACACGCGATTGCAGCTTTTTGAACCAGTTCGCCTGACGGCCGACCCGCTGGCCCGCCACGAGGCCGATACGGGGCGCTTCCGTCATCCCCGCGAGCAGCGCCGGAATGAAGGCCGGATCGTTCTGGCCGTCTCCATCGAGCGTAACGACGACTCCCGCGCGAGCTTGCATCACGCCACTCGATACGGCCGCCGATTGTCCGCATGAGGTGCGATGCTTGATCTGTCGCAGCCACGGACGGCTCGCCATCAGTTCGATCAATTCGGCTTCCGTGCGATCGGTCGAGCCATCGTTGACGAAGATAACTTCGAATGTGACATTCCTGTCGAGCGCCGCTGCGATCTCGTCGACCAGCGGCGCGATATTGCCGGCTTCATTGCGCACCGGAATGACGATGGAAACAGCCGGCGCGCTTCCCCTTGCAAGCGTTTCGCTCATGATCTGCCCGACATGACGGCGCCAGGATCACCTTGCAGCTCGCAGTGCGCGAGCTTCTTATGGGGCGATAAGCTGCCCGGCAATCCTCTTGAGGCGCGTGAAGGACGGACCAGGCAATGATCGAACCCGTCCATCCGCGCCAAGTACGAAGCCTAGCCTGCGTGCTGCGTACCAATCGCGCACCAGCAGCACGCCGAGCACGCCGACGAAGGCCCCAACCATTACATCGCTCGGGAAGTGAGCCGTGAGCACTACTCGGCTCAAGGCAATGATGACGGCGTAGGTCCACATCACCGGCCGTGCGCGTGGCCACAACGTGCCAATGGCCATGGCGGCGGCGAACGCATCGACGGCATGGCCTGACGGCAGACTCGAATATTCGACGTTCCAGCCGAGCGGGTGATAGACGAGCGGGCCGGCACTACCCTCGACGAATGGTCGGGCTCGGCCAACCAGACGCTTGGCGATCGTGAACACCAAACCGGGTAAGCCAATCGCAAAGAACAGAAAGCCAAGCCGCACCGCGAGCGCAGCGAGCACGCCCCGTGTCATGCGCGCAATCTGCTTCGTCGAGAAGCACGCAATCAGCGCCAGGGCGAGCAGGATCGGCAGCAGAAACCAAACGGACTTGCCAAACACGGTGACGTATTCGAACATCACGATCATCCATTCGGGCGCACGTTGCGCCGCAGTGACCGCCGGAGCATCCAAGACGATCATCGTCACTAAGATGATGGCAACTCCCACCGCCGTGGCGATCGCGAGCCGCAGCCGTGCACGCCATATCGGCGTCACCGCCGACTTCCGCGCGCGTGCAAAGAGCGCAAAAGCCCAAGCGAGATTGGCGCGCAACTCGTGCAGCCGCGCCACCGCACCGTTCATCGAGGCCTGTTTGAGCGGACTGCCCACGCTCACGAGGAGCCTGCCGAACGAAACACCGCGATCGTAATCGGCCGTCCGGAGCTGATGTTGATCGCATCGACGCGAGGCCCAGCCCGATAGCGTAGGCCAATCGCTTCGGCGCGCTGGCCAAAACTGCGTTCCTGGCTCGCTTCGACAAAAGCGAAGCGGCATTCCCCGCCGCGTAGAAACTCAGCGGCAGTCGCAACATCGACAAGGCGGGTCGCGGTACCAGTGAGGAAAATCAGGCTCGGCTCCTGATATCCCACGGCCGCTGCCTGCGGTTGCGTGCAACCGCTCTCGTACAGGATGCGGGCAAGCGTTGGGCTCGGAAACAATTGGCCGAGTGATGGAATAATCAAGCCGAAAATGGCGATGGCCATCAGGATCGCGGCCGCGACGCCGCGCAGCAACGCGTGCTCGGCGCCATCGACTTGGTAGAGCCGCCAGGCCAAGAAACCGAGCAGCGCGGCTGCTCCGATCAAAGGCCAAACCAACAAGCCGAACTGCCGGCCGAGCACCGCGAGAACCACGATTCCCGCTATACCCGCCAGCACCGGAAATATAAACCACCAGATCGTGCCCCACTCGAGAAAGGTCCTATGCGACAGCGCTCGCGCATCGATAGCGCCCGCAAGCAGGATGGCGATTGCAGGATAGAGCGGTAGAACGTAGTGCGGCAGTTTGGTCACCACCAACTCGAAGCCCAGCCAGGACGGCACGAGCCAAGCCAGCAGAAATTTGACCGCGGGTCCGCGCCGCGCCCGCCAGACCGCGGGCGCCGCCAATGCCGCCAACGTCGCACCCGGCCAGAAGCTCACCCAGAATAGAACGAAATAGTAGCCGGGCGGAGCCCCGTGGGATTCCTGGCCGGCAGATATCTTGCTGAGCAGGTCCGCCCCGACCGATTCGGCAAGGAACGCGTCACCTGAGCGCCCGATGATCGCGATGAACCAGGGGAGCACGAGGAGCGCAAGCCAGACGATACCGGCGAGCGGCTTGAGCGTCAGTAGCCAGCCGGCGGAGCGATCGATGAGGATGAGTGCAAGTGCGGCAAGGGCGACGACCATCACGACCAGCGGTCCCTTGAGCAGCACGCCGGCGCCGAGCGCCGTCCAAAATATGGCGCCGAGCATCCAAGAGCCGCCGGTTTCCAGCTGCTGGCGTCGCTGCCGGAGATAGGCGCGCCCCATTGCGCCCATGGCCGCAACGACGGTCATGAGCAACAATGCATCGGTCTTGGCGAGGAGCCGCTCGATACCGAGCAGCACGCAGCTTGCCATCATCAGTCCGGCAAGCACCGCAGCACGGCGTGACACGAATGCGAGTGCGGCCCAATAAGTCAGGAGGACTGCACCGATGGATCCGACGAGGGAGGGAATGCGATAGAGCCAAATCGTCGTGAGGGCACCTGGAAAACCGAGGGCGCGCGCTGTCTTCACGACTACGGCTTGCAGCCAGTAAATACCGACCGGCTTCTTATAACGCACCTCGTCCTGGAAACGGATATCCACGTAGTCGCCGCTCTCCACCATCTGCTTGGTTGCTTGAGCGAAGCGGGCCTCGTCACGATCAATCGGCGGAATGCTGAAGAAGCCGGGCAGAAAGGCCAAGAGCGCGACCGCGAGAAGCACCGCCAGCGCACGCGCGTGCGAGCCGACCGCAAAGTCGACCATCGTCTTGAGACTACGCACCGAGGCGCGCTGATGCCCCTCCTTCTCCGCCGTGATCACCATGTCGCTTATCCGCTCAGGCGCCGCCTTCTGACGTTCAGTCAACGGTTTAACGACGGCTAGTCTGTTCACCCCGCTTCAGGCCACGTAGAGGCCATAGCTGGTGTGGCGGGGCTATTGCAACCTCACCGCGATGCAGTGTCGCGTCGCGGGGCTTGGGTAGTTCGAGCCCCTTATTCCACCGTCTGGTAGCCGCGGATGATGCGCTCCGACCCAAAACCCCAATAATTGCGCAGCGTATCTGGCCCCCAGACCTTCGGCCGCTGCGGCCGATCCTGGTGCCAGGGACGAGGATCGAAATAGCCGAGCGCTTCGTCCTTCATGAGATCCATTTCGCAGAAGAACTCGACCCGCACCTTGTCGGGATTGCGGTGATAGATCGCGATGTTGTGGCCAATGATGTGGCGACCAGGACCCCACACCAGGTGAATGTTGTTCTTGGCGAGCCATTCACAGGCTCTTTGAATCTCTGCCCAGTCCTTCACCTCGAATGCAATGTGATGGAGCTGGGGCACCTCGTCGACCACGAAATTGACGGTGTGGTGATCGGGCCCGCAGCGCAGGAAGGCGAACGTCTCATCGCGCCAGTCCGAGACCCGAAAGCCCAGCACGTCGGTATAGAATTGCACGATCTGCTGCACATCGCTGACGCGATAAGCGACATGGCCGAGCTTGAGCGGCATGATGCCGGCCTGAGTACCGTCTTCCTTGGCAAAGCTATATTCGGAAAAAATTTCGATCGTCGTATGTTTCGGATCTTCGAATACGAGGGCGTCGGTCACCCCGGGAGAAATGGAGCTTCGGCGTTCGGACTTGATCCCATGCGTCGTCAATTCGCGGGCGAGCTCCGCAAAATCGGTTCCGGGCGCGACTTGGAAGGCGAGCCGAGACAGCGCGTTGGGTGCGCCGAGCTCGAGGGCGATCGCCTCGAGGCCCTGCTTGCTCGCCAGAAACGCCCGCTTGGCCTGCCGCTCGATGAGGGTGAGGCCGACGACGTGGGTATAATACGCCACTTGCCGATCCAGATCGGGCGTCGTGAGAGTCGCATGGCCAAGCCTGCAGACCTTGATCATCGGGCGTTCCAGAATCGATAGTTCGCGCGAGCCGGCCTCGCGCCTGGCCTCGTTTTGCTCGCATCCACGTTCGGCCTCGTCATCTGAATGAAATTACGCAGTTTCGCGGAAGCGGAAAGATCAGAACGAGAAAATGCGCGCACATTGAAGGTTTTCGTGCCGCTGGCGGACAGCGCCGATCTTGAGTAAAAGCTTTTAAGTCGCGTCCCCGTAGCTCAGCTGGATAGCAGCAGCGGATTTCTAATCCGCAGGTCGCAGGTTCGAGTCCTGCCGGGGACGCCATCAGCAAAATATCTCGCTGATCGATCATCCTTTTTTCGCTGTTGGGTAAAGTCGGGTTTTGGTGTTGGGTAGATTTTGTTCGCGCTCTGCCCTCAACAAGCTCATTGCCTGTCGTGCCAGCCGTCGCTGATCGGCTGCGCGGGTATAGCGCGCGACTTCCGATACCGATCTGTGTCCTGTGATTGCTTTGATCTGTTCAGTGCTGCATCCGGCTTCCGCCAGCCGCGTTGCCATGAGCTTGCGCAGCCCATGCGCCGAGCATTGCCGAAGACCAGCGAAGTTGCACTGCTTGCGGAACCAATTGCCGAAGCCTGCCGCCGTGAACGGCGCACCGCGCTCGGTCATCAGAAACGTGAGATTGCTTCTCGAGACCGCCGCCAGCGCTTCGATCAGCTTCGGGTGCATCGGGATCATCACTGGCTCGTCCGTCTTCTCTTGGCGCACGGCGATCTCGTCTCCTTGCACATGCTGCCATCCCATGCGCACGGCATCGCTGCGCCGCTGGGCGGTGCAGAGCATCAATTCGAGTGCCAGTCGTGCCTTACTGCCGATCGGATGGCGCGCCTCGAATTGCTCGACCTCGGCCTCGGTCCAGGTGTGAATGCCCTCACCCTTGCTGCGATAACGCTTCACGCCGATTGCCGGGTTGCTCGCGATCATCCGCTCGCTGACCGCGTAATTGAGGATCACGCGCAAGAATTTCAGCAAATTGTTCGCCGCTTCCGGTGTGTTCGCCTTGGCGCCGATGATGCTGCGGATGTGAGCGCTCTGTAAATCTTTGAGCGGTCGATGACCGTGTTCGGCGCGGAAGCGTTCGAGAACATTCCGCCGCCCCTTTTGCGTGCTGGCCTTGAGCCCACGGAATTCCGGCGACCCGTAATAGGACACGCACAGCGCCGAGAATGAGCCAGGCAATGTGCGCTTGCGGGCGCCGACTTGCGCGCGGTTCACGTCCTCGCGTTCGAGCGCCGC
>Ga0126372_10000019_pt1 | contig 39051 bp, 33 predicted proteins | sample PanSoiMetaPlot_6_FD_92762 | JGI IMG/M metagenome (GOLD analysis project Ga0126372, IMG submission 92762) | Tropical forest soil microbial communities from Panama - MetaG Plot_6 | ecosystem: Environmental > Terrestrial > Soil > Tropical forest > Bulk soil | place: Panama | collected 2016-02-17
CAGTAATGGCAAGTAGCGGGCGAAGTAATTGTCCGGCATAGGAGAGGTAGATATAATTTGCGCCAAGACGACTGCGTAAACACTCTAGATTAGAGTTCGTCTCCGTGGAGTGTCAAGGGAGCGGGCAAACGTTAATGTTCCTTTAATGGAGCGGCGGCTATCGTCACTTACCGTGCTGACTCCGCGCGGCGTTATGGTTCGCAATTATGAAGTTTTTCCCTTGGAAGCGGTCCGGAATTCTGGCCCTGCATCTCGAAACAGACATGATCTTTGGCTTCAATACCGACGTTAAACACGAGGATACGGTTTACCACGTTCAGAGCGAGGCGCGGCAGAACGACTTCCTCTTTCAGACCCAGGTTTTCGTTCGCGGCCGTTGCATCGGGAAGCGTGCTACATCCTACGCCGACAAGGCTGCACATGCGGACTTCACCGACAAGCAGAAGGAGCACCAGCTGCGCGAGCAGCACCGTTTCGTTCTCGATTCCATCCGCGAGGGAAAACTGGCCGACATTCTCGACAAGCGAGACACCGCCGAAACACTCGCCGCCATCAAGCAACTTGACTTGGAATTGATCAATGCGGACTCCGTCCACTCCGAAGGCAGCCTGCTCCTGCGCCTTCGAATTACCGATGGAGGCTCCGCCCTGTCCGGAGCCAAGGTCGTATCCCGCTTCGGCACGACCGATGACGAACCCCGTTACTCGCAGGCGTTGAGCGATAACAGCGGCACTGCGGAGATCTCGCTGGACGTAGACGAGTCGGCTCTCTCTGATTCTGGTGTCCTGGTCCAGGCCGAGTACCAGGGCCGCACCGCGACCCGTAAGTTCCGCCTCAGAAAGGTCGAAGCTTGAAATCAGGGCCTCCGGAAATACGCGCTGCTTGCCGCGATTGATTCTTGCTGCGACAATCATTCTGGGATGAAGATCTTCATCAACGGGGAAGAGAAGGCCTTCGAGGAATCTTTGACATTGGCCTCTCTGGTTCAGGGGATGGGTATGAAACCTGATCGCGTAGCCATCGAATTGAACCGCGGCATCGTTCCCCGTGCACGCTGGTCCGAGACTTTGCTCAGTGATGGCGACAGGCTGGAAATCGTCCATTTCGTTGGCGGCGGTATCTGAACTCGCCCGGTAACTCCTCTAGTTACTCCCCCCGCACTCAAATCTTCTCTTGACTCCCGACTTTCCCAGCCTAGAATGTTTCAAACATTTTGTATCTTTTTTGTTTTAAACAATTATCGTTTAAGAATGCATCGCCACTTTACATCGAATGAAGTCGTAGATCTGACCGGCATCACGCTTCGTCAGTTGCAATGGTGGGACGAACGCGGATTGGTGGTCCCGGAGCGCCGGGGACACCGGCGCATCTACTCAATGGGCCAGTTAACAGAAATTGCTGTCATCTGCGACTTGCGCCGCCGTGGTTTTCCCCTCCAACGTGTGCGAAAAGTGGTCCGTTTTCTGGAGAAGGAGTTTGGCCGCAGCCTTGCCCAAACCGTAAGCAGCGGCTCGGACTATCATCTGCTCACCGACGGCAAAACAATCTACCTCGAAACGTCGGCACGAGAAATTGTCGACGTTCTAAAAAATGCCCGCCAGCCCATGCTGGCGATTTGTCTGAGCGATACCGTGCGGCAGGTGCGGGCAGAAATTCGCGGAGCCAAAAAGCGGAACAGACCTGCGTTTGCGGCCCGCAAGGTGAAAACCGCTTCGTAACATTGGCAGGACTCGGGGGATGGCATGGTCGGAGAACTGAACGTACTCAACGAATGGATCCCCGAATACATGGAGCCCGGCACCATTTTTGTGCTGGAAAACGCCGGGCAGGTGGGTGAAAAAGAAGATCCCTACTGGGCGGTTCTTTCCTGTCCTGACTGTGGCACACTTGGCCTGATCACCCGCAAACAAATCGCTGGACTTCTACCAGTCATCTGCGGCTCTGACAAGTGTTCGGCGCAGTTCTTTATCCGCGACAACGACATCGTTCCCCGGAAGTCATTCTGAGCACCCGTCCGTCGGCTTTGGACACATTCCCTGGGCATGGGTGTATTAGCTCTAGAATTCACTCCGCATAGCAAGGAAATTCTGGGGGGCTTCCAGCCGCAACGTTATCGTCTTGCCCCGACACTCTCTCTCGGTATCGGCACCTGCTCGACAATCTCGATGCCAAAGCCCTCCAGTGCAGCCACTTTGCGGGGATGGTTAGTCAGCAGCCGGATTCTCCGTAGATTCAAGTCCGACAAGACCTGCGCCCCAATGCCGATTTCGCGCTGCGTCTTGCGCTCGCTCTCGGGAAGCGCCGGCAACCGTTTGTCGCGATGAAACGAAAGCATGGTTCGGTTACCCAGCTTTTCGACGGAAAAACCTTTGGAGGTCTGGTGTAAGTAAATGAGTGCTCCGCATCCGGCGTCGGCGATGGCCCTCATCGATCCTGCGATGGACGAGTGGCAATCGCATGCAGTCGAACCAAACACGTCGCCCATCAGGCAGTGAGCGTGCATCCGCACTAATACCGGTTCCGGTCCACTTTCCAGGTCGCCGCGAATCAGGGCGACGTGCGACTCGCCGCCATCCACTTCGCTTTCATAAGCGACGAGGCGGAATTCACCGTACGGAGTATCAACCAATGCCTCACCCACGCGGTGCACATAACGTTCATGCGCCATGCGGTAGCGAATCAGTTCCGCCACCGTCAGCATTTTCAGACCGTGAGTCCGGCAAAACTCGATCAGGTCAGGAACGCGCGCCATCGCCCCATCGTCTTTCATGATTTCGCAGATGATGCCGGCGGGAACCATTCCTGCCAGTCGTGCCAGATCAACCGATGCTTCCGTCTGTCCGGCTCGCACCAGGACGCCGCCTTTGCGCGCCCGCAAAGGGAAGACGTGTCCCGGCCGCGCAAGATCTGCGGGCCGTGTAGCCGGATCGATTGCAACTTGGATCGTTCGCGCCCGGTCGTACGCCGAAATGCCGGTGGTTACACCCACCCGAGCGTCGATGGCTTCGCAGAACGCCGTGCCGTATTGCGAGGTGTTCTCTGCGGTCATGGGACCGATACGCAAGTGCTCGAGCCGCTCTTCCGTCATTGCCAGACAGACGAGTCCGCGTCCGTGCTTGGCCATGAAGTTGATTGCTTCGGGAGTGACTTTTTCGGCGGCGAGCGTGAGATCGCCTTCGTTTTCACGGTCCTCGTCGTCAACCACGACGATCATGCGTCCGGCGCGGATTTCCTCGATGGCGGCAGGCACATCGCTAAAGGAGAAGGAAGAACTAGAAGCTGCCATTCTGCCGATTGTAGCAAATGCGGTGCACAGTCAAGAGAATGCATAAGGAGCAATGCTGGCGCCAGGGCCCGAATGCCCCGACGCGTCTGCCCCGTCAGGTCTGTAACAAACCCTCGGGTGCAACGTCCGCATCATACCCAGTCCGGGAGGAGGGTAAGGATGTCATACAGAAAAATGTTTGCTAAAGGGATGTTGAGCGCATTGCTGAGTGTGTCGCTGCTGGCTGGAGTGGCAACACCGGCGCGTGCCGACCGCGACGATCGCGAGGAAAAGTGTCGCAAGCATATTCATAAGGCGGAAGAAAGCCTGGAAAAAGCCAAACTCAAACACGGAGAGCACAGCCGACAAGCAGAGGATCGTCGTCATCATCTCGAAGAGGTCCGCGAGCGCTGCCGCTTTCGCGACCGCGATCATGATCATGACCACGATCATGATCAGCACTAAACACCTCCGAAGATAAAACCGCCCCGGTCAAACGCCGACCGGGGCAGGCCATCTCAGTTCGCCAGGTCGCAATCTCAAAACCTTTGGCGGTTCCTCACTCAGGGACGATTCTGTCCCAGATCTGTTCTCTTCGAAAATCGCGCTCCTGTGGCACACTGTCTGCGAGACCAGAATGACAATTCTCGAATTTACGCTTCTTGTGGGGGCGGGATCATTTGTGGCGGGCTTTCTGGGGTCGCTAACCGGCCTGGGCGGAGGAGTAGTGTTGGTACCGCTGCTAACCCTGGTGTTCAAAGTTGATATTCGTTATGCGGTGGGCGCTTCGCTGGTTTCGGTTATCGCGACCTCTTCGGGAGCGGCGGCAGCGTATGTGAAAGAAGGTTTCTCGAACATCCGTATTGGCATGTTCCTGGAAATTGCCACAACCCTCGGAGCACTGCTTGGCGCGTATCTTGCTGCCAAGGTTTCAACCGCGGCCATCGGCGTAGTGTTCGGCCTTGTTTTGCTTTATTCCGCCTATCTTTCTTTCGCCGGAGAGCCTGACATCTCGGGAGAAGACAAGCCGGATCCTCTCGCCACGCGGTTACGTATGAATGGAAGCTATCCCTCGCTGGCAGGGGAGAAAGCATACTTCGTGCGACGAGTTCCGGCGGGATTCAGCATGATGTTCGGGGCTGGTGCACTGTCAGGACTGCTCGGAATTGGGTCAGGTGCAGTGAAAGTGCTGGCGATGGATCGGATCATGGCCATTCCCTTTAAAGTCTCGACGACGACCAGTAACTTCATGATCGGGGTGACGGCTGCAGCGAGCGCAGGGGTCTACTTGAATCGTGGCTACATAGATCCTGGGTTGGCAATGCCGGTGATGCTCGGAGTACTGGTAGGGTCACTGGCGGGAGCGCGGGTGCTGGCGAGGACCAAGACACAAAAGCTGCGCATGGTTTTTGCCGGGGTAATTGCGATACTGGGCGTTGAAATGCTCTACAAGGCACTGGGGGGAAGAATCTGAATGCTAGCTAAGAGCGACTGGACGGATCAGAAGATTGAAGTCATCATCGGAAACCTGTTGCGCGTCGGCGTTCTGCTGGCGGCAAGCATAGTTGCGCTGGGTGGACTGCTTTACCTGGTGCGGCACGGCCTCGATCCCGCCGATTACCGGGTGTTTCGCGGGGAACCGAACGACTTGCGGAACACGGCTGGAATTCTCCATTGGGCGCTCGGTCACCGTAGCCGCGGTGTCATCCAGTTAGGGTTGATTTTGCTGATTGCGACTCCGGTGGCGCGAGTTGCATTTTCGACTGTGGCGTTCGCCGCCGAACGCGATCGCATGTATGTGGGGTTTACCTTGGTCGTGCTGGCGATTCTGCTTTACAGCCTTTTGGGATCACATCCGTAAAAGACGACTACTCTGCGATGTCTGGGTGGCGGGTCGCGATGCGGTAGCGGCCGGAGTGAAAAACAAGGGGCTCTCCTTCACTCATTTTGTACTGCTCGACTTCCCCAATCAGAATCACATGGTCGCCACCGTCGTACTGGCGAACCTTGCGGCATACAAACTGCGCAATGACTCCAATTAACAATGGCACACCACTTGGACCGTCCACGAATTCGACGCCGGCGAACTTGTCGGCGAGCGGTGTCGAAAACTGGCGAGAAAGATGGTGCTGCTTGGCTTCCAGCACGTTCACAGCGAAGTGAGTGATGTTCGAGAAGTCGTGGAAGCTTGGCGTGTTGCGGGAAAGACTCCAGAGAATGAGCGGCGGATCCAGCGAAACGGAGGAAAAAGAATTGACAGTGACGCCGAGCCTTCGACCATCGGCGGTGCGTGAGGTGACAACGGTTACGCCGGTGGCGAACTGGCCGAGTGCACGGCGATAGTCGCGGCGATCGAACCGCTCCGCAACAACCTTGGCTTCTTGCTCGACGAACTTGGCGGCTTCCGTAGGGTCCATGAACCAAGGAAACAGAGTGCGTGGGTCGTCAAAACCGTTCACGATTGCACCCGCCACGGCAGAGATCTTGCCCGCGGAATCGAGCAATTGGATGACGTGCTGAGGCGGTTGCAGGAGGAGATTGGTCCATTCCGTTACCCATTGCGCGTAGCCGGTCCAGTAGCGGTCGAAGGTTTGCTGCATCCACTCGGCACCTGGTGTGCCATCGCGGACTTCAAGAATGCTCTCCAGATAAATTTCTGCGCAGCGTGCGGCATTGTTCGAGCCCTGTCCGGTAATCGGATCGTTAAGGACAACAGCGTCGGCCAGACCAAGCACCGGCTTTCCTGCTACATGGCCCACAGGTTTGCGCACCGTCGGTTTTACCTGTCCGACGAGGATGCCGCTGTCGTCGGTAAGTTCGACGTGCTTACATCGTTCAGCCTCCCAGGGAAGAAAGCGCTCGAGAAGTTTTTTGCTGCGGGTGAGGTGCTCGGATGGATTCTTGACGTCTGACCAGCAATCCCAAGGGCCGCCCGGCACACCCTCAAACACCATGATCTCGCACGGTCCCGACGTAGTGAGGGCGGGGAAGACGAAATACTCGCCGACGTTCGGAATCAGATTGAAGCAGATGGCAGGGTAGGGCTCACGCGGCTGCATGCCTCTAACGTAGGTAAGTGCAAGCGCGCGTTGTGGCGTAGAAAATGGCGAACGCGAGGCGTCGCGCTCAAAGAGTTGGGCGATGGCGCCCTTCCCGCTGGCGACAATTACGAGATCATGACCTCGGACCGAGGCTTCGAGGTCGTCAAGGGTTGCCGCCTTAATGATTAGTTTCCCGCCACGATTTTCGAATTCCGACATCCACCCAGGAATCTTGAGTCGCTGATCGACAGATTGGGCGTAGTTATCGAGACGGGCTGCCCAGTCAATGGTTTTGCCACCCACCTGATTAGGTACAGCCAAGCTGATGCCGTCAACCTTTGGACATTGCTCCTCCCAGATGTTCAGGTTCTGCTCGCGTTCAATCTCAAGAGCGGAATCGAACATGCACTGGCTCGACATAACATGTCCCTGGCGAATCTCGTCGGCAGAGCGGTCGGAGTACAGGGTGACTTCGAACTCTGCGTCAAGGAGGCCGAGGGCGAGCTGGAGACCGGATTGTCCAGCGCCAACGATGGCGATGCGCTTCATGAGTTCGGGCAACGGGCCAAGCTGCAGATTACTGTCCTATCCCGCATTCAAGTTTCTTCTGTTTACTTCATTTACTGGAGCCGTTCGGATGCGCACCGATTTGCTATTCCATCAACTTCGGGATCGCTGGTGCCGCCATCTCTGGCCCCATGGCGGAGTAGCCGCCGTCAACCGCAAGATCGGTGCCCGTGATGAAGGACGCGTGTTGTGAGCATAAGAACAAAACACCTTGGGCAACCTCATCCGGCTCGCCAATGCGGCTGAGCAGATGGAAGACACCACCGACACGATTGGTTTTTGCCTTGTCCCCATGGGTCAGATCATCCATAAGGCGGCACCATGTCCAGCCAGGCGAAATGGAGTTCACGCGGATTTTGTCGGCAGCGAGATCCATAGCCTCATTGCGTGTCAGCTGGAGGGTTGCGGCCTTGGTCACCGGATACAGCCAGCGCCCAGTCTGCGCAACTTTCGCGCTGATGCTGCCAAAATTGACCACTGCACCCCCACCGCGCTTCACCATGTGGGGGCGAACGGCTTTGAGCATCATGACGCCGCCTACAACATTGATGTTGTAACTGTCGAGCCAGTCTTTGCGCGATGCATTCAGGGCGTCGTCAATGTAGACGCATGCAAGATTGATCAGGAAGTCGATTCCCCCGAAAGTGGCGGCAGTGCGTTCGACACAGTGGGCGATCTGGGTATCGTCGGCAAGATCGGTCTTCACGAAGAGCACGTCCTTGCCTAGGGGCGAAGCGACGGCGGCACCATCTCTCTCGTTAACGTCGGCGATGACCACCTTAGCGCCTTCACGCTGAAATGCGCGTACTACGGCCGCCCCAATAAGAGTAGCGCCACCAGTGACTATTGCGACTTTTTCTTGCAGTCCTTCCATCGAGTTCTCCCGGGCAACGATTCAGCACCCGCATTTGTCGACAATCAACGTGATTCGGTACGAATAACAGCATCTCCAGACATCGTCCGCAGTGACTAAGGCTGGAAAGCTATCACGCAGTGGAATAAGCGGACAAGTGGGCGAGGAAGAGCGACAGAAAGCCGTGTCCGGCGAGGCCCGTGGGTTGGGGAAATTTGACAGTTCATTTATAGTGGGCAGCCGTCAGCGCTCAAAGAGCCAAGGGAAGCGGAGAGAACGCAATGAGAAAAGTTGCCATCATCGGCGGAGGTCAATCAGGACTGCAACTGGCGTTAGGTCTGTTGAAGAACAGCTATGAAGTCACAGTCGTAAGCAATCGCACCGCAGACCAGATTTTCAACGGACGGGTAACCTCCAGTCAGTTCATGTTCCATGATTCCCTTCAGACCGAGCGCGACCTCGGCATTAATTTCTGGGAGAAAGAGTGCCCGCCGACGGAGGGCATCGCGTTTACTATTCCAGGCCCCGACAAGACAAGGGCTCTTTTTTGGGAGGCGAAACTCGAGCACTACGGGCAATCCGTCGATCAACGTGTGAAGTTCGCCGGGTGGATGAACGAGTTCGCCAAGCAGGGCGGAAACCTGGTGATCAAGGACGCCGGGCCTGCGGACGTGGACGAGTACAGCAAGAACAACGACCTGGTAATCGTGGCGGCCGGCAAGGGCGAGATCAACCGGATGTTTGAACGAGATGCTGAGAAGTCGCCCTACGACAAACCGATGCGGGCGCTGGCGCTGACCTATGTAAAGAACCTTGAGCCCCGGAAACCGTTCACAGCAGTGTCCTTCAACCTAGTCCCAGGTGTGGGTGAATATTTCGTTTTTCCCGCGCTGACCACGACCGGTCCGTGCGAAATCATGGTATTCGAGGGTGTGCCGGGCGGGCCTATGGATTGCTGGAACGATATCAAGACGCCCCAGGAACACTTGGCCAAGAGTAAATGGGTGCTGGAGAATTTTATGCCGCTCGAAGCCGATCGCTGCCATAACGTCAAACTGACCGACGACAACGGAATTCTTGCGGGCCGATTTGCTCCGACTGTGCGTAAGCCCGTCGCCAAGCTTTCCGGCGGACGACTAGCAATGGGAATGGCTGACGTGGTGGCTACCAACGATCCGGTCACGGGACAGGGATCGAACACAGCGGCCAAGGCAGCCACGATTTGCCTGAACAGGATTTTGGAAAGAGGCAACAAACCTTTTGACGGCGCGTGGATGCAAGAAACCTTCGACATTTTCTGGGATTACGCACAGTGGGTTGTAAGCTGGACCAACTCGCTGTTGATCCCACCGGCGCCCCAGATTCTGCAGTTGATGGGAGCTGCCAGCCAAATTCCCCCGCTGGCGAAGCGCATTGCGAACGGGTTCAACAATCCTCCAGATTATGCGCCATGGTGGTTCGACGCGGTCGAGGCGGACAAGGTGATTAAGCATCTCGCCGGAGCACCCGCGTAGTGGACTCCGGAAAGGCGCGGGATTGGGTATTGACAACCGGGGGTACCCGGTGTTGAATTGGCTTCCTCATTCCTGCGCATTCGCGTGTAAGCTGTTGGCGGAGTTGAATAAATAGACCAGCCGGGGTAAACAATCGCGCACTCGTCCCCAGGCCTGTGCGCACGTTTTCTGTTGAGCAGTAGTTTTGTTGAACAATTCAACAATTCGAGGGATTTTGATTCATGATCGTAAAGCATCCGGGCTCCCAGGGAGGAAGCGATGAGGCGAAGTGCATTCTGGTTCGTTGCGATAGTTGCAGTGTGCCTGATGGCGAGCAGTGCTTTCGCCCAGGAACTGGCCACGCTGAGAGTCACGGTGACCGACCAGACGGGCGCGGTTATTCCTGGCGTGAACATTACGCTGAAGAATACTGACACTGGCGCAAGGCGAGCCGATGTCACCGAGTCGCACGGACTCTCAGTCGTTCCCAGCTTGCCTCCCGGCAATTACGAATTGACCGCCGAGGCAAAAGGTTTCGCGCCCCGGAAGATGCCCTTCTCACTCTCGGTCGGACAAATCGCCTCGCTCAGCGTCGCTCTTGGCGTCGAGGTGAGAGAACAGGTCGTAGTGCAGGACGTCATTCAGGGAATCGATACCGAGAAATCGGAGGTGAGTCAGGTCATCGACACGCCCAAGATCGCCGATCTGCCGATCTCGGGACGCGATTTCATCGACTTCGTGCTGCTGACCCCATCCGTAAACGTGGGACAGAGCACGGCAATAGGTGCGCAGTCGCCCTTTACGGAAACGGTACTGAAACTGAGTTTCAGCGGAGTGCGGGAGAGCCACACCACGTTCTTCGCGCTGGACGGAATTGACTACACCACCAGTATTTCGGGGGTGCAGCGGGTGAGCCCGTCGCAAGACTGGGTGCAGGAATTCCGCGTGGTGGATAGCCCGTACACGGGAGATAACGGGCGCAACCTGGGGTCGGTGGTGAACACTATCACCAAGTCAGGCGGTAATGCGGTGCATGGCTCGGTTTACGAGTTCTTCCGAAACAACAAGCTGGATGCCAACAACAAGCTATCGGCGCCGGGTTTCAACACGCTACGATTCAATCAATTCGGGGGCACGCTGGGCGGCCCGATCCGGAAAGAGAAGAATTTTTATTTCCTGGGTTACGAAGGGCAGCGACGAGCGGAGTCGCCGATCTATTCTTCCTTTATTTTGCATTGCATCGACACGCCTAACTGTTTTGCTCCGAACACGCCGAGCATCAACCAGGTAAAGCAGGTCTTGGGCTTGCAGCCGGAGAACCTGGGGTCGATCCTGCAGGTTGACGATTACGACAAGTTCATCGGCAAGAGCACGAACGTGCTGGGGGAAAAGACCTCGCTCAACATTACGTACCTGTTCAACGACACCCGCAAACAGAATGTGCGTGGCGCGGCGCCGGGCGAGGGGTTGCCGTCATCGTACCGGGACAATCCGGTTCGCGATCAGACGATTTCCGGCAACCTAGTCCATGTGATTAACCACGAAATGACATCGGAAACGCTGGCGCAGTTCGGGCGGCGCGTTTTTAACCTGGAGCCGAAGGGCCTGGGATTCGAGCCGGCACTGCTCATTCCGAACCTGATGTCCTCGGGCGGATTCGTGGGCGCGGTACGCTTCTATCAAGAGCAGCACTTCCAGGCGGCGGAGAACCTGACCTACACGAATGGCAACCACACGTTCAAGTTTGGCGGCGATATTCAGCCGGTATGGACGAAGACGCAGGTAACGCTGTTCAGCCCGGGAGCTGCGGTTTTTGCGCCGCCAAGTTTCTTTGGCTTGCCACCGTTCGACAATATAGTGATTCCGGGAACCGGACCGGGTACTCCGGTGGCCTTCGCTTTTCTAGAGCCGCGTTCGTTCTTCGGCCAGCAAATCCCAAACCGTGATCCGAACTTTCAGGCGGGACTCTATGCGGGGCAGAACCAACAGGCCTTCACGGACGCAACCTCGGTCGACTACAAACACTTTCTGTGGTCGATGTACCTGCAAGACCAGTGGAAGGTGAGATCGAACCTAAGTCTCACAGTCGGCGTGCGCTACGACGTCGATCAGTTGCCATCGGGCTCATCGCTCAAGCAGCAGGGGGGATTTCATCCTACCAACTACAACAACATCCAACCGCGCTTAGGCTTCGCCTATTCGTTCAACGGGGGCAAGGGTGTGGTGCGCGGTGGGGGCGGTGTGTTCGTTGGACCATTCATCTACAGCGATATTCTGGTGAGCTGGGTGGGCGCCTCAGAATTCACCTACATGACCCAGCCCTTGCTGCCCGAATTCCAGAATCCCAGCCAGAACCTGATTGGATTCGGACCTTCGGGGGTGGTGGGCGTTGCTCCGGTCCCGCCGCTATTGCGGGCGGCCTTTCTCAACTTCACCGGAGCGACGGGGCCAGGTGGGGCTTACCCCTCGCCACAACTGTTGGCACAGATTCCTTTGGGTTATGCCAAAAAGGATTTCCCGCAGCCCTTCTCGGAACAGGCGAGCCTGGAGGTTGAGCACCAGATCGGCAAGGACCTTTACGCCTCGGTTGGCTACCAATGGATGCACGCCTCGCGATTGCCGGTGTATCTGAGCATCAACGGCATTCCGGATAATGTTCCGCTGGCGGGCGGACAGCAGCACTTCTCGCCCGTTCCGCAGCCGCCCGGGGCTCCTCCGTTTGGTTTCGTGCTCTACGTGAAACCGATCGGGTTCTCGCTGTACGATGCGGGCACCGCCAGCTTGCGCAAGGCTTTCTCACATCACTTTAATTTCCTGGCCAACTACACATTCTCGAAGTCAATTGACATCGCGACTACGGTCAATCTGCCCAACACGCCGTTGAACTACCTACATCCGGAATTCGACCGCGCTGTGGGGGATAACGACGTGCGGCACCGCTTCACCCTGGCCCTGCTGGCCGAGACGCCGAAGGAGTGGCCGTGGCTGCTGCGCGACTTCAAGGGGTCGATCCTGACCAGCCTGCAGAGCCCGCGTCACTTCACAGTTAACGCGGCGCCGCCGCAGGGCGACCTGAACGGCGACGGATTCACGTTCAACGATCGCATGGCGAACCTGTCGCGCAACACTTACGCCGGAGACAAGTATTACGACGTGGATATGCGCTTACAGCGCGGGATCCGGCTGGGAGAGAAGGTAAAAGCCGAGGCCAGCGCCGAGGTGTTCAACCTGTTTAACCGCGTCAATGTGCAGGAGATCAACCATCTCTACGTGACGCCGAACGCGGACGGTTCCTTCGCTGGGCCCGTGCCGCAGAAGTTTGGAGATGGAATCACCGACGTGACCGGGACTTTCGGACAACCGAAGTTCGTGGCACCGGCCAGACAGTTCCAGGTCTCGTTGCGATTTAGTTTCTAGCCGGCCAAGGAGGGGATCCATCGGTTCTCCTTGCGGCGTTTTTTACAGAACCCAGCTGTCCCCAGCAGAAAAGCTGAGGACGGCCGCCTCGCGTGAAGGAGCCAGCCAAGAGTCCGTGGTGAAACCATACACAGCAGTAGGGCTGATACCTGCAGTGCGCGGCATCCGCAAGCGCAAGGACATCAAAGTCAATCTCGATCATCTGCACCATCTCGTTAAAGCCGCAAGCTGGCTTTCGGCTCTGGACATCCCCGTCCGCCTGATCGCGTTCCCCGAAGGTGCCCTGCAGGCCTTTAACGACGAGGTGCTGGATCTCGATCACGTGAAATTCGCACGCGAGTGCGCCATCGACATACCAGGCGAGGAGACAGAAGAACTGGGGAAGATCGCCCGCGAGTACGACGCTTTCATCATGGCGCAGGCCAAAGCACGCCACCCGGACCTCAAAGACCGGTTCTTCAACGTAGGGTTCATTCTCAATCCCAAGGGGAAGGTGATTCTCAAGCATTACAAGGTATCGCCGCTGTTTCCCGTTGAACATTCCGTGTGTCCACATGACGTCTACGACTGGTGGGTCGAGAAATACGGACGCAATCTGGACGCGTTCTGGCCCGTGGTGGATACCGAAATCGGGCGCATGGGAATCATGATGGCCAACGAAGGATCTTACCCGGAGAACGCTCGGGCTTTGGCCATGAATGGAGCAGAGGTAGTGTACCGCGCTTCATACCCGCATCCCGGAACTGGGAACGAGCTATTTGAAATCCAGAGCCGGGCGCGTGCGCTCGACAACAACATGTACATCGTTGCTCCGAATCTGGGCACCTACTACCTGTTTCCGGAGGAGACCACCCCAATCGACACCTTTGGTGGGAGGTCATTCATCATCAATTACAAGGGCCAGATCGTCGGACGGCAAGAGTACGGTGGCGGCTCAACTTACGTCGCTGGAGTGATCGACATTGAGGCGTTGCGTGATCACCGGGCGCGCGCCCAGTGGGATAACTGGTTGAAAGATCTGCGGACCGAGTTGTACCAGGTGCTTTACGAGAGACCGATCTACCCGAAAAATCTGTACCTTAAACGAGAGCCGATGAAGCATGCCGAGTACCGGCAGAAAGTAATCAAGCGGCAGATACGGCTGATGCATGAACGCGGAATATGGAAGAAGCCAGAGCGCTAAGTCCGGCAAGAAATCTTTAAACCGTAGTTTTATCCACCCGGCGGCACTGTACGGTTCTTGTTCACGAATGAGCAGTGCGGTTGTGCCTACCGGTACGCCGCGTCGCGGGGATGTGGAACTACTACCACCCTTAGGCGGTCTCGACGGTTTTCACTGTCCGCGGGGCGGCGCGACATCAATCACCATGCCGCAATTGCGCGGACGTCGCGACGTCTCATAATATCTGGCTTTACTGAACCGTCACACTCACGGTCGTGGACCGCGACATATTCCCGCTTGCGCCTGTGATCGTGAAGCTCTTCGTCTTGGGAAGCGCCGTGCTCGCCGCGGTCAAAGTAAGGGTCGACGTCCCCGAACCGGTGATGCTCGTCGGACTGAAGCTGCCTGTGACCCCCGTAGGTAAACCAATCTTGCTCAGGTTGACAACTCCATTAAAGGACCCTTGTGGCGTGACGGTCACCGTATAAGTGGTGGTACCGCCTATGGGCAGAATCTGGCTGGAGGGAGATGCCGAGATCGTAAAGCTGTTGAGATTAAGCGTGGCCGTGGTGGTGTGCGTGATTGTGCCATCCGTTGCAGTGATAGTGAGAGGATAACTGCCAGCCACCGCATTGCTGGTTTTGGTGATCGCGAGGTTTGTCATTCCACCTGCGGTCGGATTGGGTGAGAACGTTCCCACAGCCCCAGCCGGCAATCCCGTGACGCTGAGGCTGATCTGGCCTGAATAATTCCAGGCGGGAGCCGCGTTAACCGAAAAACTGATTGCAGCTCCATCATTGACCGTTTTGACCGAAGGATTCACTCCCACTGAAAAATCGGCAGGGCCAAAGACCTGCACGAAATTTGCTACGGACGGCACGCCGGACGAATTCACCAGAAACAGGAGGTAGTAGCCGGGAGGTGCGATAGCCGAACTGGGTGGACCTGCCACGTTCAGAGCGCCTGAGCCGGCGGTAAAAGACAGGCCGACGAGGCGCTGGTCCATGTCAAACGCGTGCGTGACTGCGGAGGCGCGCACCAGGACGACGGAAGCAATGCTTGCCGCATCCGGAGTCTGCACGGTGAATGCGCCTCCGTATGACACTGTTGCCGGAGCGCCGGCGATCGAGGGCCGCGTTGCCAGTATCACGTTGCCGCTGGCATCTGTAGTGAACAGATAAGCGGGCTGATAGATTTCGATGTTAGCTTGGTAAGATCCGCGAGTTGGGTTACCGCCCGCGACTGCCACGGTTGCGTCGGGAAGCAACATGCCATTCGAGTGATACATCCGGGGGTATTGGTTGGCGCCCGCCGAGCTGAACGAGTTCGTGGCCGGGTCGTACAGATCGGCCTTGAAGCTTGCAGTCGAAGCGACTTCATCCTTCGCCGAGCCCCCGAGTGCGAGTATTTTTCCGGTGGGAAGTATGACTGCATTCATTTCGATGCGAGCCTGGGACATGTTCGGCCCCCACTGCCACACTGGCGTCGCGGCCGAGAGATCGATTAATTCCGTGGTGTTTGTCGCCGGGTTACCACCGCCGAAGATCATCACCTTGGGTACATAGTTATTTTGGGGGGTAAGTGGCAACAAGACGGAACTGCCATAGGTTCGCGCATTCTTGAAGTTTGTGACCGCCACCTTTACTGACCAGGTGTTCGTCAGAGCGTCATAGATACTGGAGTTGATACTCGGGCCGGAATAGAAAACTGTGCCATTCGGTAAAACGTGCATGCGCGGGTACAACGGTGGCGTCCACGTTGCCGTGAGCGGCGCTCCCCAGCCATTGCGCATATTGAAGATTTCAACCGTATTGTTGGTGGGACCGTTTTCCTTGAGTCCGGAGAAAACCATCACGTTGCCGTCTTGCAGAACGGTGGCCGTGGGATACCAACGGCCGTGCGCCATCGAAGTGAGATTGGAGAACGTATTGCTGACGGGATCGAAAGTAGACACGTTTGGCAGTCCATAGAACGGATCGTATTGCAAGGTCCCGCCGACCACGAGCGGGCGACCGTCGGGCAAGATGGTCACGCCATTGCAAAACATGTCCCAGGTTACCGGCTGAGTAACGATGGTCCCGGCGACTGGATCCCAGACCGCCGACTCAAGGTCAGTATTTCCGGGTAGGTTGCCGGATCCGGACGTGATCAGAACCTTGCCATTATTCATCAATGCCATGTGAACCGGGTTGATGGGCATTTGGTAATTCATGGTGGTCCACTGGCCAGTGACGTTCGACTGGGCACCAGCATCAGTCAAACCAATGCCAAGAACCGAGAGAATGAGGAGAATGCAAGATTGTAGAAGTGCAACCCGACGCTTACCTGTCATCTATGTTGGGCCTTTCATCTGTACACGAGGCGGCGGGGAAGGAGGGAGCGCCAGGCAGCTGAAAATGGGGTCTTTTCGCGGCATGGCCGTGGTACCCAGGGATTCTACTGGAACAAGAGTTCCTGAGTACGGCTCCGTGGCTTAGTATTTTGGGCTGGTCCGGATTGGGTGTCAAGAAGCACCTTTGGGCTATATGTCAAGAGCTCGAGGGTCTCCAAGTGAACCGTAAGATGCCGAAAAGAGCATTCGCGTCTGGATGAACTACTATGGTGTAAGTAATTCATATCTTAGAATTTAGACATTACTCAGGCCGCTGAATCTGTTACGGGTGTGGAAAATCCAGCGGGTGTTGTCGGGCATGCGATGAGCAATCTTGCTACGCCGGTTTCGAACCGACCTCTACCAGGCGCTTGGTCATAATGACCATCCCGAGAATCTGAGTCCATTCAGAAACGATGTTGCCGACCACCTGTCCCCAGCGGCTTTGCGGGTCCATGGCGCGAAATGCAATAACCCAGGCGATGCCGGTGACAAGGAGAAACAAGGTCAGGGAATGTTCGCGCAAAAGCTCGAGCGCACGGGAGGCAACAATACCTTCGATCGGCTTGCTCTCGGCGGACCCTTTTTCGTAGAGATGCTTAGTCATTACGACCGTGACGAAAACCCCCGTCCAATCTGCAATGGCGTTGCCAAAAAATGAGCCAATGTGCGTATCCGGGTTTGACCCACGGTAAAGAGAAATGAGCAGGATGACAATGGCCAGAGCGGTGAGACTTAGCGAGTGGCGCCGGAGGAATCGGCGTCTATTGCGGCTTTGCTTCATCCCCCTACTGTACTAGGTTCAAGGCGCAGCCCGGGCAGGAGAGAGCGCAGGAACAAGGGTAGACCGCGCACTGCGGTCGCTGCCATTCATTCCGCGTCGTGGTAGATCACACCCAGCGTGAAACGAACACCTTGCTTCACCCGGCTCACGCCGTGACGCAGGTTGGTGCGGTAGTATCCGCGATTTCCCTTCACGGGGCGATATCGAGTCGTAAAAACGACGGCTTCACCTTGTCGCGGGTTGATGACCTCCGCCTTGGACTGAGCCCGCAGCTGCTGTTCAACCAGGACGAATTCTCCTCCCTCGAAGTCGACGCCCGCCCGGCTCAGAAAACACGTCATCTGAAGTGGGAACGCGATAGCTCCGTACAGATCCTGGTGCAGGCAGTTGAAATCTCCCTCTTCATAATGCAGTAAGAGGGGGGTGGCGCGGGTTTGACCATGATTCCTGCACACGCGGATAAAGTCAGAGTGTTTTTCCGGGAACTGGTCAGGCACCTCTAGTGCTTGATTCCAGTCGTTGGCGATGGGCGCAAGATATGAATAGCTGTGCTCCCGAAGTTCTTGAACCAGCGTGGGCAGGGGATAGTCGAAGTACTTATAGTCACCGCGACCGAAGCGGTAACGCGCCATGATGATGTGGCTCCGAAAAATGTTCTCGCTGTGATACACCGCCGCGAGGTCGGCGCATTCGTCCTGGGTCAACACTTGGGGGATGACAGCGTAGCCATGCTCGAAGAGCGCTGCGCGAATGTCCGTCCAGTTGAGATCACAAAGTCTTTGAGCGATGGAACTTTTCATTGACAAAAGCACTGGCTTAACTTGCCTTTTCCAACTTCTCTGACCTTCAGCTCCTTCGAGTGTAGCGATCACCGAGGTCGACGAACTATCCGAACTTTGCGGCCAAACTTGCAATGCGTGTTACGGGCATTGGTTACTATCGGGTTACCACGGGCCGAATTTATTATCAAATCTGTAACCGCGATTTCATCTTCCTTTAACACGGTTGCACTAAAAAAGGTGCATGGTGACGATGCCGTATTTCGACACCGTGATCCTTTCCGACCTTCATCTCGGTTCCGAGATGAGCCGGGCAGGGGATGCGCTGCGGATGCTCAAGGGAATTTCTTTTTCCCGATTGATCCTGCTGGGAGACATCTTCTGCGACCTGAATTTCCGCCGCCTCAAAAAAGAGCACTGGCAATTTCTGGGATATATCCGCAAGCTGTCGAACCCGAAACGTGAAATTGAAGTGGTCTGGGTGGAAGGAAATCACGACCATGGGTTGGCCGCGGTAATGTCACACCTGGTTGGCATCGAAGTGTACGAAGAATATGCGTGGATGTACCAGGGCCTGCGGCACCTGGCGATTCACGGACACCAGTTCGATCGCTTTCTGGTCAACAATCGCGCCATTAGCAACTTTTTCACCGCAGTTCACTTCCAACTTCAGAAGCTGTCATTTGGCAAGAAACAGATAGTCGAATTCCTGGAGCGGTTCGACACGATGTGGCTGCGGCTTTCAAGCAAAGTTGCCGCTGGCGCTCTGGCCCATGGCGCCATACGCAAAGCGCAGCGCGTGTTCTGCGGACACACTCACGAGGCCATGCAAACAAGAAAAGAAGGCATCGAGTATTTCAACACGGGGTGTTGGACACAGCCCAGCGCAACTTACATCACCGTCGACGAAGAGGGGGTGAGAATCCATGAATACGAAGAGCGAGTTGACGATCGTAATTCCGGCGAAGAACGAGGCGAAGCTGCTGCCGCGTTTGTTGAGCTCGCTGGCCATGCAGGATTACTCCGGGCTGCCGAATACGAAGGTATTTATAGCTGATGCTAATTCTACGGACGGGACCCCGACGATTGCGAAGAGCTTTGATGACCAACTCGATATCGAGGTGATTGCCGGTGGCATGCCATCAGTTGGGCGCAATGCCGGTGCGAGGCGAGCCACTACACCTTATCTGCTTTTCATCGACGCCGATATCGAATTAGCTGATCGAACTCTTATCCGCCGATCGGTTGAACTGATGAACAAGCATGGTTTGCATTGCCTGACCACAAACATTTCGTGTCCGCGCGGCGCTGCCTGGGATCGGATCCTTTATTCCGGAAACAATTTTATGCAACACCTCTCGCGTCTCTACAAGCCGTTCAGCACTGGGATGTACATGATGTTTGATCGGGCGCGATTCCAGCAACTAGGCGGATTTCACGAGCTGGCGCTCTACGCAGAAGATTACCTGCTCAGTCAAAAAGTGGTGCGCAAAAGGTTCGCGATCGTGCCTGGCTGCGTCTTGACCACGAACCGCCGCTTCCAGAAAATGGGACACTTCAGACTGGTGCGGCTGTTTTTGAATACTGCTTTGCATACGCGGAATGAAGGCTTCTTCTTGCGGGATCACAAGTACTGGCATTCAGAAGCGTAAAAACTCTGACCCTGGTTGAGCCTCGGTTTGTTGCGCTCGGTTCTACCGCTCATTCCGAGTCCTGCATTAGGCCGTTGCTCCGCGCGATACCACGGTAGAGATGGGCGCTGGGGCGCAGTGTTCGTTCTTGCGTTGCCGGATCCAGTGCCACGAGTCCGAAGCGCAGTTTCCAACCCTCACTCCATTCGAAGTTATCAGTCAGAGTCCAGTGGAAATAACCCCGAATGTCATGCCCTTCTGCAATCAAACCATGGAGCTCCTTTAGGACATTCCGGATCAGCCACGGGCGAATCCGATCCTCGGCGTCAGGAACACCGTTTTCCAGAATGTAAATCGGTTTGCCAAGTCGCGCGGTACGCTCCACAGCGAGGCGCACGCCGGGTGGATATGCCTCGCCGTAAGGCTTTTCGACTCCACCGTCGCCTTGGGGGACGTCGGCGGGAACGAAAACGTTGCTGAACAGTTGCCCCGTCTGCTTGAGATCAAAAGCCACATGGAAGCGGCTGTAAACATTGAGGCCGATGAAGTCGCACGTGTCGCGTATATCAACGGCAGCCTTATCCATCAGACTGAGTGGAAAGGCAAGCCGGCCCTTTTCGACAAGGCGAAGAAAACTCTCGTTAAACAGTTCGCTGAGAAGACCAGCCACGCCTCGATCAAGCGGCGAACGGGGATTTGCAGGTTGAAAGACGACATAGTTATGAGCCCACCCGACCTGGGATTCGGGCAACAGCTCGTGGATGGCGCGGTAGGCACTGGCGTGAGCGCGAGCCAGGGAATTCATGACTCGCACGGCGGTGACGATTTCGCCGCTGCGGCCCGGGGGGAACTCTCCCAGCACATAACCAAGTGCACCGTAGACATTGGGCTCGTTGAAAGTAACCCAGTCGCGGCAGAGATCGCCAAGGGCGCCGATCGTTCGCCGCACGAAGCTTTCAAACAAAGAGGCGGCGTGTGGGTTGAGAAACGCGTTCTTTTCTTCGAACCAGCGGGGATGGGTGAAGTGATGGAGGCAGATCATCGGGCGAATGCCGCGCCGATGGAGGCCTTCGAGCATTTCTCGGTAACGGCCGAGCGCAGCCTGGTTCCAGCATCCTTCTTCAGGTTCGATGCGGCTCCACTCTACCGACATCCGCAGCGCATTGATGCCGAGATCGCGGGCGAGATCGAAGTCGCGCTCGGCATTGCGCCACCAATCACAGGCTTTTCCGCAGCGGTCGCCCGAGCGGATACGTCCTGCCGACTCCCAGGCAGACCACTGGTTATTGTAGTTTTCACCTTCCACCTGGTGAGCCGCGGTCGATACACCCCACAGAAACCCCGGGGGGAATTGCAGGCCAACCAGACGGCCGGTTGTGGGTTCCGTGCTGAGGGATCCCCTGCCTCCGCGGACTGATGACATGGCAAAGGCATTCTAAGGCATGGTCGGTAACGCGCACGCAGTAGGAATGCGTGAGGAAACCAGATGTTCAATCCGGGACGCCTGAGCGGAACTTCGCGCTGAGAAACCGGCTGGATCCTTAGATGAGAAGCTCTGCCGGGCTGACCCATCCGAGCCGCCCGGCAAGCCTCGAATGCTTAGTTAAGCGGCGGAAGGCTCTTTCGCCCTCACGAGAGGCATATCAACCAGGTGTTCGCTCAGGAACCACACCTGCAATTCATTACCGCGCAGTACATCGCTGACGACCAGGTCATTCGTTCCTTCGTCGCCTAGTTCCGAGGCTCGGCGGCTGAGTTTCCGGCAGTGGCCAATGATGATCTGGTGTGCGTCGAGTAAGCGCGAGATCTGAACTGGAACTTCTTCGCGTCCCCGGGGAGGACGAGCAATCCGCGTGGTCTCCGCCACATCGGCAGCCATGGCGATGCTGATTCCGCCCAGAATCTGGATGCGCTCAGCGATCGTGTCCACCAGCGCCGATTGTTCGTTGAAATGCTTATCAAAGAGAAGATGCAGTTGGTAAAAAGTGGGACCAGCAACCTGCCAGTGAGATTTCTTGTACAAATCGCGTAGTGTCATTGTATCGACCAGCAGTTGGTTGAGTTGCTCTGTCATTTCCAAGCGTACCGGTTCTTCCAAATCGAGCGGTAACAGATGGGTCACGGTGCCATAAGCCTGGATCTCGCGTGCGGTCTGGTGAAGCCTGGGTTGGCTGCTGATGTTTTTGATATCGGTATTATGAGCAGGCTTTCTCGACATTTTTAATCCTCCTTCCACAACCTCTGGACCACTATTGTAGACGGATTTTAGAGGAAGGAATGTGATTAGCGCCGATGGCCCTTCGAGCCGAACGTCACTGCGTGGAAGGCTTGCTTTTACCGCGGAGCTCCGGCAGGGGAAGGGACAGTAGGACCGCCGGGTCGAGATAGTTGCCTTGCCACCGCACGGCGAGATGAAGGTGTGCTCCTGTAGCCCGCCCGGTGGCTCCGCTCAGAGCGATTTTCTGACCCCGGCGTGCCGCATCTCCTTCCTTTACGTCGATGCGCGAAAGATGCAGATATAGCGACAAGAGACCCTGCCCATGATCAAGCACGACGCAATTGCCTTCGAAAAACAGAGGCTGGGCCAGGATCACGGTGCCGGCGTTGATGGCCTTGACTGGTGTTCCTGCGCCTGCCCGATAGTCGAGTCCCTGGTGAACGCTTTGCACTGTGCCATTAAACTTTCGCTCGGTGCCGAATCGATCTGACGTTGCCGCCATGACCGGTGGGGAAAAGCGGCCAGACCACACACGATCGGCCGAAGACTTTGTGAAGATGTCGTGCTTTAGCGTCTCTTCCTGCTTGATTTCTTCCAGTTGCTGCGGATCAGGCTCAACATATTTCTTTGGGACCGACAGAGCCACCGAAAGATGCTTTGCCTGGAACACATGAAAAGTGTGCTCAAAAGTAAGTTGCTCGCCCTTCACATTTTCAGCCTCGAGGGCGAGCGGATAATCCCCGGGGGCGGTATCGAGGGTCACGCCCGCTAACGCAAACCACGTGCGCGTCGAGTCATCGAAGGCAAACGTAAAGTCATGACCGATCCAGCTTCCGTGAAGCGAGTTCAGCTTGACCGGTGGCTTCACGCGAAAAAGAACGGGTATCCCGTTGAGGAGGCGCGCGGGTTGGCAGCGGATCGACCAGCCAGTTCGCGGCGGACTCTTGAGCGAGGACTGCGGAGTCGCATCCGCATAGGCCATTTCACTCGCCGAAACAAAGAGAACCGGCAGGGCACCACAGAGAAAACGGAAGAATAGGGCGCGAAGCCGATTCGAGCAGCGTACGAGAACGACGCGTGTAGAACGGCAGATGGGGGCTTCCACAGCGGAGCAGACAGCCACATCCATGAACTTATCAGTTATTTCCTGAGAACTTCAAGCCGTCTGAAAGCTGAAACTTCCCAGCCTCTTCGGGCTTATTCCATGAGTGGTAAAGCGTCGCCAGCCGCAGGGAGGCTTCACGCGTCAAGGGGCTGTCACGTCCTTGTGCGGAAGCTATGCCGGCGTAGCTCTCCTTCAAGAGCGATTTCGCCTCAGGATACTTCTTGCGCAAAGTCAGTCACTCTCCCAGCTCTCCCTGCGCGACGGCGAACAGAAAATGGCCTTTGGGAAATTTTTTTCCCCTAATTTGCAGTGCCGAACGCAATTTCTCTTTAGGCATCGGCGAGGAATTTGGATCTCACTGCTTTCGAGGGTCAACGGTTACTCGTAACGTAAGCTTTCGATCGGGTCGAGACGAGCGGCGCGGATCGCCGGCAGCATTCCACTGATGATGCCTACCAGGCTGAGAATTACCGTGGCTACCATCAGGGTGCTGACGTTGATATGGAGATGGATGTCGCCGGCATCCGCATTGTCGGCGAAAGCGCTCATCAGCGGCAGCGCCCCTACGGTCCAGGAAACAAGGTAGGCGATTAAGATTCCAAACAGGCCCCCGGCAAAGGTGATAGCCAGCGCCTCCGCAAGGAACTGAAAGAGTATGTGGCCCTTGAGCGCACCCAGGGCCTTTTCGACCCCGATCTCGCGTGTACGTTGCTGGACGGATACCAGCATGATGTTCATCAGGCCGATGCCGCCAATGCCAAGCGTTAGGGCGCCAATGAAAGCGAGCAGGACGCGAAGTGCCGCGCTGACAATTTTGAACTGGTCAAAGTCTTCCTTGAGGTCCGCAATGAAAACGGCTCGGTGATCGTCAGGCCGGAAGTTATGGTGCCCGGCCAGCACGGAGCGGACGACGCGCGCCAGTTGGCGATGATCTTCACCTTCGTAATCCATGGCAAGGCCTGTGATGTAACGGGTGTCGTAAAGATCTCCCATCGTGCTGAAAGGGATAACGACCATACTGTTGTCGTTGTTGTCGCCGCCTTGCACCTTGTGGCGATAAATGCCGACGATTTCACAACTCATACCGTTGATTCGAATGCTTTGACCGAGAGCCGGCTGGCCGGAAAAAAGCCGTCGCTTCGCTTCATCGCCAATCACCGCCACGCGCGCCCGCGTAAACTGGTCTTCCTCCGAGAGTCCGCGCCCTGTATCGACATCAAAATGACGGATGCGCTGATATACGGGATAGACGCCCGTCAGGAAAAGGTTGCTGAAGGTCCGCGCGTCGTGTTGGATGGCTACCCCGTTCTGCTTATCGAATAAAGGCGTGACGCCCTTCACCATCGGAACTTCGTTGCGGATGTAATCCACGTCAGCAATTTGCAGTCGGATTTCTGTGCCCGCCTTCGCGCCTCCGGCTTGCAGAGAAGTGCGCCCGGGGAAAGCCATTAAGACGTCCGTTCCCCAGGTGCTGAAGATCAGACTTATGGCGCGCTCAAACCCGGAGCCGAAGGCCAGCAGGATGACGACCGTCGCGATGCCCCAAGCCATTCCCAGCATGGTCAGCGCAGTGCGTCGGCGGTTGTGGCGCATTGCATCGTAGGCTTCGTTGAGAAGGTCGCGGGTCATTGTTTATTCCTGGCGCAGAGCCTCGACCGGCTCCAGCATAGCGGCCTTGCGCGCGGGATACAGTCCTGCTGCGATACCCGCGAACGCCAGTGACAGCACGGCGCCAGTCGCGGAAACTGGAACGATTCTGGGTGTATCGAAGCCGGGTGGCAGTTGGACGCCGGACAGCAGATGGATGACAAACATCGCCCCGCCAACCCCAACCGCTCCACTGATAAGGGTGAGGAACGCACCCTCCAGAAAAAACTGAAAAAGAATGCTGCGCTGCGTTGCACCCAAGGCTTTACGCAATCCAATTTCACGGGTGCGCTCGCTGACCGCCACCAGCATAATGTTTACGATCCCGATCGCCCCCAGAGCAAGAGTTACCAAGCCAACGCTGCCCAGGAACCAGTCCATGGCGTCGAAGATTTTTGCCATGGTCTTCTGGTTCTTCACCGTGTCCCATTCTTCCCAAATGTCTTTCCCTTTGGGATCGAAGTTCCCATGATTGCGGGCGACGATGCGATGCAGCTCATCTTTGGCTTCTTCGTTTTGCTCGAAACTGACCGGCTGGTAGTTAATGAACGAAATCGCGTTTCCATCCTTGGAGTTGTCGCCTTTCAGCGGAAACAGTTCGCGCATGGTGCTGAACGGGACAAAAATCCGTATGTTGGTGGCATTGTGTTCTTCGTGACCAATCATCGAAAGCACACCGACGACCTCAAAGCGGACGCCGTTTAGCAGAATATTGTTCCCGACAGCCGGACGGCCCGGAAACATGTTGCGCGTCATTTCGCGCCCGAGCACGCACACGCGACGATGCTGCAGATCGTCCTGGTCATTGATCCAACGCCCGACCTGAACGGGAATGGTTCGCACCTGGCTGTAAACCGGCGGAGCTCCGGAGACCTGCCCGTTTGTGCTGGTGTACTCGCTGACGGCACGGATATCATCACGCGCGATCAGCGGCGAGATGTTGATGGCGTACTTGCTCTGGCTCTTGATAGCAACGTAGTCGTCGTAAGTCAGATTGAACCACTTCATCGACGTGAAGCTTCCTTCTACCGCAGGCGAGCGACCGCCGAAGAAGAAGATGATGTTTTTGCCGAAGGTCTCCAGCTGTTTCTTGTTCCCGTTCCGAAAGCCTTCCCCGACACCAACCAGCAAAAGGAGCGAACCGACGCCCCAGGCGATACCAAACATGGTCAGGAATGAGCGAAGCTTATGCGCCCACAACGTGCGCAGAGTCTGGGCAAAAATGTCCATCAACAGACGCATGGTAAGAAGGCGGCCGTTCATAGGAATCGCAGAGTTCCCAAGAACGCCCAGGCTGTCAGTCTATTGGACTGCCGGAGGAACAAACGGTTATCCGCGTTTTTGGAGCGGGCTGGGCCGAGATGGCTAAAAGTTGCCACTTTGGGAGCGGAGCTCCGGAACGTCCGCGAACCACCGTAGGGCTCGAACATAAAGAGATGGCAACCTCTCCGACTACGTCCTCGAGAACGCTCGAGCCAATACAACAACAGCCGAAACTACGATAAACGCAAGGGCTCCCCGTCGTATCGCCACGAGGTCAGTCAGCGTCAGGCGATTCGCCACGGGATAGGCGATCAGGATAAGGGCGCTGCCTACCAGCAAGAAAGTCCAGTAGTGGAAGTGTGTGTATTCGCCTCGCCAAATGAATAGCGATATGGTCACCCCGTACAGCATCAGAAAAAATGAGGACAAGCCTGCCCTTGATGGAAACTGCCGACGCCTGAGTGGCGAGTAAGTAGAGGACAACCGGCGGACCGCTGAGGCTCGACCAAGTATTGAGCAATCCGCTGAGGCCGCCGGCCATAAGTGTCTTCACCGGCGAAGGCGCAACCCTGAACGATATGCGCTTCAGGAACGCCAGGCACAACAAAATGATGGTGCCCATGGAACTGGCCAGCACTACCCGTGAGTCAATGCGGCTTTTCAGTACCACTCCCAGCGCCGCACCAATGATTGCGCAGATCTGCAGCCACGCGGCATCAGCAAGGTGCAATTCTCTGCGATAGCTATATGCCATCAGAATGCTGACAATGAACTCGAAAGCAACCGCCAGGCGTACGGCGTCAGCAAAGCCGATCTTCAACGTCGCAAGCGGCACGAAGAACAACGAGAATCCAAAACCTAGAACAGCGCGCGCCACGAGGCCGCCAACAACAACGCAGAAAAACAAAATAAAGTTGATCACTAGCAGACCAGTCCGGCACTGATCATACGACAGGGCCCAAATTCGCCAAGTTTAGGAGCGATGTTGGGTTTAGTCCCCCGTTGGGCATTCTTCACCGCGCGCCATTGGCCGCCATTTTTTGTTTGGGGTTACCAGTCAGGAACAGGATAATTCCACCTGATGAATCTCGATTTGCTGTGCTCCCCTTTCGAATTCCTGCAGTCTGTCTCTTCCCACGTCGCGACATACGACTGGCTGAAGCTCTACCAAACGTGGTGGCAACAGCAAGGGCAGGGAATCTCCGACGGAGTCGATCGAGCAGGCACCGTCGGACTCCGAATGTTCGACCGGTTTGGGGCCCGAGTGGACGAGATTTGCTACTCCCCCGAATACTGGAAAATGCTGCGACGAGGCTATAGTGACGGGATCCTCTGGCGAGCCTTCGAGCAAAATTCCCTGCTGCCCGCGTTCCTGGGAATTTATGTGACGTCCTTTTTCGACCCGGGCTTGGCGTGTCCCTACACGGTGTCTTTGGGAACGGCAGCACCGTTTTCCAAGTATGGCGACGCCGAACTGGTGCAAGCTCTCCTGCCCCGTTTGCTGGTCAAAGACGAAACCGTGTGGCAAGGCGCTACTTGGATGACCGAAATCAAGGGCGGTTCGGATCTTGGCGCCACAGTGGAAACAGTGGCGGTGAAACACGGCACAGGTTGGCATCTGAACGGAGACAAATACTTTGCCAGCAATGCTGGTGCTGAATTGGCTGTCGTCGGCGCGCGTCCGGAAGGAGCGCCGAAAAATGTGCGAGGCCTTGCGCTTTTTCTAGTTCCCCGATATCGCCGGGATGGCAAACTCAACTACTTCATAAGGCGCTTGAAGGACAAGATCGCAACCCGTTCTGTGCCTACGGGAGAAATCGAATTACGCGACAGTGAGGCATGGCTTCTCGGTGAAGCCCAGGCCGGAATCTATCTGATTCTGGAGGTTCTGAATCTTTCTCGCGTAGCCAACAGCATGGGGAGTGTCGCTCTGGCACAGCGAGCGATCGCAGATGCGCTGTCATTCGCGCAACAGCGCATGGTGTTCGGCAAGCCTCTCGCGGAACAACCCCTTGCGACGCGCCAGTTCGACGAACGCGTGCAGAAGCTGCGCGCGGGTGCGAAGCTCGCCTGGCTCGCAGTCACGCTCGCGGATGAAGTCTGGCGCGAAAAACCACCGTATTCCGATCGCTATCACCTGTTTCGGCTCGTCACACACTTGGCGAAATACTGGACCGCTGAGCTTGCTGTCGATGCGGCGAAGTGGGGAATGGAAATCCATGCCGGCATCGGCACCTTGGCCGAGTTTCGCGCGGAGCGGTGGCTCCGAGAAGCGATGATTCTTGATATCTGGGAAGGGCCTCCGCATCGCCAGATCCTCGACGGCCTGGAAGTAATCGATCGCAAGAAAGCGCATCGATTGCTCTTCGACTTGTTGTCAGCGAGCGCACCCGTTCCTGGCCTGAAGGAAATGGAATCCCGGATCGAGCAGCATCTCGAAATGCCCTCCGAAGAACGAGAAGCGAAGGCAGAACAGCTTTTTGCCAGCTTGGCGAGCTTCACCGCCGATGTTCTGCGACGCAGTGATTCCTGAAGATCAACCGTGCTCCAGTCTCGGTTCGACTACGCCACGTATCCTGCTGTGCATAAAGATTAGCAATTGCCCCGCAACAACCCAGTTGTTATATTCGGAAACAATTGACCTCCCGAGACTTGGTTTAGGTTGGCGTGTCGGTTTACTTTTTGTGAACTGCGACGCCTAGGGTGCGTGTACGCGAATGACTTCGGATCCCGTTTCTTTCTCTTGTCATGCGATCGATGTAACGGCGGGTCACGGGGCAAATTCGCCGTGCAATTGCCAAATCAGAAGTACCTTAAAGGCCGAAGGTGCTTGCGCGCTGTTTCGGTTGTTGACATCAAACACAAGAGAAGCAGTCGACTTGGCAACAGTTCAATTCGTTCGCGCCAGGTAAAGCGATCGGTATCTCAGGAGACAATATGTCCTTGAAACGGCTTGCGGTTACCGCAGTATTGATGGTTATTGCCTTGGCGGTATCGGCGACTGCACAGAGGAACGAGGTGGCGGGGCTCATAGGGCGCACCTTTATCAGCGATCAAGGTATTCCGGGAGCCACCTTCCAGCAAAACTTTATCAGCTCGGGGAACGGGCTCACCATCGTAGGTGATTTCGCCCGCCGTTTTAGGGAGCGAGGTATTTTGTCGCTGTCGGTGGAAGTTCCGTTTGCCTTTAACCCCGATGAAGACCTGCAGACGGGAGCCAATCTCATCCCCAGTCAATACTCATCCTTCTTTGTGACTCCTTCCGCGAGATTCAACCTCTTCAGCCAAAGTGTGCTCTCTCCGTTTCTAAGCGTGGGCGGCGGCTATGGCCGTTTCAATGAGAGCAAGACACTGAATCAGGGCACTCCCAACCCAGGCAAAACAGGCACGAACACCGGGGTCTTTCAGATCGGAACCGGCTTTGAGGTCAGAGTCAAGAAAACGATTGGAGTGCGCCTCGATATCCGCGACTTCTGGTCTGGGGTCCCTCAGCTCAACGTCGATACCGGCAAAAGTCGGCAACACAATTTCTTTGTCGGCGGGGGTTTTGTATTTCACTTCTAAAGTACTGATTGTCGGCACCTGCTCAAGGGCGCCAACGGTCAACGGCCTCCCACCATATCAGCTTCGTCCACTCCATGAAGGTAGTCTTGGCCCATTCGCGGCGTCGCCACCACTGCGGGCGAAACCTGGATTCATCCGTTACCGCCGCCACCGACCAGTGGTATTGCGGTAAACGCTGGCGAAAGATGGAGAGAGCCCGGCGAGTGTGAAAGGACGAGGTGACCAGAACTATGGAGCGCACATTAGGCCCCTGCAGGCAGCTTTCCACGTAACGGGTTTCCATGACAGTGGAATCGCCCTCAATCGGGCAAACCTTCACCCGATCAGAAAGCGCGCCCCCGCTTCTCTGTACAAATTCAGTAGCCTGATCTGCCAAGGGGCGGCCGAACTGTAGTTCGTCGGTATTGGAATCGAGGAGAAGAAGCTTGCCGTAGTCCTGTTGCAACAGTTCCAGGCCGTGGCGGTAGCGAACGTCATTGTGGTCGCCGCCAAGCACAACGATTGCTTCGCCACGCTCCGGCTGATCGACCACCAGGTCGTACCCGGCGCTCCAGCCGATAAGACCGACGAGAGCGGCAACTGCCAGCACAAAAATCAGAGAAGGTTTTTTGGGCAGAGTCGTCTCCTCGTCGGTGCTACCTGCACCGGCGTAATTCTATAGTCTGCCTTGCCGCGAACTGCCGTAACTGAGCAGGTTCACGACTGTTCTTTCATTCCGCGAGTCGCCTGATGCGCGATATGGTCGAAGAGGCCTTGAGGCTTTCCCCAGGCTGGAGTACGCTTGGCGGGTTTCTGCTCGATGTTGCAGACACAATTCTGACCGGGTCTGATTGCTTCTTCGCGGAGGACAAATGCCTCACTCAAAAATCGCTGAATGGTCGTATCAACTTGGAATCGTCGGCACAGTCGCCGCAATTGTCTACCGATTGCTCTGGTTCGGGAGTTTGGGACCGCGTCTCTACGCCTCCATCCACGTACTACCCTACAATCTCTTGCAACTGAGCGTTTTGGCATTCGTGATCTCGATTGCCAGCAATGCGCGCGCGATCGTGGCGCGATCGCGGACTGAGGATCGCCCATCGGCAACCGGGAAGGCAGCTTGATTTTGTTTCGCCCTGCGGCCGACTTTCATCCCGTCTCCGGGTACGGTCGCTCCTGAGCATGCTCTCTTACGAAGGCATGGAACTCCGTGACGAGCGCAAGCGAATCAATTTGCATCTTGAATCGAGCCGCGCTCGCCTGTGGATGCTCACTCTGGTTCTTGCTGTCGGCGCGCTATACGCCGCGAGATTGCTGCAGCGTGGATGGGTTCCATTTGACGAAGGTGCCCTGGCACAATCGGCCGAACGCTGCCTGCACGGAGAGCTTCCCCATAGGGAGTTCGATGAAATCTACACGGGCGGCCTGAGCTACCTCAACGCGGCCTCCTTTAAGGTTTTTGGGGAAAATCTAGCGTCCCCCCGCTACGTGCTTTATGCATTCCTGCTGGTTTGGATCCCGGCGGTCTACTTCGTAGCCTCCCGGTTTTCTTCAGGTGCCGTAGCTAGCGCCGTGACCCTCCTCGCAGTCGCCTGGTCCGTCCCGAATTACTCGGCGGCTCTGCCATCCTGGTACAACCTCTTTTTCGCAACGTTCGGCGGCGCTGCTCTGATGCGCTACATCGAAGTCGATCGCCCACTCTGGATCTTTTTCGCCGGACTTTGCGGCGGAATTTCCTTCTTGTTCAAACTGAGCGGGCTTTATTTCATAGCGGGCGTCCTGCTGTTTTTTCTGTTCAAGAACCAAACGACGTTAGGCGGACTCCCTCTTTCTCGCGTTGCGGCCGTCCTTTGGCGAATATTCACCTGGGTATCGGTGACTGCATACTCTGGTCTGTTTCTCGCGGTCGTTGGAAAGGACTTCAGCGCTGGAGGGTTACTCTACCTTGTCGCGCCGACCTTGGCGATCGGCATCGCCATCCTCCGAAGGGAATGGACCTCGAATCCAGACCGCGCTAGCGTTGGCCGTTTCTGGCGCGAACTACTTCTCTTTTCGGCGGGCGTAGCATTTCCGGTCGCGCTGTTTCTTGTTCCTTACGCTTTGAGTGGCAGCCTGGCAAAGTTCTACTACGGAGTTTTTGTCCTGCCTGGCAAGCGTTTCGCTTACATCAGCCAGCATCCGCCGCTGATAAGGCTCCTGCATGGAGCAGTGCTCGATGTGGCCTTCGTCATGGCCGCTTTCAGGGCCGCCCCCAAGGTGAAGAAAGTCGTCGGCACTGCATTGCTCGTGGTTACGCCGGTACTGGTTGCTCTTGCTCGCGCCGAAACCGCAGTCTATCGCGCCGAGTGGGGTGCGATCTGGATGGTCTTGCCGGTGACTGTGGTTTTTGGAGTCGCCCTATTAATTCGTCTTCCGGATCGGATCTCACCGCGTAATCAGCAACGGATATTCCTGCTCCTCTCGGTTTGCGCCTCGTGCAGTCTGATTCAATTTCCTTATGGGGCCGCCATCTACTTCGTCTACGTCGCCCCGCTGGCGTTGTTGGCGGCGACGGCATTGATCTACGTGGCGAAAACCCATTCTAAGCGGCTGCTGGTCGCAGCGTACTGTTTTTGTCTCCTGTATGTGACCTTCGACGTGACCCCTGGCTTTCTCTATCAGATGGGAGATAAGTATTCCCGCAACAAGCAGACCGCTCGCCTCAATCTTCCACGTGCCGGAGGGCTGCGGGTCCTTCCTGCCTCGGCGCAGGAGTACGAAGCGCTCGCCTCGATCCTCTCTTCGCATATGCGAGGTGATTACATTTATGCAACACCCGATTGTCCCGAGGTCTATTTTCTTGCCGGGCGCCTTAATCCCACGCGTACGCTTTTCGATTTCCTGGACAGCGCTGAAAATCGAACTGCCCGCATCTTGTCGGCCATTCATGCCCACGACGTGCGTCTCGTGGTGCTGAATCGTGACCCTTATTTTTCGGGCCCGGTTCCGAGCGACCTTCGGACCGCATTGGAGAACGAGTTTCCCAACCGGGCAGACACGGCTCAGTTTGAGGTAAGGTGGAAGCCGTAATTCCTGCGTTTCCCGAAAACCTTCTCTGGGCGAATCTGATATGCATCTTTGGCTAATTCGCATTCCGCCAGGTGCGACACGCCAGTCGCAATCGATGTAACGCTGTATGGGCTTTTCTGCATCGAAGAGAAACCTTAGGCCAGGGCCCGGTCTGATTTGCAAGCTTAACCGTTTATTGCTGAAGGAAAATCCGGTAAGGAGACCCTAGGCGGAGAAAACAAGAAGGAGCGAAGGAGAAAGATCGCGTGAGAATCCTGGTTGTGGGTGGTGCCGGCTACATTGGGAGCCACGCAGCGCGGGCTCTAAACAGGCACGGCTGTGAGCCAGTTGTATACGACAACCTTTCCACCGGACATGATTTTCTGGCCAAAGGGCTGGAGTTCGTACAGGGCGATATTTCCGACTCGAAAAAGCTGGGCGAAGTAATATCTGGGGTCGAAGCAGTGATGCACTTCGCCGCTTATGCCTATGTCGGAGAATCAATGGAGAACCCGAGGAAGTATTTTCGCAACAACGTGGAGGCAGCGCTGTCGCTGCTGAATGCCGCAGTCGATGCGGGTATCAAGCGATTCGTTTTTTCATCCACCTGCGCAGTTTACGGGACACCCGGAAGAGCGCCGATTCCGGAGGACACGCCCCGCCAGCCGGTTAATCCCTATGGAGTCACCAAGCTGTTTTTTGAAAACGCCCTCGAGGCATACGATCGAGCCTATGGAGTACGCTTCGCCAGTTTGCGGTATTTCAATGCTGCGGGTGCGGATGAAAGCGGCGAAATCGGCGAATTACACAGTCCAGAGACGCACCTCATTCCGCTCGCGTTGTCGGCTGCGACTCCGTCCGGCCCCACCTTGCAGGTCTTTGGCACGGATTACCCAACGCCGGACGGCACCTGCGTTCGCGACTATATCCACGTCAACGATCTTGCTGAAGCCCATGTTCTCGCGCTGAAGAAGTTGGAAGAGGGTGGTCAGTCGTTTGCTGTCAATCTCGGGACCGGCAAAGGGTCCTCAGTCCTCGAGGTGATTCGTGCGGTCGAAGACGTGACCGGCAACAAGGTGCGCAGCGTGATGGGTCCGCGGCGCCCCGGAGATCCGCCCGCACTCGTGGCCGATCCGAGCCGGGCCCAGGAGTTGCTGCAGTGGAAAGCTACCCGTTCGCTCCGCGATATGGTAGCCACCGCCTGGAAATGGATGCATCGTTCAACGATATAATTACGCCCTACTTCGCAGGATCGGTTACACGCCGCAGTATCAATACCAGGAGGACAGAAGCGATCATGTTTCGCAACACGTGGCTGGCAGTACTGATTTCGCTCGTCGCTGCGCTCGCACAAACCCCCAATCCCGGTACCCACGGGAAAGAGAGTTCGCACGATGCAAAAACGCAGTCTTCCAGCGTGAAGCGTCCGAAGTCGTTCGATCTTGACGCCATGGATAAGAGTGTGGATCCGTGTAACGACTTCTTCGAGTACGCGTGCGGGAACTGGCGCAAAGACAATCCCATCCCGCCCGACCAGTCGCGCTGGGGACGGTTCAATGAGCTGGCCGAATACAATCGCCAGGTGCTGCGCGACATTCTCGAGAAAGCGTCAACGAACGACCCGAAGCGTAGTCCTGTGATGCAGAAAATCGGCGACTACTATCAGGCCTGTAGGGATGAGTCTGCCGTAAACGCCAAGGGTAGCGCTCCGCTGAAGGTGCAGTTGGAACGTATCTCCGCTATCAAGAACAAAGCGGAACTGTTTGATACCCTCGCTTACCTGCACTCGCATGGAGTGAATGCCCTATTAATCTTCAACTCGCAGCCCGATCTTCACAACGCCAGCATGGAGATTGCCGGTGTCGTGCAGGGCGGTCTGGGGCTCCCCGACCGGGACTACTACATCAATCCCGACGCCAAATCAAAAGAAGCGCGCGAGAAGTATCTCGAGCACATGCGCAAGATGTTCGTTCTGCTGGGTGATGACGAGGCTGCGGCCGGGAAGGAAGCCGATGCCGTCATGGCGATTGAGACGAAGCTGGCGCAGGCGTCGTTCGAGCGAGTGAAACTGCGTGATCCGAAGAACCGAGATCACAAGATGAAGGTCACCGAACTCGCTGCGCTGGCTCCCAATTTCGAGTTTCAGCGCTTCTTCGCTGCCACCGGAGCGCCGTCGTTTACCGAAGTGAACGTAATCCCGCCGGACTTTTTTCAGGGCGTCAACGGCGCTCTGGCTAGCGTGCCGATTAGCGATTGGAAGACATATCTGCGCTGGCACGCGGTGCGTGTAGCCGCGCCCGTATTATCCCAGCCTTTCGTCCAGGAAGATTTTGAATTCTACGGCCGGTATCTGAACGGGCAGAAAGAATTGCAGGCGCGCTGGAAACGCTGCACTCAACTGACCGACACCCTGCTCGGTGAGGCGCTGGGACAACCTTACGTCGACGAGACGTTCGGCGCGGAAGGCAAACGGCGCATGCTCGAAATGGTGGGCGAGCTGGAAAAAGCGCTGGCGACAGATATCAACGGCCTGTCCTGGATGACGCCCGATACCAAGAAACAGGCCGAAATCAAGTTGAAGGCAATCACCAACAAGATTGGGTATCCGGAAAAGTGGCGCGATTACGGCACGTTGAAAATTGTTCGCGGCGACTTGTTCGGGAACACCGAGAGAGCGCGCGCTTTCGAGGTCCAGCGCATCCTGAAAAAAATAGGCAAGCCGTTGGACAAGAGAGAATGGACCATGAGTCCGCCTACGGTTAACGCCTATTACAACTCGGCGGAGAACGATATCAATTTTCCTGCCGGTATCCTGCAACCGCCGTTCTTCGACCGGACCGAAGATGATGCCGTGAACTTCGGAGGAATTGGTGTGGTGATCGGCCACGAACTGACCCATGGATTCGACGATCAGGGGAGCAAGTTCGACGCCGATGGCAACTTTTCCAACTGGTGGACTCCTGCGGACAGGGAAGAGTTCGACAAGCGCACCGGTTGCGTGGCCGATGAATATGGTTCCTTTGTCGCTGTCGATGATCTGCATCTGAATGGAGGACTGACGCTGGGCGAAAACACCGCCGACAACGGTGGCGCGCAGATCGCACTGATGGCTCTCAACGATCAAAGAGCTGAAAAACCGAACGGCAAGGAGAACCAGACGATCGAAGGTTTCACGCCCGAGCAGCGGTTCTTCCTTGGGTTTGCGCAGGTGTGGTGCGAAAACCGTACCCCGGAGAGTGCCCGGGTTCTGGTCAAGACCGATCCGCATTCACCGGGCCGCTACCGCGTGAATGGAACTTTGCAGAACAACGCAGAATTCGCCAGGGCGTTCAGGTGCAAATCGGGTCAGGCCATGGTCAGTCAGAACGCCTGCCGCGTCTGGTAAAAATCACGAGGGCATCCGGCGTAGGGCCCAAAGACCGCGCCGGAAGCCGCTTTTCACAGGTCGAACCAGCCATGCCACTTCCGACGGAATGCGAAAGTGTGTACCTTCAGCCTTCGCGTTCATAGCTGGAAGGACTCTTGGAAAATGGCAGGTTGGATCAGGGCCGCAGAGGCCAGCTTTGTGCCTCTACGCGAAGGGGTGTTCTGCGCCCAATGTGAGCTCATCAGCGCCAACAACTCTCCCTATTGCTTGCAATGCGGCAGCCGCGCCTTACTTTCTCTGCCGCGCATCTTGGGAGGCTCTCTGCTCCATCAGAACACCGCCCGTCTGATCACCGACTCCGAGGTGGATCGCCTGGTACGGGAACTGATCGGAACCGTTCCGTCAGCCGTTCAGCGCCACGTCTCCACGCCTTTTGTTGCGCCACCGCATCAGGTTGCGGCATCCGCCAAACCGGTCGGCTCCTCAGCAGAGGGTCACACTTTACTTCACCGGACTGACCTCGATCTGGGCGACCTGGAACTCGAACCAACGATGAGCCTTTTCGCCGAACGGGCACAGGCCGTGACTGCTGCCACGGGAGCCGCTATCGCGCTGCGGCGAGGCAATGAGATCATTTGCCGGGCTCGCGCCGGCCGCACCGCGCCCGACCTGGGTGTGCGGCTCCAGACCGATTCCGGGTTGTCGGCTGAATGTGTCCGTCGCGGTGAGATTTTGCTCTGCGGCGACGCGGAAGTACATCCCCACGTCGACTTGGCTATTTGCCGTCGGCTTGGAGTGCGCTCCATCCTTGTGGCTCCGCTGCGCTACTTCCGGCGTACCCTGGGGCTGTTTGAGGTCTTGTCCTCGGTGCCGCATGCCTTCGATCAGCAGGATGTCGGAGCCGTGCAAATGCTGGCCGGAATCATCGTGGCGGTTATCTCGCGCCGGGCAGGCTACCCGCGTGGACGGCGGTCAGCTTGAGAATGGGTGACTGAAGTAACGGCCCTCCCGAATATTCTGAATAAAAACCAGTACTTGTGTCTCTAACATGGCGGAGTAAGATGTACAAAACTCGCTATGTCGATCCAGGGATCCCCACTCTCGATCTTTCAGGATGTGCCTCGATTCGGCGTTCGTCGCCGGAGCGTCCGCCACAAGGTTCACTCGCCCGCATACGCCAGTTTTAGCGGCGTACAGGGAACGATGGTTCTCGACCTCACCGAAATTCTCGATCTCAGCGAGCGTGGAATGGCGATTCAGTCCAGCGCCCCACTTGTGCCGGATCGCACCATGAATTTCGTGCTCGACCTGTCCGAGACCAAGTCGTACATCAACACGAGCGGTTACGTCGTGTGGGCCGACGATTCGGGCCGTGCGGGAATCCAGTTCTCGACGATGTCTGACTACACCCGCCGGCGCCTGAAGGAATGGATGTTCGTGAATGCGCTGGCGGCCTTCGCCAAGGGCGCTGCGAAGGCGGCTCATGCTGTGCGGGAAGAACCGGAGATCAATTCCCCCCAATCCCTGCCCGAACAGGCATCCTCCTTCGACGAGTTGGTCGTTCCGGAAGTCGTAGAAGAAGCCGTGGCGCAATTACCCACGCCCGTGGTCGCCCCCACGGAACGGGTGGAAACCGCCGTCGACGCTCCGATGCTGAATGCCTTGCAGCAAAAAGTGGAGGCTCTCGGATCGAATCGCGATGCCGCCCTGGCACTTCTGGCCGACAGCGCGCAGAGATTGACACGCGCCTCTGGCGCGGCCATTGCGCTGGCGCACGGAGACGAGCTGGTTTGCCGTGCTTCTTCCGGCGAGGCCCCGGGCCTGGGAGCGCGTTTCCACGTGGGCTCGGGATTCTCCGGAGAGTGTGTCCGCACGGCGCAGTTGCAACGTTGCGATGACGCTGAGATGGATCCCTTGGTCGATCGCGAGAGCTGCCGCGCTCTCGGTATCTGTTCAATGATCGCCTCGCCTGTTCTGTCCGGCGGGCGCGTGGTTGGCCTGCTGGAGGTGTTTTCCCCGAACCCCTACGCATTCTGTGAGGCCGACGAGGCAGCCTTGCGTCGTCTGTCGGAGATCGTGGCTCAGACGGGCGCTCCAGGGCAGAATGCACGGCGCGTCCAAAACGTGCAGCAGCAGGCGGTTTCCCAAAGGGAGCAGATGAAGGCTTGGCCGCCGGCGCAGGGCGCCCCAGTTCAGCGGAGGGCCGCGCGCCCGCTAAAGGAAGCTTCACAGAAGCCGCGGCCTCAAACCCGGGTTACCGAAGATGACGAGATCAGCGAACTGGTCGAGCCCTCCCCTACTCGCAGCAAGGTTCTGCTGATCACGGTTGCGGCTACGCTGCTGATTGCCGCGATGGCAATGCTGGGATCATGGTTCCTGCGTTCGCATCGCGCGGATGGGAGTTCTGCTCCACAAACAGCGTTGGCCGCCTCTCCTGCCTGGAAAAATTCATCTCAGCCCATGGCGCTCGATGAGCTGCGAAAACGCGCTTTGGACGGGGATAGAAACGCTCAGTATGCGATGGGTGCCCGCTACTACCACGGGGATGAAGTGAAGCAGGATTACTCGGAAGCCGTGAGATGGTTTAGCCAGGCGGCGGAGCAGGGTCACCCGGGCGCACAGACCGCTCTGGGCGCGTACTACTGGGCGGGGCGCGGCGTTGCCCCGGATCTCGGGAAAGCCTACTACTGGTCGCTGCTGGCGCGTGAAAACGGAGACCAGGCCGCCAGATTCCGCGTGACTGCGTTGGCAGCCCGCATGTCAAAGGGCCAGGTTAAAGAAGCGCAGCAACTCGCCAACGACTGGCTTCGCCAGCACAACAGCACTCCCGTTGAGTAGAAGTTCATACCCCAAATTTTTTCCGCCATCCTGACTCCCTCTTAGCCTGAGCGTAAAATAAGTGTATGCCTACGCTGGGCGAGATCCTTCGTAAGCACGTGCGGGAAGCCGCGCCCGAGCTGGTCGAGAAGCTCGACCGCGGACGACTGCGCTGCTACTCGTGCGGCCATTGCTGCCCGATTCTCGAGGGTCAGGCCGGCGTGTGCAAAGTGCGCTTCAACGAAGGCGGGAAGCTCTACGTGCCTTGGGGATACGTCGGTGGCGTGCAGTGTGATCCCGTGGAGAAAAAACCTTTCTTCCATGCCTACCCCGGGGCCCTGGCCTATAGCTTTGGCATGCTGGGATGTGATCTGCACTGTTCATATTGCCAAAACTGGGTCACATCTCAGGCTCTGAGAGATCCTGAAGCCGTTTCTCCGCCGCTCGAGGTTACTCCTGAGACGCTGGTCAAAGATGCGCTGCGCCAGGGCGCAAAGCTCGTCGTAAGCACGTACAACGAGCCACTCATCACGAGCGAGTGGGCGGTAGAAGTGTTCAAAGAAGCCCGCGCCGTAGGTCTGGTCACTGCCTTTGTCTCAAACGGAAATGGGACCCCGCAGGTGCTCGAATATCTTCGCCCCTGGGTCGATCTCTACAAAGTCGATCTCAAGAGTTTCGAC
>Ga0126372_10000021_pt1 | contig 37928 bp, 30 predicted proteins | sample PanSoiMetaPlot_6_FD_92762 | JGI IMG/M metagenome (GOLD analysis project Ga0126372, IMG submission 92762) | Tropical forest soil microbial communities from Panama - MetaG Plot_6 | ecosystem: Environmental > Terrestrial > Soil > Tropical forest > Bulk soil | place: Panama | collected 2016-02-17
CGATCGTCGTAACCTCGCTCATGGATGGCTCCCTGTTCCTGGTGATTCGACAGAACACCAGCTTGGCACGTCGATGCCGAAAGGGGGCCATCCACCCCATCACTCGATCACCTCGTCGGCGCGGGCAAGCAGCATCGGCGGAATTTCCAGGCCGAGCGCCCTGGCGGTGGCGAGGTTGATCACCAGCTGAAAGCGCGTCGGCTGCTCGACCGGCAGATCAGCGGGCTTGGCGCCTTTGAGGATCTTGTCGATGTGATTCGCCGCATGGCGGAACTCATCCGGAATGCTCGGCGCGTAGCCGATGAGGCCACCGAGTTTTGGGAATTCGGTAAAGTTGGCGATGGCAGGCAGGCGGCTCGACACCACGAAGTCTGCCATGCGTTTGAGGCCGATGAAGAAGACGGGGTCAGCGATGAAGAGGAGGCCGTCGGCTTTTTCCCGGACGATGACCTCGAAGGTGCCGTCGAGCTCGGTGGCTGCGCGCACTTCCAGCGGTTGAACCTCAAGCGATGAGGCCCGGGCGACCGTATGAACGGCCTGCAGCGCCGGGGTGTGGGACGAATTGGTCGGATTCCAGAGAACGGCCAGCTTGGCGAGCGAGGGGACCGCCTCCTTGAGGAGCTCCACGTGCTTGGCGCTCATCTCGGGGAGCATCCGGGTGGTGCCCGTCATGTTGCCGCCGGGTTGAGCGAGTCTCGCCACGACTCCGCTCGCGACGGGATCGCCCATCGCCACGAAGACAATCGGAATCGTTTGCGTGGCTTGCTTGGCCGCCAGCGTGGCCTGGGGCGCGAGCGTGACGATAACGTCGGCCTGAAGGCGAACAAGCTCGGCCGCCAATTCGGGAAGCTGATCGAGCTTTCCTTCCGCCCAACGGAACTCGAACGCGATGTTTTGGCCCTCGAGGTAACCGAAATCCGCCAGGCCTTGACGCATGGCCGCGAATGTCGCCGGCGGATTTGGCCATAGTACCCCGATGCGCGCACTTCTTTTAGGCTGCTGAGCACGCGCCCTGACCGGCCATGCGGCCGCACCAGCGAGGAGCGTAAGAAACGCGCGGCGTCCGAGAACTGCTAATCCGTCATGCGCGGGCTTGACCCGCGCATCCATCTTCGTACGAAGAAGGATGGATTGCCGGGTCAAGCCCGGCAATGACGGTGTCTCGCGACGCCTCATTCGATCACCTCGTCGGCGAGCGCGAGCAGTCTGTCCGGCACGGTGAGGCCGAGCGCTTTGACGGTCTTCAGATTGATGACAAGTTCGAATTTCGTCGGCTGCATGACCGGCAGGTCGCCAGGTTTCTCGCCTTTGACAATACGGCCGGTGTAAATCCCGGCCTGACGAAACGCGTCGCGAGCGTCGGTGCCGTAGCTCATCAGCCCGCCATCCGCAACGAATTCGCGCCGAACGTAACTCGTGGGAACCGCATGGCGAGCCGTCAGCGGGACGAGTTGATCGCGCCGATCATCGAAAAATGGATCCGCTGCAACCAGGAGCGCGCCGATGTGCTGCCGGTCGATGGACGCGAAGGCCGTCTCGAAGTCGCTGTCGGCGCCAGCGTCCAGAACCTGGATTTGTCGCCCAAGCGCCTGCGCCGCAGCTTGCAACTCCGCCAATTGGGGCTTGCTGATCGGGTTCTTCAGGAGCTCGAGCCGCTTTGCCACCGTCTGGGCGGCAATCAGCGTGACGCCCGTGATGTTGCCACCCGGCCGATTGAGGCTGTCTACGATGCCGAACGTGACAGGGTCGCCGCCAATCACGAAGACGATCGGAATGGCCGAGGTCGCCGCCTTTGCCGCGCGGATGGTGGGAGTGCCGGCGGTTGCAACGATTGCGGCTACGCGTTGGTTGACCAGATCGGCGGTCAGCGCCGGCAGCCGATCGTAGCGACCGTCCGCGTAGCGGTATTCGATCGCGACATTGCGTCCTTCGGCATAACCCGCTTCGCCCAGCCCTTTGCGGAATGCAGCAAGAAGATGGGTAAACTGCGCGGACGACGCGCCGTTGAGATACCCGATCACCGGCATCTGCTGCGCGCGCGCCGCGAGCGGCCATGCGGCTGTGGCGGCGAGCAGCGTAAGGAACGCGCGGCGCTTGATCTGAGCCGGTGCCATGGGTTGCCCGTGCTGGCGAACGGATACCGGTGGCGCAAGAGTAGGATAATCGGGCCGCCGCGGCCACCGCGGCGTGAGGTGGCGCGCGACGGCAGTTTCGCAGCATGGAGTATGCCGGCGCGGCGGAGCGAAGTCCTTAAGAGAGCTGAATTGTTCTGAGTCCGCCTAATCGCGGTGCGGCCAAGGCTTAGAGCTGGGCGAAATGCGAAAAACTCAGAACAGGTTTCGGTTGAGGCAGCAAATTGGCGCTCCGCGCTCGGTGCGTCCCCTCCCCCGCTTGCGGGGGAGGGCCAGGGAGGGGGCACGCAAAAAGACTCGCGCAGTTCACCCCCTCCCCACCCCTCCCCCGCAAGCGGGGGAGGGAGCGGACCGAGTTCGCCGCACGTCTGGCGTCTCTTTCGTATTCGCGCACGATTAATACCCGCGGGCGCGGTCGACGACGTGCTCGAGCGGAGCCCCCGCCTCGAAGCGCTCGATCTGGCGCACCACGTTGGCGGCGAGCGCGTGCGGGTCGGAGAAGGCGGCGTTGTGCGGCGTGATGGTCACTTTGGGATGGCGCCACAGCGGGCTCGCCGCCGGTAGCGGCTCGCGCGCAAAGACATCCAGCGTTGCGCCGGCGAGCGAGCCTTCCTCGAGGGCGGCAAGAATATCCGCTTCGACTTGCAGCGCGCCGCGCGCGGCGTTGATGAGGTAGGCGCCGCCCGCCGCGCCGTCGCGCTTGAGCTTGCGCAGAAGCTTTAGATCGAGGATGCCGTGCGTCGCCGGCGTCGCCGGCAACAGGCAGACGAGAATTTCGCTGCGATGAAGGAAGGACTCGAGTCCAGCCTCGCCATGGAAGCATTCGATGCCCGCATGCGTTTTCGCCGTGCGGCTCCAACCGGCGACGCGAAAGCCAAGGCTTGCGAGCGCTAAGGCCGCGGCGGCGCCGAGCGCGCCCAGCCCCATGACGCCGACGGCGACCGCGCTTGCCGGCGGCTGCGCGTGCTCATGCCAGAGGCGCTCGCGCTGCTGCACATCGTAAAGCCGCTGGCGGCGGTGATGGGCGAGCACGTGCAGCACCACATACTCGGTCATGCGCATGGTGAGGTCCGGATCGACGATGTGCACGACGGGAACGTCGGGCAGATCGGGGTCGGCAAAAATGTGATCGACGCCGGCGCCGAGCGAGAAGATCGCCTTCAGTTGCGGCAGCTTTGCAAAGAGCCCGCGCGGCGCGTGCCAGGCGCAGGCGTAGGCGATGTCGGCGGCATCGCCGAGGCGATCCGGCCACAGGCGGATGTCGCGCTGCGGCGCCAGCGCGCGCAAGCGCACCTGCCACGGCTGCGGATCGGTGCCGGTGACGGCGAGAAGGATCGCGGGCATTAGGGAAGGTTCAGCTGACATACAGCTACGGTTCGTCCGATCACGAAGGGTAGCGCCACATCGTTCCCTCCCCCGCAAGCGGGGGAGGGACAGGGAGGGGGCACGCAGTAAAAGGAGTCTTTGCGAACACCCCCTCCCCACCCCTCCCCCGCAAACGGGGGAGGGAGCAGACCGAATTTGCCGCTCTTGCATTGAACTGCATTTGAAACGCGGGCTACCGCGAGGCTGCGCCGGTGCGGGCGATCTCGGCAAGGCGCGCGCGATTGAGGGCGAGCCACTGCAGCGCGGCAACGAGCGGGCCGTTGCGCAGCGTGCCGGCGGAGAGCGCGCCAAGCGCGGCATCGATCGACACGCGCAGGAGCGCGCTCGCTTCGCGGGCATCAGGGGCAAGCGCCGCGCGCGAGGCATCGACGAGGCCGAGAAAGAGCGTCACCTCCTCGTCGGTCATCCCGGGCGAGGTGAGGTAGGTGAACAGCTCGACCAGCAATTGCGGCGCAACGCCGATCTCCTCGTGGCATTCGCGCTGCGCGGTATCGCGCGGCGCCTCGTTCGGCTCGACGTGTCCGGCGACGATCTCGACGAGATCGCCTTTCCCGTTCGCGAGTTGGGCCGCCACGCGAAACTGCCGGATCAGGACGACCTCCCCGCGCTTAAGATCGATCGGCAAGACGGCGACCGCCGGTCCGGCACGCAACAGGTCGCGCACCTCGACCTCGTCACCCGCGCGGCGCGCGCGCACGCGCTCGTAGGGACGAAATGCGTGCGCGAGAACCTCGCGCGCCTCGATCGCCACGTCGGCGGGTTGATCAGCGAGCGCTTTTGGGTTGGACGGATTGCTCACGCCGCGCATTCGGTCTGCTCCCCTCCCCCTTGTGGGGAGGGGTTGGGGGTGGGGGTCCATTGGCGGATCAGCGCACGACCCCCACCCCGGCGCTTCGCGCCGACCCTCCCCACAAGGGGGAGGGTAAGCACCGAGTTTGTCGCTCGCGCTGTTATCACTGCGCGACGACGCCTTCGGGCGCGGCCTCGAGGTTGAAAGCGGCGGCGAGCAAGGCGCGCGTGTAGGGACTCTTGGGCCGGGCAAAAACCTCGTCGGCAGCGCCCTCCTCCACCACCTTGCCGTGGCGCATCACGAGCAGGCGGCAGGCGAGCGCCGCCACCACGCGCAGGTCGTGGGAGATGAACAGATAGGTGAGGTTGTGCCGCTTTTGCAGCGCGCGCAGAAGATCGACGATCTGCGCCTGGATGAGCATGTCGAGCGCGCTCGTCGGCTCGTCGAGCACGACAAAAGTCGGCTCGAGCACGATGGCACGGGCAACCGCAATGCGCTGGCGCTGGCCGCCGGAGAATTCGTGCGGGTAACGAAAGCGCGTGTCGGGGTCGAGGCCGACGTCGCGCAGCGCGCCGATCACGCGCTGCTCGCGCTCGCTCCTCGTCAGCTTGGGGTGATGCACCCACAAGCCTTCCTCGATGATGTCGGAGACCGACATGCGCGGAGAGAGCGAGCCGTAGGGGTCCTGAAACACGATCTGCATGTGGCGGCGGAACGGCCGCATCTTGCGGAACGTCAGGCCGGCAATCGTACTGCCGAGAAATACGACCGGCCCGTCCGAGGAGATGAGACGCAGAATTGCGAGCCCGAGCGTCGTCTTGCCGGAGCCGGATTCGCCCACGACGCCGAGCGTCTCGCCCTGATGCACCGCGATGCTCACGCCATCGACCGCCTTGATGTAGCCGACCGCGCGCCGCATGACACCGCGTTTGATCGGGAACCAGACTTTGAGATCCTTGGTCTCGATCACGACCGGCGCGGTCGGGCATGCGGGCGCGGGGTCGGGCTTCGGCTCGGCGGCGAGCAGCGCGCGGGTATAAGGGTGGCGCGGGGCGGTAAAGACGCGCTCGACCGGCCCGTGCTCGACGATCTTTCCCTCCTTCATCACGCACACGGTGTCGGCAAGCTTGCGCACGATGCCGAGATCGTGGGTGATGAACAACATCGCCATGCCGAGCCGCGTCTGCAGCTCCTTGAGCAGGTTGAGGATTTGCGCTTGCACCGTGACGTCGAGCGCGGTGGTCGGCTCATCGGCGATGAGGAGATCCGGCTCGTTGGCGAGCGCCATGGCGATCATCACGCGCTGGCGCTGCCCGCCGGAGAGCTGATGCGGATAGCTCTTGAGGCGCACTTCGGGATCAGGGATGCCGACCTGCCTCAACAGCTCGATGGTGCGCGCGCGCGCTGGAAGCCCGGTCAGACCCCGATGCAGCAGAAGAATCTCGCCGATCTGCTTCTCGATGGTGTGCAGCGGATTGAGCGAGGTCATCGGCTCCTGGAAGATGATGGTGATGTCGTCGCCGCGCACGCGGCGAATCTCGGCCTCCGGCAGCGTCAAAAGCTCCTGGTTCTTGAAGCGGATCGAGCCTGAGGGATGGCGCGCGGAGGGGTAAGGGAGCAGCTTGAGCACCGAGAGCGCGGTCACCGACTTCCCGGAGCCGGATTCGCCGACCAGCGCCACGGTCTCCCCCTTCTTGATGTCGAAGGAGACGCGATCGACCGCGAGCGTCTCGCGCGTCCCCTGCCGGAAGGCGGTGGACAGCTCCTTGACCTCGAGCAGCCTGTCGTAGGGCGCTTCCATCCCAGTTACCCGAAGGTCTTGCGCGGATCGAAGGCGTCGCGCACCGCCTCGCCGATGAAGATGAGCAGCGAGAGCATGGTGGCGACGGTCAAGAATCCGGAAATGCCGAGCCACGGCGCCTGAATGTTGGCCTTGCCTTGCGAGAGCATCTCGCCGAGCGACGGCGAGCCCGGCGGCAGGCCGAAGCCCAGGAAATCGAGCGCGGTGAGCGTCATCACCGAGGAGGACAGGATGAACGGCAAGAACGTCATGGTTGCGACCATGGCGTTGGGCAAGAGGTGGCGGAACATGATGGTGCGGTTCGACACACCCAGCGCGCGCGCCGCCTGGATGTATTCGAAGTTACGCCCGCGCAGAAACTCGGCGCGCACTAGGCCGACGAGGGACACCCAGGAGAACAACAACAAGATGCCGAGCAGCACGAAGAAGCCGGGCACCAGCACCGAGGAGATGATGAGCAAAAGATAGAGCGAGGGGATGGACGTCCAGATCTCGATGAAGCGCTGGAACAAGAGATCGGTCCAGCCGCCGAAATAGCCCTGCACCGCACCGGCGGCAACGCCGATGATGGAGGAGACGATGGTGAGCGCGAGCCCAAACAATACGGAGAGGCGGAAGCCGTAGATGAGGCGGGCCGCCACGTCGCGGCCCTGATCGTCGGTGCCGAGCCAGTTGTATTCGAGGTCGCGGCAGCCGCTGAGGCCCTTTTGCTGCACCACGGCCTTGCATTCGGCTTCGGTCAACAGCCAGGTCGGCTTCGAGGGCGCGGGCGTCGGCAGGTCGAGATTGTGGGTGTTGTAGGAGTAACGGATCGGCGGCCAGAGCATGTAGCCGCCATTCTCGGCGATGAGCTTTTGCAGGTAGGGATCGCGGTAATCGGCCGCGGTCTCGAACTCCCCGCCGAAGGCGGTCTCCGGATAAGTCACGAAGACCGGGAAAAACGACTTTCCGTCGTAGCGCACGTAGAACGGCTTGTCGTTGGCGATGAATTCGGCAAACAGCGACACGACGAACAGCGCCATGAAAAGCCAGAACGCCCAGTAACCGCGCCGGTTCGCCTTGAAACTCAGCCAGCGCCGGCGGTTGAGCGGCGAGAGCGCCAAGCGATGCCGCTCCGGCGGCACGCCGAGCCCCATCGGCGTCTGCGCCGTCGTCTCGGGGACCGTGATGGTGGTGCGCTCGTCCACCTCATACCTCCCGCGTCTCGAAGTCGATGCGCGGATCAACCCAGGTATAGGTGAGGTCGGAGAGGAGGTTCACCACCAAGCCGACCAGCGACATGATGTAGAGGGTCGCGAACACCACCGCGTAATCGCGATTGAGCACGCTCTCGAAACCGAGCAGCCCGATACCGTCGAGCGAGAAAATGGTCTCGATCAACAGCGAGCCGGCAAAGAAGGCGTGCACGAAGGCGCCGGGGAAGCCGGCGATCACGATCAGCATGGCGTTGCGAAAAACGTGCCCATAGAGCACCTGCCGCTCGGCGCAGCCCTTGGCGCGCGCAGTGAGCACGTATTGCTTGCGGATCTCGTCGAGAAACGAGTTTTTCGTCAAAAGGGTCATGGTGGCGAAGGCAGCGAGCCCCATGGAGATGATTGGCAGCACGAGGTGCCAGAAATAGTCGAGGATTTTTCCCGGGATCGACAATTGCGACCAGTAATCGGAGGTGAGCCCGCGCAGCGGGAAAATGTTGAAGAACGAGCCACCGGCGAACAGGATGATGAGCAGGATGGCGAACAGGAATCCGGGGATGGCGTACCCGATGATGATGGCGCCCGAGGTCCATACGTCGAAATGCGAGCCGTCCTTGACCGCCTTGCGGATGCCGAGCGGGATCGAGATCAGATAGGTCAGGAGCGTGAGCCAGATGCCGAGCGAAATCGAGACCGGCAGCTTCTCCTTGATGAGCTGGAGAACGGTGGTGTCGCGAAAATAGCTCTTGCCGAAATCGAAGCGCGAGTAGTTCCACACCATGATGAAGAAACGCTGGTAGGCCGGCTTGTCGAAACCGAATTGCTTCTCGAGGCTCTTGATGAATTCGGGGTCGAGGCCCTGCGCGCCGCGATATTTGGAGGTCACGGCGTCGACCGCGCCGGCGCCGCCGGGCTGGCCGCGCGCGCCGAGATCGCCGCCGGGGGAGCCCGAGATGCGCGAGGTGGCGCCGGTGTCGGCGCCGGAAAGCTGGGCGATCACGCGCTCAACCGGGCCGCCGGGCGCGAATTGCACCACCACGAACGCCACCAACATGATGCCGAACAAGGTCGGTACCATGAATAAGAGGCGGCGGATGAGGTAGGCGGTCATGTCACGCCGGCCTCTGCGCTGGAAAAGTTCGTTCTCGCTGCACCCCTAACCGCGCCGCAAACCGGCGCGTTCCCTCCCCCGTGAAGCGGGAAGAGGTTGGCCCGAGCCGCTTGCATTTGGTCCGGATCATACGAATGCGCTCTAGCGCAATCTCACATCGTCTTGTGCGGCCAGCGATTTTCGCCGCGCGGCCTCGATAGCTCCAGACTATGGTATATGAACCGGCACCCTTGCGCGATTCCGGAATACTACCGTCGTTATCAGCCATTGATGGCCGGCACGCGCTTAAGTGTTGCGCAGCCAGCGCCAATTCAGCGCGCTGCGGCGCATTCAGACACGCTTTCGTGACGCAGCAACGACGTGGGCCGCCGGCCGATTAGGCCAATTTACGCGCGTCCTTCCGCTGTCGAGACTATCCGCGCTCGAGCTTTGCCGCCTTGTCGCGATCATACCACCAGGTCTCGGGCGCGCCGCGCGCGTAGCGCGGTTTCGTCGCGGGGCGGGTGAACACGTCCCAATAGGCGAGCCAGTGGGCGGGCTTGTACCAGTGCGGCACCCAGTAGCGGCCCGAGCGGATCACCCGGTCGAGCGCGCGGCAGGCCGTCGTCAAGTTGGCACGCGTGTCGGCGGCGATGATCTTCTCGATCAATGCGTCGATGACCGGATCGGACATGCCGGCGAGATTTTGCGAGCCGCGCATGGCGGCGGACTGCGAGGAAAAGAAGGTGCGCAGCGAGTCGCCGGGCGTGGCCGAAAAGCCGAACCGCTGCACCGTGAGGTCGAAGTCGAAATCGTCGAGGCGCTTGCGATATTGCACGGGGTCGACGATGCGCAGGTTCGCCTCGATGCCCAGCGTGCCGAGATTCTTGACGAACGGCATGTGATGCGGCTGGAACGAGGGCTCGTCGAGCAGGAACTCGACGCTGATCTGCTCGCCCTGCGGCGTCACCCGCTTGCCGTCCTTGACGAGGAAGCCCGCCTCCTGGAGCAGCTGGCTCGCGTGGCGCAACATGGTGCGGTCCTGCCCCGAGGCGTCGGAGACCGGCGCCACGAACGGCTCGCCGAAGACCTCGTCGGGAACCTTGCCGCGGAACGGCTCGAGCAGCGCCAGCTCCTCGCGCGAGGGCTTGCCCGCCGCCATCATGTCGGAGTTCTGGAACACCGAATGGGTGCGCTTGTAGCTGTCGTACATCAGGTTCTTGTTGGTCCATTCGAAATCGAACGCGTAGATGAAGGCTTCGCGCAGCCGCCGGTCCTTGAGCTTTTCCCGGCGGGTGTTGAAGAACCAGCCTTGCGCGCCCGAGGGCGTATCGTCGGCGAGGACGTCGCGCTTGACGCGGCCTTCGCGGATCGCCGGAAAGTCGTAGCGCGTGGCCCAGATACGCGAGGTGAACTCCTCGCGGAAGAGATAGGTCTTGCTGGTGAATCCCTCGAAGGCGACGTCGCGATCGCGATAGAACTCGTAGCGCACCACGTCGAAATTGTTCTGCCCGCGCCCGACCGGCAGATCGGCACCCCACCAGTTTTTGACCCGATCGTATTCGATGAAGCGGCCGGTCTCGAAACGGCCGACCTGGTAGGGTCCGCTGCCGAGCGGCGGCTCGAGCGTGGTCTCGTCGAAGGGATGCTTGGAATAGTAATCGCGAGAAAAAATCGGCAGCGAGGCCGCAAACAGCGGGACGTCACGCGCGCGGTTCGGCGCAAAGTGGATGAGCACGGTAGCGGCGTCGGGGGCCTCGGCGTCGCGGACATCGCGCAGCAATTGCTGCGCAATCGGGTGACCTTTCTCCTTGAGGATTTTGAGCGAGAAGGCGGCGTCGTGGGCGGTGAGCGGGCTGCCGTCGTGGAAGGTGATGCCGGGCCGCATCAGGAACCGGTAGGTCAAGCCATCGGCGGAAATGCGTACGGCGCGTGCGGCAAGCCCGTAGAGGGCATCCGGCTCGTCGGCGGCACGTGCCATCAGACCGGCGAAGGTGAGCTCCATGCCCTGCGCGCCGTCGCCCTTGAGGATGAAAATGTTGAGCGAATTGAAGGTGAGAAAGTTTTGATTGAAGACCCGGTTCGACCCGACCTGCGAGAAGATGCCGCCCTTGGGCGCATTCACGTTGATATAGTCGAAATGCTTGAAGTTCGCCGGATATTTGAGCTCGCCGAAGGACGACATGCCGTGACGCTCGGGTCCCTCCTCCGCCGAGGCCGGAGCGGCGAGGCTCGCCGCCAGCGCGCCGGCACCAAGCGCCAGCGTGTCGCGACGCGTCACATTGCGGATGTAGGTCATGAGCGTGTCCCTATCTTCGCGGCCTTTTCGGCGTCCCACCACCATACGGTCGGGAAGGCTGATGCGCCGTATTTGGGCAGGGGATCCTGCCGGTTGAAACGGTCCCAGCGCGCGCTGCGGCTCTTATCGGAGGTAAACTGCGGCACGACGTAAAAATTCCACAAGAGCACGCGGTCGAGCGCCCTGGTGGCGGCGACGAGCTCGGCGCGATCCTTGGCGAAGATCACCCGCTCGATCAGCGCGTCGACCGCCGGATTTTTGATGCCGACATAGTTGCGCGAGCCCGCCGTGTCGGCGGCCTGCGAGCTCCAGTAATCGCGCTGCTCGTTGCCGGGGGAGAGCGATTCCGGCCAGGACGCGACGATCATGTCGAAATCCCAGTTGCGCAGCCGGTTCTCGTATTGCGGATCATCGACCGTGCGCACGTTCACCGTCATGCCAAGCCGTTCGAGCGAAGGCTTGTAGAACAAGATGATTCGCTCGATGCTCGGCTCCTCGGTGAGAATCTCGAAGCTGAAGGGCTCGCCGGTCTTCGCGTTGACCAGTTTCTGGCTGCGGATTTCGTAACCTGCCTCCTTGAGGAGCCGCATCGCTTCGCGCAGATTGGCACGCACATTCTCGGGGCTGCCGCCCACCGGGTTGGCGTACGCGGTGGTGAATAGTTCCGGCGGCACTTTGTCCTTCACCGTTTCCAGGATTTCCAGTTCCTGACCCTGCGGCAGGCCGGAGGAGGCGAGTTCGGTACCTTCGAAATAGCTATTGATGCGCGTGTACTGCCCGTAGAAGATCTGCTTGTTCATTTCCTCGAAGTCATAGGCGAAATTAAACGCGCGGCGCAATCGCGGATCCTTGAATTTGTCGCGCCGCGTATTGAACGCAAAACCCTGCATGATGCCGCGGTTGCGCTGCGGAAATTCCTCGAGCACGACCCGCTTGTCCTTGACCGCCGGGAAATCGTAGGCCGTGGCCCAGTTCTTGGCGATGTTCTCGGTGCGCCAATCGATATGGTCGGCCTTGAACGCCTCGAGCCCCACCGTCGCGTCACGAAAATATTCGAAGCGCATCTCGTCGAAATTGTCGCGTCCGACACTGACGTTAAGATCCTTGGCCCAATAGTCCTTCACCCGCTCGTAGACGACGGTGCGGCCGGCGACGAACTCCTTGATACGGTAGGCGCCGTTGCCAAGCGGCGGCTCGAGCGTGGTCGCGCCGATATCGCGTTTCCTTCCCGAGGCGTCGGTGCCCTCCCACCAATGCTTCGGCAGCACGTTGAGCTGCCCCACGATCTGCGGCATTTCCCGATTGCCCGGCGCGTCGAAGACGAAGGTGACCTCGCGCTCCCCGGTCTGCTCGACCTTGGCCACGTGCCGGTAATAGGCCGCGAGCGACGGATTGTGCGTCTTGAACGCCTGCATGGAGAAGATCACATCCTCGACGGTGATCGGCTTGCCGTCGTGATGGCGCGCGGCGGCGCGCAAGCGGAAGCTCGCGGAGCTAAAGTCGCGTGGGTGGCTCACCGCTTCGGCGATGAGCCCGTACTCGGTCGACACTTCGTCAAGCGCGGGCGCCATCAAGGTGTCGGAGATCAGCCCGGCTCCCGCCGCGATCGAGCCTTTGAGCCCGGACACGACCTCGTTAAAGTTGTCGAAGGTGCCAATCGCCATCAGCCGCACGCTGCCGCCCTTGGGCGCCTTCGGGTTGACGTAATCGAAATGCTTGAAGGCGGGCGGATATTTAAGCTCGCCGAACAGCGACAAGCCGTGCCGCCATGCGAGCTTGCCCTCGCCGTTTTGAACTTGCGCCTGCGCCGCGGCGCCGAGAAGCGGCACGCGCTCGAAGATGGGCAACAAAGCTGCAAGAAGGCCGGTGCGGAGGAGGATTCGGCGGGTCAGGCGCAAGGAAAACCTCCGGGGGAGCACGCACGGGGCGCATCATGTCCGATGTCGGATGACTTAACAGTGACAGCGGCGCGTGGCGAGGACGACTGTACTATACTTTATAAGTAGGGCGCGACCGCGCCGGCGCTATAGAGATGGGCCTCCAAGCCCATTCATTACCAAAACTTAAAGTAAGCGATAAAGCGGCGGGCATCATCCTCCAAATGGAGGATGCCGTCACTGCGGCTTCGCTCCGTCTCCCGCTTCGGCCGCCTTGGGGAGCGGCGCCGGGTTGTCGGCCAGGGAGTTGAGATAGGTGATGACGTCGGCGCGCTCGCTGCCGCGCGGGATGCCCGCGAACGTCATATTGGTGCCGGGAATGAAGCCGCGCGGATTGGTGATGAACTGGTTGAGGTCATCGATCGTCCAATTGCCGCCCTTCCCCTTCATCGCCGCGGAATAGTTGAAGCCGGCCTCCAATGCCCGCGCACGGCCGACCACGCCCCATAGATTGGGCCCGACCAGGTTGCGCCCGCCCTTGTTGAAGGTATGGCACGCTTGACATTTCTTGGCGGAGTTCTCGCCGCGTTTCACGTCGGCATTGGCGAGCAGCTGCTCGATCGGCTGCTGCTTCTCCTGCTCGGCGGGTTTGCCCGACGGCGTCTGTTCCGGAACGCCGACATCATAGCCCGGTTTTGCGGGCTTCTCCGGCGCGAAAATGGCGCCGGCGGCGATGTTGATCGCGAGCAGGCACAGACAGGTGCCGAGGATGGCACCGAGGATCTTGTTCACTTCAAAGGAGTCCATCGCCTCGAAGCTCGCGCGCGCAGCGTGATGGGAAAGCGGCAGGCAGCCGCGGATTGCGGCGGCGCACAAATAGCCGGTTTGCCTCGGCCCTGGCAACCCGTATAACCGGCCGTTGTCCGCTCGTCCCCGCGCAAGCGGGGCCCAGGGCCAGAAGTCGCAGCCACTGGATTCTCGTACGAGGGAATGAGCGGAACGAAGCTACAGCGCCGCTCAAACGCGTCACCACGCGCACATTGTGCAGCCCGCCGAGTCGGATCGATGGCCGACGCTCTCATCCTCATCCCGGCGCGCATGGCCTCGACGCGGCTTCCCGGCAAGCCGCTCCTCGACATCGCCGGCCAACCGATGATCGTCCACGTCATGCGCCGCGCGCAGGCCGCGCGCGTGGGCGAGGTCGTAGTGGCGACGGATTCGGAGGTGATCGCCGCCTGCGTCGAGAAGGCCGACGGGCGCGCGGTGATGACGCGCGCCGACCATGTTTCGGGATCGGACCGCATCTTCGAGGCGCTCGAGGTCATCGACCCGCAGCGCCGCAGCCGCATCATCATCAACATGCAGGCCGATCTGCCCACCATCACGCCTGCCGACGTCGCGGCCGCGATCGCCCCGCTTGCGGACGCGGCGGTCGATATCGCCACGCTTGCTGCCGAGATCACGCGCGAAGAGGAGCGCAGCGACCCGAACGTGGTGAAGCTCGTCGGCACCCCGGTCGGAAAAGACCGCCTGCGCGCGCTCTATTTCACCCGCGCGACGGCGCCCGCGGGCGAGGGCCCGCTCTATCACCACATCGGGCTTTACGCCTTTCGCCGCGCCGCGCTGGCGCGTTTCGTCGCGCTCTCCCCCTCGCCGCTGGAGCAGCGCGAGAAGCTCGAGCAGTTGCGCGCGCTCGAGGCGGGCATGCGCATCGACGCGAGCATCGTCGCGAGCGTGCCGCTCGGCGTCGATACGCCCGCCGACCTCGAGCGAGCGCGTGAGATTCTCGGGCGGGGCCCGTAGCCCAACAGCAATAAGCAAGTTCTGCGCTCGTCCCCGCGAAAGCGGGGACCGAGAATCACAGACCGCATCCCCTGGATTCCCGCTTACGCGGGAATGAGCGGTCGAGGCGCAGCCGCAGTCGGCAGACGCAAGACGCAAGCGAGCCGTTGACTCGGAGGAGCCGCGTGCGTACCGGAACGGCCATGACAGCCAAAAAGGTCGTGTTCCAGGGCGAGCCGGGAGCGAATTCCCATCTTGCCTCGCGCGAAGTCTATCCGGACTACGAAGCTGTGCCGTGCGCGACCTTTGAGGACGCCTTCGCGGCGATCAGCGCGGGCGAGGTCGCGCTCGGCATGATCCCGATCGAAAACTCGGTCGCCGGCCGCGTCGCCGACATTCACCATCTTCTGCCGGACTCAGGCCTGCATATCGTGGCCGAGCATTTCATGCCGGTGCGCCACCAGCTGCTCGCCCCCAAGGGGGCAACGCTTTCCGACATCAAGACGGTCGAGAGCCACGTGCACGCGCTCGGTCAGTGCCGCCGAGTGATCCGCAAGCTCGGCATCAAGCCGGTGGTCGCGGCCGACACCGCCGGCTCCGCGCGCGAGGTCGCCGAAATGGGCGACAAGACGCGCGCCGCCATCGCCTCGCGGCTTGCCGCGGAGATCTACGGGCTCGACATCCTGGCGCAGGATATCGAGGACGAAGACCACAACACCACGCGCTTCATCGTGCTCTCACGCGATGCAAAATGGGCCGCACGCGACGGCCGCCCGGTCATCACCACGTTCTTGTTCCGGGTGCGCAACGTGCCCGCCGCGCTCTACAAGGGGCTCGGCGGATTTGCCACCAACGGCGTCAATATGACCAAGCTCGAAAGCTACATGATCGAGGGCAACTTCTTCGCCACGCAGTTCTATGCGGATGTCGAAGGCCACCCTGAAGACCGCAGCCTGGTGTTCGCATTCGAGGAACTCGCGTTCTATTCCAAAGAGATGAAGATCCTTGGCGTCTATCCGGCGCATCCTTTCCGCGCGACCTTCGAGGAGACGGTGGGATAGCGGGCGCGCCAGGCTAGGGCGTGTACTCATAAATCGGCCAGCGATGTCCGCTGTCGGGCAAACCGGACATTGAGCCGACATCGCCCCATGACCGAGTCTGACCCAGCTGCGACATTGGTGGGCAATTTTGCTGTGACGCAGAATGCTGCCCTTTGGTAGGGTTTGTCCTCGACGGATAGTTTTTGCATGACACGGCGTAACTTCATCGCACTCCTGGGCGGCGCGGCGCTGACCTGGCCGCTCGCGGCGCGCGCACAGCAGCCGCCAATGCCGGTGATCGGATTCCTCAGCAGCGTGTCTCCCGGCCCCTGGGCACACCTCCTGGCGGCATTTCGTCAAGGATTGAGTGAAAGCGGCTATGTTGAAGGTCGCAACGTGGCCATCGAATTTCGCTGGGCGGAAGGGCGCTACGATCGACTCCCCGCACTCGCTGCCGATCTCGTAGCCCGCCAAGTGGCAGTGCTCGTGTCGACCGGGGGCACTATGACGACTCTCGCCGCTAAGGCCGCGACAAAGACAATTCCCATTGTCTTCACGATCGGTGGCGATCCAGTTCAACTCGGCATTGTTGCCAGCCTCAACCGGCCTGGCGGCAACATCACCGGCGTGAACATATTCACCTCTGAGATGGGCGCAAAGCGGCTAGGACTCCTCCATGAGATGGTCCCGACCGCGGCACTGATCGCCGTGCTGATAAATCTGAAGAACCCGAATACTGAGACGATATCAAAAGAGATCCCTGAGGCCGCCCGCTCCGTTGGTCAACGGATCCATATCTTAACCGCCACAACCGAACATGAACTCGATACCGCGTTCAAGACCATGACTGATTTGAGAGCTGGTGCGCTCCTCGTTGCCGCAGACCCATTCTTCAACAGCCGGCGTGAGTACATCGTCGCACTGGCGGCACGGTACGGCATCCCTGCAATGTACGAACAGCGAGAATTCGCGCTGGCCGGCGGATTGATGAGCTATGGCACCAACCCCCCCCAACGGCTATCGCCAGGCCGGCCTATACACTGGGCGGGTGCTCAAAGGCGAGAAGCCTGCAAACCTGCCCGTCGTCCAATCAACCGAATTCGAGTTCGTGATCAATCTGAATGCCGCGAAGGCACTCGGTCTTGAGGTGCCACCCGGCCTCTCCGCGAGCGCCGACGAGGTGATCGAATAGCAGTGCTTTTGCTGCGGCGCGTTAAGACGGACACATCTCGGACCTGGTGAGATGTCCGACTTGAGTCCGCAAATTGGGCCAAAGCAGACATTGATCAGGTCGCTGTCACCAATCGCGACTTTATGACTACACGCCCCTAGTGCGCATTCCGTTCGACTTGATCCACGAGCCCTCCGCTCATTCCCGCGCAAGCGGGAATCCAGAGCCTCAGGCCGCAGCCCTGGGTCTCCGCTTTCGCGGGGACGAGCGGATCCAGGAGGCAATTCAACGTCACCGAACTGCGCCCTAGGCGGCGCTCTTCGTGATCGGGTGCTTCCGCGTTTGCTGCGGCCGCGCCGTCGTGCCGGTGCGCGCGTCGCGCCGGCGCGAGTGGTTCGCTGCGCTGGTTGCGTCCCGTAGCCGCGTTGCATCCTGGCCATAGACGACCCACTCGATCTCGCAGCGGTTCACCCCGATGTCGCGGAGCGTGCGGTCGTCGAGCGCACGAAGCTCGCGCACCGCCGCCTTGCGCTCGCGCCTGAGCGAGTAGGCGCGCCACCATTTGCGGGCGGTGGTGACGGCGGTCTCGACCGCCGCGCCGAGAAGAGCGCCTATGGCAGCTGTGCGCAGCGCGCGCACCCCGCCGGCGATGACATCGCGCAGCGCCCGGGCGCGGGCGACGTGGGCGCGGTGCACCGCTTGCCGGCGCAGCCTGTCCCACTCCTCAGGCGTCAAGCGGTTGTAATCTAGGGCATTTCCATCGATGACGCACATGGCGTGGCTCCTTCGATTCGATTTCCTCGAGGGGGAGCTTTACGCGCGCCATATCATCACGTAAAATGAATAATTATGATCAGAATAATCTTAGGATGAGAACGATGGATCTCAGCGATCTGCACATCTTCCGCTCCGTCGTCGAGGCCGGCGGCGTGACGCGGGCCGCGGAAAAGCTCAACCGCGTGCAATCCAACGTCACCACGCGCGTGCGCCAGCTCGAGAGCGAGCTCGGCGTCGACCTGTTCGTGCGCGAGGGCAAGCGCCTGCACGTCTCACCGGCGGGCAAGCTCCTGCTCGATTACGCGGAGCGGCTGATCGACTTGGCGCGGGAAGCGCGCGAGGCGGTGCACGATGCCAAACCGCGCGGGCTGTTGCGCCTGGGCGCGGGCGAGAGCACGGCTGCGATGCGATTGCCGGCACCGATGAAGGACTATCTGGGCCGCTATTCCCAGGTCACGCTCGAGCTGCGCACCGGCAATGCGCGGGAGCTTGCCGCAGCGCTGCTATCGGGCGAGCTCGACGCGGCGTTTGTCACCGAGCCTATCGCCGATACGCCCTTCGAGAAGCTCGCGATCTATGAGGAGGAGCTGGTGATCATCGCCGCGGCCGGTCACCCCCCGATCAAATCGCCGCGCGACGCCAGCCCGCAAACCGTGCTCGCCTTCGAGCCGGGCTGCGCCTACCGCAAACGGCTCGAGGATTGGTTCGCCCATCATGGCGAAATGCCGGAGCGGATTGTCGAAATCGCATCCTATCACGCCATGCTCGGATGCGCGGTCGCGGGTATGGGCATTTCGCTGATGCCGCGCAACGTGCTCAGCACGTTTCCTGACGCCAAGTTTCTGAGCACGCACGCGCTGCCGCCAGCGCTGGCGCTGGCGCAGACGAGCCTGATCTGGCGCAAGGGCACGCTATCCCCGAAGCTGCGCGCGCTGATCGAAGTGTTGACCGCGCACTCCGACACTCCCAAGTCGCGGCGTGGCGGGCGAAACAAAATCGCTCACGCCGGCGGCAACGGCCGCGCACGCTCATAGCGGGGCGAGCAAGCGCGGCGGGACGCGACGCAGGCGGCCGATGCCCACGCGCGCGGAGCGCGTGACATCGCTCATGGTGAGCGACGCCTGCCGCCCGGTTCCGCGTCAAATCGTCTGATTATAGGCGCCGACCTCGCGATGCGTGCGCAGCACGCCGTCGACGGCCTTGAACATGTCGCGCATGCGCGCCTCCGATACCGGGCTCTCCACCACTACCACCAGCTCCGGTTTGTTGGAGGAGGCGCGCACCAGCCCCCAGGTGCCGTCCGCCACCGTCACGCGCACGCCGTTGACCGTGACGAGATCGCGAATGTCCTGCCCCGCCACCTTCTCACCGCGCGTTTTTGCTTCCTGGAAGTGCTGCACGACTTCGTCGACCACGCGGTATTTCACCTCGTCCGGGCAGTGCGGTGACATGGTCGGCGAGGACCAGGTTTTGGGCAGCGCATGCTTGAGATCAGCCATGCTCTTTCCGGGATTGCGGTCGAGCATGTCGCAAACTGCGAGCGCAAACACGAGCCCGTCGTCGTAGCCGCGGCCGAGCGGCTTGTTGAAGAAGAAGTGGCCTGACTTCTCGAAGCCCGCAACCGCGCCGAGCTCGTTGACGCGGCGCTTGATGTAGGAGTGGCCGGTCTTCCAGTAATCGGTTTTGGCGCCGTTCTCGCGCAGCACCGGATCGGTCATGAACAAGCCGGTCGACTTCACGTCGGCGACGAAGACCGCGCCTTTACGTTGCGCGGAAATGTCGCGCGCGAGCATCACGCCCACCTTGTCGGCAAAAATTTCTTCGCCCTCGTTGTCGACGACGCCGCAGCGATCGCCATCGCCGTCGAACCCGAGCGCCACGTCCGCCTTCACGCGCAACACTTCGTCGCGCATGGCGTGCAACATCTTCAGGTCTTCGGTATTGGGGTTGTATTTGGGAAAGGTGTGGTCGAGCTCGCAGTCGAGCGGGACCACCTCGCAGCCGATCGCCGAGAGCACGCGTGGCGCGAACGCTCCGGCGGTGCCGTTGCCGCAGGCGCAGACAACCTTGAGCCGGCGCTTGAGCCTCGGCCGGTCGGTCAGATCGGCGACATAACGGTCCGGAAAATTATCGATGAACGCGTAGGCGCCGCCGCCGCGCAGGTTGTAGCGGCCCTCGAGCACGATGGCTTTGAGACGGTTGATCTCGTCGGGGCCAAAGGTGAGCGGACGGTTCGCGCCCATCTTGACGCCGGTCCATCCGTTGTCGTTGTGGGACGCCGTCACCATCGCCACGCATGGCACGTCGAGCGCAAATTGGGCGAAATAAGCCATCGGCGTGAGCGCCAGACCGATATCGGTGACGCTGCAGCCCGCGGCCATGAGGCCCGTCGTCAAAGCGGTCTTGACCGAGGCCGAATAGGCGCGGAAATCGTGCCCGGTCACGACGCGTGGAGCGACGCCGAGCTCGTGGATGAGCGTGCCGAGCCCTAGTCCGAGCGCCTGCACCCCCATCAGGTTGATCTCCTTTTCGAGCAACCAGCGCACGTCGTATTCGCGAAAGCCAGTCGCCTTCACCAGCGGCTCGGATTCATACGCATAAGTGTTGGCGGCGAGTGCGGGCTTCGGCTTGGGGAACATCACCGGTCCTGGCGCGCTTAGATGCGCATGCGCCTCTTAGCGCAAGCGCGGCGCAGGGAAAAGCGCGCTGGTCCGGATTGGAACGTAGCAGGCGTATTTGCAAAGCCCCTCAGTCCGTTCGTCCTCGCGCAAGCGGGGACCCAGAGCTGCAGCCTGCGGCCCTGGATTCCCGCTTGCGCGGGAATGAACGGAGTTTTGGCTAGAGACAGTTCACCCTTGGCTAGCGCGAGCGCGGCTTGGCGCGGCGAGTGGGCGCTGCCGACAGCGGATCATCGGGCCAAGGATGGCGCGGGTAGCGGCCCTTCATCTCCGCTTTCACCGCGGCATAACTGCCGCGCCAGAAGCCGGGCAGATCGCGCGTCACTTGCACCGGGCGATGCGCGGGCGACAACAGCTCGAGCACGAGCGGCACCCGTCCTGCGGCGATGCTGGGATGGCGGTCGAGCCCGAACAGTTCCTGCAGCCTGACCGCGAGACGCGGCCCTTCGGGCGCGGCATAATCGATCGGCAGCGCAAAGCCTGTGGGCGCCGTGAAATGGCTCGGCGCCTCGGCCTCGAGCCGTCGCCGCAACGACCACGCCAGCAGCGCCTGCAGGGCATGCGCGAATTCCGCGCTTGTGAATTCACCGAGCGACGTCTTGCCGCTGAGGGCTGGGGCGAGCCAGTCGCCGGCGCCTGCCGTGAGCGCGGAATCAGAGAGGTCCGGCCATTCACCACCGATCGTGCGGTGCAGGAACATCACGCGGTCGCGCCATTGGCGCAGCGTTGATGTCCATGGCAGCCGCGCGACGCCGAGCCGCGCGATTTCCTGCGCAAGCATGCGCGCGCTCGCCGCGTCCGGCGTCACCGCCAGCGGCTGCTCGGCTAGCGTGATGGCGCCGAGGCGGCGCAAGCGGCGTGCGCGTAGGCTCGCGCTCGCCTCGTCGAAGACGATCTCGTCGCGGCTTTCGATGCGGTTGGCAAATTGCGCTTCGATTTCTGAAACGGCGAGTGGCGCCGCCAGCACGATGCGCCCTTGCGCGGCGGTTCCGGCGATCTCGACGGCGGCGAGAAATGGTTCGCGCGCGAGCGCCGAGGCGGGATCGACATTGGCGCCGCGGCCGTTGGCCAACAGGAACGCGCCGCCCGCACCGCGATTCTTCGCGATGCGGTCGGGATAGGCGAGCGCAAGCAGAATACCGATCGACGGCCCGTGTTCTCCCCGCTCCTGCTTCGCCGGTTTTACTGCCCGCGCCATTTCCGCCCATCGCTTTGCCATTGCGCGCGCGTCGCGCGCACGCTGCGAGCGATCGCGGCGCAACGCGTCGAGGCGATGGGGGAGATCGACGTCGCTGCCGCCGACGCCGCGTTCGGTGAGGAGGACGGCGACGTCGGCGGCAAGCTCTGCCGCACCTGCCGCAGCCGCATCGACCACCATGCGCGCGAGCCGCGGCGGCAGCGGCAGCTCGCGCAGTCGCCGTCCCTCTTGCGTGATGCGCCCCGCCCCGTCGATTGCCCCGAGCGCGCCGAGCAGCGCCTTGGCCTCTCCCAGCGCCGCCGCTGGCGGGAAATCGAGAAAGGCCAGCGAAGCGGGATCGGCAACGCCCCAATGCGCCAGATCGAGCACGAGACCGGAAAGGTCAGTTGCGAGGATTTCCGGCCGGTTGGCGGGCTCGAGCGCGGCGGTCTGCGGCTCATCCCAGAGCCGATAGCAAACGCCGGGCTCGGTGCGTCCGGCGCGGCCGCGACGCTGCTCCGCGGAGGCGCACGAGACCCGCACGGTCTCTAGTCTGGTGAGGCCGACGTTGGGCTCGTAGCGCGGCACTCGCGCCAGCCCGCAATCGATGACCACGCGAACGCCTTCGATGGTCAGTGAAGTCTCCGCGATCGAGGTCGCGAGCACGATCTTGCGTTGGCCCGGCGGCGCGGGGGCGATCGCCCGGTCCTGGACGTCGGCGTCGAGCGCGCCATAGAGCGGCACGATATCGACGGTCTGATCGTGGATGTGCTCGCGCAGCAGCGTCTCGATGCGCCGGATCTCACCCGCGCCGGGAAGAAAGACCAGCAGCGATCCAGGCTCGGAACGCACAGCACGCGTCACCGCCTCGGCAACCTGCTGCTCAATGGGTGCGCGCGCATCGCGCCCGACATAGCGCGTCTCGACCGCAAAGGCGCGGCCCGCGCTCTCGATGACTGGCGCATCGCCAAGGAGCTTGGCGACGCGCGCGCCGTCGAGCGTTGCCGACATGACCAGGAGCTTGAGCTCTCCTCGCAGGGCTTGCTGCACGTCGCGGGCGAGCGCCAAGCCGAGGTCGGCGTCGAGGGAGCGCTCGTGGAACTCGTCGAACAGAACGGCGGCGACGCCCGCAAGCGACGGATCGTCGAGAATGAGCCGCGTGAAGACGCCTTCGGTCACGACTTCCACGCGCGTGTCGGCGGAGACTTTAGAGCCGAAACGCACGCGATAGCCCACGCTCGCGCCGACCGGCTCACCGAGCGTCGCCGCCATGCGCGCGGCCGCGGCCCGCGCGGCGAGCCGGCGCGGCTCGAGCACGATGAGTTTTTTTCCCGCCGCCCAAGGCTCCGCCGCCAGCACGAGCGGAACCCGCGTCGTCTTGCCGGCGCCTGGCGGGGCGACCAGCACCGCGGCAGATTGCGCGCGCAGCGCCGCTGTGAGCCCCGGCAACGCCGGATCGATCGGAAGCGGCTCGTCGGTCGCGCGCATCGCTGCCACCTTGCATACGCGCCGGGCGGGAGGGAAGCCGCGCCGAAGAACCGTGCATAGCGAGCCGGAAGCGGTGGCGAAATCGTCGTTCAAGTGTTAAGTCGAAACCATGCCAAGCAAAGCCGCAGCGCACGCTCAGAGCGCCGCATCCGTTGTCCGGGCGCCGCAGAAAGGCGACCACGTCTTCCTGGTCGACGGCTCCTCCTACATTTTCCGTGCTTATCACGCACTGCCGCCGCTCAACCGCAAGTCCGACGGGCTGCAGGTCAATGCCGTGCTCGGCTTCTGCAACATGCTCTGGAAGCTCCTGCGTGACATGAAGCCCGAGGAGCAGCCCACCCACCTCGCGGTCGTTTTCGACAAGTCGGAGAAGACCTTCCGCAACGAGATGTACACCGATTACAAGGCGCACCGACCGCAGCCGCCCGAGGATCTGCGTCCGCAATTCGCTTTCATCCGCGAGGCGGTGCGCGCCTTCGATATCCCTTGCTTGGAACAGTTGGGCTACGAAGCCGATGACCTGATCGCGACGTATGTGCGGGAGACGTGCGAGCTGGGCGCCACCGCGACGATCGTCGCCTCCGACAAGGACCTCATGCAACTCGTTAACGATTGTGTCGTCATGTACGACACCATGAAGGATCGCAGGATTGGCATCCCCGAGGTGATCGAAAAATTCGGGGTGCCGCCGGAGAAGCTCGTGGAGGTGCAGGCGCTAATCGGCGATTCGACCGACAACGTACCGGGCGTGCCGGGCATCGGCATCAAAACCGCCGCGCAGCTCATCGGTGAATACGGCGATCTCGAGACGTTGCTGGCGTGTGCCGGTGAGATCAAGCAGGAGAAGCGGCGGCAGTCGCTGATCGAGCACGCCGAAAAGGCGCGGCTGTCGAAGAAACTCGTCACCCTTGACGCGCACGTCAAGCTCGAGGTGCCGCTCGCCGAGCTTGCGGTACACGATCCCGACTACAAGCGGCTGATCGCCTTTCTCAAGGCGATGGAATTTTCCACGCTCACGCGCCGCGTGGCGGAATTCGCCGGTATCGATCCCGGAGCGATCGAGCCCGACGAAAAACTCCAGGCGCGCGGCGCGCCGAGGCAAGCGAAGCCGGCGGAGCAGGCCTCGCTTCCGTTTGTCAGCGCCAAAGCGGGGCCGGTGGGCAAACCGGCGGAGCCCGCGGTTCGCAAGCCGGGCGATGCGCAACCCGAATTCACGCCGCAGGCGCGCGCCGCCGCGCGCATTGCTGCGGCACGCAACGTCAAGATCGACCGTTCCCGATACGAGATCTTACGCGACCTCGAACCTCTTGCCGCGTGGATTTCCCGCGCCCGCGAACTCGGCACGTTCGCGATCGCCATCGAGGTCATGAGCATCGATCCGATGCAAGCGAACTTATGCGGTTTCTCCCTCGCGCTTGCCGCGAACGAGGCCTGCTACGTTCCGCTCGCACACCGCAAGCGTGGCGATGGCGGCAACGCCAGCCTGTTCGCAGGCGAGATCGCGCCAGGTCAGATCGAGGAGCGGGCGGCGCTCGCCGCGCTAAAGCCGCTGCTCGAAGACCCGCAGGTGCTCAAAGTCGGGCGCGACCTCAAGTTCGCCGTGCAGATGTTTGCGCTGCGCGGCATCGAGCTCGCGCCCCATGAAGACATCATGTTGATGTCCTATGTGCTCGATGCCGGGCGCTCCGATCACGCGCTCGCTTCGCTGTCGCAGCGCTATCTCGGTCACACCCCGACCGAGGAGAACCAGCTCACCGGCTCGGGCAAATCCAGGCTCACGTTCGATTGCGTGGAGGTCGAGAAGGCCGGCGAATATGCCGCCGAGGGCGTCGACATCACGCTGCGGCTGTGGGAAGTGCTCAAGGCGCGCGTTGCCGCAGAGCGCGTGAGCAGCGTTTACGAGACGCTGGAGCGGCCGCTCATCCCGGTGCTCGCGCGCATGGAGCGGCGCGGCATTTCCATCGATCGCCAGGTTCTGTCGCGTTTGTCGGGCGAGTTCGCCCAGCGCGCCGGCGCGCTCGAGGCCGAAATCCAGTCGCTCGCCGGCGAGCCGCTCAATCCGGGCAGCCCGAAACAGCTCGGCGACATCCTGTTCGGCAAGTTTGGGCTTCCTGGCGGCACCAAAACGAAGACCGGTCAGTGGTCGACGGGGGCCCGCGCGCTCGAGGACTTGGCCGAACAGGGTCATGCGTTGCCGCGAAAAATTCTCGACTGGCGACAAGTGTCGAAACTCAAATCAACCTATACCGACGCCTTGCCGGGCTACGTCAACCCGCAGACCCATCGCGTCCACACCAACTATGCGCTCGCGGCCACGCCGACGGGCCGGCTGTCCTCGTCTGAGCCAAACCTGCAGAACATTCCGATCCGCACCGAGGAAGGTCGCAAGATCCGTCGCGCGTTCATTGCCTCCGCGGGATACAAGCTCGTCTCCGCCGATTACTCGCAGATCGAACTGCGGCTTCTTGCCGAGATCGCCGGCATCGAGCCGCTGAAGAAGGCTTTTCGCGAAGGCCTCGATATTCACGCCATGACCGCTTCCGAAATGTTCGGCGTTCCAGTCAAGGGCATGCCGGGAGAGATTCGCCGCCGCGCCAAGGCGATCAATTTTGGCATCATCTATGGCATCTCGGCGTTCGGGCTCGCCAATCAGCTCGGCATCGAGCGCGAGGAGGCAAGCGCCTACATCAAAAAATATTTCGAGCGCTTTCCCGGCATCCGCGATTACATGGAAGAAACCAAGGCCGTTGCTAAGCAGAACGGGTACGTCCTCACCCTATTCGGCCGTAAATGCCATTATCCCGACATTGGCAATCCGAACCCCACGATCCGCGCTTTCAACGAGCGCGCCGCGATCAACGCGCGGCTGCAGGGCACGGCTGCCGACATCATCCGCCGCGCCATGGTGCGCATGGAGCCGGCGCTGGCGAAAGCGAAACTCACCGCGCAGATGCTATTGCAGGTTCACGACGAGCTTGTGTTCGAGGTTCTCGACGCTGAGGTGGAGAAGACGTTGCCGATCATCGAAAAGGTGATGGCGCAGGCGCCGATGCCGGCGCTCTCGCTCTCCGTGCCGCTCGCGGTCGAGGCCCGCGCCGCCCACAATTGGGACGAGGCGCATTGAGCTGCGCGGGCGGTTGGGTGGGTCCTCATTCTGAGGAGCGCGCGCCCGACGGTAATTCAGCGAACTCGCACGCGCCTGCGCGCGTCTCGAAGGATGAGGACGGCCCTCATGCTTCGAGACGCATCGCAGCGCAGCCAAATCCGTGGAAACGTGTGTGCTCGGTTGGCGCTGCGACGCTCCTCAGCATGAGGTCCCAGGGTGCCAATATCGGCGGTGCGCTCTCGCCGCTCGGCGATCCGCCGCTGTTCGTCGGCTTCCTGCGCGGCGTCGACTTCTTCTGGACGACGCGCCATTTGTGGTTCGAAACCGCGCTCGTCGCTGTCATCGTGCTCGCAGTCTTCGTCGCGCTCGACGTCTTGCACTACCGCAAGGACCGCCTCATCGCGACCGTCGGCGAAGGCAAGCGGCCAATGAATATCGGCGTCAGCGGCAGCATCAATCTGCTGCTCATCGCGGGCATCATTACCGCCATTCTCGCCGCGGCGGCATGGAAGCCGGCAACGAGCGTCGACGCGTACGGCACAAGGCTCGAGCTACAGAACGTCGCACGCGACGCGGCACTGGTGCTGATCGCAATCCTCTCGCTCGTGCTCACGCCGAACGAACACCGCGAGGCCAACGAATTCAGCTGGGAGCCGATCGCGGAAGTCGCCATCCTGTTTGCCGGCATCTTCATCTGTATCATTCCGGTGCTAGCGATGCTCGATGCCGGAGCAGACGGCGCCTTCGCATGGCTCTTGGCCGCGCTCATCGGGCCTGACGACTCCGCGCGAGATCGCCTATTTCTGGCTGACCGGGGTTCTTTCGGCCTTTCTCGACAACGCGCCGACCTATCTCGTGTTCTTCGAGCTCGCCGGCGGCGACGCCCGCGAGCTGATGGGGCCGCTTGCGCCAACGCTCGCCGCGATCTCCATGGGCGCGGTCTACATGGGCGCCATGACCTATATCGGCAACGCGCCGAATTTTATGATCTATACTATCGCGGTGGAGCGCGGGATCAAGATGCCGAGCTTTTTCGGCTACATGCTTTGGTCAGCCGTGGTGCTGCTGCCGGTTTTTATCCTGCTCACTTTCGTCTTACTCGCGAGGGCCGCCTAACCGCGCGCGCCGTGCGCCCTTTGCTCCCAGCTCTGGATGCGGAGGCCGACTTCGATCGTGCGGCGGTCGGCAACGCCGCGACTGCCTCGATCTCGATGAGCGCTCCGTCTCGCGCCAGGCCGGAAATGGCGATGGTGGTGCTTGCCGGGCGATTGTCCGCAGCGAGGTAGCTGTCGCGCACTTCGCGGAAGATCGGCAAGTGCGCGCGATCCACCAGATAGTTGTTGAACTTCACGACGTGACGGAAGTCCGCGCCGACCGCCGCAAGCGCGTGTTTCAGATTCTCGTATGCCTGCACCGCTTGCTGCCGGATGTCGCTGCCGAGCTTGCCCTCGCGGTCGAAGCCGAGCTGTCCGGCAATATAGACAATCCGTGCCGGGGCGGTGATCTCGACCACGTGGGTGTAGCCGGGCGGGTTTGCCAACGCTTGCGGATTGATGAATCGGATCTGGCTCATGTGTTCTCCTCTCGGCTCTCGCTCATGCCGTTCCTGTGTGAGGGGTCAATTCGAGAGATCGTGCGCGACATCCTCGGCGATCGATAGCGAGCACGTAAGTCCTGGCGATTCGATCCCGAAGAGATGGACGGTGCGCGCAAGGCCGTGCTGCTGCGGCCCTTCGATCATGAAGTCCGCCGCCGGCTCCCCTGGACCGGTAAGCTTCGGCCTTATCCCGCAATAGTCCGGCACAAGCGAATTGTCCGGCAGCCCCGGCCAATAATCGCGAATGCGCTGGTAGAATGCGAGCGCGCGGCTCGCGTCCACGTCGTAATCCTCGCGCTCGATCCATTCCACATCCGGCCCGAAGCGCATGCGCCCGGCAAGATCAAGCGTCACGTGCACGCCGAGCCCGCCCGGCACCGGCACGGGATAGATAAGCCGCGAGAACGCTGGCCGGCCGGAAAACCCGAAATAATTTCCCTTGGCCAGCACGAGCCGCGGCACGCGCTCGGATGGATAGCCCTCCGTCGTGCGCGCCAAGCGTTGAGCACCGAGGCCGGCGCAATTGACCACCGCATCGAAGCTGAGCCACTGCGGCTCGCTACCGCCGACCGCCGCCTGCCAGCCGCCGCGCGCGGGGCGCAGCCGCTCGATGGGGCTGTTGAATGCGATCATGCCGCCCCGGTCTTCGAGGTCGCCGCGCAGCGCCAGCATATAGCGGTGACTGTCGATAATGCCGGTTTCCGGCGAGTGCATCGCGGCGACGCAGGCAAGCGCCGGCTCGAGATGCTTGGCCGCCGCGGCGTCGATGATCTCGACCCCTTCGACGCCGTTAAGCTGCGCCTGCTTGTATATCGCTGCCAATCGCTCGATTTCGCGCGCGTTGGTGGCGACAACAAGCTTGCCGCATTTGCGGTGTGGCACGCCGTGCGAGGCGCAGAATTCATAGAGCATGCGCCGTCCGCGCGGGCAGTAATAGGCGCGCCGTGATCCGGTCGGATAATAAAGGCCGGCGTGGATGACCTCGCTGTTGCGGGAAGATACCCCGGTGCCGATGCCGGAGGCGGCTTCCGCGACCACCACGTCATGACCGGCAATCGCCGCCGCGCGGGCAACCGACAGCCCGACCACGCCCGCTCCGACCACCAGCACCTGCATCCGCCCTACCCCCGCTCACATCTCAACCGGCAGCCCCGCGTAATTCTCGGCCAGCGAGCGCATGGCCGCTTCCGAACTCGTCACATAGTCGAGCTCGGCAAGCTGGCGCTTGCGATCAAACGCATTATGGGTCGGATCGAGATGAAACAGCTGCGTCATCCACGAGGAAAAGCGCTGAGCCTTCCAGACCCGCCGCAGGCAGGTCGCCGAGTAGCGCTCAAGCAGCTCATTGCGGCCGGTGCGATAAAACTCAGTGATCGCGCGGGCGAGCACGCTCACGTCCGCCAGCGCGAGATTCATACCCTTCGCGCCGGTCGGGGGCTGGATGTGGGCGGAATCGCCGGCGAGAAAAAGCCGCCCATACTGCATCGGCTCGACCACGAAGCTGCGCATCGCGGTGATACCCTTCTGCAGCATGGGGCCCTCCGCGAGTTTGCGCGTGCCGCCGATGCGCGCGTGCAGCTCCTGCCAGATGCGCGCGTCCGGCCAGTTCTCGATGTCATCGTCGGGGGCGCATTGCACATAAAGCCGCGCCAAGGTGGGGGAACGCATGGTGTAAAGCGCGAAACCGCGCTCGTGGTAGGCATAGATCAGCTCGTGCTTGGGCGGAGGAGATTCGGAGAGAATCCCGACCCAGCCGAACGGATACTCGCGATCATAGGGGCTAAGCGCGGTCGCCGGAATGCTCGGCCGGCAAATCCCATGAAATCCGTCGCACCCGCCGATGAAATCGCAGGCGAGCTCGACATCCCGCCCCTCGTGCCGGAAGCGAATTTTTGGTGCGCGGCCGGCAAAATCGTGGACGCTCACGTCGCTCGCCTCGAACAATATTGTTCCGCCGTCGGCGAGGCGCTGTTCAATCAGATCCTTTATCACCTCCTGCTGGCCGTAAATGGTCACGCCCTTGCCGACGAGATCGCGGAAATTGATGTAATGCAAGGCGCCGCCGAACGCGAAATAGACGCCGTTGTGGAACATGCCTTCGCGCCGCATGCGATCGCCGACGCCGGTTTCGACAAGGAGATCGCTCGCCCATTGCTCGATCAGCCCGGCGCGGATGCGGCTCTCGATGTAGCCGCGGCTGCGATTCTCCAGGACCACGCTCTCCACCCCCGCGCGGTGGAGCAGATGCGAGAGCATCAACCCGGCGGGCCCGGCGCCCACAATACCGACCTGCGTGCGCAGCTTACTCTCGATCATCCTGCCATCGTGTCGCGGACGCGCGATCGCCGTTTGTGCCCTCTCCCCGTCGGGGAGAGGGCTACTCTCTTTTGCAACATCAAGGAACGGGTGAGGGGGTTCGCATCCATCAGGAGCGCAGGTAACCCCCTCACCCCGACCCTCTCCCCAAATGGGGAGAGGGAGTACACCGAGCGTGCCGCGCGTTCGTGCTAATCACCTGATGATTACCCCAGCGCGGCGGCGAGGTCGGCGATGAGATCGTCGGCATCCTCGATGCCGACCGAGAGCCGCACCAAAGTGTCGCCGATGCCGAGGCTCGCGCGGATCTCGGCGGGCACCGAGCCGTGGGTCATCAGTGCAGGGTGCTCGATCAGGCTCTCGACCCCGCCGAGGCTTTCCGCCAAGGCAAACAGTCTGCACCGTTCGAGGAAGCGGCGGGCGTCGTCAAGCGTACCCGCAAGCTCGGCCGAGATCATGCCGCCGAAGCCGTGCATCTGCTTCTTGGCGAGCGCGTGCTGGGGGTGGCTCGCGAGCCCCGGATAGAGCACGCGCCGGACCCTGGGGTGGCCTTCGAGCCACGCGGCGATCTTCCTCGCCGAGGCGCAATGACGCTCCATGCGCAGCGCCAGCGTCTTGAGCCCGCGCAGCGCCAGGAACGAATCGAACGGACCCTGGATCGCGCCGACGGCGTTCTGCAGGAATTTGAGTTTATCGCTCAGCTCGGCATTCCCGCCTACGATCGCCACACCGCCGACCATGTCGGAATGACCGTTGAGATATTTCGTCGTCGAGTGGACGACCAGATCGAAGCCCAATTCGAGCGGTCGCTGGATATAGGGCGTGGCGAACGTGTTGTCGGCGACCGCCCAGATGCCGCGCTTTTTCGCAATCGCCGCCACGCGCTCGAGATCGACGAGCTTGAGCAGCGGGTTGGTCGGCGTCTCGACCCAAATAAGGCGGGTGTCTGTTCCGATCGCCGCCTCGATGACCGCGGCATCGGTGAGATCATGATAGCTCACCTTTAGACCCATCGAACGCTTGCGTACCCGCTCGAACAGCCGGCGCGAGCCGCCATAGAGGTCGTCGACTGCGACGATATGGGAGCCCTGCTCGAGGCACTCGAGCGTGGTCGAAATCGCGGCCAACCCCGAGGCGAAGGCGAAAGCCGCGCTGCCTCCTTCGAGATCGGCAATGCAGCGTTCGAATGCCATGCGCGTCGGGTTCTTGGTGCGGGCGTAGTCGTAGCCCTTGTGCACTCCCGGGCTCTGCTGAAGGTAAGTCGAGGTGGTGTAGATCGGCATCATGACGGCGCCGGTCGTGGGATCCGGTTCTTGACCCGCGTGGATGCAACGCGTCGAGAAATCGAGCTGGTTTGTTTGCGCCATTCAAGCCTCGCATTCCGCCATGAAGCCGGCCATGACAACGTTAATTTAGCGCGCATGCGCGTTACGGCCAGGAGTACTTTTCGAGTTAAATCGCAATCCGAAAATAATTGATAAGGTCGAGGCGAGTTGCTACGCCGAGAAATTGATCGCCGTCCATCACGATCGCGACGTAGTCCTTGCGGAACAGGGGAAGAAGATCGGCGATCGGCGCGTCGGCGGAGATCGTCTCGAGCCGTGTCACCATCACCTCTTCGACCGGCCGCGCAAAGGCCGCGTTGGGATCGTCGCGCGCGGTGATGAGCGCGGCCAGCACGTCGCTCTCGTCGACCAGGCCGACGACATGCCCGCTCGCGTCGACGACCGGAACGTGCGAGACGTCGGCCGAGCGCATGCGGGCGAACACGGTGCGCAAATTATCCTCGGGCCGCACCACCACCGCAGTTCCCTCGCTGTAGCGGCTGACCACGACGTCGCGCACGGTGCCGTGCCGGTCGGGGTGGCTCCAGCCTTCCTGGGCGAGGAAGATGGGGTTGAATACTTTGGACAGATATTTCGCGCCGGAATCGCAGACGAGGCTCACAACTCGTTTCGGCGTCGCCTGCGCGCGGCAATAGCGCAGCGCCGCGGCAAGAAGCGTCCCGGAAGAAGAGCCGGCGAGCACGCCTTCGGCGCGCAACAGGTCGCGCGCGCAGGCAAAACTTTCGGCATCGGGAATCGCAAATGCCTGGGATAAAAGACCGAGATCGGCATTCGGCGGCACGAAATCTTCGCCGATGCCTTCGACCGCCCAGCTTCCCGCCGGCACCATCCTCCCGGTCTCGACATAAGGCGCGAGCACGGAGCCTTCCGGATCGGCAAGGATCATTGCCGTCTTGGGAGAGGCCCGGCGCATGAAGCGGCCGACACCGGTCAGCGTGCCGCCCGAGCCGACGCCGACCACGATCACATCGACCTCGCCATCCATTTGGCGCAGAATTTCCGGGCCGGTCGTCGTCTCGTGCGCCTGCGGATTGGCCGGATTGGCGAACTGATTGACGAAGAAAGCGCCGGGGGTGCGCCGCGCGATCGCTTCGGCGAGATCCTGATAGTAATCGGGGTGCCCTTTGCCCACGTCCGAGCGCGTAGTGACGACCTCGGCGCCCATGGCCTTGGCGTGCAGCACCTTCTCGCGCGCCATCTTGTCGGGAACGACGAGCAGCGTGCGATAGCCCTTGCGGCCGCCGACTAGCGCTAATCCGAGCCCGGTATTTCCGGCGGTGGCTTCGACGATGGTGCCGCCGGACTTGAGGCGGCCATCGGCTTCCGCCGCCTCGATCATGGTGCGCGCCGGCCGGTCCTTGAGCGAGCCCGAGGGGTTTGCGCTTTCGAGCTTGAGAAAGAGCCGGCAGGGTCCACGATCGATCCGCGTAACCTCGACAAGAGGCGTGTTGCCGATGAGATCGAGCACAGATGTCATGGTGATCTATAGCATCGCACAACCAAGGCAGGCCGTCGCGACGCTTAGCTTTCCATCCATTCGACGAGCGCCCTGTTCACCGCCTCGGGCCGCTCCATGGTCGAGAGATAGCAACCCGCGACACAAGCGGACAACAACCGCCGTTTTTCCACCACAGCGTCAGCCGAAGCCCTGTAAAAACGTTGACTTGTGCGCGCTCGTCGCAGTATGTCGCGCGACACAACGCGACATGTGCAGACAGGCCGTTTTGGGTCGCTTTCATTACCCGCGGTTACCCCGAGAGGAGAGAGGTGTCGGCAAAAGTGTTCACCGTCCTCGCGGCGAAGGCGGCGAAGCCGAAGCGCAACGCCGCCGGCGCGCTCGTGCGCGCGGAGTATCCCGACCGCGGCTGCACCGGCCTCTACCTGGTCGTGCAGCCGAGCGGCTTGAAGTCGTGGGCCCTGCGCTACCGCTTCGACGGCGCGCCCCGGAAGCTCGCGCTCGGCAGCTTCGCCGACCACGAGGTACCCGGCGGCGACGCGCTCACCGTCGCCGGCGCGCGCAAGGCGGCCGCGGAGGCGCGGCACAAGGTCGAGCAAGGGATGGACCCGGCGGCGCAGAAGCGGCAGGCGAAGGCGTCGGCCGCACGGCTGGCCGTCCTCAGAACGGCCGACAGCGTCGAGGCGCTGGCCGAGCAGTTCCTGAGCCTCTACGCGAAGCCGCGAACCCGACCGCGCACCCATCAGCAGACCGAGGACGTCCTCCGCCGCCTCGTTCTGCCCGCATGGCGCGGCCATACGGTGCACGAGGTCCGTCGCCGCGGCGTGATCGCGCTCGTCGAGGACATCGCGGCCGAGCACGGGCCGCACATGGCGGACAAAGCGCGAGCCGTGCTGGGCAAGTTCTTCGCCTGGCTGGTTGCCCGAGACGTGATCGCCGCGTCGCCGTGCTTGGGCATCGAGCGGCTGGGCCGCAACGTGCCACGCGAGCGCGTGCTCGACGACCCCGAGGTGGCCGCGCTCTGGCGAGCATGCGGCGAGGAAGGCTTGTGCGGCGCCTTCGCGAAGACGCTGCTGCTCACCGGCGCGCGGCGCGGCGAGGTCGCTGGCATGCGCTGGAGCGAGATCAACCAGGCCGAGCGCGTTTGGACGCTGCCGCCGCAGCGGGTCAAAAATGGTCGGACGTTCACGGTGCCGCTCTCGTCACAGGCCTTCAACATCGTCGTGTCGACGCCTCGCTTCGCCGGCTGCGACTTCGTGTTCACCGCGGAAGGTCGCCGGCCCGTTGGCGGCTTCACCCACGTCAAGCGGAAGCTCGACAGGCGCGCGAAGATCGCGAAGGGTTGGCGGCTGCACGACCTGCGGCGCACCTGCGCCTCCGGGATGCAGCGCCTCGGCGTCCCGGTCGAGGTGATCGAGGCGTGTCTCAATCATCGCAGTGGTACATTCCGAGGGATCGTCGGGGTCTACCAGCGGCACGATTACCTCGACGAGCGGCGGACCGCCCTTCAGCGCTGGGCCGATCAGGTCGAGCAGCTCGTCACTGGCGAGCCGGCAGCAGTGGTGCCGTTGCACGGGCGGCGGCGGTGACGGCGTTGCAGCGGGCAACTAAACCGGTGAAGGCACCCAAGCCGAAGATGGCAACCAAGGCAACAAGGCCCCAAAAGCGGGCCAGCCATGCCAGCCCCAAAAGCGCAGTTTCGTGGATGCTGCTGAAAGGCGCCCTCGCTTTGATTGTAGACGCCTACCAGAATTCGAACATGGCTCAACGAACACTCTGCGAGGCCCTTGTAAGTGGCCGGTTGCGAAATAGGTCTGCGCGCGCGCAAGGTGGATGGATAAAAGAGCAAGGGCAATGGAAGGAATATGAGCACAATCTGCAACTTAGTGATCTATGGCGCTGGGAGTATTTTGCGCCCGACTCGACGCCATACTCTGGAAAGCTGCGGATCCTTTGGCAAGACAGTTCGGCGACGCTGCAGACGGAAGACGCTGGCCCGGTTACGTTCTATCGCATCGAGGTCGCACAGGAGGACCTGCGGAAACTGCTGCCGAATGGGTACGATTTACCGAAGCAGCAGCCGGCGCCCGCGCCTCAACATAGACGCGGCGGAGGGCGCCGTGAGCAATATGAATGGGATTACGTTTTTGCTCAATTCCTACGACTCATTGAGGAAGATGGATGGCCGCAAATTCAGAGTTACCGCGAGTTCGCGGAGAAAGTGTGCGACGCTTGTGCGGAAGCCGGAATGGAGCCGACGCCAAGCGTCGACACGGTGCGCGAGAAAATATCGAAATGGGATAGCGCGCGGCGGCGCTGACCACATTACCGCCGAATTACCCGCCATTCCCCGCCATTGTCCGCCAGAAAATCTGAGCGCATGAGGTAGCGTCCGCACCGTCGCAACTTGACGGTGATTCGCTATGCCAGACGACATTTTTCTGACGCGGCGCCACCAGGCGAAGCGGTACAACGTCTCAGCGCGCACTATTGATCGCTGGTCCGATGACCCCAACCTCGCTCTCCCCGCCGAGATCGATATCGCCGGACGGAGGTACCGCAAGCTGTCCGACCTCGAGATCTGGGAGCGGGCGCGAGCCGCAGTAGCCGCCGCCAACCGCGCAATTCTGCGTAAGCAGCGAATGGGGCAGCCGGCGGTGCCTATCGATCTGATCCCGCCCGGTCGCGATACCGTCGGCGGCCGGGCGGACTGCACGGAACAAATTGGCGGCAATAGCCCCGGCCCGGCGTGAAGGGCGCCGGGCCGGAATTTTCCCTGGTGTGGGAATGCGTCCAGCAAGAAGGAGAGGACGCACGTGTTACTTATAGAACATCGCGTCGATGCACAAGACGTCGAGCGCCCCCAGCCGAAGGTCGAAGACGCCGGCCCGCTACCGGAATTCTTGAAGGTTGAGAACCGCACGCCGCTCACGCCCGAGCAGCAGGAGCGCGTCGACGCGGCCATGGCCAAAAAGAGCGACGAGTACTTCGTCACTCAGATCACCGCCTGTTGCCAGCGCGGCGTCGAGAACATCCTCACGGCGGGGCGGTTGTTGATCGAAGCCAAGACCAAGCTGCCGCCCGGCACCTTCCAGGTGATGATCAAGACCAAGCTGCCGTTCAGCCCGCGCACTGCGCAGATGCTGATGTGCATCGCCGAGCATCCGGTGATCTCAAATGCGAACCATGGTTCGCATTTGCCGCCCTCTTGGCGCACGCTTTATGAACTGACCAAAATTCCACACAAGATGCTGCTCGCCAAAATTGCGGACGGCACCATCCGCGCCGATCTCGAACGGAAGGACGTGGCCAGGCTCAAAGGTCAGCGCAGTGAGCGCCGAAATAGCGGCAGCAAGACGCTGACGGCCAATTTCAAACCCGAGCCGGACATCACGACCTTTAAGGCGCTCGACTGGTGGCGCGCGGCCGATCGTGCCGCGCGGCAGGAGTTTCTCGAGAACATCACCCTGATCGGGATCTTTGAGGCGATGCCGCCGAAATGGCGTGCTGAGATCGAGCGTCGTGTTCTTCGCCGTCGAAGGTGAGATCGCGGCCACGCCATGACCACGCTCCTCGCCGATCAAGTCTTTTATGTCGTGCGCACGCACGTCCGCAAACACCTTGCCGAATGCAGGGGGCGAACACGCTCCGAGCTTGAACCGCTGTTCGCCAATATGCGCATCGAGGTCGCTCGCATTTTGCAAGAAACCGACTCCATGGAGGACGAGTAATGCGGATTATTAGCGCGGACCAAAGGTTCGCCGAGCCGCGCGGAGTCAAGGCGCTCATTGTCGGTCCGACCGGTATCGGCAAGACGAGCTTACTTCGCACGCTCGACTCGAGGCGCACGTTGTTCGTCGATAGCGAAGCCGGCGACATCAGCGTCCAGGACGTGCCGGTCGACGCGATCCGGGTGGATGATTGGCCGACCGCGCGCGATCTCGCGTGTCGCATCGGCGGCCCCAATTCGTCGTTCCCACCGACCGCCTGCTACAACGAGGCGCATTACCAAGCCGTCGGTGGTGCGCTCGACAACCTTGATCGCTACGACACGGTCTTCGTCGACAGCATCACCGCCGCGAGTCGACTGTCGTTTCGGCACGCCGAGCAACAGCCCGAAGCGTTCTCGGAACGCACCGGCAAGAAGGACACCCGCGGCGCTTACGGTTTGCACGCGCGCGAGATGATCGCCTGGCTGCAACACTTGCAGCATGCGCGCGGCAAGAACGTGATCTTCGTCGGGATCCTGGAGCGGACCGTCGACGAGTTCAACGTCGCCAGCTGGCAGTTGCAGATGGAAGGCTCGCGCACCGGCCGCGAGCTGCCCGGCATCGTCGACGAGATCATCACCATGCAGTGGGTCGACTTTGGAGACGGGGCGCCGGTGCGCACCTTCGTGTGCACATCGCCGAACCCGTGGGGTTATCCGGCGAAGGATCGCGCTGGTCGACTCGAGCAGATCGAAGCGCCGCATCTCGGCAAGCTAATCACCAAGCTTATCAATCCCGGCGGGCGCAAACCGTTCCTCGTTTCAAACGAACAAACACTCATCCAACCAGCAGCAGCAGAATAGGAGAAATCGCAATGTCCAAAATAGGAGAAACCACAATGACAACCCACGACTTTAACGACGCGGAGACCCAACGCAATTTCGACGTGATCCCTGACGGCACGGTTGCCACCGTTCGCATGACGATTCGTCCCGGCAGTGCCGGCGAGGGTGGGTGGCTTCGCCGCAGCAAGGACGGCAACAGTGAAGCGCTCGATTGTGAGTTCGTCGTGTTCGACGGACCGTTCGCCAAGCGCAAGTTCTGGACGCTCTTCACCATTGCCGGCATCACACCCGGTCACGCCGAAGCGGCGAATATTTCGGCCGGGAAACTGCGCGCCATCCTGGAATCCGCGCGCGGCATCAAGCCCGACGACAAGAGCGACACCGCCAAGCAGGCACGTTGCATGCAGTCGTACGGCGACCTCAACGGCCTCGCCTTCATCGCGCGCATCGGCGTCGAGCCGCCGCAGAACGGCTACAAGGCGAAAAACCGGCTCGACCACGTAGTCACGCCGGATGAGAAGGCTTGGAAGCAGGTGACGCAGGAGCCAGCGGCCACGCCGTCGGCAGCGCCGGCCAAACCCGCGTTCATCCCGGCAAAGATCAATCGACCGGATTGGTCAAAATGAAAAAAGCTCATGCCGTTGCACGAGTCTCACCGTCCGCAATCGCCGATGAGTGGCAGCGGCGAGCCACCGCCGCCGCCATCGGGGCCGCACGCGGGTTCGTCTGGGACGGCGGCCATATTCCGTCCGGAACGCCGGTCGGACGGTTGGGCGATACGGAATGGGGATGGGTCTTTTGCGCGATGTTATTCGCGTGGATAGCAACGCGCGCCGAACAGGCGGCCGCCGAGCAGCTCGACGCCGAGCAA